>Ga0268287_100313_pt1 | contig 14515 bp, 12 predicted proteins | sample MetcocultureR3M_FD_191348 | JGI IMG/M metagenome (GOLD analysis project Ga0268287, IMG submission 191348) | Soil microbial communities from Anza Borrego Desert, Southern California, United States - Methanotrophic co-culture R3-M | ecosystem: Environmental > Terrestrial > Soil > Desert | place... | reverse complement strand
CGTCATCCATGCTGGCCCCCGTTCTCCAGCATGGAGTTTGAATCAGAAATTCCCCCCTCTGGGAATCCCGATTCCGGCAAAAAACAACATGCTCTAATCGAGGTCCGCCTTCACCTTCGCGAACACGCGCCGGAACATGTCCGGCGTCAGCACGCCGGTGTTCGTGTTGTAGCGCGAGCAATGATAGCTGTCATAGAGCCTGAGCCCGCCGGCCTGATGCACCGCGCCGTGGCCGAACGGGGCCTGCGAGCCCTTCAGGTTCAGCGGCTTGAGCACGCTGTCGTGCGCGATCCGCCCGAGCGCGATGATCGCGCGCAGGTTCGGCATCGACGCGAGATTCGCCACAAGAAACCGGCGGCACGTGTTGATCTCGATCGGCAGCGGCTTGTTCTGCGGCGGCACGCAATGCACCGCATTGGCGATCCGGCAATCGACCAGCTTCAGGCCGTCATCTGGACGCGCCCGATAGGTACCCCTTGCAAAGCCGTATTCTAGCAGCGTCGCGTAAAGCAGGTCGCCGGCATAGTCGCCGGTGAACGGCCGTCCGGTGCGATTGGCGCCCTGCATCCCCGGCGCGAGGCCGACGATCAAGAGACGCGCCTTGATGTCGCCGAAGGGGGCAACCGGTGCATTGTGCCAGGATGGCTCGCGCGCGCGGTTCGCCTCGCGAAAGGCGAGCAGGCGCGGACAGAGCGGGCAGTCACGGTCGGGAACGACCTCGAGAGGCTGGGGGGCTGACCGTGCCGCCTCACTCCTCGAAGTCGTCATCGCCCCTCGGCGCCATCGTGGTCGCGCGCTGGAGGAATTGCGGGGCATGGTGGCGTTCGCCACGCTCGCCGCGGTCACGCGGGGCGGGGCGCTCGGACGGGTCGCGGCCGAGCTTGGATTGCAGCTCGACAAGGTCGGTGAAGACGTCGGCCTGACGCCGCAGCTCGTCGGCGATCATCGGAGGCTGGCTGGCGATGGTTGAGACCACGGTGACGCGCACGCCGCGGCGCTGCACGGCCTCGACAAGGGAGCGGAAGTCGCCGTCACCGGAGAACAGCACCATCTGGTCGATATGCTCGGCGAGCTCCATGGCATCCACGGCGAGTTCGATGTCCATGTTGCCCTTGACCTTGCGCCGGCCGGAGGCGTCGATGAATTCCTTGGTCGCCTTGGTGACGACGGTGTAGCCGTTGTAGTCCAGCCAGTCGATCAAGGGGCGGATGGAGGAGTATTCCTGGTCCTCGATGATCGCGGTGTAGTAGAACGCCCGCAACAACGTCCCGCGGCTCTGAAACTCCTTCAACAGGCGCTTGTAATCGATGTCGAAGCCCAGAGTTTTCGCGGTTGCGTAGAGATTGGCCCCATCGATGAAGAGCGCGATCTTGTTGGTCGGAGAAGGTGACATTCAGTTTGCTCGCGTAGTGGTCGTGATTGATCGTTTTTTGTTGGCGCGGCAACAGCGAGCCGCGCAGTTCTAGAGTGCTGCTAAAACCCGTCGAAACCGCACGTCCGGAGAAGTCGGGGCAATCAAGGTATAGTTATGGCGGACTTGCATAGACTTGGGGCCGCCCTCAATGGCAGCCCCGAAAATCATCCGTCCCAGCCCCAATCTGGGGTTAGCAGAGCCGTTTGGCGAGGCCAAATCACAAATTGGCCTTGCGAAACCCTCCCGGCCCCTATAACTAGCCCCAATCATCCACATATTTCGTCCCACCCACAACGGAGCGACAGTCCATGGCTCGCGTCACCGTAGAAGATTGTATCGACAAGGTCGACAACCGGTTTGACTTGGTCCTGCTGGCCGCCCACCGTGCCCGCATGATCTCGTCCGGTTCACAACTAACGGTTGACCGCGATAACGACAAGAACCCTGTTGTGTCTTTGCGCGAAATTGCCGAGACGACGATCTCGCCGGAGGACCTCCGCGAGGAGCTGGTGCACTCGCTGCAGAAGTTCGTCGAGGTGGATGAGCCCGAGCCGGATGCGGTGCCGCTGATCGGTTCCGCGGGTGCCAGCGTCGATGCGGACGATACCGAAGTCGCCGTGGAGCGCATGACCGAAGAGGAGCTCCTGAAGGGTCTGGAGGGCCTTGCGCCTCCCGAGGAGCAGCCCGAGGAGGACGAGTAATTCCTCCGTCGCGGTCATCGATTTCTTGTGATTCTGATCAAAGGCCCGAACCGTCGTTCGGGCCTTTGCTTTTGTTGACGTTTTCGTGGTTACCATAGCGTTGTCGATTGGCGCTGCGTCCTGTCACTGAATTGATCGGACACGCGGGCGATCGGAGCTAGGATGTGTGCAACGGGTCGGGGCACGGTCCGTCGAAGGCAGGATGGGATGGTATATCGGCGCCGCAGATCCACGCAGATGCAGGCCGCAACCGAATCGGTTGCAGTGGCCCCGACTGCGCCGGTCGCGCGCCCGGCCAGGCCCCGCGCGCGCATGATGCGTCAATATGACCTCGTCGAGCGCGTCAGATCCTACAATCCCAACACCGACGAAGACCTGCTGAATCGGGCCTATGTCTACGCCATGAAGGCGCACGGCTCACAGACCCGGGCCTCGGGCGATCCTTATTTCTCGCACCCGCTCGAAGTGGCGGCGATTCTCACCGACATGAAGCTCGACGACGCCACCATCGTGGCCGCTCTGCTTCACGATACCATCGAGGATACCGAGGCGACGCGGGCCGAGATCGATCAGATCTTCGGGCCGGAGATCGGCGCGCTCGTGGAGGGCCTGACCAAGCTGAAGCGCCTCGAGCTGGTCTCGCGCGAGGCCAAACAGGCCGAGAACCTGCGAAAATTGTTGCTGGCCATTGCCGACGATGTCCGCGTCCTCCTGGTCAAGCTTGCCGACCGCCTGCACAACATGCGCACGCTGGATTTCGTGCCGACGGAATCGCGCCGGCGCATCGCCGAGGAGACGCTCGACATCTACGCGCCGCTGGCCGGGCGCATGGGCATGCAGGAAATGCGCGAGGAGCTGGAGGATCTGTCCTTCCGCACTCTCGATCCGGAAGCCTATTCGGTCGTGATGCAGCGGCTCGACGCGCTCGCCGAGCGCAATCGCAACCTGATCGGCGAGATCGAGGACCAGCTCTCGAACAATCTGCGCCACAGGGGCTTGGGGGCGCGGGTCTATGGCCGCCGCAAGAAGCCGTTCTCGATCTGGACGAAGATGGAGCGCAAGTCGGTCGGCTTCGAGCAATTGTCGGACATCTTCGGCTTCCGTCTGGTCGTCAACGATATCGAGGCCTGCTATCGCGCACTCGGGATCGTCCATACCACCTGGCCGGTGGTCCCGGGGCGCTTCAAGGACTACATCTCCACGCCGAAGCAGAACGACTATCGCTCGATCCACACCACCGTGATCGGACCCGGCAACCAGCGCGTCGAGCTCCAGATCCGCACCGAGGCGATGGACCAGATCGCCGAGCGCGGCATCGCCGCACACGTGTTCTACAAGGAAGGCGTGGGCTCGCCGACCGAATACCTCAAGCGGGAGTCCAACGCGTTCGCCTGGCTGCGTCATACCATCGGTATCCTCTCCGAGAGCGCCAATCCGGAGGAATTCCTCGAACACACCAAGCTCGAGCTGTTCCACGACCAGGTGTTCTGCTTCACCCCCAAGGGCAAGCTGATCGCGCTGCCGCGCCACGCCAACGTGATCGACTTCGCCTATGCGGTGCATACCGACGTCGGCAACAGCGCCGTGGGCTGCAAGATCAACGGCAAGTTCGCACCGCTGTCCTCCGAGCTCCAGAACGGCGACGAAGTCGAGGTGCTGACCTCGGAGGCGCAATCCGCGCCGCCGTCGGCCTGGGAGACGCTCGCGGTCACCGGCAAGGCCCGCGCCGCGATTCGCCGCGCCACGCGCACCGCAGTGCGCGATCAATATGTCGGCCTCGGCCGGCGCATCGTCGAGCGCCTGTTCGAGCGCGCCAAGATCGAATATGCCGACGACAAGCTCAAGGGCGCGCTGCCGCGGCTCGCACGCACCTCGATCGAGGACGTCATGGCGGCGGTGGGCCGCGGTGAGATCAAGGCGTCGCACGTCGCACGTGCGATGTACCCGGACTACAAGGAGGAGCGCATCGCGCGCTACGGGGTCAAGAAGGGGCTTGCGGCCAAGCTCAAGGAGAAATCCTCGGAGCCGCGCAGCCCGGTTGCGATCCCGATCCGCGGTATCAATTCCGACCTTCCGGTGAAGTTCGCGCCGAACGGCGGCGCCGTGCCAGGGGATCGCATCGTCGGCATCGTCACGCCGGGCGAGGGCATCACGATCTATCCGATCCAGGCGCCCGCGCTGAAGGATTTCGAGGAGGAGCCGGAGCGCTGGCTCGACGTCCGCTGGGACATCGAAGACTCCGCGCCGCAGCGCTTTCCGGCCCGCATCAGGCTGGAGAACGTCAATGAGCCCGGCGCGCTGGCGCAGATCGCGACCGTGATCGCCGAGCACGACGGCAACATCGACAACATCAGCATGCAGCGCCGCTCGCCTGACTTTACGGAGACGACGATCGATCTCGAAGTCTACGATCTGAAGCATCTGAGCGCGATCCTGGCCCAGCTGCGCGCAAAGGCGGTCGTTGCCCGCGTCGAACGTGTTAATGGATGATGCTCGTCGTTGCCGGGCTTGACCTGATGCTCAGGTCGATCCCGCGCATGACGAGTTGGGAAATGTCACTTCGTGAGTCCTGAAATGCCCGCAGCTCCGCTCCGCCTCGGTGTCAATGTCGACCATGTCGCGACCCTGCGTAACGCGCGCGGCGGCCGCAATCCGGATCCGGTGCGCGCCGCGTTGCTGGCGATCGAGGCCGGCGCCGACGGCATCACCGCGCACCTGCGCGAAGATCGCCGGCACATCCGCGACGAGGACATGGCCCGGCTGAAGGCCGAGATCTCCAGGCCGCTCAATTTCGAGATGGCCGCGACCGAGGACATGATGCGCATATCGCTCGCCACCAAGCCGCACGCGGTGTGCCTGGTGCCGGAGCGACGCCAGGAGGTGACGACCGAGGGCGGGCTGGATGTGGTCGGCCAGCACAACGCGCTCGCACCCTATATCGCGCGGCTGACCGATGCGGGCATCCGGGTCTCGCTGTTCATCGCGGCCGATCCCGCCCAGATCGAGATGGCGGCACGGCTGCGCGCGCCCGTGATCGAGATCCATACCGGCGCCTGGTGCGACGCCGTCGCCGAGAGCCGCACGGACAAGGCCGAGGCCGAATGGCGGCGGATCGTCGCCGGTGCGAGACTGGCGAAGTCCGCCGGGCTCGAGGTCCATGCCGGGCACGGGCTGGACTATGCCACGGCGGAGACGATCGCGGCGCTGCCTGAGATCATGGAGCTCAACATCGGCCACTACATGATGGGCGAGGCGCTCTTCGTGGGTCTGGCAGAGACCGTGCGCAGCATGCGGGCGGCGATGGACCGCGGCCGGAGCCGGGCATGATCATCGGCATCGGCTCCGATCTGATCGACATCACCCGCGTGGCCGGGGTGATCGAGCGCCACGGCGAGCGCTTCCTCGACCGCATCTTCACCGCGGCCGAGCGGGCCAAGGCGGAGCGGCGCGCCAAGAACGAGAAGATGGTGGTGGCGACCTACGCCAAGCGCTTCGCCGCCAAGGAGGCCTGCTCCAAGGCGCTCGGTACCGGCATCAGGCGCGGTGTCTGGTGGCGCGACATGGGAGTGGTCAACCTGCCCGGCGGGCGGCCGACCATGCAACTGACCGGCGGCGCTCTGGTCCGGCTTCAAGCCCTGACGCCGGAGGGGTTCGAGGCGCGCATCGACCTTTCGATCACCGACGACTGGCCGCTGGCGCAGGCCTTCGTCATCATTTCCGCCGTGCCGCTGGCAAAGCCCTGACGTCATCCGTTCGATTTTATAATTCATATGTAAAATCAACGCCTTATTCAGTTTTGATGCGATCCTTGATTGCGTGGCCTGCGACAACCGTCTAAAAGTCCGCGGACGCAAATCAGCCTGGGCGAATTCGGCTTTACGCCGGAATTGGCCCTCACTATCAGAATCAGGACAATCTCCATGGGCCGCGAAGCAAAGGGCTGTTCGCGCCAGGAGGGCGCTCTGTGACCGCCGGCCGGAATTGAGAGAGCAATGAGCGTGACTTCAGGAACGAAAACTGAGAGCGGCGTCGGTGAAACAATCCGGGTCGTGATTCACGCTCTCCTGATCGCGCTGGTGATCCGCACCTTCCTGTTTCAGCCTTTCAACATCCCATCCGGCTCGATGAAGGCGACATTGCTGGTCGGCGACTATCTGTTCGTCTCGAAATATTCCTACGGCTACAGCCACTATTCGATCCCGTTCTCGCCGAACCTGTTCTCGGGCCGGATCTGGGGCTCGGATCCCAACCGCGGCGACATCGTGGTGTTTCGCCTGCCCAAGGACGATTCCACCGATTACATCAAGCGCGTGATCGGTCTTCCCGGCGACCGCATCCAGATGCGGGACGGTCTGCTCTACATCAACGACACGCCCGTCGAGCGGCAGCGCATGAGCGAATATGTCGGGGAAGACCCTTGCGGTTCGGAAGGCGGCGGCATCTCCCGGGTGAAGCGCTGGAAGGAGACGCTGCCGAACGGGGTATCCTACGAGACGCTGGACTGTGCCGACAACGGCTACATGGACAACACCAACGTCTATAACGTGCCGCCGGGCCACTTCTTCATGATGGGTGACAACCGCGACAACTCCACCGACAGCCGCTTCCTCGGTCAGGTCGGCTACGTGCCGCAGGAGAATCTGATCGGCCGCGCCCAGATGATCTTCTTCTCCATCGCCGAAGGCGAGCATGCCTGGATGTTCTGGCGCTGGCCCTGGGCCGTGCGCTGGAATCGCTTCTTCAAAATCGTCCGATGAAAGATGAAGCCAAGGACATCGTGAGCCAACCGGTCGAGGCGCAAGCTGGCCCCGAGGGGGAAGCTGCGACCAAGACGGCTGCAAACAAGACGCCCGCGAAGAAGAAGCGGGCGCGGAGTAGCAAGGCCAAGAGCACGGACGCGAGCGCATTGCTCGAGGCGCGCATCGGCCACAGCTTCGCTGACCCGAACCTGTTGATGCAGGCGATCACGCATGTCTCGGCGCTGAAGTCCGGACGCAAGCGCGGCGACAGCTATCAGCGGCTGGAATTCCTCGGCGACCACGTGCTGGGGCTTGTCGTCTCCGACATGCTCTATCATGCGTTCCCGAACGCCGACGAGGGCGAGCTGTCCAAGCGCCTTGCCGAGCTCGTGCGCAAGGAAAGCTGCGCCGACGTCGCCAAGTCGCTCGGTCTGCTCGACGACATCAAGCTCGGCTCGGTCGGCTCCAGCGCCGACGCGCGCCTGCGCAAGTCCATCCTCGGCGACATCTGCGAGGCCGTGATCGGCGCCATCTTCCTCGACGGCGGTCATGCGGCGGCAGCCGAATTCGTCAGGCGCAACTGGACCGAGCGCATGCACAAGCCGCGTCGTCCCTTGCGAGACCCCAAGACCGTCCTCCAGGAATGGGCGCAAGGCAAAGGGCTGCCGACGCCGGTCTATCGCGAGGTCGAGCGCACCGGCCCGCATCACGATCCGCAGTTCCGCGTCGCTGTCGATCTGCCGGGACTGGCCCCGGCCGAAGGCATCGGCGGCAGCAAGCGGGCGGCAGAGAAGGTGGCGGCGTCAGTCATGATCGAACGCGAAGGCGTTGGCGGCAGCAATGACGGCTGAAGCAAGCGGCGAGGCCCCCACCGCGACGCGCTGCGGCTTCGTTGCGCTGATCGGCGCCCCGAACGTCGGCAAGTCCACGCTCGTCAATGCGCTGGTCGGAGCCAAGGTCACGATCGTCTCGCGCAAGGTGCAGACCACGCGCGCGCTGATCCGCGGCATCGTCATCGAGAACAATGCACAGATCATCCTGGTCGACACGCCTGGCATCTTCCTGCCCAAGCGCCGGCTCGACCGCGCCATGGTCTCCACCGCCTGGAGCGGGGCGCACGACGCCGATCTCGTCTGCGTGCTGCTCGACGCCAAGACCGGGATCGACGAGGAGGCCGAGGCGATCCTCGCCAAGGCGGCCAGCGTCAATCACGAGAAGATCCTCGTCATCAACAAGGTCGACCTGGTCCAGCGCGAGAAGCTGCTGGGCCTGGCGCAAGCCGCCAATGAGCGCATGAAGTTCGTGCGGACCTTCATGATCTCGGCGATCTCGGGCGACGGCGTCGACGACATCCGCAAGACGCTCGCGGAAATGGTGCCGCCGGGCCCGTTCCTCTACCCCGAGGACCAGATGTCGGACGCGCCGATGCGGCAGCTGGCGGCCGAAATCACGCGCGAGAAGATCTATCAGAAGCTGCACCAGGAGTTGCCCTACCAGTCCACGGTCGAGACCGACAAGTGGGAGGAACGCAAGGACAAGTCGGTGCGCATCGAGCAGACGATCTTCGTCGAGCGCGAGAGCCAGCGCAAGATCGTGCTCGGCAAGGGTGGCGCCACCATCAAGTCGATCGGCGCGGATTCTCGGAAGGAATTGATGCAGATCCTGGACGTCCCGGTGCATCTGTTCCTGTTCGTCAAGGTGCGCGAGAACTGGGGCGACGATCCCGATCGCTATCGCGAGATGGGCCTGGACTTCCCCAGGGAATAACCGAGAAAAGACAGATCACCGATGAGCGTGCCCAGCAATGTCCGGCGCTTCGAAGCGCTGCTCTATGCATCTTTGATGCTGGATGCCCTGTCGGTCGCGGTGCATGACCGCACGCCCAACGCCGGGATGACCGAGCAGATGATCATGACCGAGACTCTGCTTGCCGGTGGCATGATCCTGCTGCTGGTCTATTTCGTCCGTCTGGCCGCGCATGGGCGCAAGAACTGGCCACGCTGGGTGCTCACGGCGGCGCTCGGGCTGTCGGTGATCTCGCTCGGTCAGCTCATCGGCGAAAAGGGCCTGGCACTCGACAGCGCCATCGAGATCGTCTCCTGCGCGCTGACCACGGTGGGGCTGTATTTCTCGTTCACCGGCGACGCGCAGGGCTGGTTCAACGCCTAGCGTCATTCCGGGGGGATGCCTCGCACCGCCCTGGCATGACGGAGAGGGCACTGCACCCCTCACGGAAATCCGCTAAGCTTCCCCCATGGAATGGACCGACGAAGGGATCGTGCTGGGCGTGCGGCGGCATGGCGAGAGCAGCGCCATCGTCGAGCTCTTGACGCGCGAGCACGGCCGGCATCTCGGCCTGGTCCGCGGCGGCGCCAGTTCGCGGATGCGGCCGCTGTTGCAACCCGGGAACAGCGTCAGCGCGGTGTGGCGGGCGCGGCTCGATGAGCACCTCGGTACCTACACCATTGAAGGGCTGAAGCTGCGCGCGGCGAACCTGCTGACAACATCGCACGGTGTCTACGGCATCACCCATCTCGCCTCGATTGCGCGCCTCCTTCCGGAGCGCGATCCACACCAGGAGATCTTCGCGCTGCTCGAACATTCGCTCGACGATTTCGACGACATCGGCGGCGCCGCCGTGCACGTCATCCATTTCGAGCTGGCGATGCTTGCCGAGCTCGGCTTCGGCCTGGCGCTGGAGAATTGTGCGGTGACCGGCGAAACCACGGACCTGATCTATGTCTCGCCGAAATCCGGCGGTGCGGTGTCGCGCGGCGCGGGCGAGCCGTGGCGCGACCGGTTGTTGCGCCTGCCCCCATTCCTGCGTCAGGGCGAAGCTGCGAGCGATCTCACCGAGCAGGATCTCCAGGACGGCTTTCGGCTCACCGGCCTGTTCCTGCTGCGCCACGTGCTGGAGCCGCGGGGACAGGGCCATTCCGATGCGCGCGCCGGCTTCATCAATGCCCTGATCCGGCAGCAGGCAAGGGCATCGCTGCCGGCACCCTAGACTGTCCGTCTGGGCTCTTCCCGGCGAATTCCAGCGTCCAGCCGCGGGAAGCTCGCTTGCAGGGCTGATTCGCGTCTTGCCCGATTTGCGCCGAGGGTTTAACCGGGCGGCATGGGAAAACGAATCGTTCCGCCGGAGGAACCGGCCGAAATTCACGAGGTGCCGCTGCGTGAAGCGCTGGAAGAGCGCTATCTCGCCTATGCGCTCTCCACCATCATGCATCGCGCGCTGCCGGATGCGCGCGATGGCCTGAAGCCGGTGCACCGGCGCATCCTCTACGGCATGCGCCTGCTGAGGCTCGACCCGGGCACGGCGTTTAAAAAGTCAGCCAAGATCGTCGGCGACGTGATGGGCTCGTTCCATCCGCACGGCGACCAGGCGATCTACGACGCCATGGTGCGCCTCGCGCAGGATTTCTCCTCACGCTACCCGCTGGTGGACGGCCAGGGCAATTTCGGCAATATCGACGGCGATAATCCCGCCGCCTACCGTTACACCGAAGCGCGCATGACCGACGTCGCGCGGCTTCTGCTCGACGGCATCGATGAGGACGGCGTCGAGTTCCGCGCCAATTATGACGGCCAGTCGAAAGAACCCGTCGTGCTGCCCGGCGGCTTCCCGAACCTGCTCGCCAACGGCGCACAGGGCATCGCGGTCGGCATGGCCACCTCGATCCCGCCGCACAACGCCGCAGAGCTTTGCGATGCCGCGCTGCATCTGATCGAGAAGCCCGACGCGAAATCCAAGGCGTTGCTGAAATGGGTCAAGGGACCGGACTTCCCGACCGGCGGCATCATCGTCGACTCCAAGCAGGCGATCGCGGAGGCCTATACGACGGGGCGCGGCTCGTTCCGCGTCCGCGCGCGATGGCAGCAGGAAGAGGGTGCGCGCGGCACCTGGGTGGTCGTCGTCACCGAGATCCCATTCCTGGTGCAGAAGTCGCGGATGGTCGAGAAGATCGCCGAACTGCTCGACCAGAAGAAGCTGCCGCTGGTTGGTGAAGTCCGCGACGAATCCGCCGAGGACGTCCGCCTCGTCATCGAGCCCAAGTCCAAGAACGTCGATCCCGCGCTGATGATGGAATCGCTGTTCCGGCTGACCGAGCTCGAGAACAAGATCCCGCTGAATCTCAACGTCCTGATCAAGGGGCGCATCCCCAAGGTGGTCGGCCTCGCGGAAGCCTTGCGCGAATGGCTGGATCATCTGCGCGACGTCCTGATCCGCCGCACCAACTACCGCAAGGGCGAGATCGAGCACCGGCTCGAAATCCTCGGTGGTCTGCTGATCGCCTATCTCAACATCGACGAGGTGATCCGGATCATCCGCAACGAGGACGAGCCGAAGCCGGCCTTGATCAAGGCGTTCAAGCTCACCGAGTTGCAGGCCGACTCCATCCTTAACATGCGGCTGCGCAATCTGCGCAAGCTCGAGGAAATGGAGATCCGCACCGAGGACAAGGATCTGCGGAAGGAGCTGAAGGGCATCCAGGCCCTGCTGGCCTCCGAGCCGGAGCAGTGGAAGAAGGTCAGCGAGCAGGTCGGCAAGGTCCGAGAGATGTTCGGACCGAAGACGCCGCTCGGCAAGCGCCGCACCACATTTGCAGATGCGCCCGAGCACGATCTCGCCGCGATCGAGGAGGCCTTCGTCGAACGCGAGCCGGTGACGGTCGTCGTCTCCGACAAGGGCTGGATCCGCACCATGAAGGGGCATGTCGAGGATCTCTCGGGCCTTGCCTTCAAGCAGGACGACAGGCTCGGCTTTGCCTTCTTTGCCGAGACCACTTCGAAGCTGCTGCTGTTTGCCACCAACGGCAAGTTCTACTCGCTCGACGTCGCAAAGCTCCCGGGCGGCCGTGGCCATGGCGAGCCGATCCGCCTGTTCATCGACCTCGAGCAGGAGGCCGCGCCCGTCGCGCTGTTCGTCCACAAGGGCGGACGCAAGTTCCTGGTCGCGAGCCATGAGGGCCAGGGCTTCGTCGTCAACGAGGACGATTGCGTCGGCACCACCAAGAAGGGCAAGCAGGTCCTCAACGTCGACATGCCGAACGAGGCGCGTGCGATCACCGAGGTGACCGGCGACACCGTCGCGGTGATCGGCGAGAATCGCAAGATGCTGGTCTTCCCGCTCGACCAGGTGCCGGAGATGGCCCGCGGCCGCGGCGTGCGCCTGCAGAAGTACAAGGACGGCGGCCTTTCGGATGTTGCGGTATTCGATTCCAAGACGGGCCTGACCTGGAAGGATTCGGCGGGCCGTGAATTCTCGGCGACCATGAAGGAGCTCGCCGAGTGGCAGGGCACCCGCGCCGATGCCGGCCGCCTGCCGCCGAAGGGTTTTCCGAAGTCGAACAAGTTCGGTCGGGGGATCGGGTAGGTGGTCGCGTGTCCCGGACGCGCTGCAGCTCGCAACGCTGCTGTGCAGAGCCGGGACCCACGCCATGCGGACTGCCAGGAGAATGGAGCCCGGCCCAGCAGGGCAACTTTCCGCGTTGCGCTCGCAATGACGAGAAGTGGCAGCCGCGCGCTTCCATCCGCATCGTGCAAACGCGTGGCTGATAGTCTTGAGCGCATACGTGCTGCGGCCGTATGGGCACGAACATTGCTTTTTGCTGGCGACCGTAACCGTGTCGCGAGAAGGCAAGAAGAAACCGATGTTCAGACTCAAGTCCCTCATCCCGGCGCTGCTCGCTTTGGCGCTGGCGGCGCCTGCGCATGCGGCGGGCAATCTCGTCGCCGTGCTGGAAGCGGAGATCGTGACGCTCGATCCGCATTTCTCCACGGCCTATATTTCGCGCACGTTTGGCTACATGGTGTTCGACACGCTGTTTGCGAAGGACTCCAACGGCGACGTCAGGCCGCAAATGGTGCAGGACTGGAAGGTCTCGCCCGATGGACTGACCTACAGTTTCACGCTGCGCGACGGCCTGAAGTGGCATGATGGCCAGCCGGTCACATCAGCCGATTGCGTGGCCTCGCTGCGTCGGTGGGGCACCCGCAGCGCGCTCGGTCGCCGCATCTTTGCGATCACCGCGTCGCTGGAGCCGATCGATGCCAAGACCTTCGTGCTGACGCTGAAGGAGCCATCCGGGCTCGTCATCGACGCGCTCGGCAATCCCGTCAGCCCCGTCGCGTTCATGATGCCCGAGCGCGCCGCCAAGACACCGGGCGACCAACGCATCACCGAGATCATCGGCTCCGGCCCGTTCGTCTATAGCAAGGCCGATCACCGCACCGGCGACCGCATGATCCTGAAGAAATTCGCCGACTATGTGCCGCGTCCAGAGCCCGCCGACTTCCTCGCCGGCGGCAAGCGCGTGAACGTCGATACCTTGGAGATCCGCGTCATTCCCGATGGTGCAACCGCAGCCTCTGCGCTCCAGGCCGGCGAAGTCGATTTCATGCAATACGCGCCGTTCGATCTGTTGCCGCAATTGGAGAAGAACTCGCGCGTGAAGCTGCTCAATTTCACCGGCGGCAACATGTTTGCGGGCGCCTACCGCCTCAACGCCGCGTCGAAACCGTTCGACGACCCCGAGATCCGGCGCGTGCTGTGGAAGCTGGTCGACCAGCGCGAAGTGCTGGATGCGCTCGGGCTCGATGCCAAATATGCCACGCCATGCGCGACATTCTTCACCTGCGGCACGACCTATGAGACCAAGGCGGGCACCGAGGCCGCGGCGAAGCCGTCGATCGATGCGGCGAAGGCTGCGCTGAAGGCCACCAAGTATGCCGGCGAGCCCGTCGTCGTCATGCAGGCCAATGATCTCGAAGCCCCGCGCGTCTCGGCACAGGTGCTGGCCGAGCGCTTGAAGGCCGCCGGCTTCAATGTCGATCTGCAGGTAATGGACTGGGCGAGCGTGCTGGCGCGGCGTGCCAAGAAGGAGGGCTGGAGCGTCTATGGCGTTCACGCCGGCGGTTTTGATCTCGGCTCCCCGTTGACGAACGTCATGGTCGCCTTCAACTGCGCAGACTTCACCGGCTGGCAATGCGATGCGCGCATCACGCCATTGCTGGAAGCCTTCGCCAAGGCGCCCGCCGAGGAGGACCGCAAGAAGATCGCGGCCGAGATCCAGGCCGTCATGTACGAACAGGCTCCCGGAATCCCGTGGGGCCAGTTCGCGCAGCCCGCTGCCTATCGCGCGACCTTGCGCGGTCTGATACCGTCCGCCATCCCGGTGTTCTGGAACGTTGAGAAGTAACGCGATGTACGATGTCATTGTTGTCGGCGGCGGTTCCGCCGGCGCCGCCGTGGCCGCAAGGCTCTCCGAAGATCCCGCACGCCGCGTGCTGCTGCTCGAAGCCGGCCTCGACTGGCGCGCCGACGAAGCGCCCTGGGAGGTGAGGACGCCAAATCCCATCCCGATCATCCACAAGCGCGAGTATCAGGAGAAATGGCAGTGGCCCGATCTGCTGACGCGCCGCGTGGCCGGGCAGGAGCCGCGCTTCTACTGGCGCGGCAAGGGCCTCGGCGGCTCGTCGATGATGAACGGCCAGATCGCCATCCGCGGCGTTGCCGATGCCTTCGACGAATGGGCCGCCAATGGCTGCACCGGCTGGTCGGCCAAGGAGGTGATGCCGCTGTTCTCGGTGATCGAGGACGATCTGGAGTTCGGTGACGCCGCGGGCCACGGCCGCGGCGGGCCGTTGCCGGTGTATCG
>Ga0268287_100312_pt1 | contig 14536 bp, 14 predicted proteins | sample MetcocultureR3M_FD_191348 | JGI IMG/M metagenome (GOLD analysis project Ga0268287, IMG submission 191348) | Soil microbial communities from Anza Borrego Desert, Southern California, United States - Methanotrophic co-culture R3-M | ecosystem: Environmental > Terrestrial > Soil > Desert | place... | reverse complement strand
GCGGCCGCTGGTCTCGGCCGGCATGGTTGCCGAGACGCTGAAGGTGACGCCGCGGGCGGCGCTGAGGATTGTTGGTGAACTGGGGCTCAGGGAGATGACGGGGAGGGGGAGGTTTCGGGCGTGGGGAGCTATCTGACCAGGTTGCGTTGAGCAATCTACGCGGGAATTGAGGGAACGATAGGCGGCATATCGGTCAGCCGACCGTTCCTAGAATCGGTTCGAGGCCGATCCTAGGCGGTCACGCATCTTGTGACGACTCGGGGGCCGGCTCTAACGACATGGGCAATCGTGCCGAGGAAGATATCTCGGGTGTCCATTTCTGGTTCCACCTGATAGAGGTAAAATCATAGGAATTGTTGTTTATCTTTGGGTAAAAACTTCCGGAGCTTCTTTGTCAAACCGCTCCACCGGTGAGCCGGAGTGGTTTTAGACCTCGGACCACACTGGCTCAGCCCCGGTTCGGACGTGCGCCCCCTTCAGCCACCTGCTTACCTGATGCAACCCGCTCTCCTGTATCGGTCAATGCAACAACAACATAATCGGCCACAGCGTTGGCTCTCAAAAGCCCCAGACGCTCCAGCATGCTGATGACAGAGCGATTTCTTCCGGGGTACTGTACATGCCGCAGTGCTCGAGGTAAGCGCCGAGGATGCTGTCATTTGACTGGCCTCCGGCGACTGGGTTTGCTAGGGCCCAATATCGCAAGCGCCTGCCGTTCTGCCTTTATCTTACGGAAAAGATGGTCTTCGTTGTTAATCACCGGGACATTCTGCTCGGAGAGGTCGAAGCTGGGCAGAAACCCAGGTCAATAAGGCGGCGACGATCTTCCTCACTGCGGCCGGGCGGCAACCTCAGTGTCACTGCCAGATCACGAAGATCCATGTCGAGCAGAGCCTTCAGCAGAGCTGGTGTCAGCGTCCGCGACTCGTCGAGCTGCACGGAAAGCACCTCCCCCTCTTGAACTTGCTCGGCCAGCGACGAATCGGCTTGCGCATTGTTCTGGGACAAGCTCACACCGAAAGGTGCAAGCAGGTGCTCCAGCTTGGGTGTACCTGTATCACCCCGGCGCCCGATCGGCGCTGCACCTGCAGCCAGCAAAGCGTCCCGTGTCGAGCTTAGGGTCTCTTCGTAACGGACGAAGGAAATTGACGCCGTTTGCCACCTGTCTAACCCCTTACCCGTTAGCCATTCCGGCTCCGGGTCGGATATCAGAAGTGCCGACGCGTTCTGTCGCAGTAGTTCCATCGTCTGTGCAAGGATCTGTCTGCTCCATTTTGCGTTGGCAGGCGCTATTGACGCGAGGTTGATTGAACGTGCTTTACGCGCCGACTTAGCGATGGCAGGTCGCGTGGATACCCCGAACGGCAGGAGGAGAAGGGTATCTATCCCATGCTCGATGAAAAGATCCGCGATTTCATCGCTGACTTTGGACCCATGAACCAGCGCGATCGTTATGTCGCCTCGAACCCGACCAAGCTCACCGGCAACTGCCTTGAGTGCCTGGACCTCTCGAACACCAGGTGTTCGAGAGGGGATGAGCGCTATCCACTTCCTGCAAATGGCTTCCTCGTTGCCTTGGAAATACAGAGGTAGCGAGCTCTCCAATGGCAATGATCCGGGTTGATGCAGTAGCGCGTAGCCTAGGCGCTCCGCGCTGGCTCTTTCTTCATCCGTTGCCACCAACGGAGAAGGTTGCTTCCCAGCCCTCAGTGAAGCGGCAGGTTCAAACACGAAGACGTGCGCTTCGACACCGTCAAGCTTTTCGCGGATAATTTTAGATACGCGGCTCCAATCCAATCCACCGTTGCCGCAACCAAGGGCTGGGAGCCCAATGGAGACCGATCCCAGGGTATCGAGATAAGACCGCAGATCATCCAGGCCAGTCTCGATGTCTTCATATCGGGACGGCTCGCGCCAATGTCTTTTCGTTGGAAAATTGATAATCCAGTCGCCGGAAAGGGATTTCCAAATGTTCATTTTACCAGGCCGGACTGCCCCGTTTTTGCAATCGCGCTGGTAGTCCCGGAACATCTCGGGGTAACGCTGCTTGAATGCAAGTGCAACGCCGGCGCCCATCACACCGACGCAGTTGACGGTGTTGACTCGGATGTCGACGGGAATGTCGAATATGTCGCCTTCAATAAACTCAAGCATGATCGGCCGCTACGTTAGAGAGCAGAAAGGCATCGTGCATATAACTGATCCGCCGCAGGCTGATTCCACCATTGTTCGACAAGGGACATAGCGTCTGCCTTCCCCAATGCAAACAGCATGTCCAGCTCATCCTTGTCATCCACGACGTCAACGATCTGGCTTTCATCCCTGTTTCGGCCAAGCACGTCGCCGACCAGGTCATGATAACATACGAGCTTCAGCAATGTCTTCGCTGTCGCCGGTTTGATGACAGCAACCTTCTCGGTCAAAATATCAGCCATCATGGGCATCGCGCCGACGGGGTGGTTGGGATCGACCTTTTGTAATCCTCCATTTGCTGCCCACCGGGAGCGGGGCCCTTTGCCGATATCGTGGAGGTAGGCTGCAAGCTCGACCAGCTTTTTGGGCCGATCATCCAGCGCAAGATATTCCGGCGACGCGACCAGCCGCTGTACGACATCCAGAGAGTGAGCGTCTACGGTGTGCTTGTGCATGCCGTTGGCCGATTGTAGCCCAACCAGCTCAGCGGTTTGCGGCAAACAGCCGAAGTCGTGGCGCAACATGTCACGGAGAGCGGTGATGTTCTTAAAGGGCGCCGCCGCAGAATTCTTACCCGCATTCTTGACAACATAGTCGGATGCGGCAGCATAGATGGATGCGATCTCGCGCGGTCCGGTCACGGCGCTGGATTGACTGTTGTTTGCAAAGTCTTTGAACCAATGGCGACGCTCTCGGCTTTCAAAGTCGATTGGCGGGAAAGCGCGCCCGCTCACGGTCTCCTCAACCCGCTTTTTCATTTCCTCATTCCAGACAACGCACCTTGTCGCTGCTGTCACCGGCACCTGACCGTGAATTAGCACTTCTGCCATGCGGCGGTGGTGGTGGTCATCGCTCTCTTTTTTCCATTTCAGGCTATCGATCGCCAACCAGTCCAATTGATCAAGGTGTGCCGGATCGGAGTAAAATTGCGGAGCCACGACAGTATTTGCGGACGCGTTGGTGAATACGGCATTCGCGCCGTCGAGCAATCCAATCGGGAACTCAAAGTAGAGGATCTCGTATTGATCGACATTCTTAGCGTTGATGACGCTGAGGAGCATCGGGCTGCACGACCCGAAGTAAAACGGCACGTAGTCATGAACGCAACCGCTGGGGCCACATGGAACGGCCATGGCCGCGCGCCGCGCCTGTATGCCAGCGGCAGCGATTGATCGGTGCTTCTTCGGAAACGAAGCATGGTTTGTTGCGAGGAACCCGTTTTGCACCAGCCCGGGCAAATTATCGATGTGGGAAAAATGAAAGAAGTATCGGTGCGCATACTGAGCAGGTATCGGCAATTTAACCCCCGAAATAGGGGCCTCACCGCCCCTTGCACTTTTAACGAGATGTAGGGGTTGCAGTTCGCTTTTGCTAGAGGGGTATCTCAAACGGCCGGAGCGCCAGCATGCGGCGATCTCTACCGGGTCCTCGTCAGCAATACAAAGTCACGCCGAACTCGCTGTTCCGGCACGCAGTCACTACCTCGGTTGCACATCATGCGCAGCTTGAGCCGCGTCACGCCCCCGAGACCATCTTTGCTATTTTGACGGAATACCGGTCCGTCATTCCCGAGACATAGTCAGTCAATGCATGGAAAGCGCTATAAGCATCCTTGACATCGCGCAAATCGAATCCCGTCGCTCGGCGAAGCTGCTGGTGATAGTCTCGAAGGACGTTCGCTTCCCAGTTCTTTCGAGCCACTTCCTCCAGGATTGCGACGAGCCCGTCCAGAACGCGATGGACCACGTTGCGGCCGAACACTTCGAGCTCTGTTTTCCGGGGCGATGTGAACAGGCGCTTGGACGCGAGCGCTTTGATCTTGGCAAATTCGTCCTTGTAGATCGATACTTCTACTAATGCTCCATTGAACGTCCCATTCATGATGCTCTCGTAATTCGCTTTGAATGCATCAACGCATCCAGCAACGGCCCGGCCTACGGCTCTGGCGCGAGCGTAAGCAATGATTTCTTCCGAGGTACGATCGGATAGATCCTTGTTTGGAATTCCGCCGATTGCATTCAGGTGTTCGAGGACCATCTCTTCCGCGAAGTCCCCGGATGTGAAGCCGTCCTCCAGGTCGAGGATGTTGTAGCAGATATCGTCGGCGGCCTCGACCAGAAAGACCAGTGGGTGCCGCCGCCACCATTTTTCGCCATTGGCAAGAGTTTCTTCTGGAAGGCCGACAGCACTGGCTACCTCGACGAACATTTCGATCTCGCTCTCGAACACACCAAACTTCTTCAGCCCACAATAGGGCACCTCAAGCTTGGATTTGGTCGCCGCGGTTACAGGATATTTTGCAAAAGCGCCGAGCACGCCACGAGAAAGTTGCATGCCGCCTTCGTTACGGTAGAGCTCAAGGCGAGAAATCAGCCTAAACCCTTGAGCGTTTCCTTCAAAATTCTCAAATTCCGCTCGCAAAGCCGGGTCCAGGAGCTCGAATAGTTCGGACTTCTCATCAAACTTTTCCGTAAACCACCGGCCGATGGCCGCTTCGCCAGAATGACCGAAGGGAGGGTTGCCGATGTCATGAGCTAAGCACGCCGCTTGGACCATCCCCGCCACGCAATGCTTTTCACCAGAAGCTAGTCCGTGGTCTCTCTCTAACCAATCGCCGACTGCAATTCCCAGTGACCGCCCGACACTGGCGGTCTCCACGCTGTGGATCAAGCGATGATGCAAGTGATCGATTTCGTAGAGCGGATGAACTTGTGTCTTGTTTGCAAGGCGTCGAAAGGGTGCGGAAAAGGTTATCCGATCCGCATCCTGGATGTAAGATGGCCGGTCCGGCTGCTCTGCGGCTTTCGGATTGCAAAGGCGCCGACGATCGAGAAGTTGAGTCCACTCCATTGTACTCTCCACTATTTTATAAGGTGTTATTCGGGCGTCCCGACCGCGTTTACATTATAACGCACTCAAGTAGCTTAGCGTGGCTGAGAGCGGGCGCGAGGTCTTCCGTCTTGTACGGGAAATTGTACAGATTGATTAGTGGGCGCATCGCATGCGATGGTTGAAATCCACTGAAAAAAGATACGAGTTGATGGCGAGAACAGATCAAGCAAGGGGACGAATGCGACAGACGGCGTCCCTTCGTCTCCCACCGGTCGCAGCGGGAGCGCGCCGCAGGCAGATGCTGCGGAAGATGGATTTCCGCAGGTGGCGACAACCCTCGCGTTTTTCCTCGACGACCCTGCCCAAAACGCTGTTTCCACTGTCGACAAACCGGGTATCGATCGAACTCGGCGAACGGGAAATCAAAGATTATATCGGCAAAATACCTCGACGGAAACGAAAAGGCATACGGTTTTGCGCCGCAGATGCGGGTGTCTATTTCGAAGCCGCACGGTTATTTGCGGCGCCCGGTGAAGCTCGAAGTCGTCGCTGAATACTATCTCGACGATCTGGTCTTCCGTAACCGTGGGCTATTAGCGCTGTCAGGCAGCAGGGTTCATACCGAGAGCGATAGTGAGATGTTCCCTAAGATGCTTCAGATCCTCACGTTCTTCATGTGAGGTAGGCTGGTTCAGGATATCCTGTATTTGCGATAGCGCCGTCGGTATTGTCAGCCATGGCGCATCTGCGATTGAACCGTCAATCCGCCGTCTCACTTCGTCGCGCATTGTTTCAAGGTGATTGTGATCCAAGAGATCCGGGCGTTCGTGATAGATTAGACGCCGGCCCAAGCGGAATAGCCGCATGTCTTCGAAGCTCGTGATGAGCTTTGGCCGGTCCTCCCAAGGTATCTGGTGGAAGCGTTGGCATAAGGCGGCATCTTTATCAGACGTGAAGCCGTCGTAAATTTGCTCCTCAAGATGGACCGATTGCGGCCAAACGTTTTCGCACTCGACAATTGCCACCCGTAGGCGATCAAGGAAAGCTTCGTTGGAACGTACTTGTCGCGCCGTGTGGCACAGATCATCAGACGAGCTGCCCAGTAGCCCTTGATCTTCCAATTCCCATAAGGGAGCCATTACCGGTGACGCGTTTGCTCGAAATTTCCGTACAGGTCCTTCGGTGTGTTTGATTTGTTCGCAAAGCTCCGTATGCGTCATTCGCTCCAGAGCGGCGAAATCTGAGTTCAGGTCAAGGCAGTATTGAAGGTTTTTGTCCGTCGGATGTTGTCCTACATGCGTGACGCAGGAAAACCCACTCTCAGCCCAATCACCAAGCAGCGCGAAGCCATCCTCATCTTGAATAAATTCGATCACGTTCGGCTTGTTGGCGAACCTTGAAAAGTTTGACCACGCGTCTGGGGCCCTGTCCCGAACCAACCGGCAAAATTCCAAGGTCATCTGGGCATCCGACAACGCATCGTGCCGCTTGTCTGATTTGAACCCGTTTGCAGGCCCCAAATCGTCTAGGCGAAAAGACCGGCGGCCATCCGCATTCGTCGGGACCACGATGGCATGGGGGTTGAGAAGCGCCACCCCGCGCACCAGCCGCAGGACGTCACCTCTGTTGTTGCCATTGAGGTTCGTCATGAAAATTGGATGCCGAAGGTTCTGATAAAATGTCTGCCGGAGGAACTCTTCGTCGAAACGTATAGAGTTGTAGCCCAGAAACATCGACGGGCTCCAACTCAAGCACGCATCATGGATCTCGCATGCTGCCTGATACAACGTCGGCAGCGCCGGATCGGTTATCTGATCGATAGTTCGCCGGGTAATATGGAGCGCGCCCGGCGACGGAACGATACTCGGCAGAAGCTTAGCCCGAACGTGCATCGGTGGGGTGATCGGTTCCAGATCATCGTTGGTCGGGATTGCTGCGAATTGAAGAATTTGATCAAAGCGCTTGTGGAGGCCGCTTGTTTCCAAATCGTAAACAACGTACCCCACCTGCAAACTCCCTTACAGTTGCTGTATGCGATATTGCAGGGCCATCGGGCTGACTTTAAACTTCTTGGCGAACGATGCGATGGCCTCTTCGTCCTCAAGATCCAAGTTCCTACCGGCGAGCGCGCTGATCAATAATGCCTTGGGCATCAACAACTCCGCAGCGAAGTTGTTCGCCTCAATCTCCACAGCGTCCGTACCTTCCGACGCCAAGGTATCTCGTCGCAGCACTCCCTTGTCGACATGAACTTTCGATTCCAATCGCTCGCTATGGAGAACGAAATGAGCGAGTTCGTGCGCGATCGTGAAACGCTGGCGTGTCGCGCTGTGAAGGGAGTTCACGCCTATTATCTTCTTGCCGTCCTTGACGAACGCCATTCCAGACAAGTCGCCATCAAACGCGGCGTATTGAACAGTAATCCCCATGCCGCGCACGATGCGGTCGACAGGAACAGGCGCGCTGCGGACATTGAATTGCGCCAACAGTTCGGCTGCCTGAGCCCGAGCACCTTCCTTATTGGCCATGATTAGCGTGACCCGAGTGTGCGGACGAAATGTTCCAGCTGTGCGCGTTCACGATCATTGACGTCACTCCCCTCAAATTGAACCGGCTCAGAATCTTCGACGAACTGGAATGTCAGAGGAACAAGGTCGGCAATCGAGCGAACTTCGAGCGCGTTTGCCAATTTGTAGATCTGGTGAAGCAGAACTTTCTGTCGGCCAGTTTCGATGTTGGCCAGTGACGCGCGCGTCAGATCTATTCGCCCCGCCACATCGGCTTGGGTGAGTCCCAGTTCGGCTCGGCGCTTGGCAATTGCCAATCCGAGAACTCTATAAATCTCCATGTCGGACATGTGAACAAAACAATAACTGTTCGCAAAAAATGTCAATAGCATGCACGCCGATTGTGCTTATCACAAACATTACGAAAAATTAATGTTGGTCTTATGGACAGAAAGCCGATTCTGTTGTTCCATTTTGAGGCGAGCAAAGAGGCTCGATCAGTGAAAGGACCAAGAGATGCGGATCTCTGACGCAGCAGATGAGGCCCAGGCTATGGCCAAGGAAAAGCAGTACGAAATTGAGTGGAGCGACGAGACCTTCTCGTTCCATAAGGCGCGTATCTCAGACGCAAAGGTTGTGGGCGCTCAGATTGCTGAGATCGCCAATGCCTACCCGGTCGAGGATTTCGCCATTCTCCGTCATCTGAAGAGTGGTGACCTCGAATCTATTCGGCCAACGGAGCTGGTGGACCTGGAAGATCCGGGGATCGAGCGCTTTTTCATCGTGAAGGGGCCGAGCAACAACCGCTTCACCGTTGAAGGGCGTGCCATGGAATGGCCGCAGGCTCTGCTGGCGGCGAAGCACATCAAGTTCCTGGCTTACGCCCAAGAAGATCAGATCCTGGTGCTCGACACCGATACTGGCGATGTCGAATTCGACGGTGATGATTTGGTCGATCTGGCACCGCCAACCGTCGAGCGGTTTAAGCTGCGCAAGCAGAAGAAGACCGTCACGGTTTACTATAAGGAGACCGCTTTCGAGCTTGAGCGCCGCAACTGGTCCACGGAAGAATTGCTGGCGGCCTTCTCTGTTCCTTCGGGCTACAAACTCGACCAGATCAGCGGCGACGGCGAATTCAATGAGCTGAAGCCCGGCGAGCGGATCAAGCTTCGCGAGGGTATGGAATTTTCCTCTCATCCGCCGGTAGGTCAGTCGTCATGAGCACGCTAAACGTCGAAATGCAGAAAATGCGCAAGATTTGCCCGAAAGCAGAGCTTTGGCAGGAGGGCGGCCAGCCGGCCGTCTTTCTGCCGGGGCTCAAGGTCAAGCACGCTGGTACGACAGTCCCGGTCGATGCAATTCTGATGCCCGGTTACCATAGCGGCTACACTACTCGCCTATTCCTGAAGAAGCCTTTTCCTAACCGTGGGCAGAACTGGACCACCCACACAGTGGCTGGAACGACATGGCATGCGATGTCCTGGAACGGTGTCGCCGCCTCTTTGGGCTGGGAAGAAATCCTCGCTGCCCATCTGGGGCCACTGCAGTGAATGTCTGTTTGAAAATTTGTGGGGATCTTCTCGATGCAGTTCGAGCGGACCTCCACCGTCCCCACTCGTTCGCTCACGAGCGCGTTGGCTTCCTTCTTGCAGCGGCCGCCTCAGATGGGCAGGGCGGGATTATGCTGCTTGTTCGGGGATATCAGACGGTGGCGGATGATGACTACGAATGGCACCCGAGCGTGGGTGCGCAGATCGGCTCAAATGCGATGCGGAAGGCCGCCCAGGCAAGCTACCGGCCGCCGAGCGCCATCCTGCATGTACACACGCATGGTGGCCGCGGTCGCCCTGGCTTTAGCCGGGTCGATCTGGACAGTGCAGCTTCCTTCGTTCCCGGTTTTGCCGAGACGGCTCCACGCATGCCGCACGGCCTCCTTGTCCTGAGCAACGATTCCGTTCACGGGTTGCTTTGGGCTGGGCCAGACCGTCCTGCTTTTCCAATTAATTCCTTCAAGCGCATATCTGCTCCGATCCGAGCAGACTGGAGCGACAAATGAGCTGGCTTGATCGACAGAGTTTTCTTGGCCCGGACAGTGACCAAGTTCTTCAGGATCTGACGGTCGGCCTTGTCGGCCTTGGTGGTGGCAATTCGCACGTCGTTCAGCAACTGGCGCATTTGGGCGTGGGCGGCTTTGTTCTCGTCGATGATGACGTCATCTCCGAAACCAATCTCAACCGTTTGGTGGGCGGCACCTTGGAGGATGTTCTGGAGGCTCGTCCGAAGACCGAGATTGCGAAACGGATGGTTCTCAGCGTCAACCCCAAAGCTCGGATCGCCTTCCATCAGGCGAAATGGCAGGAGGTTGCAGAACACCTGCGGGCTTGCGACATTATCATCGGTGGCGTCGACCGTATCATCGCGAAAAGTGAGCTCGAAGCGTTTTGCCGACGGTTCCTGATCCCGTACATTGATATGGGAATGGACGTCCATCGACTTGGCGATGCCGAAAATTTCCTGGTTGCCGGTCAGGTTGTGCTCTCTTCCCCTGGAACGCCGTGCCTCCGCTGCCTCGGGGTCGTCACTGATAACGCTCTCACCGATGAGGCAGCTCAATATGGAGATGCCGGCGGCAAGCCACAGGTGGTTTGGCCGAACGGTATCCTTGCCTCGACCGCCGTCGGGCTTCTGGTTCAGTTGTTTACTCCATGGCACGGAAAGCCGGTTCGGTCGGCATATTTTGCCTATGACGCGAATGAAGGGACGTTGGTGTCCTCGGATCGCTTGCGTCGCAGGGCGGGCGTTGCATGTCATCATTTTCCGGATACGGCGGTTGGAGACCCACAGTTTGATATTAGGCTCCTTTTCGACAACAGCCCCGCTGATTGCGAGGAAGTAGCGGCAAGCGCGCAGAATTCTCCCGTTGGCTGGATCGCGCGCTTTGCAATATGGCTCCGACAGAAGCTGAGCAGTCGGTAAGGGGTAAGCGACAGAAGCTTATGAGTGGGTAATCAGAGGATCCCTGAACTTTTTGTTGTGGTGCGAGACAGTTCAGCTACTTGCATTGCCCATCCCCATAATGCGACCATGAATTGCGGCGTTTGGCCGCGCAACACCCGGGGGGATGATGCGAGTAGCTCGAATAGTTATACAGAATTTTCGCACGTTCGCGTCACTGGACGTGAATGTCGCAGATGATCTGTGCTGTATCATCGGAGAAAACAATACTGGCAAGTCTGCGATCCTGCGCGCAGTTCAGATTTGTCTAGATAACATGCTGCCGTCTAGCTTCCGGTCGCTGCTGCGCGAGGATATCCACTCCGCAATCAATATTGCCGAGCCTAACCAGGTTTTGATTGGGATTGAGCTGGCAGGATTCGAGGGCCGGGTGAACGAAGAGGCGCTGGTTAGCACTTGGAAGACGGCTGCGGACCGTGCGCGCATATTTTACCGTTTCCGTCCGCGCCCAGCTGTCAGGGAGCAGCTTGCAAGCGGCGATATTGTAGCCGGTTCGCTGACCCTTGAGGACTATCAGTGGGAAATCCGCGGTGGCGGTAACCCTGCCATCGACCTAACGGAGATTGCCTGGGATGACGACGGGATCGGCGAGTCGGTACGCTTTGCAGATCTGCAATCTTACCTTCTTGTTCATTTGCCTGCGCTCCGCGATGTCGAGAGCGACCTGCGTAATCCCCGCCAGTCGCCACTCATCCGTCTGATCGAGGCGTTCGAGATTGATGCGGCCGAGCAGGATGCCCTAATTGCCATCCTCGACGAGGCCAATCAGGCGATCGCGAACTCGGCGACTATTGCCGAAATAGCAGGGGCAATTGACGCACGGTTCAAGGATGTCTCTGGCCCCGCGTTCGAGATGGACGCCACTCTCGGCCTTTCCGCTGCGACCTTCCGCGCGATCATACGCAACCTGAAAATTATTCTATCGGATCTTTCACTCACCTCGTTCGAACCTGGCCGGAACGGTCTTGGGATGAACAACATCCTCTATATCGCGATCCTGATGGAATACCTGCAGCGGCGGATCGCGCTCAACCGCTCGGCCGGCCAATTGATACTGATCGAGGAGCCAGAAGCGCATCTTCATCCTCAATTACAGTTCTCGTTGATCGCGGCACTGCGCGCGATCAACGTGCAGACCATCCTGACCAGTCACAGCACTCAGGTGACCTCTCAAGTTCCACTGAGCAGCATTGTATCTCTCACCAAGCGCAAGGACGCGACCATCGCTGCCGGCAATCTCGCGCTCAATGCCGCGCTGACCGCGCCAGAAATTGCCGATCTCGAACGCTACCTCGACGCAACCAAAAGCGCCTTGCTCTACGCGCGCAAGGTCATGCTGGTTGAAGGTCCAGCTGAGATGTTCCTGATCCCGGCGATGATCGAGCAAGTGTACGGCGTGAAGCTTGAGCGGCTCGGCATCTCAGTTATTGCGATTCATGGCGTCCACTTTGACGTCTATGCCAAACTGTTCCGCGCCGGATCGCTCGAGAAGAAATGCGCCATCGTTGCCGATGCTGACATGAAGCCGTCCGACGCCGAGGACTTCGATCCGGAAACCCACGCGCCCGATTTGGTGGCACTGGAGAACGACTTTGTGTCCACTTTTGAGGGCGCCACCACCTTCGAACGCGAGTTGGTATCGCTCGGGCGCCTGCCAATGCTGATCGAGACCGTCCGCGCTCTCGGCGCGCCGCAGATCCTTGCACAGATGGAGCAAGGGTTCGCAACGCTTGCGCTCGGGGGACTGAGCCCCGCCGACGAGACAGCGCTACGCATTGAGCTTGGCCGTATCACGCTCAATACCGCCAAACGTTTTGGTAAGGCGCGTTTCGCGCAGATAGCTGCGCGCTACGCCCACCTCGCGACCGATCTGCCAACCTATATCGAGGAGGCATATGAGTGGCTTACCGAATGATCCGGCTGACACCGGAACAGCGCGAGGCCGTCGAATACGAGGGCAATCTGCTTCTCACTGCGTGCCCAGGAAGCGGCAAGACGCGGGTCATTCTCGCCAAGCTGCTGACGCTGGCCGATCAGGTTGTCGGTACGCCACAGTTCATCGGCTGTATTACCTACACCAATGCTGCAGTCGACGAGATCGAGACCAGATTGCGCACCTACGGCAATAACGCGATCTCAGACCGCTGTGAAATCTCCACGATCCACGCTTTCTGTCTGCAATTCATTCTTCGTCCCTATAGCTGGCTGTTACCCGAGGTTCCGGCGTCGTTTCAGGTGCTTTCCCGGGAGAACAGTCAGTTTGAGCAGATCGTGACGGCGGTCGAGGACGCATTCGGTCGCATGCCCGTCGGGCAGGTGTTCGAGGACTATGAATCGCTTCGCATCGACGTAAACGGCGAACCCTGCGGCCAAGGGATCGAGACAGGCATTGTCACTAACGAATCTGCCGCGCTCTATTGGGAGCGGGTCCGCGCCCACGGATACCTCGATTTCGCGATGATCCTCTATTATTCATGGAAAATTCTCGAACAACACCCGTTCGTCGGACGCGGCATCGCGAGTCGCTTTGCTTGGCTGCTCATCGACGAATTTCAGGACACCACGGACATCCAGATCGCTATCTTCGGAGCACTCCGGGATTTCCTCCACACGCGCTTCTTTCTCGTCGGTGACCAGAATCAGTCGATTATGAGCTTTGCAGGCGCGCGTCCCGAGCTCGCCGATCAGTTTGGAGATCAGATCGACGCGCACCGTGACATATCCTTGACCGGTAACTTCCGATGCGGGCCAGCGATTGTCGGCACTGCATCAACACTGATCCCGACCGTGCCGGGAATGCAGTCGGCGGGCGATGCCGCTCAAATCGCTGCGCAAGTGAATTACGTTCATGTAGACCAGCCAATTGACGCCATCACCGACTATTTTCTCCCCGCCCTGCAGGATGCCGGTATCCCGCTCGGAAAGGCCGCAATTCTTGCGCCATGGTGGACACATCTCATCCCCGTTGCCCGTGCCCTCCGAGAATTAGACGTGCCTGTTTTCGGTCCGGGTGCACGGCCCTACAAACGTCGGCGACTGCTTGCCGGGCTTGCCGAGCAACTCGGAGCCTGCGCCGAGGCCGGCAATTATCTCGGACTCCCGGGTGTCGAGCGGGCGCTGTTTCGGCTCATCGGCGACCTAACCGGTAGCTCACGCTATGACATGTTCAGCTATCAGGGGCGTCGTGTGGCGCTTGGCTTGATCTATCTCGCCCGCGCACTTGCAGAAAAGCATCCTGGCGGCGTCGTTTGGCTGCGCGCCATTGCCCGCGAGGCTGGTGATTATCTCGAACACGAGGAATGGTTGCCGGGCAGCGCCAAGCAACCGCTGATCGATTCCGCCGAGGAAATCCTATCTGACATGAAGGCCAGCAAGGTTGATCTCGCGAATCTTCTAATCTCAGATATGGGCCTGTTCGCCAATCCGGAGCAGGCGCTCAAGTTGATAACGCTACACAATTCCAAAGGACGCGAATTCGATGGCGTTGCCCTGATCTGTATGAACAGCGGTGGTATCCCGCATTTTTCGACATCCACGCAGGAGGCATATGACGAATCTCGGCGCTTGTTTTATGTCGGCCTCACTCGGGCAAAGCGCATCCTACTCGTTGCGTCAGATCAGTCCCACTGGAAAAACAAGCCAACCCCCTTTATCGCAGAGGCCGGCTTTAGATAAGACTATGCATGTTACGCATCGTTTGATTTTTGGTTGAGGTTGACCGCAACTTAGAGTCGTTAGGCTAAGCTGAACATCTGTAACCGGCGCTAATTGGCCTTCGGCAGGGGACGAAGTGATGGCTTCTCGTTAAGTAGTTTCAGCGCGTTAGCTCTTTTCCAATAACAGGGCCGACGGTTCGTATCCTATCAAGGCGAAAAGGATCACACAAGTTCATCTTAGCGGTGGAAAGAGCTTTTTCCCGCAGCTGCCCCTCGATCCAACTTCGTTATTGCGCCTGACACTCATCGGGATCAGCAACCGTCTGAAAAATC
>Ga0268287_100311_pt1 | contig 14695 bp, 13 predicted proteins | sample MetcocultureR3M_FD_191348 | JGI IMG/M metagenome (GOLD analysis project Ga0268287, IMG submission 191348) | Soil microbial communities from Anza Borrego Desert, Southern California, United States - Methanotrophic co-culture R3-M | ecosystem: Environmental > Terrestrial > Soil > Desert | place... | reverse complement strand
TACGAGCAGGCCGCCGAATTCCTGGATATCTGGAAACGGCTGCTCACTGGCGAAACGGTCGATTTCAAGGGCAGGTACTACGAGCTGAAGGGCGCCCGCTCTGATTTTCCACCGGTCGGCCAGCCGCATCCGCCACTCTATTTCGGCGGTTCATCGGATGCCGGCCAGGAACTCGCCGTCAACGCCACCGACATGTATCTCACCTGGGGCGAGCCGCTGGACCAGGTGAAGGAAAAGATCGCCTCCGTCCGTGCCAAGGCGGCGAAGACGGGCCGGAAAATCCGCTTCGGCATGCGCATCCACTTCATCGTCCGCGAGGACGAGGAGGATGCCTGGCGCGCCGCGGATAAGCTCATCGGCAATATTTCCGACGAGCAGATCGAGCGCAGTTGGCAACGTTTCCAGAAGGAGATGGATTCCGTCGGTCAGCGCCGGCAGGCGGCACTGCACGGCGGCCGCCGCGACAAGCTCGTCGTTGCCCCGAATCTCTGGGCCGGCGTCGGCCTGGTGCGCACTGGTGTCGGCACGGCACTGGTAGGCACGCCGCAGCAGATTGCGGATCGGCTGCGCGAATACCAGGCGCTCGGCATCGATACGATCATCGGCTCCGGTTATCCGCACCTCGAAGAGGCCTACCGCGTCGGCGAACTCCTCTTCCCGCTTCTCGGCATCGACAAGAATCGCCGCCAGGGCTTGCGCGATAGCGTCGCCAACGAATTCGCGGTCGGCGCTTACGGCGGCTCGAAGCTTGCCAACGCCGCCGGCTGATATTCCAAACGTATTCGAACACTCATGTCTGTCCTTTGAAAGGCCGATCCATGCTGAAATCCTTGAACCTTGTCGCCGCCGCGGCCCTGGTGCTGACTGCGCTTACCCCGGCGACAAGTGCATCCGCCGAAGGGCTCATCCGCATCTCCCAGCAGTTCGGCACGCTCTACCTGCCGCTGCACGTGATCCGCGACCAGAACCTCATCGAAAAGCAGGCCAAGGCGCTCGGCCTTGAAGGCGTGAAGGTCGAATGGGCGCAGCTTTCCGGCGGTGATGCCATCAACGCCGCGCTGCTTTCGGGCTCTATCGACATCGCTGCTGCCGGCATTGGCCCGTTCCTGACGCTCTGGGACCGCACCGACGGCGCCGTGAAGATCGTCGGAGGTCTGGCCAACCAGCCGAACTACCTGATCACAAATAGCCCAAACGTGAAGTCGCTCAAGGACTTCACGACCTCCGACAAGATCGCACTTCCCGCGGTCGGCGTTTCGGTCCAGGCGCGCATCCTGCAGATCGCCGCGGAGAAGGAATTCGGCGAGGGCAACCAGAACAAGCTCGACAATATCACAACCACGCTGCCGCATCCGGACGCGACGGCGGCACTGCTCTCCGGTTCGACGGAGATCACCGCCCATCTCTCCAACACGCCGTTCCAGGAGCAGGCGCTGAAGGATCCCAAGGTCCACAAGATCTTCTCTTCCTATGATGTGCTCGGCGGCCCCGTAACGCCGACCTATCTCTACACGACCACCGCTTGGCGCGAAGAAAATCCGAAAACCTTCCAGGCCTTCTTCGAGGCCCTGAAAGAGGCAAGTGCCTGGATCGAAGCCAACAAAAAGGCGGCCGCCGAAACCTATGTCCGCATCGAGAAATCTAAGCTCGACCCAGCTTTCGTCCAATCGCTGATCGAATCCCCTGAAAGTAAGTTCACCGTCGTTCCGTCCCGCTCCTATGCCTTCGCCGATTTCCTGCACCGGACCGGCGCCATCAAGAAGAAGGCTGAAAGCTGGAAGGACTACACGTTCGAGGAACTGCATAACGAAAGCGGGAGTTGATCCATGCTCGCACGCGACCCTTTGCCGACCGCAGTTTTTGAAATCAATCACCTCGTTCTCGAGTACCCGATCTCCACTGGGATCGTGCGAGCGGTGGACGATGTCTCCTTCCGTGTCGGTGAGGGAGAGCGGCTCGTGCTCCTCGGCCCTTCGGGCTGCGGCAAATCGTCGATCCTCAAGGCGGTGGCGGGCTTCCTGAAGCCCGCTTCCGGCGTGATCAAGGTACGGGGCCGAGAGATCAAAGGTCCCGGCCCGGACCGCATCGTGGTCTTCCAGGAGTTCGATCAGCTTCTTCCCTGGAGGACCGTGCGCCAGAATGTCGAGTTCCCGCTGCGCATGGCGAGCAAGCTCACGAAGGCGGAAATCCGCGAACGCACCGAGGCAACGCTGAGAAAGGTCGGCCTGGAGCGAGTGCTGGACAGCTATCCGCATACACTGTCCGGTGGCATGAAGCAGCGTGCCGCGATCGCCCGCGCGCTTGTCACCGACGCCGACGTGCTGTTGATGGACGAACCCTTCGCGGCGCTCGATGCTCTCACCCGTACCCAGCTTCAGGGCGAGCTTCTCGATCTCGCAGAAGAGATCGGATTCACGCTGCTCTTCGTCACCCACTCGATTGAAGAAGCGATCCTGATCGGCACCAAGCTGCATCTCTTGAGCCCGCACCCCGGCCGGACGATCACCAGCCTCGACACGCATGAATTCGGCCGAGAGGACGCCGGCAGTGCCCGTCTCGAATCTCTTTCGCGCGACGTACATGATCTCCTGTTCTCGCCGAAGGCCCGCAAGAAGGTCCTCGCCCATGTCTGATCTTTCGCTGACCGGCGCCTCTGAGAAATCGCAGGCTTGGATTCGCCTTCGCGATTTTGCCTGGAATTCGGCCATCGTCCGCAAGGTCCTGGTGTTGGCGCTGCTGGCATCGGTCTGGGAGCTTTCAGCCCGCTACAGCGGCAAGCCGATCCTCTTCCCGACCTTCACGGCGACGATGGCTGCGCTTTGGGAAGCGCTGACGACGGAGAACCTGCTTCTCGCGTCCTGGGCATCGCTTTCCGTCCTATTGAAGGGGTATGTAATCGCCGTCGCCCTGGCCTTCATCATCGTGTCGCTTGCGGTCGTGAGCCGGTTCGTGCGCGAACTGCTGCAGACCCTGATCTCGATGTTCAATCCGCTGCCGGCGATCGCATTACTGCCGCTCGCGATGCTTTGGTTCGGGCTCGGCGAGAAGAGCCTGCTTGTCGTGCTCGTCCACGCGGTGCTGTGGCCTTTCGCGCTCGCCACGCTTACCGGTTTCGAGAGCGTGCCGGAAACCCAGCGGTTAGTCGGCCGCAATTACGGTCTGCGCGGTCCGTCCTATGTCTTCCGCATCCTGATCCCGGCAGCACTTCCCTCGATCCTCTACGGCATGAAGATCGCATGGGCTTTTGCCTGGCGCACGCTAATCGCCGCCGAACTGGTCTTCGGCGTCAGCTCATCGACCGGCGGGCTCGGCTGGTTCATCTTCCGCAATCGCAATGAGCTTTTCACCGACAAGGTGTTCGCCGGTCTTGCGATGGTGATCATCATCGGCCTTCTGGTCGAAGGCATCATCTTCCGCATTGTCGAGAAGGTCACCGTCCGGCGCTGGGGCATGCAGCGGTAAGCCAGCGGCTGCCGGCACGCCCGAGCGGTCGCCCCCTCTGCTATATTCGTTGCGTTGAATGGTGGCGCTTGCGAACCAGCACACTCATCACGCGGGCGGCCGTCGAGAACGTCATCTCGTCAAGCGGCCCCTCCCCTTCCCACGGTTTGGTGAGGCGTTCCGTGATATCTCCAATCACGTTGACCGGAACGATATCCGTGCATTCTTTCAGGGCGTCGAACACCTGCGAAATTCGCACCGGAGTCGTTTCAAACACGACTTCAGGCTCCGTTGCGCCGTCACCCCAATCTTCGTACGCGTCGAGAGCATCCCGAAAAAGCTGGTGGAGGGTGATGGGCGCATGTCCTTCCTGAAGGCGTGGCAAGATTTCTGCCATGGAAAACCTCCTTGCTCGGTATGATGAGATTAACTCCACCAACTTTGTAGAGTTAACACAGAGGTGGATCATGTACCAAGTGCCGCAAAGCCACGTTCCAGATCCAGGATCAGGTCGGATACGTCCTCGAGCCCGATCTGCAGGCGCAGGACCGGCCCTTCGACTGGCGGTGGCGTCACTCGACGGTCGAACAGGTTGACGTGCAATGCAAGACTTGGAAAACCGCCCCAGGAATAACCGAGCCCGAAAAGCTGGAGCGCATTGAGGAACGTTTGCGCTTGGCGCTTGTGATCTTCTTTCCGCTCGACGGCGAGCACAAAGGAGAAGATGCCGCTCGCCCCTTTGAAATCCCGTTTCCACAGATGGTGACCCGGGAAATTTGGCAGCGCCGGATGCAGAACACGTGCTACCTCCTTCCTCTTCTCCAACCACCGAGCGACGGAAAGCGCGCTTTGCTGGTGGCGTTCAAGCCTGACGCCCATGGTTCGCAATCCGCGCAGGACCTGATAGGCGTCGTCGGGAGCGCCGCAAATGCCAAGCGCGCCATTGGTGTCTTTCAGGCGCTTCCAGTGTTTGGCATTGGCCGAAACCGTCCCCATCAGCACATCGGAATGGCCGGCTGGATATTTTGTGACCGCTTGGATGGAGACGTCGACGCCGAAATCCAGCGGCCGGAAATAAAGCGGTGTTGCCCAGGTATTGTCCATCGAGACGACGGCCTGATGCCGGTGCGCGACTGCCACGATGGCCGGGACGTCCTGCATCTCGAACGTGTTGGAACCGGGCGCCTCGATATGGACAAGCCGCGTATTCGGCCTGAACAGCTTCTCGATGTCCACTCCGATCATCGGATCATAGAATTCCGCCTCGACGCCGAAGCGCGCCAGCATAGTTTCACAGAAATGCCTTGTCGGTCCATAGACGGAATCTACTACCAGCGCATGGTCACCGGACGACAGATAAGCGAGGAAAGCGATGGTCACTGCCGCAAGGCCTGACGGCACAAGGATCGTTCCCGCCGCCCCTTCGAGCTCGTTGATCGCGTCACAAAGCGCATTGGTGGTCGGCGTCCCGCGCGTTCCATAGGTATATTTTTGAGCGTGTGTTTCCATGATCTCGGCGGTCGGAAATAGGACAGTCGAAGCCCGGACAGGCGGCGGATTGATGAAGCCGTGATAGTCGAAAGGATCGTACCCTGCCCGCACGAGCTGAGTATTAACGCCAAGAGTATGGGACGGTTTGCCGTCTTTGGTCATGCGAATGCTTTCCAGCTATCGAAAGGATTGGTTCCGAGGGCTTCTGGAGATGGTCGCCAACCAAGCTGCGGTGCGACCTTTTCGGCGAAGTCGGTGATGATCTGGACGTATTCTTCCAGTGCGAATTCGTAGGGCAGTTCCAGCCTCAGTTCGCGCACTTCCGATAGTACTCGGTCGGCGAGCAGCCTCTCGATGATTTCGTCGGAACTCCCGATCAAATCGCGGCTGAACAACGTGCGGCGCGATCCTTGCGGCGAAAGCGTGCGTTCGTACCGGCTCGCGGCGTATTCGCGGTACTTCTCCCGCGTCTTCCGGTCGGCACTGTCCATCGGCACGATCACACGGCCGGCGGCGACGCGCGGGCTGCGGCCTGACGGCAGCGCGGACCTGTAGGCCTGAAGCTGCTTCGATTGGGCTTCGAAGAAATCACCCGACACATCGCCGGAGGTCAGGCTGCCGATCATCAGGTTGAGGCCGGTCCTTCCAGCCCATTCGGATGAGCGCAACGATCCGCCGCCATACCAGACGCGATCCCGCAGCCCTTTGGCATAGGGTTGAAGGCGGGCGCGCTGGCGGTTGCCGGGCGAGATCACGTAGGCTTGCCCATCTCCGAGATAATTGCCCTCAAGATTGGCGAGCAGACGCTCGACCCGCGCATAGGAAAAATCAAACGTCTGCCAGTCGCCATCGAAGACGAGCGGGGCAACGAGTTCGGCATGCAACGGTGGCCCTGCGCTGACGCCGACATTGAGGCGTCCGCCCGACAACGCGTCCGCCATTGAGAGATCTTCGGCGAGCCGGAAGGGACTTTCATAACCGAGCTGGATCACCGCCGAACCGAGCTCGATGCATCTGGTGCGCTGGCTGGCCGCGGCGAGAAAAACCGGCGCCGAGGAAACGCCGTGTTCCAGATGCCGCTGGCGGACCCAAGCGCTGTCGTAGCCCAGCGCTTCGCCGGCTTCGAAGAGCCTCAACGAAGCTTCCAGCCCGCCGGCCGGATCGTCATCGGGATAATTTCCGGGGGTGAGAAAGCCGATATGGCTGATAGAGAGCAGAGAGGAGGTCATGGTTCTGCCGGCCTTTCGGGGTGAGCGATCGGGTCGCGGCAAGTCTCGCGGCCCGAAAGTGGAACGATCAGTTTTTCGGCAGGCCTGGCGGATTGGTGCGCGATTCCGGTAGCGACTCTTCCGAAAGCTGCCATCGCGCCAGCACCTTCGCGTAGACGCCGCTCTTCATCAGACCGTTGGTGGCCAGCGTCAGTGCATCTGCCAGGCCTGAGCCCTTGCGGGTAGCGATCGCCACGTCCGAGCGCTCCGGCCAGCCGGCCGACAGCGTACCGACACGGCTGATATTCTTGTCGCGGGCGGCGATATAGACGAGCTGGGCATGCGGCTGGACGATGACGTCTACCCGGCCCGAGCGCAAGGCGACAAGCCGGGCAGCTTCGTCGTCGTGATACTGGAGTTCGATCGGCTTCAGACCGTCCTTGACGTTCTCATCGCTCCAGCGGAGCAGGATGCGCTCCTGGTTGGTGCTGGCGCCCACCGTGATGCGCAGGCCGGCAGCGTCCTTCGGCTCCTTGATCTCTTTAACATCGCTGTCACTTCTGACAAAGAAGCCGTGCAAGCCCTGACGGTAGGTGGAAAAGTCGAATTTCTCCTTGCGTTGCTCCGTCACGCCTACATTGGAGATCACTGCATCATACTTTCCCGAAACGAGCCCGAGCGGCCAGTCTGGCCAGGCTACAGGCACAAGTTCAAGTTCGAGGCCGAGGCTGTCGGCGATCGTCAGCGCATAATCGGGATCGGCGCCGACGACGGTCTTCGCGTCCGTGGCATAGGTCGCGAGCGGCGGCCCGCCCGGAGATATGGCAACCGTGAACTTGCCGGCGGTCACGAACTTGAAATCCTTGGGAATGGCGGCAATTGCCGCTGGATCCTTCTCGGCGCGAATGCGGCCGAGCTGGTTTGGCGAGAGGTCGAAGATATCCCCGGCGGCACTGGCGGACGAGGCACCGATGCAAGAAGCGACGATGGCGGCGGCGAAGCCGATGGTCTTTTCACAGAAGATCATGAGACTGTCCAAATCCTGAAAAAGCTGCGACCCTGAGGTGGGGCCACGCCATGTGGTTTCACTTGCTCGGCAGGCCGGGGGGATTGGTGCGGGCCTCCGCAATGCCTTCCGACGTCAGGTTCCAGCGCGCTAGGGCCTTTCCGTAATTCCCGTTCTTGATCTGGGCGTTGAGGGCTACGGTGATCGCGTCCGCGAGACCGTTGCCCTTCTTGGTGGCAACGGCAATTTCAGCACTTTCGGGCCATCCACCCGAAAGCGTGCCCACCAGTTTCGTCTTGCCCTGCGCCTTCGCCTTGTATGCAGCGATGGCGTTCGGGCCGAGATAGGCATCGGCGCGGCCGGAAGCGATGGCGAGATCCTGCAGCACCACGTCGTCGTAATATTGCACTTCCGTATCGGGCAGGCCCTTCGCCTTGTTGGCGGCGATCCAGCGCAACAGGATCTGCTCCTGATTGGTGCTGGCGCCGACGATGACCTTGAGACCCGCGACGTCTTCCGGCTTGGAAATCTTCTCGATCTTGCTGTCCTTCGAGACGTAGAAGCCGAGAAGATCGTTGCGGTAGCTGGAGAAGTCGTATTTCAGCTTGCGCTGTTCGGTCACGGTAACGTTGTGGATGGCGGCGTCAAAGCGGCCTGAATCGAGGCCGAGCGGCCAGTCCGCCCAAGCAACCGGAACAAGCACGAGTTCCAGACCGAGGCTGTCGGCGACGAGCTGTGCGATATCGGGCTCGTTTCCGACCGGGGTCTTGTTGTCGGTGGCGTAAGCCGCCAGCGGCAGGTTGCCCGGAACCGAAGCGACGGTGAATTTTCCGGCATTCACGAACGTGTAGTCCTTGGGAAGCGCCTGGATCGCCGCCTGGACCTTTTCCGCTCTCACCCTGGCCTTCTGTTCGGGCGAAAGATCGACCTCCTGCGCGTGCGCTGCTGGACCGAGGAGCCCGGAAAGCCAGAGGAGGCTGCCGATTGTAAGACCAAGAAGCCTGGACCTTTGGGACATGCTGGGTGTTTCCTTTTTATGCCTGTTGTTCAGAGGACTTTGGCGAGGAACTCGGCGGTGCGCGGGTGTTCCGGCCGGTTGAAGACCTTTTCCGGCACGCCGGTCTCGAGAATGCGGCCCTGCTCCATGAAGACGACGAGGTCGGACACCTCCCGGGCGAAGCCGATTTCGTGCGTGACGATGATCAGCGTCGTGCCGGACCGTGCGAGCTCCTTGATGACGTCGAGCACTTCATTGACCAGTTCCGGATCGAGCGCCGACGTCGGCTCGTCGAAGAGCAGGACTTTCGGTTTCAGCGCGAGCGCTCGCGCGATCGCCACACGCTGTTGCTGGCCGCCGGAGAGTTGGCGGGGATAGGCGGTCGCCTTCTCCACAAGGCCGACACGGGCGAGCAGGTCCAGCGCTTCTGCTGCCGCCTGTTCGCGCGGGATCCGGCGCACCGTGACAGGCGCCTCTATGACGTTTTCGAGCACCGTCATATGCGGGAAAAGGTTGAAGTTCTGGAACACCATACCGACTTCCACGCGGCGCTTCAGGATGTCCTTTTCCTTGAGTTCGTAGAGGGTCTCGCCATCCTGCCGGTAGCCGATCAGCTCGCCATCGATGGCAATGAAGCCGTCATCGACCCGTTCCAGATGGTTGATCGAACGCAGCAGGGTCGACTTGCCGGAGCCGGACTGGCCGAGAATGGTGGTTACGCTGCCCGCCGGAATAGAAATCGTGACGTCGTCCAGCACTTTTAACTGCCCAAAGCTCTTGGAGACGCCGTGGATCGTCACCTCACCGCCCCGCGTCCGGAGCGGTGCGATCTCGATGCGGCGCGCGGCCGGCCTGGCCACCGTTTCCGCAACCTTCGGTGGAACGGTCCCCTGCGGCATGAAACGGCGATAGAGACCGGAGAAGATCGAGGGCGGCGGATTACGCAGCGCGCCCCTCGCATAATGCCGCTCGATATGATGCTGGATGATCGACAGCACGGTCAGGATGACGAGATACCAGACGGTCGCCACTATCAGGAGCGGAATGACTTCCAGGTTGCGACGGTAGATGATTTGAATCGTGTAGAAGAGTTCCGGCAGCGCGAGGATGTAGACCTGCGACGTGCCCTTTGCGAGACCGATGATGTCGTTGAATGCGGTCGGCAGAATGGATCGCATCGCCTGCGGCAGCACGATCCTGGACGCCTGGCGGCCGCGCGGCATGCCAAGTGCCGAGGCGGCCTCGAGCTGGCCCTGGTCGACGGAGAGAATGCCGCCGCGAATGATCTCCGAGGCAAAGGCCGCCTGATTGAGTGTGAGACCAAGGATGGCAGCGGCGAACGGCGTGATCAGCTGCGTCGTATTCCAACTGAAGAAGTTGATGCCGGTATAGGGAACCCCGACTGTGACTGTTTCATAGAGATAGCCGAGATTGTTGAGGATCAGCAGGAGCACGATCAGCGGGATCGAACGGAATATCCAGATATAGGTCCAGGAGACACCGACCAGGAGCGGCGATCGGGAGACGCGCGCCAGCGCCAGGCCCGTGCCGAGGATGAAGCCGAACAAAGCGCCGAGGAAGGTCAGGAGCAGCGTGCGGCCGAGGCCGACCAGCACCGGTTCGGCGAAGAACCATTCGGCGAACACATCCCAGCCCCAGCGCGGATTGCCGAAAACGGAATGCAGCGTCGCGGCGATGACCAGCAGCGCGAAGATCGTGCCGGCGGAGCGCGCCGGATAGCGGGCCGGCACGATGCGATAGTGGGAGTAATCCCCTTTAGCCGCCGGGGGTTTTCGCGGAGCGGCCTGGATGTCGCTGAATTCGGTGGTGATTGTCATTGCCGCCTCCTCCTCAGGCCGCACCGTACAGCGTGGCAACGGCGACCGACCGGCGGGACGCATAGGTGCCAAAGCCGAGCGCTTTCTCGAAGGGGAGCTTGCGGATGGTTTCCGGATCAACCGTCGTATCGAAGAGCGCCGAATAGCCGTTCGTGAGATAGAGGCCGACGGCCTCGGGCTGCCGGAAACCGGTTGTCAGGTAGACACGGGAATACCCCTGTCGCACCGCCTGCTCCTCCAGCTCGACCAGCAACTTGCGGGCAAGCCCTTGGCGGCGATACGCCGAATGCGTCCAAACGCGCTTGAATTCGGCTGTTCCCTCGTCGATATGTTTCATGAAGGCACCGCCGGCAATCGCCTCGCCATCGCGCAGAAGCAGGAGAAAATTGCCCTCAGGCGGCGCGAACACTTCCGGTCCGTACCGGTTCATCTCCTTCGTCGCACCTTCGGCGTCGTAGAAACTGCCGTAGCGGCTGTCATATTCGAAGGTGAGTTCCTCGATCAGCGGCCTTGCCAACGGATCAAGCGGGGTGGTGTAGAGGAAGTGGTCGCTCACGGTCGCTCCTATGGCTCGTCAGGACAGAAAGGCTTCGGCGAGCCGCACCCAGAACCGCGCGGCGGGTGCAATGATCTCGTCGTTGAAATCGTATTGGGGGCTGTGGAGGCCAGCACTTTCGCCATTGCCGACGAAGAGGTAGGAGCCGGGCCGCTCCTGCAGCATGTAGGCGAAGTCCTCGCTCGCCGTCCGCGGCCGGAAGTCCCGGGCGACCTGCTCCTTTGGGAAAATCTGCTCAGCGACACGGCGGGCAAAGCCGGTTTCATCGGCATGATTGACAACAGCCGGAAAACCGCGCCGATATTTTACATCTGCCTGGGCGCCAAAGCTCTCCGCCTGGGCGCGCGCCAGGGCCGGCACACGCTCCTCCAGCTTGTCTCGGACCGCTTCCGAGTAAGCTCGTGCAGTCAGCTTCAGTTCCACACTTTCCGGGATGACGTTGGAGGCGGAACCGCCATGGATCGAGCCGACCGTCAGTACCGCCATTTCCAAGGGATCGACATTGCGGGCAACGATGCTCTGCAACGCCGTGATGAACGAGGCCGCGGCGAGCACCGGATCGACGGTCTCGTGAGGTGCCGCGCCATGGCCGCCCTTGCCGATAATACGGATCAGCGCCTGGTCTACCGAGGCCATCGCCGGGCCCTGGACAAAGCCGAACTTCCCTGCCGTCACACCCGGCCAATTGTGCAGGCCGAACACTGCATCGACCGGAAAGCGTTCAAACAGCCGGTCCTCGATCATCTTGCGGGCACCCGCGCCCACCTCCTCGGCCGGCTGAAAAATCAGCGTCAGCGTGCCGGAGAACTTACCGTGCTCGGCGAGATAGCGGGCGGCGGCAAGCAGGATCGTCGTGTGTCCGTCATGCCCGCAGGCATGCATGACGCCGGGGTTGCGGCTCGAATAGACGAGATCGGTCGCCTCTTCGATCGGCAGCGCATCGATATCCGCCCGGATGCCGATGCGCTTGCCGCCCTGCCCCCGCCGGAGCGTGGCGACCACCCCGTTGCCGCCGACACCCTCCGTTACCTCGTAGCCATAGGAGAGGAGATATTTGGCGACGAGCCCGGAAGTCCGCCGCTCCTGGAAAGAGAGTTCGGGATATTGGTGCAGGTCGTGCCGGATGGCCACGAACTCGTCGATCGTGGCAAGGATCGCCCGTTCGGCGGCGTCGCGATGACGCGCACGGTCAATGTGGATGTTCATGATCGTCTGCTTTCCGAAGGTCGAGCCGAGGGTTTCACTACCCGCAGCCGTTTCAGCCTTTCACTTGGTCATGCTCTCGCTTTTTCCGCTTCCTGCGGACCTGACTTGTAGACGCTCTCCCGATAGGGCAGCCCCAGATGCCCCCGCAGCGTCTTTCCTTCGAGGTTCGGCTCGAAGTATCCACGTTCCTCAAGGATCGGTATCACCAGACGGATGAAATCGTCCAAGCCTTCGGCGATCACCGGAAAGCCGAGGATGAAGCCGTCCGCGGCATCGTTTTCCACCCAATCGATGATCTTGCTCGCGATCACGTCTGCCGTGCCCACGAAACCCTCACGCGGGGTTGCGGCTTCGAGCGCCGCTTCCCGCAGCGACTGGCCCTTTTGCCTTGCGATCCGCTTGATGCGGTCCGTCGTTGAGCGGAAACTGTTCTTGCCGATATCGCCGAGTTCCGGGAATGGGGCATCGAGGTCGTAGACACTGAAATCGTGATGGTCGAAGAAGCGGCCTAGATAGGCGAGCGCATCGTCGATCGAGATCAGGTTGCGGATGATCTGGTATTTTTCTTCCGCCTCCGCCAGCGTTTCGGCGACGACCGGGCCGATTCCCGGGAAGATTTTCACGTCGTCCGCCGAACGGCCCTGCGCCACGGCGGACTGCTTCACCCGTCGAAAGAAAGTCTGGTTGTCCTCCAGCGAAACCGCATTGGTGAAGACTGCGTCCGCGTGCCTGCCCGCAAGCCCGATACCGGCATCGGAAGAGCCTGCCTGGAAGATGACCGGCTGCCCCTGCGGCGAGCGCTGGATGTTCAGCGGCCCCTCCACCGAAAAGAAACGGCCCTTGTGATCCAGCCGGTGCAGCCTCCCAGGTTCAAAGAACTTGCCGGTCGCCCGGTCGCGCACGAAGGCATCGTCGTCCCAGCTATCCCAGAGACCTTTAACGATCTCCAGATATTCATGCGCCATCTCGTAGCGCAGCGAATGTTCCGGATGCGGGCGGCTGTAGTTCTTGGCCGTCCCTTCCAGCGGTGTCGTGACCGCGTTCCAACCGGCCCGACCGCCGCTGATCAGATCGAGCGAAGCGAACTGGCGGGCGACGGTGAAGGGATCGCTATAGGAGGTCGAAACGGTGCCTGCGAGACCAATCTTCGAGGTCACGGTCGCGAGAGCCGAAAGGATGGTCAGCGGCTCGAACCGGTTGAGGAAATGCGGAATAGACTTCTCGTTGATGTAGAGCCCGTCCGCCACGAAGGCGAAAGCAATGCCCGCAGCCTCAGCCTTCAGCGCCGTCTGCTTGAAAAAGTCGAGGTTGACGCTGGCATCCACCGGGCTCGTCCGGTGGCGCCAGGAGTTCATGTGGCCACCAGCGCCCTGCAGCATGATGCCGAAACGGATTTTCTTGCTCATCTCATATCTCCTTGGAAATCACGCGGCCGCCGAGAGCGGCTTGGTGGCGAGAAGCTCGACGGAAGAAAGCCGTTCATCCGCGCCGACCGCCGGCGGTTCGAGAATGAACTCCTCGATGGCATACAGCTTCGAAAGGCGCGCAAGCTCCTCATGGATGGTTTCTGGCGTACCGTGCAGCACGCTCGGCTTGCGCTCCTCGATACGGTACTCCTTGGCGCACGCCTGTCTGGCAAACTCCTCCGCCTGCTCGCGGCGCCCGAGGCTCACCGACTGGCCGTTGTCGAGAAAAACTTTGAACACCCTGAGCTCGGAAATCCGTGTAGCGGCATGAGCAGCGTTCTCGGAAGCAAAGGCCGCAAGCGCCAAGATGGCCGATTTGCCGTCACTTTCCTTTCGGTAGGTTTCAAGGCTGAGGCGAAGATTTTCCGGGTCTCCGTTGAGATGTCCGGCAAAGACGAAATTCCACCCATGTGCAGCCGCAAGACGCGCGCTATCCGGGCTTGCGCCCAGCAGGAAGCGCTCCGCCGCCACGGGCGGCGTCGGACCGGCAAACGGTTTTGCCTCATCCGGCTGCCCGCCCGCGGCATTGTCGAGAAATCTCCCCAGATCAGAAAGCTGAGTTTCGAATACCGGCTTCGCGGCGCGGTAGACCTGAAGGGCGGCAGTCGATATCGGCAGGCCGCCGGGGGTCTTGCCTATACCGAGATCGATACGGCCGGGCGCGAGCGACGCAAGCAGGTTGAAAACCTCCGCCACCTTGTACGGGCTGTAATGCTGCAGCATGACCCCGCCCGAGCCCACGCGGATGCGAGAGGTATTCGCAAGGATCCAGGAGACCAGCACTTCGGGGGCGGAACTAGCAAGCTCGGTGCTGCCATGATGCTCTGCCACCCAGAAGCGGCGATAGCCCAGCTCTTCGGCTCTTTTTGCCAGATTGACCGTGCTCGCGAGTGCCGCCACGGCACTCCCCCCTTGTGGGATGGGGCTTTTGTCGAGAAGACTCAGCGCGTACATTTTGACCTCATGAGGGTTTCTGTATCCTAATTAATCCATCGATTTAGTAGATAATAAAGGGCGATATTTCTGATTGCAGCCGGCTTCTGCGGAATCTTTTTCCGACACCACGTGTGCTACGGGAATGACCGTTGGGACCCTCCCCGCAAGCCGGGAGTATCTGGGGAACTAATTCGGCTAGCGTCATACCGACAGTGAAGGGAGAATAGGGTCGAGATCTCGGCGGGCGCGCGAGACGCCAGATCCGCCTGCATCGTTGTCCGTTGGCCCGTCAACGGGAATGGAATGGACCGTATTCGGCTATTCCCCGTTGCGACTGATGACGCCCCAAGGATTGTTAACGGTTATGGATGTTTCCGGGTGTCTGCGTAGGGGCTGCTTCGCACTAAATCTCTACAAAATTGGTAGACATTGTCTTTTATTGATGACATCATGCCTATTGGAGCAATACGGACCAAAATGCAGCCAGGGAGTGTCATATGAGAGCCGATATTGTTGCGCTTGCTGCCCGACCGTCACCCAACTCAAAGAC
>Ga0268287_100310_pt1 | contig 14766 bp, 12 predicted proteins | sample MetcocultureR3M_FD_191348 | JGI IMG/M metagenome (GOLD analysis project Ga0268287, IMG submission 191348) | Soil microbial communities from Anza Borrego Desert, Southern California, United States - Methanotrophic co-culture R3-M | ecosystem: Environmental > Terrestrial > Soil > Desert | place... | reverse complement strand
TCTTCGGTGAAGACGGCAACGACACCGTCACCGCCAACGGCGGCACCGTGGTCGTCTCCGGCGGCAACGGCGCCGACAGCATCACCGCTACTGGCGCGGCCGTGAACCTGCAGGGCAACCTGGGCGACGACACCCTCGTCGCGACCGGCACCGGCAACGACATCCTCGTCGGCGGTCAGGGCAACGACATCCTGACGGCCAGCACCGGCGGCAACGAGTACCTGAACGGCAACCTGGGCGATGATACGCTCACGGGCGGTTCGGGCAACGATCAGCTGTACGGTGAGGCTGGCGCTGACAGCCTCGTGGGCGGCGACGGCAACAACACGCTCATCGGCGGCGACGGCTCCGACTCGATCACCGGTGGCGCCGGCAACGACAGCGTCAGCGGCGGCAACGGCTCGGACGTGATCGTGGCTGGCGACGGCGTGAACACCATCGACGCTGGCGAAGGCAACAACTCGATCACCGCCGGCTCCGGCAGCGACGTGATCACGGCCGGTGCGGGCAACGACACCGTCGTCGCCAACAACGGCAACAACTCGGTCTCGGTCGGCGACGGCGCCAACTCCGTCACCGCCGGCACGGGCAACGACACCATCACGTCGGGCTCGGGCAACGACACGATCGACGCCGGCAACGGCAACAACGTGATCTCCGCCGGCGACGGCGCCAACTCGATCACGGCCGGCACGGGCAACGACAACATCACGTCGGGCTCGGGCAACGACACCATCCTCTCGGGGACGGGCGCTGACACCATCGACGCTGGCGACGGCGCGAACTCGATCACCGCTGACGCCGGCAACGACGTCATCACGACCGGTTCGGGCGCGGACGTCATCCTCGGCGGCGACGGCAACGACGTGATCAACTCCGGCGCTGGCAACGACGTCATCACCGGCGGCCTGGGCAAGGACGTCATCACCGGCGGCGCCGGCGCTGACACCTTCATCTTCGGCAACGGCGACTCGGGCGTCACGGCCGGCGGCATCGACCAGATCCGCGACTGGGAAGCCACCGACCGCCTCGACTTCGCGGGCGCCGCGGCGACCGGCACCACCTACGTCGAAACCTCGGCGGCCGACTACGACGCCGCCAAGACGACGGCGGACGGCCTGATCGGCACCGGCATCGACTACGTCGCGGTGCAGGTCGGTTCGGACGTGGTGATCTTCACCGACAGCGCCGGCAACAACGGCACTGCGGAAGACGCCGTGGTCCTGGTGGGCCGCACGCTGGCCGACATCGACAGCTCGAACATCGTCTAAGCGACGATCGAGCTGAGTGCTTCTGGGGGCCGCCTTCGGGCGGCCCCCTTTTTATTTGGCTGCTCGCCGGCGACGCGCGCGGCCGCAAACCCCCTTTCCGGGGGCGAGAGCCAGCTGAAATGTGCGGGATGTGGATAAAGATCGGGCGGCGGATCTTTCGACCCGCCGCCCGATCAAAGCGACACAGCCATGGAGAGCTAGGCTGACACAGAAGTTTAGCCGAAAGCTCGACCGCGCGAAAGGGATTCCCGGATCACGTGTCGGTTAACTTGGCCATAATGTCCGCTGCTCAGAGCCGCATCGAGACGCTGCGCTCCAGCGCGACCCGTCCTTCCCGATAGACTCGCATCCGCGCCGTGTAGGCGCCCGCCGGCCAGCCGTCCGCGGGCCGCTTCTTGCCCGCGTAGGCCATGTACTGGGCCTTGTCGCGGTCGAGCGGCGGCTGCCGGCCGCGGGCGAGCTCCGCGCCTCCCGGCCCGGTAAGGCCGATCTCCACCTCGTCCCCACCGCGAAGACCAATGCCGCGGCCGTAGGCGACGATGTAGGGAGAGCTCCGGGTGGGGGCGGCGATCGCGCCATCCTCGATGTTCCCCATGGCCACAGGTCCCGCGGCGAACCCCAGGTTCAGCACCGCGCCGGCCACGTAGGGCGTCTGCGTCACGACCTCCGCGCTCCACAGGGGTCCGCTCGGGCCGGCCCCGGTTCCAGTCCCGGCGTTGCACGCGTCACCCCCGGCCGGCGCCCAGGGATCGGTCACCCGCCCATCGTGGTGCACCTGGAAGTGCAGGTGCGGGAACTCCGTCGCCCCGGAGAGGCCGACCAGACCCAGGGGCTGGCCCGCAGCGACCGTGTCCCCGACCTTCACGCGCAGGCTGCCGCGCGCCAGGTGGCAGTACTGGGTCTCCCAGCCGCCGCCGTGGTCGATCACGACGCCGTTGCCGCACTCGCGCCCGTTGACCGGCGGGGCGCCGTCCTGGCGGATGGAGACGTCGTCCACGCCGTCCCGCAGCCGTGCGACCCGTCCCGGCGCAGCCGCCAGCACCGCGACGCCCCGCCGCTGGGCGGCCATGTCGGGGATACGGAAATCGACGCCCTTGTGCCCGTCGTAGGTCCGCCGGCCGCAGCGGTAGTCGCGCACGCCCGGTCCCGGGTCGCGGTCGACGTAGTGCTGCACCTCGCAGGTCCGGCCGGGCGTGCAGGCGATCGGCAGCCCGAACCGCGGGCCCTGGCCCGGGATGGCGGTCTGAGCGGGGACGGCGTTCCGCTCGGCGGCGGCGCTCTGGCCCGGGGCGGCGCTCTGGCCCGCCCCACCGCCTGACGCGTCACTGGCGGCCGGCGTACAGGCGACGACCAGGCCGGCGGCGGCAAGTGGCGCTAGGCGCATGTGTGACCTCCCTGAAGTGACGCCCGGGCAGCGTTGGTCGCAGCCCCGGCCAAAATGTGACACGGGCTGGCCCCCAGCGCGCCCGATGATGCTAGAACGGGCCCGCCGGGACGCCTGGGGCGGGCGACTCGGACCGACTGGACCTTCTCCGCAAGACCGATGATCCCGCACCTGCCGCAACCGCCACACGCCGCCCGACGCCTCCTTCCGCGTCCCGCCAGGAGCCCCGCCCGATGATGGCGCTCTCGCACCGCTTCCTCTTCGTCCACATCCCGAAGACCGGCGGCAATTCGGTGCAGAACATCCTGCGCGCCTATTCCGAGGACGAGATCGTCTGCCGCGAGCCCTACCAGGACGGCGTGGAGCGGTTCGAGCTGCTCAATCCGACCTACGGCTTCTCGAAGCACAGCCCCCTGTGGGAGTACCGCGCCAAGCTGCCGCCCGAGACCTACGCCTCGCTGTTCAAGTTCGCCTGCGTGCGCAATCCGTGGGAGCGGGCGGTGTCCTACTACTTCTCGCCCCACCGCCAGGTCTCGACGTTCACGCGGGAGGCGTTCGTGGAGTTCCTGCCGACGATCCCGCCGATGATCCAGCACCTGCGCGAGACGCCGGACCAGCCCGCGGCTGGCATCCCGGGCAACTTCGACTATCTGATGCGCTTCGAGACGTTGCAGGGGGACTTCGACGTGGTCTGCGATCAGCTGGGAATTCCCCGCCAGGCGCTGCCGACGCGCAACAAGTCGGCCCGCGGCCGGGTCGAGGACTACTACGACCCCGGCACGACCGAGCTGGTCCGCGAGCTGTTCGCCGACGACATCGCGCTGTTCGGCTACGACATCCCCTGGGCAGGAGCCGAGCATGTTCTTTAAGCCGCTGGGCCGCCAGGCCGCCAAGCCCGCCCAAGCCCCCCTCGGGGAGCCGGCCGCCGCGCCGCCTGTCGAGCAGGCGACGATCAACGTGCGCTTCTTCACCGACTATCCGGTGTGCAACTACAAGTGCCCCTACTGCGTGGCCGGCCACGGACCGCCCGAGGGCCGCGGGCCGAGCCCCTGGGACGAGGACCGCTACCTCCAGATCATCGACAACATCTGCAAGCTGCCGTTCCCCATCAACATCCGCATCGGGGTGGGCGGCGAGTTCTTCATCTCGAAGGTGCTGGTGGAGGGCGCGCGGCGCCTGGGCGCCTCGGAAAACGTCCGCGTCCTGAACCTTATCACCAACCTCAGCTTCCACCCAAAGCAGTACGCCCGGATCCTGGCTGGAATCCCCAAGGAGAAGGTGGCGCTGGTGGCCAGCTACCACCCCACCGAGATCAAGAACGAGGACGCCTGGATCGCCGCGGCCCAGGAGCTGGGCACCTACTACGACCTGACGACCATGAGCGTCGCCTACCCGCCCTCGCTGCACAAGCTGCCGGAGGTGAAGGCCAAGTTCGAGGCCGCGGGCGTCGACCACTTCGTGCAGCCGTTCATCGGCGAGTACGAGGGCAAGACCTATCCCCAGGAGTACACCGAGGAGGAGCGGGCGATCATCCGCCAGGTGATCTACTCCCGCCACGACTGGGAGTTCCTGCTCAACCTGAAGCGCCCGGGCATGTGCAACGCCGGCTTCAAGTACCTGTTCGTCGATCCCGAGGGGAAGGTGTTCCAGTGCGGCGGAGCCCAGCACCTGAAGCCGCTGGGGGACCTGACCCAATCGACCGAGATCACCTTCCATTCCGGTCCGCGGCCGTGCCCGGTGTCGGTCTGCCAGTGCGACACCGAGAACATCAACACCAAGGTGTTCGAGGACCACTACGCCTACCTCGACAAGAACCAGCACCGGTTCGCCTACCGCTTCGCCGAGGAGGCCAAGGAGGCGCCGTGGATGGACGAGTGGACGGTGGCTTACTAGCCGCCCGCGCGCGGGGCCGCTAAGAGGTCACGACTGCGCCCAGGGACGTGCTTGGGGCGCTACGGGGGCGGCGCGAAGGGTGCCTTGAGATGAAGACGGTGATCCTGGCCGGCGGCCTCGGCACGCGGATTTCGGAAGAAAGCCACCTGAAGCCCAAGCCGATGATCGAGATCGGCGGCCGGCCCATCCTGTGGCACATCATGAAGCTGTACTCGCACCACGGCTTCAACGACTTCATCGTCTGCCTGGGCTACAAGGGCTATGTGGTGAAGGAGTACTTCGCCAACTACGTGCTCCACCACGCCGACATCACGGTCGACCTGGACAAGGGCGTCATCGAGTATCACGCGACCAACCACGAGCCCTGGCGGGTGACGCTGGTGGAGACCGGCGCCGAGACCATGACCGGCGGACGGCTGAAGCGGGTGGCGCGCTATCTCGATCCCGGCGATCCGTTCTTCTTCACCTACGGCGACGGCCTTGCCGACGTGGACCTGCGCGCGCTCGCCGACTTCCACCGGAGCCACGGCAAGGACGCGACGGTCACCGCCGTGATCCCGCCGGGCCGCTACGGCGCCCTGGAGATCCAGGACAGCCAGGTGCAGCGCTTCATCGAGAAGCCGCCCGGCGACAACGGCCTGATCAACGGCGGCTTCTTCGTCCTGCAGCCCGAGGTGATCTCGCGTATCGCCGGCGACGCCACCACCTGGGAGAACGAGCCGCTGGAGGGCCTGGCCCGCGACGGGGAACTGATGGCCTACCGCCACGACGGCTTCTGGGCGGCGATGGACACCCTGCGCGACAAGAACCACCTGGAGGCGCTCTGGGCTTCGGGCGAGGCGCCGTGGCGCCGGTGAACCGCGACTTCTGGGCCGGCAAGCGGGTCCTGCTGACCGGCCACACGGGCTTCAAGGGCTCCTGGGCGGCGATCTGGCTGACCGCCATGGGCGCCGAGGTGACGGGCGTGGCCCTGCCGCCGGACCAGCAGCCCAGCCTGTTCGAGCTGGCCGGCGTCGGGGGCCTTGTCCGCTCCCGGCTGGTCGACCTGCGCAATCCGCACGCCATCGCCGGCGCCCTGGGCGAGCGCAAGTTCGACCTCGTGCTGCACATGGCTGCCCAGGCGATCGTCCGCACGGCGATCGAGGATCCCGTCGGGGCCTTCGCCAGCAACGTCATGGGGACGGCCCACCTCCTGCAGGCGCTGCGCAGCGAGGAGGAGCTGAAGGCCGTCCTCGTGGTCACCTCGGACAAGGTCTACGCCAACGCCGAAACCGGCCGCGCCTTCCGCGAAGAGGACCCGCTGGGCGGCAAGGACCCCTATTCGGCGTCCAAGGCGGCGGCCGAGATCGTCGTGAAGAGCTTCGCCCAGAGCTATTTCGAGACCCAGGGCGTGCCCGTCGGAACGGCGCGCGGCGGCAACGTCATCGGCGGCGGCGACTTCTCGCGCGACCGTCTGATGGCCGACATCGTCCGTGCGGCCGAGGCGGGCGAGCCCGTAGTGCTGCGCCACCCGGAGGCGACGCGCCCCTGGCAGCACGTGCTGGACTGTCTGGCCGGCTATTTCCGCCACCTGGAGGCCCTGGCGACCGATCCGCAGGCCCCCAGGGCGCTGAACTTCGGGCCGCGGCCCGGCGGGCCCACCGTCACCGTCGGCGAGCTGGCCGGCGCCGCCGTCGAGGCTCTCGGCGCCAAGCCCTGGCGGCACGTGCGCGATCCCTTCTCGCTGGAAGCGAAGTCGCTGGCCATCGACGCCACCCTGGCGAAGGCGGCGATCGGCTTCGAAAGCCGGCTCGATGCGCCCGAGGCCGTGGCGCTGACCATGGAGTGGCACCGCCGGCGCGCCGCCGGCGAACCTGCCCTCGCCTTGTGCCGGGAGCAGATCGCGGCCTACGAAGCCCGCCCATGACCGCAACGCCCGCCTGCCGCTTCTGCCGCGCCCCGCTCACCCAGACCTTCCTGGACCTGGGTCTCCAGCCGCTGGCCAACAGCTATCTCACCCGCGAGCAGCTGGAGGCCGGGACCGAGGGGACCTATCCGCTGCACACCCGCGTCTGCGGTCGGTGCTTCCTGGTGCAGGCGGACGACGTGGTGCCCGCCGAGGCGATCTTCGACGCCGAGTACGCCTACTTCTCCTCGTATTCGGCCGGCTGGGTGGCGCACGCCAGGCGCTACGCCGAGGCGATGGCCGAGCGATTCGGTCTGGGCCCGGAGTCGCTGGTGATCGAGGTGGCCAGCAACGACGGCTACCTGCTGCAGCACTTCGTGGCGATGGACGTGCCGGTGCTGGGGATCGAGCCCACCGCCAACACCGCCGAGGCCGCCCGGGCGAAGGGCGTGCGCACCGAGACCGTCTTCTTCAACGAGCAGACCGCGCAGGCGCTGGCGGCCCGCGGCGACCGCGCCGACCTCATGGCGGCCAACAACGTCCTGGCCCACGTGCCGGACATCAACGGCTTCGTGGCCGGCTTCCGGCACGTGCTGAAGCCCGAAGGCGTGCTGACGTTCGAGTTTCCCCACCTCCTGAACCTGATCGAGCAGGTGCAGTTCGACACCATCTACCACGAGCACTTCAGCTATCTGTCGCTGCTGGCGGTGGAGCAGGTGCTGGCGGCGCACGACCTGATGGCGTTCGACGTGGAGCGCCTGCCGACCCACGGCGGCTCGCTGCGGCTCTACTGCGCGCTGCGCTCCTCGGGTCACGCGGAGACCGACGCCCTGCGGGCGCTGCGGGCCGACGAGGCGGCCGCGGGCCTCGGCCGGATCGAGACCTACGCCGGCTTCACGCCCAGGGTGGAGGCGGTGCGCGAGAGCTTCCGCGCCTTCCTCGAGCAGGCCCGCTGGGACGGCAAGGAGATCGCCGCCTACGGCGCGGCCGCCAAGGGCAACACCTTCCTGAACTACTGCGGAGCCACGGCGTCGGACATCGTCTGCGCCTTCGACGCCAACCCGGCCAAGCAGGGCCGCTACCTTCCCGGCAGCCACGTGCCGATCCTGGCCCCCGACCAGGTCGCCGAGGTGCGGCCCGACTACGTCCTGATCCTGCCCTGGAACCTGAAGGACGAGATCATGGGCCAGCTGGCCTCCATCCGGGACTGGGGCGGCCGCTTCGTGGTCGCCTCGCCCCGGACCCAGGTCCTGGACTGATGCGCTTCGAGGCCACCGCCATCCCGGGCGTGGTCCGCGTCGAGGCCGAGCCGCGCGCCGACGAGCGGGGCGGCTTCGCCCGCCTGCACTGTCCGGAAGAATTCGCCGCCGCCGGCGTCCCGTTCGTCCCGGCCCAGACCAGCCTGTCGCGCAACCCGCACGCGGGCACGTTGCGCGGCCTGCACTACCAGCCCGCGCCCCACGGAGAGGTGAAGCTGGTGCGCGTCGTGCGCGGCCGGGTCTTCGACGTGGCGGTGGACCTGCGCACCGACAGTCCGACCCATCGCCGGTGGACCGCAGTCGAGCTCTGCGCCGAGACCATGACCGCCCTCCTGATCCCCGAAGGGGTGGCGCACGGCTTCCTGACGCTGGAGCCCGACACCGACGTGCTCTACCAGATCGCCCCCGCCTACCGGCCCGGGCACGAGGCGGGCGTCCGCTGGGACGATCCGGCGTTCGGCATCGACTGGCCCGCCGTCCCGGCGCTGATCTCGGACCGCGACCGGACCTACCCCGACTACCGGGCATGACCACGGTCGTCCTCACCGGCGCGAGCTCGTTCACGGGCCTCTGGATCGCCCAGGCCCTGGCGGACGAGGGCTTTAGGGTGGTGGCGCCGCTGCGCCGCGCGGCCGGCGACTACGCGGGCCTGCGCGCCAGGCGGGTGGAGCGCCTCGCCGCCTGCGCCGAGCGGGTGTTCGAGGCGCCGGTGGAGTCGGACGCCTTCCGGGCCCTCCTGGCGCAGGCGCCGCCCACGATCCTCGCCCACCACGCCGCCGACATCCCCGGCTACCGCAGCCCGGACTACGATCCGCAGGCGGGCTTCGCGCGCAACATGGCCGGCGTGCCGGAGGCCATCGCCGCCTTCGCCGCGGCCGGCGGCCGCGCCCTGCTGGCGACCGGCACCTATTTCGAGACGGGCGAGGGCGGCGGCGAGGCGGCGGCCAGCCCCTATGGCCTCTCCAAGGCCCTGACCAACGCGGCCCAGCGCGAGCTGGCGCACGCCGCCGGGCTGGCGTTCGGCAAGTTCGTGATCCCCTCGCCGTTCGGCCCGCACGAGGAGGGGCGGATCGTCTGGTCCCTGTTCCAGGCCTGGACCGAGGGCCGGGCGGCCGAGATCCGGACCCCCGCCTACGTCCGTGACCACCTGCCGGTCCCGCTGCTGGCCCGGGCCTATGCCGCGGCCGTGCGGGCGATGCTTGAGGCGGCGCCGGGCGCGGACCTGGCGTTCCGCCCCTCTGGATTCGTGGAGCCGGTCGGCGCCTTCGCCCGGCGCGTGGCCGCCGAGGTGCGCGCCCGCACCGGCATGGCCTGCGAGGTCGTCGAGCACCCCCAGACCGAGTTTCCCGAGCCGCGCACGCGGGCCAACAGCGAGCCCGCACCCTTCGCGGCGGGGGAGGAGGCGGCGTTCTGGGACGCTTGCGTGGCCTATTACGACGAGATCCGCGCCGCGGGCCTGCTGCACGCCACGGCCGCTTAGACGGTGCGTTCTAGGCGCGCGCCTGGGCGACCGCCTTGGCTACCGCCTCGAAGAAGTCCGTCGCCCACGGCTTCGTCCGGCCCAGCGGGCTGGCCTGCATGCGCGCACGCAGGGTGCGGCGCAGCTCGCCGATACGGGCCGGATCGGCGGCCAGGGCGCAGGCGGTCTCCTCGTATCCGGCCACCGTCTCGGCGCAGAGGTCGCCCAGGCCGATGTTGTTCAGCACCGAGTAGCTGAGCCGCTCGTAGAGGGCCTCGCCCACCAGGCTGACCACCGGCGCCCCCATCCAGAGGGATTCGCAGGTCGTGGTGCCGCCCGTCTGGGGGAAGGTGTCCAGCGACATGTCGAGGCGGTTGTAGTGCGGCAGGTGCTGGCCGCGGACGGGCTCGAAGAGGATGCGCTCGGGCGCCACGCCTTCGGCGGCGAAGGCGGCGGTCATGTGCCGGCGGAAGCTCTCCGAGCCGCCCTCTGGACGGATGAACAGGAAGCGGGAGTCCGGCGTGCGAGCCAGGATCCGGCCCCAGGTCCGCAGCACGTCGGGATTGTACTTGTAGGGGTTGTTCGCCGTGCCGAAGGTCACGAAGCCGTTCCGCTCGACCGGCGCGGTGGTCTCCACCGCCGGCTCGTCCCGGTAGACCCCCTCGGCCAGGGCGTACCAGCAGTCGGGCAGCAGCAGCGGCTTCTCGATCAGGAGCGCCGGATCGGCGGGCTGCATGAAGGGGTCGAGGACGAGGAAGTCGATGGTCGAGAGCCCGGCGGAGTTGGCGTATCCCAGCCAGCTCGCGGCCAGCGGCGCGGGCTTGTAGGCCATCACCTCCAGCTTGTTCATGTGGGTCGAGCCGCCCAGCTCGATGAGGATGTCCAGCTGGTCGTCGGCGATCATCTGGGCCGCGTCGCGGTCGCTGATGTTCGGCCGCCAGCGGAAGGCGTCGACCAGGGATTCGATCATCTTCTGGGCCCGGTCGGCCTCGCCCTGCTTGTACGAGTAGCAATAGACCTCGAAGCGCTCGCGGTCGTAGTGCTGGAACAGCGGCATGGCGAAGAAGCCCACGGGGTGGGCCCGCAGGTCCGACGACATGAAGCCGATCCGCAGCTTCGTCCGGCCGGCGGGGGCCGCCTGCGTCGTGACCGGCTCGCGCGCGGCCAGGGCCTCCACGCGCTGGCCCCACTGGCGGTGGAACTCGACCAGGTCGCGGCGGTCCTGGGGGGTGCGCACGCGGGCCGCCAGGTTCATGAAGCCGCTGTGCAGGCCGGCGCCCGCGAAGGCCCGGCCGAGGTCCGACAGCGAGCCCAGGGCGTCGACGGCCGCATGGTCGCCGACCCGCAGGAAGATCTCGGCCGCGATCTTCTTCTGCAGCCCGCTGAGGGTCCGCGGCAGGGCCGCGCGGCGGAGCACCTGGTAGGCCTCCTCGATGTGCGCGGCCTCGTCCCCGTAGCGTGAGCGCTGGAGGCTTTCGGCGAGGGCGAACAGATTGTCCAGGTCGTCGGGCTGCAGCTCCAGGGCCCGCCGCAGGTGGCGGTTGGCCCGCTCGCGGTCGGTGTCGGCGTAGAGCCCGCCCAGCTCGCGGTGCGCCCAGGCCTGGCGCTCGTCGGCCTCCAGCGCCTTGGCGAGCACGGCCTCGGCCTCGGCGACGCGGCCCTCGCGGCGGAGCAGGATGACCGGCCCCTGCCGGAACTTGGGCTCGGTCGGGAACAGCTCGGCCGCGCGCGCCATCGTCTCGACGGCCTCGTCGTTGCGGCGCAGCTCCATCAGCAGGCCGGCCAGGTCCAGCCAGGTGTTCGGATTGGTCCGCTCCAGCAGGATGGCCTGCCGGAACCTGGCGAGCGCGGGATCGTGGCGTCCCTGGCGCAGGAGGGCGCGGCCGAGCAGGCGGTGGTGCTCGGCCTTCTTCGGCTCCAGGCGCACGAGCTGCAGCAGCACCGCTTCGGCGGCGGCGGGGTCGTCGCGGTCCAGATGGACATTGGCGAGGTTGGACATCGCCGAGGTGTTCTTGGGCTGCAGGCGCAGCACGGCGGCCAGCGCCGCCGCCGCCTCGGCCGGCCGCCCCAGCCGGCGGAGCAGCACGCCGTGCAGGTTCATGAGGTCGGCGGCGCGCGGATGCCGCTCGAGCCCCTGGCGCGCCCAGCGCTCGGCCTCGTCGTAGCGGCCGGCGCGGTAAAGCTGGATCGCCAGGGTGTGGTAGACGCCCAGCGGCTGGTCCGGGGCGTCGTTCAGCAGGGCCGTGAGATGTCCGACGGCCTCGGCCGCACGCCCGCCGTTCAGGGCCGCCTGCGCCGCCGCCAGCCGCTGGTCCATTCGCCGCTTCCGTCCGCTCCGGCCCGAGCGTGGGCCCGGGGGAGGACTTACGGCCCGGCGCCGCGCGTGGCTAGGCCCTGACGTCCCCCGTGCGCGAGAACCGCCACTTCAGCGCCAGGATGGTGGCCGACATGGTGAGGCAGACCACATTGGAGCCGATCACCGGCCAGCTGCCGATCAGCGCCCCGTAGATGATCCAGAGGGTGAAGCCGGTCACCGTGACCACGTACATCCGAAGCGACACCGAGGAGGCGTCCCGCTCGCGCCAGATCTTCACGATCTGGGGGGCGAAGCTGGTCATGGAGCACAGGGCCGCCCCCGTGCCGACCAGGTTGGCGACGTTCGATCCGTCCATGTCTCGCTAAGGCTCCGCCCGATCCACGGGCACGCTAACGGCGATCCGCGTCCCCGGTTGCGCCGGGGTGACCTGCAGCGGCGCGCGGAGCTGCTGGGCCATGAGCTGGATGATCGTCCGGCCGAAGCCGTCCGCCGCCGCCTCGGGGGCGCCCGCGCCGTCGTCGGCGACGGCGAGCTCCAGCCCCTCGGGCGCCTTGCGGAGCGACAGCGAGACCCGGCCGCGCCGCCCATCGGGAAAGGCGTGGGCGAGAGCGTTCACCAGGGCCTCGTTCGCGATCAGCGCCAGCGGGGCCGCGACCCGGGCGGGCGCGTCGGCGGCTTCCAGGTCCATGGCGATCTCGATGTCCTCCCGCCCCGCGCCGGCGGCCAGGTCGCTGGCGAGCTCGCGCAGCAGGCCCGAGAGCTCGACCCGTTCGGCGCCGTTTTCGCGACGGATGTGGCGGTGGGCGAGGCTGACCGCAGCGATGCGCTGCTGCACCGCCCGCAACGCCTGCCTGGCGGCTTCGTCCCGGGTCCGGCGGCCCTGCAGGAGCACCAGCGAGCCGATCAGCTGCAGGTTGTTCTTGATCCGGTGGTCGGTTTCCCGCTGGAGCTCGGCCTGTTCGGCGAGGGCGTCGCGCAGGGATTCGATCTCAGTCTCAGACATGGGAACTCCGTGCGCCGCGACGGCGGCTTTGGCTGATAACGCGCGAGGCGCAGCTAGGCTGTCATGGCCGTGACACACGCTTGCGGATGCTGAAGAGTCCTTCCACGGAGATTCGCCTTGCCGCTTCTGCAGCCGCCTTCGCCGCTGGCGCCGCCGCGCAGGCGCGAAAGCCCCTTCTGGCCCATCGTGGCGGCCGGGGCGGCGGGGCTCGTGGCGATCGGCGCCCTGGCGGCCCTGCAGCGGGTCGACGCCGCGGGCGCCGTCGCGGCGCTGATCTTCGTGGCGGCCGCCACCGCGCTGGTGCTGATCCAGGCCGACCGCCGGGCCGAAGCCGACGCCGAGGCCCTGGCTCCCGAGCGCGACCGGGCCTCGGGCGAGGCGCCGCCGTACGCCGCGCTCATCAACGCCCTGCCGGATCCCATCCTGGTGGTCTCGGCGGCCGAGCCCGACGACCTGACCGGTCGCCGGTACGTCTTCGCCAACAGCGCCGCGCGCACCCTGTTCCGCATCGAACGCAGCGAGGGCGTGCTGGTCAGCGTGTTGCGCGATCCCCAGCTGCTGGAGGCCGTGGACGAGGCGCTGTTCGCCGCCCGCGACGGCGAGTCGGTCTACGAGACGGGCGGCGTCCAGTCGCGGGTGCTCCGCGCCATCGTCCGCCCCATGGGCCTGTCGCTGGACGGCTCGCACCTGGCGCTGGTGTCGTTCCGGGACGAGACCGAGCTGCGGCAGGTGGAGCGGACCCGGGCCGATTTCCTGGCCAACGCCAGCCACGAGCTGCGCACGCCCCTGGCGTCCCTCTCGGGGTTCATCGAGACCCTCCGCGGCCACGCCCGCAGCGACCCGGGGGCGCAGGAGCGGTTCCTGACCATCATGCAGGCCCAGGCCGAGCGGATGCGCCGGCTGATCGACGACCTGATGTCGCTGAGCCGCATCGAGCTGAACGAGCATATCGCCCCGAGCCAGGCCGTGGAGCTGGCGGACGCCGTCGCCGACGTGATGGACGCCGTCGGGCCCATCGCCCGTGAGAAGGGCGTGAAGCTGGAGGTTTCGGGCCCGCCCGCGGACGCCGCGCCGGTCACGGGCGACCGTGACCAGATCGTCCAGGTGATCCAGAACCTCGTGGACAACGCCCTGAAATACTCCGCGCCGGGCGGGACGGTGCGCGTGGCCATCGAGGCCGGCCGGACCGCCGAGGCCGCCGCCGCCGGCGTGCGTCCCGAGGCCTCGCGCCTGTCGCTGCTGACGCCCGACCACACCGGCGAGACCTACGGCGTCGTCCGCGTGACCGACCAGGGCCCGGGAATCGCGCGCGAGCACCTGCCGCGCCTCACCGAGCGGTTCTACCGGGTCGAGGGGCAGAAGAGCGGCGAGCGTCTCGGGACCGGCCTTGGTCTCGCGATCGTGAAGCACATCGTCAACCGACACCGGGGCGGCCTGGCGGTGGAAAGCGCCCTCGGCGCGGGCACGACGTTCACCGCCTATCTGCCGGAACGGGCCGCCGTCGCGGCGCCCGCGGCCGGGGACCGTCGTGAAACTGTCATCAAAATGTAGCAATGGGGCAGCGCGGCGCGGGCAGTCTCGCCCACGCTGAACCGGCAAGCGCCGTGGCGCGGCTTTGTAAGAGCGATCCATGATCACCTGGGCCGTCCTGGCGGCGCTCGTCCTGTTCTCGGCCGTCACCTACGTGCTCGGCCGCCGCAAGCTCACCGCCCAAGCCGCTGGCCAGGGTCCGGGCGCGCGGGCGCATTCCCGGCCGGGCTACCACGGCGCCTACGTCATGCTGTGGGTCGCCGCCCCGGCTGCGGCGGTGCTGCTGCTCCACGCCGCCTTCGGACCGCGGGTCTCCGCCGCCATGGTCGAGGCCGAGGCTCCCGCCGCCGTGCAGGCGCTGGAGCCCCAGGCGCGGGCGGTGTTCTTCCACGACGCCCTGGCGATCGGGCGCGGCTACGCCCCCAGCGAGACCCTCTATGCGCCCGACGTGCGCGAGGCGCTCGAGGCCGAGGCGCGCGAGGCCGCCCGGACCGACATGACCCTGCGCGGCGCGGCCGTGGGTCTGGCCCTGATCCTCGCCGTCGGCGGCTTCCTCTTCGCCTACCGCCGCGTGCGGCCCGAGTTCCGGGCCCGCGAGCGGGTGGAGGGCTGGACCTCGGCCCTGCTGGTGGCCTGCTCGGTGGCCGCCGTCCTGACGACCGTGGGCATCGTCGCGTCGCTGGCGTTCGAGAGCGTCCGCTTCTTCCAGGCCGTGCCGCCGCTGCAGTTCCTGTTCGGGACCGAGTGGGATCCGCAGATCGCCAT
>Ga0268287_100308_pt1 | contig 15014 bp, 11 predicted proteins | sample MetcocultureR3M_FD_191348 | JGI IMG/M metagenome (GOLD analysis project Ga0268287, IMG submission 191348) | Soil microbial communities from Anza Borrego Desert, Southern California, United States - Methanotrophic co-culture R3-M | ecosystem: Environmental > Terrestrial > Soil > Desert | place... | reverse complement strand
CAGAAGCGGCCGAGGTCGATGTACTCCCACCCCTGGTGGCCGAACCACCAGTTGGTGTTGAGGTCGAACACCTGCTGGACGCCCAGCCACTCGCCGGCCATCGAGCCCAGCACCACGAACACCAGCGCGGCCCACAGCACGTTGACGCCCAGGCGCTGGAACTTCGGCTCGTGGCCGGAGATCAGCGGGGCGACGTAGAGGCCGGTGGCCAGCCACGCGGTCGCGATCCAGAACACCGCGAGCTGGGTGTGCCAGGTGCGGGTGACCGCATAGGGGATGATGTCCGAGATCTGGATCCCGTAGAACTCGTGGCCCTCGACCGCGTAGTGCGCGGTCACGGCGCCCAGGCCCACCTGCAGCAGGAAGAGGCCGATCACGGTCAGGAAGTACTTGCCGGTCGCCTTCATCGAGGGCGTCGGCTTCAGGCTCGCCAGCGGGTCGCTGGCGGGCGGCTTCAGGTGGTCTTCCTGCTTGGTGCGGGCGTGCCAGAACACCAGCGCGCCGACGCCGAAGATCAGCAGCAGGACGCTGGCCACCGACCAGACGACGTTGGCCGAGGACGGCACGTTGTCGATCAGCTCTTCATGCGGCCAGTTCGAGGTGTAGGTGACGGTGTCGTCCGGCCGGTTCGTGCCGGCGGCCCACGCGCTCCACCAGTAGTAGTCGGCGATCGCCTCGCGCCGCCCGAGGTCGGGCACGGCCGCGTTCTTGATCGCGTACTGCTCGCGCAGCGATTCCAGCTCGGCGCTGTCGCTGTAGAGCGAGACGTAGTGCGCCTTCACCTGGCGCATGGCCTCGGCCCGGTCGAGCGAGACCGTGATGGTCTTCGTCTCGGGGTCGTAGGTGTTGGTGCGGAACGCCGCCTTCAGCCGCGCCTTCAGCGAGGCCTGCGCCTCGCCGCTCAGCGCCGCATAGGGCGCGCCGTGGTCCCGGCGGCCCCAGATGTCCAGCAGGGTCGTGGCCTCGCGGTGCAGCTGGTCGGCCGACCAGTCCGGCGCCACATAGCCGCCGTGGCCCCAGATCGAGCCGTTCTGCTGGCCGCCCATGGACTGCCAGGCCAGCTGGCCCGTCTGGATGTCCTCGCGGGTCATCAGCACCGCGCCGGACGCATCGACGACGCGCTCGGGTATCGGCGGCGCCTGTCGATAGATCTCTCGTCCCATCAGCCCCAGGACGGTGAAGGACACCGCCATGACGATGGCGAGGACGAACCATAGTCTTCGCGTGTTCATCTCGCTTTTTCCCCATAGGCCGGGGGACGCCCCCAAGTCGGCCGATGGGGCGGACATGCCCGAGACGAAATCCTCCGACGTTGATCTTGCGCAACCAAAGTCCAAAACGTCGCAGTAGCCCCACAGTCATCGTGGTTATTTACGTGGAAATACTGGGCAGTTCGCGAGGCGCGCCCCGGAAACCCGCGTCGCCCCCTAAGTATTTACCCCAGGTCGACGCCCGTTCTCCGCTTCGGTAATCGGGCCCGGCCCATCCATGACAGCGGAACCGCCATGATGACCGTCGAGCTCGATCCGTCCCTTCTCGAGGGGGCCGACATGTTCGACGTGCTGGACCCCGACGGGCGCCGAGAGGTGCTCCAGGCGGGCCTCGTGCGCCGGCTGCCGCAGGGCAAGACGGTGTTCGCCCAGGGCGATCCCGGCGCCACCTGCCACACCCTGCTCCACGGGCGGGTGAAGATCGTCCAGACCCGGCCCGACGGGGCCCAGTCGGTGATCCGCTTCATCGGCCCCGGCGAGATGTACGGCACGGTGGCCGCGCTGATGGACAAGCCCTTCCCGGCCGATGCGGTGGCCGTGCTCGACAGCGTCGAGATCTACTGGCCGGTGGCGGTCATGCGCCAGCTGATGACCCGCTTCCCGCAGGTGGCGATGCGCTCGGCCGCCTCGGCGGGCGAGCGCCTGTTCGAGCTGCAGAGCCGGGTCGGCGAGCTGGCCGGGGAGAAGGTGGAACAGCGGATCGCCCGCGCCCTGGTGCGCCTGGTCCGCCAGGCGGGCCGGCGCACGCCCGAAGGCGTCGAGATCGACTTCCCGATCACTCGCCAGGAGCTCGCCGAGATGGCCGGCTCGACGCTCCACACCGTCAGCCGCACGCTCTCGGCCTGGGACGACCGGGAGATCACCGCCAGCTCGCGCCGCCACATCGTGGTGCGCAAGCTGCACGTCCTCCTGGACCTGGCCGAGCAGGGCGCGGGCTGACGTCCGCGCCCCCTCTTGGGCCCCTTCTACTTGCCCCTCTACTTGAGCGCGGCGAAGCTGGCCGTCAGCCGCTTCTTGGCCATCGGCGGGGTCTTGGCGATCGCGGCCTCGGCGGTCGCCAGGTTCACCGGCTGGCCCACCTTGGCGACGAAGGCCATGCCAAAGCCCCAGTGGGGCGTGCACTTGAAGCCGTAGACGCCGGGCTTGGCGAACTTGACCACGATCTCCTGGCTGAGCGGGCTCTTCACCAGCTCGGCCCCGGGCGGCAGCATCTCCTTGATGGTCTCGACGTTGTGGCCCTTGTCGGTGGGCAGGAACCGGACGGTGTCACCGGGCTTCAGGGTCGCCTGGGCGGGCTCGAAGACCATCGCCCCCTGCGCACCCTTGTTCAGCATCTTCACCTGGATCTCGGCCGCCCCGGCCTGACCGGCGACAGCCACGAGGCCGGCGACGGCGCCGGCGGCCAGGATCGTCTTGAGCATTGTCTTACCTTCTCGATACGATTTGTTTTAGGCGTTGCTTTCGCCTGACTTTTGAAGGTTAGACCGCCGCCCCTCTTTCCACTTTGCGCCAGAACAATCTCGGGCGGTTTTTCTGAAGCGCCGCTTACTGGAAACGCGGGAAAAGCACCCGCTCTTCCAGCCGCACGTGCTCGCGGAACTCGCCGTCGAACTTGCGCAGCAGGTCGTACAGCGCCCGCCAGGTGGCGCAGGCGCCCGCGGGGGCGGCGTAGTCGCCGGTCAGCCGGACCAGCCGCTCCAGCCCGTCCTGCATGTCGTCGTGCTCGGAGCCCAGCGCCTTGATCGGGTAGCGCAGCGTCTCGCCCCGGCCCTCCAGGATCACCGGGAACAGCACCGCCTCCTCGCGCAGCTGGTGCGCCTGCAGCGTCTCGCGCAGCCGCGCGAGCTCGTCCGGCAGGGCGGGCGGGAAACCCGATTCGGGCCCGTGGCGGGCGGCGACGATCTCGGCAGTATGGGCCGCCGACGCCAGGTCGCGGACGTGGGCGTCGTGGTACTGCATGATCAGGCGGATCAGGGTCTCGTCCTCGAGCCTCTCGGCGCGGGACATCTCCATCCGCGGAAGCTGGGCGGCGGGCATGGGACAGAACTCCATTCGGCCCTCATCTAGTCCGCCGAGTCCCGCCCGATCTTTGCGGCCCGACAAATTCGCCTGCGCGGGAATCGCCCAGCCTCGCCTGTCCCACCAAGGAGACAGCACATGGCGTTCGACAATCCGCTCGCGGCCGAGATCTGGTCCGGCAAGTACCGCTTCGCCCAGCCCGACGGCGCGGGCGACGGCAGCGTGGAGGCCACCTGGGCCCGCGTGGCCGAGGCCATCGCGCGGGCCGAATCGCCCAAGCTGCGGCGCGCCTGGCGCGAGCGGTTCGAGGACGCCCTGGGCGACTTCCAGTTCCTGCCCGCCGGCCGCATCCTGGCGGGCGCCGGCACGGCCCGCACGGTCACCCTCTTCAACTGCTTCGTCATGGGCGCCATCCCGGACGACCTGGAGGGGATCTTCCGCCACGTGCAGGAGGCCGCCGTCACCATGCAGCAGGGCGGCGGGGTGGGCATGGACTTCTCCACCATCCGCCCCTCGGGCGCCCCGGTGCGCGGCGTCGGCGCCGACGCCTCCGGCCCTCTGAGCTTCATGGACGTGTGGGATTCGATGTGCCGCACCATCCTCTCGGCCGGCCAGCGGCGCGGGGCGATGATGGGCTGCCTGCGCATCGACCACCCCGACATCGAGGCCTTCATCGACGCCAAGCGCGACGGGGCGCGGCTGCGCAACTTCAACCTCTCGGTCCTGGTCACCGACGCCTTCCTCGAGACGCTGGAGCGCGACGGCGAGTGGCCCCTGGTGTTCGACGGCGTGGTCCACCGCACGGTCCGCGCCGCCGACCTCTGGCGGCGGCTGATGCAGGGCACCTACGACTGCGCCGAGCCCGGCGTGATCTTCATCGACCGGGTCAACGCCCGGAACAACCTCGCCCACTGCGAGACCATCACCGCCTCCAACCCCTGCGGCGAGCAGATGCTGCCGCCCTACGGCGCCTGCCTGCTGGGCTCGATCAACCTGGCCCGGCTGGTCCCCGCCCCGTTCGAGCCGGGCGCCGAGTTGGACGAGGACCGGCTCGCCGCCCTCACCCGCACCGCGGTGCGGTTCCTCGACAACGTGATCGACGTTTCGCGCTATCCGCTGCCGGCCCAGGAAGCCGAGGCCAAGGCCAAGCGCCGCATCGGCCTCGGCGTCACCGGCCTCGCCGACGCCCTGATCTTCTGCGGCGTGCCCTACGGCGGCGAGCGGTCGGCCGAGCTCACCCGCCGCTGGCTCGAGGTCATCAAGCGCGAGGCCTACCGCGCCTCGGCCGAGCTGGCGGCCGAGAAGGGCGCCTTCCCCCTCTACGACCCGGTCATGCTCGAGACGCCCAACCTGAAGGGCCTCGATCCCGAGACCCGCGAGCTGATCGCCCGCCATGGCCTGCGCAACGGCTGCCTCACCTCGATCGCGCCCACCGGCACCACCTCGCTGCTGGCCGGCAACGTCTCGTCGGGCATCGAGCCGGTGTTCGCCTTCGCCTACACCCGCAAGGTCCGCCAGCCCGACGGCTCCTCCCGCGAGGAGGCGGTGGAGGACTACGCCCTGGCGGTGTGGAAGCGCCTGCACGGACAGGCCGAGCCGCCGGCCGACATCTTCGTCACCGCCCAGACGCTCACCCCCGCCGACCACCTGCGCATCCAGGCCGCCGCCCAGGAGGTGGTCGACAGCTCGATCTCCAAGACCGTCAACTGCCCCGAGGACATCGCCTTCGACGCGTTCTCCGGCGTCTACCTCGACGGCTGGCGGCGCGGCTGCAAGGGGCTGACCACCTACCGGCCGAACGCGGTGACCGGCTCGGTCCTGTCGGTGGCGCCGGCCAAGCCGGAGCCGCCGGCGCCGACGCCCGCCCCCCTGCCGCCCCGCCCCGAGTCGCTGGAGGGGGCGACCTACAAGGTGCGCTGGCCGCACAGCGCCCACGCCGTCTACGTAACCATCAACGACGAGGGCGAAGGCGACGAGCGGCGGCCGTTCGAGATCTTCGTGAACTCCAAGAACATGGAGCACTACGCCTGGACCCTGGCCCTGACCCGCATGATCTCTGCGGTCTTCCGGCGCGGCGGCGACGTCTCGTTCGTCGCCGAGGAGCTGAAGGCGGTGTTCGATCCCCAGGGCGGCGCCTGGCTCGCCGGCCGCTACGTGCCCTCTCTGCCGGCGGCGATCGGCGGGATCCTCGAGCGGCACCTTGGCCGCGCCGGCCCGGTCTGCGAGCCGGTCGAGGCGCCGCCGGCGGCCGCCCCGGCGACCGCCGCCGAGCCTGCCGCCGCGCCCCGCGCCGTCTGCCCCCGCTGCGGCGGGACCGGCCTGGTGCGCAAGGAGGGCTGCGACACCTGCTTCGACTGCGGCTACTCCAAGTGCGGCTGAGCCGCCGCCCCGCTCTTCAGCCATGAAAAAGGCCCGCCGGAAACGGCGGGCCTTCCTCTTTTGCGGATGGGCGGACGGCTAGTGGCCGTGATCCTGGTTGGCGTTGGCCTCGGCCTTGAAGATCTCCGGGTTCTCCGGGCCGGTGACGTGCAGGATGCCCGCCCCGCCCCGCTCCACCCGGCTCAGCGCGTGGTCGACCAGGATGTAGTTGCCGGGGACCTCCAGCTTGAAGTCCACCACCGTGGCGCCGCCGGGGGCGACGGTGACGGTCTGCACGTCCTTCACCGGCGGGCTGGTCAGCGAGCCCAGGTTGTAGACGTTGTCGAAGATCTCACCGATCACGTGGAAGCTCGAGGTCTTGTTGGGCCCGCCGACGCCGAAGTAGATGCGGACGGTCTCGCCGACCTTGGCCTCCAGCTGCTTCTCGCCGGTCAGGGCCTTGAAGGCGCCGTTGAAGACGTAGAACTCGGCGTCCTCGTCCAGCAGCTTGCCGATGCTCTCGGTCAGCTCGCCCTGCGCGTCGTGGTCCTCCTCGGTGTAGATCTCGCCCTGCACCACGTAGAACTCGCGGTCCACCTTCGGCAGGCCTTCCTCGGGCTCCACCAGGATGGCGCCGTACATGCCGTTGGCGATGTGCTGGGCCACCATCGGGGCGGCGCAGTGGTAGATGTAGAGGCCGGGCTGCAGCGCCTTGAAGCTGAAGGTCTTGGTCTCGCCCGGGTTGGCCAGCGTCGCCGCCGCCCCGCCCCCGGGGCCGGTCACCGCGTGGAAGTCCACGTTGTGCATGTTCATGCTGTCCGCCGGGTTGTGGAGGGTGACCTCCACCGTGTCCCCGACGCGGACCCGCACCATCGGCCCGGGCAGCTTGCTGTTGAAGGTCCAGTACTTGAACGTCGCCCCGTCGGCGATCTTGCCGACCACTTCCTGGGTCACGAGGTTCACCTTCACCACCGCCGGCGCACGGCGGGTGATGGGCGGCGGCAGGTCGGTGGCCGGGCGCACGATGTCGGCCACGGCGGCCGGCTGGGCCGCATCGGCGGCCCAGGCCCCGGTGGCCGTCCCCGCGGTCAGGGCCAGGGCTGCGGCGGTGGCGAAGAGAGCGAAGGCTTTCATTGGTCTATCCCCTGGACGCCACGACGGCGTCCGATGGGTCCTCGTCTAGGCCTTCCACCGCCCACGACATTGCGCGCGGTCAACCTGCCGCGCAGAAATTCCATTTCCGGTGAAAAACGCGCCTCGCCCTGCAGCCTCGCCTTGTCGGAAGAGGCGGCGGGCGGACCGTGGTAGCTGGGGGCGGGCTCGAACCGCCGACCTGTGGGTTATGAATCCACCGCTCTAACCAGCTGAGCTACCCAGCCACGGTCGCTCGCGCGAGGTGGGGCTTATAGGGGTTCGTTTCGGCGGCTTCAAGCGCTTGGGCGAAGGCCGTTCAACGGCTAGGGTCGGCGCGCGATGAGCGTCCTCCATCTCCTGGGAACGGCCGGCGACGGCGGGGCCGAGACCTACTTCGTCGACCTGGTGGAGGCGCTGGGCCGGGCGGGGGTCCCGCAGGCCGCGGCCATCCGCCGCCATCCCGGCCGCGAGGCCCGCCTGAAGGCCGCCGGCGTGCCGGTGCGCACCCTGCCCTTCGGCGGGCCCATCGACATCGTCACCCGCACCGCCGCCGCCGGCTTCGCCAAGGTGCAGGGGGCGAAGGTGGCGCTGGCCTGGATGAACCGCGCCGCGCGCCATACGCCCCGCGGGCCCTGGGCGCGGATCGGCCGGCTCGGCGGCTACTACAGCCTCAAGTATTACCGGGGCTTCGACCACCTGGTGGCCAACACCGAGGACATCGCCGACTGGATCGTGGCCCAGGGCTGGCCCGCCGGGAAGGTGAGCTGGATCCCCAACTTCGCCGCCGCCCCGCCCGACGTCCCGGCGCTGGAGCGCGCCGCCCTGGGCACGCCGGCCGACGCGCCGCTGCTGCTCGGCATGGGCCGGCTGCACGAGTCCAAGGCCCATGACGTCTCGCTGCAGGCGCTGGCCAAGCTGCCGGATGCTTGGCTGTGGATCGCCGGCGCCGGCCCCCTGGAGGCCAGGCTGCAGGGCCTGGCCACGGCGCTCGGCGTGCAGGACCGGGTCCGGTTCCTCGGCTGGCGCGCCGACGCCTCGGCGCTCTACCGGGCGGCGGACGTCTGCGTCTTCCCCTCGCGCTACGAGCCGCTGGGCAATGTGGTGATCCAGGCCTGGGCCCACGGCCTGCCGGTCGTCGCCGCCGAGAGCCAGGGGCCCAAGGCCCTGATCCGGCACGGCAAGGACGGCCTGCTGGTCCCCGTGGACGATCCGGACGCCCTGGCCGAGGCCGTGCGCCGGGTGCTGGCCGAGCCGGTCCTGGCCTCGCGCATGACGCGCGCGGGCGAGAAGCGCGTCGCCGCCAGCTTCTCGGAGGCCGCCGTGGTCGCCCGCTGGAAGGCCCTCTTCGCCGACTTCGGGGAAGGCTGATGTGCGGTATAGCCGGCCAGCTCGGCGGCGATCCGGCCGCGGCCGGGCGGATGATCCGCGCCCTCGCCCACCGCGGCCCCGACGGCGTGCGCGAGGAGGCCCTGCCCGGCGCGGCCCTGGCCGGCGCGGCCCTGGCCCATGCGCGGCTGTCGATCATCGACCTCGAAGGCGGCTGGCAGCCGCTGCACGCCGCGGGCGGGACGGTCGTCGGCAACGGCGAGATCTACAATTACGTCGAACTCGCCCGCGACTTCGGCCTTGAGGGGGCGCTCGCCACCGGCTCGGACTTCGAGCCCCTGCTGCATCTCTACGCGCGCGAAGGCGAGGCCGCCTTCGACCGGCTGCGGGGCATGTACGCCTTCTGCCTGGTGGGCGGCGACGGCCGGGCCTGGCTGGTCCGCGATCCCTTCGGCATCAAGCCGCTCTACATCATGGAGCACGCCACGGAGAGGGGGACCGGCCTGGCCTTCGCCTCCGAGCCCCGCGCCTTCCTGCAGGCCGGCCTGATGGCGCCCGGGCTCGACGAGGCCGCCGCCCGCGAGCTGCTGGCCTTCAACTACACCGTGGGCGAGCGCACCGTCCTTCAGGGCCTGCGCCGCCTGGCCCCCGGCGAGATCGTCGAGGTCCGCGACGGCCGCATCGTCAGCGGACGACGCCGGCCCTGGCTGGCCTCCCCCGTTCGCGAGGGAGGGGGACCGCCCGCCGGAGAGCGGGTGGCGGAGGCGGCCCCGCATGGGGAGAAGGCGCTCCTCGATCGGCTCGACGCGGTGCTGGAGGACAGCGTTGCCGTCCACCAGCGCTCGGACGTCCCCTACGGCCTGTTCCTCTCGGGAGGGATCGATTCGGCGGCCATCGCGACGCTGATGGCCCGGCTCAACGCGCGGCCGGTCACCGCCTTCACCTGCGGCTTCGACGTTCCTGGCGCGGCGGACGAGCGCGCCCAGGCCGAGGCCGTCGCCCGGGCGCTGGACCTCGACTGGCGCGAGACCACGTTCGGGGAGGAGGACTTCTGGCGCATCCTGCCGAGGGTCGCCTGGGCCCTGGACGACCCCACCGCCGACTACGCCGTCCTGCCGACCTACCGGCTCGCCGAGGCCGCCAAGGGGACCCTGACCGTGGTGCTCACCGGCGAGGGGGGCGACGAGCTGTTCGGCGGCTACGGCCGCTATCGCCGCGCGCTGCGCCCCGCCTGGCTGGGCGGACGGCCGGCCGAGCCCCGCGGCGCCGATCCCGCCTCGCTCGACGCCTGGCGCCGGGCGGCCAAGGCGCCGCCGGGCCTCACGCCCCTGCAGCAGGCGCAGTGGGCCGACATCGCCACCTGGCTGCCGAACGACCTGCTGCTCAAGCTGGACCGCTGCCTGATGGCCCACGGCCTGGAGGGGCGCACGCCGTTCCTGGACCCCGAGGTCGCCGCCGTCGCCTTCGGCCTGCCCGATCGGCTCAAGGTGCGCGGCGGCTACGGCAAGTGGATCCTGCGCAAGTGGCTGGAGCGCGCCTGCCCCGCCGCCGCGCCGTGGGCGAGGAAGCAGGGCTTCACCGTGCCGGTGGACGCCTGGATCGCGCCGCGCGCGGCCGACATCGCCGGCCGGATCGGCCAGGTCCCCGCCGTGCGGCGCATCCTCGGCGAGGAGGCCGCCGTACGCATGCGGGACGGCGGCCAGGCCCAGCGCTGGCCGCTGCTGTTCTTCGCCGTCTGGGCCCTGATCCACCTGGACGGCGCGCAACCCGAGGACGCGCTGACGAGTCTCGTCGGCGAGCTATGAGGAGGGACCGGATGAAGACGCTGATGATGGCCGCGGCCGCGGCCGCCCTGCTGGCCGCGTGCGGCGGCGCCGACGGCCAGGCCCAGCCGGCGACGAAGGCCGGCGGCGACGCGCCCGTCGAGACCAAGGCCGCCAACGCGCCGGACCAGCAGCCGGCCTTCGCCGGCCAGACCCGCGCGCCCGAGGTGAAGGCCAATGTCGCCTACGAGGTCAGCGACTACGTCACCGGCCTGCAGAAGCCCTGGGGCCTCGCCTTCCTGCCCAACGGCGCCCTGCTGGTCAGCGAGAAGGCGGGCCGCCTGCGCCTGTTCGCCGACGGGCGGCTGTCCGATCCGCTGGCGGGGGTCCCGCAGGTGGACGCGAACGGCCAGGGGGGCCTCCTGGGCCTGGCCGTCGATCCGGACTTCGCCCGCAACGGCCTCGTCTACATGGCCTTCTCCGAGCGCCAGGCCGACGGCCGCAACAACACCGCCGTCGCCCGCGGCCGGCTCGTGACCGCCGCCGGCCAGCCGCCCCGCCTCGAAGGGACCACGGTGATCTGGCGGCAGACCCCGTCCATCGCCTCGCGCGGCCACTTCGGCTCGCGCCTGGTGTTCGCCCGCGACGGGACGCTCTACGTCACCACCGGCGACCGGCAGATCAACGAGAGCCGCCCGAACGCCCAGCGCCTCGACACCACCATCGGCAAGGTCGTGCGGATCAACGCCGACGGCTCGGTCCCGAAGGACAATCCCTTCGTCGGCCGCGAGGGCGTGCGGCCCGAGATCTACTCCTCGGGCCACCGCAACATCCAGGCCGCCGCCCTCCACCCGCAGACCGGCGAGCTGTGGGAGGTCGAGCACGGCACCCGCGGCGGCGACGAGCTGAACATCGTCCGCCCCGGCAAGAACTACGGCTGGCCCGACGTGGCCTACGGCATCGAGTACGGCGGCGGGGCCATCACCGGCGGGATCACCCGCAAGGAGGGGATCGAGCAGCCGATCTACTACTGGGATCCGGTGATCGCCCCCTCGGGCATGGCCTTCTACACCCACGACGCCGCGCCGGCCTGGAAGGGCAGCCTGTTCGTCGGCGGCCTCGGGCCCAAGTACCTGGCCCGCCTCACCCTCGACGGCGACCGCGTGGTCGGCGAGGAGCGCCTGCTGACCGAGGTGGGCGAGCGCCTCCGCGACGTCGTCGTCGGCCCCGACGGCGCCCTCTACGTCGCCACCGACAACGAGGACGGCCGGGTCCTGAAGGTCACGCCTAAGCGGTAGAGCCGGAGGGGGCGGCCGAGAGCCCCAGCCTCGCCGCGGCCTCCTCGCCGATCGCCAGCGAGGAGGTCAGGCCCGGGCTCTCGATGCCGAACAGGGTCACCAGCCCGGGCAGGCCGTGGACGTCCTGCCCGTCGATGCGGAAGTCCGGTTGCGGCTCGCCGGGGCCGTGCAGCTTGGGCCGCACGCCGGCGTAGTCGGGGCTCAGCGCCCCGTCGGGCAGGGCCGGCCAGAACTTGCGGATGTAGCGGTAGAAGCCCTCGGCCGCCGCGGGGTCCACCGTGTAGTCCGGCGCGTCCACGAACGTCAGGTCCGGCCCGAACACCGCCTGGCCGCCCAGGTCCCGCCGGTAGTGGGTGCCGAGCGCGCCGGGGATCGGCGGCGGATAGATCAGGCGGGCGAACGGCGCCTTGCCCTGCAGCCGGAAGTACATGCCCTTGCCGAAGTGCGCCTCGGGGATCACCTCGGCGGGAAAGCCCTCGATGTGCGCCGCCACGCCCTGGGCCGAGAGCCCCGGCGCGGTCACCAGGTAGCGGCAGGTCAGCCTGGTGGGCTCGGCGCCGCCGGCCCGCACCTCGAAGCCGCCGCCGTCGAGGGGCCTCGCCACCTCGAACGGCGTCGAGAGGACCACCGCCCCGCCCGCGGCCTCGATCTCGCCCTGCAGCGCCAGCATGTAGCCGTGGCTGTCGAACACCCCGCTTTCCGGCGACAGCAGCGCCGCCTCGCAGGCGAGCTCGGGCTCCAGGGCCAGGGCCTCAGCCCGGGAGAGCTTGCGCATGCCCTCGACGTCGTTGATCCGCGCCTGCTCGAGGATGGCGTCCAGCCGGTCCACCTCCTGCGGCGCGGTGGCCACCACCAGCTTGCCGCAGCGGTCGTAGGCCACGTGGTGGGCGTCGAGGAAGGCGTACAGCATCCGCCGGCCGGCCACGCACAGCCGCGCCTTCAGCGAGCCCGTCGGATAGTAGAGCCCGCCGTGGATCACCTCGGAGTTGCGCGAGGAGACGCCCTGGCCGATGGCCGCGTCCTGCTCCAGCACCACCACGACGAGGCCGCGCCGCGCCAGGGCGTAGCCGCACGCCAGCCCCACGGCGCCCGCGCCCACGACCACCGCATCGAAATCGAACTCGGCCATACGGCTGGCCTAACGCGCGGCGCAGCCGTTGGAAACCGTCACGTCCCCAGGAAGTAGAGCCGCACCGTCTCGCGGTACATCAGGGTCTGGCGGGCGATGGCGCTCTTGTCCTCCAGCGCCTTGGCCAGGGTCATGCCGCCGTAGGTGATCGCCAGCAGGCTGTCGGCGAGGTCGACGAGGTCGATGCGCCGGATCGGCGGCGGATAGGCCGCCGCGATCTCCTCCAGCCAGGCCAGGAACCGCCCCCGCCAGTCCTTGACGCCGTCCACCGTAATCCGGCGCGTCTCGCCGTCCCAGATCAGGTCCTGGAAGGTCACCGTCGCCACCATGCAGCCGGGATGGCTGGCGGCCGCCCCCTCCATCGATTCCGCATAGAATTTCAGGAAGATCAGGAAGCTGTGCAGCGGATCGTCCGACAGCTCGCGCGCCCGCGCCTCCATCTCGGCCAGGAAGCGCTTGTTGTGCCCGGCGTAGCGCTCGACCATCTGGCGGCCGAGGTCGGTCTTGTCCTTGAAGTGGTAGAAGAAGCCGCTCTTGGTGATGCCGGCGGCCTCCACCAGCTCCTCGATCGAGGTGGCCCCGAACCCCTTCCGGATGACCGCGTCCTGGGCCAGGTCGAGCAGCCTCTCGCGGGTTCGCGCGCCCTTGGTGCGGGGTTGCGACTGCACCTTCGGTACAGTTTTTATGCTTGTCGCGCCGGCCATGGCGAACGCTCCCGCGGTCATCTTCCGCCCAGCTGCCTCAAAGATAACGGGAATCGGCGAACGGCGCGAACCGACCGCGCTTGCGCTAGAGAGACAGGCTGGAACGGCTTACCCCTCCCCGCCCCAAGTCGAGGAGAAAAGCGATGGCCGTCAAAGACCACTACGGAATGGAATTGTCAGGCGCGAGCGCCGCCGCGGCAGAAAAATTCCAGCAGGCGTTGCACGCCTACCACTGTTATTCGGGCGATCCAATGACCCCCCTGGAGGAGGCCATCGCCGACAGCCCGCGCTTCACCATGGCCCACGTGCTGAAGGCGTACCTGACCCTGATCGGGGAGCCGGCCGAGGTGGCCATGCAGGGCGTGCAGGCCTTCGAGGCCGCCAAGGACCTCAACGCCAACACCCGCGAGCTTGGCCACCTGGCCGCCCTGGGCAGCCTGCTGGCCGGCGAGATCCGCAGCGCCGCGCGCATCCTGGAGGACGTAAGCATCGCCCATCCGCACGATGCGCTGGCCCTGCACGCCGGCCAGCTCTTCGACTTCCTGCTGGGCGATTCCCGCATGCTGCGCGACCGCATCGGCCGGGTCGTCCCGCACTGGAGCGAGGACATGCCCGACTGCTCGGCCGTCCTGGGCCTCTTCGCCTTCGGCCTGGAGGAGACCGGCCTCTACGACCGCGCCGAGGCGGTCGGCCGCCGCGCCGTCGAGCTGGAGCCGCGCAACAACTGGGCCCAGCACGCCGTCGCCCACGTGCTGGAGATGCAGGACCGCCGCCGCGACGGCCTGGCCTGGATGCTGCGCGAGAACACCGCCTGGCAGCCGGAGGCCCTGCTGGGGGTCCACAACTGGTGGCACACCGCCCTCTTCCACCTGGGCCTGGGCGAGGTGGACGAGGTGCTGAAGCTCTACGACGGCCCGATCTTCGGCGAGCCCTCGGCCCGCGGCTTCGACCTGGTGGACGCCGCCGCCATGCTGTGGCGCCTGAACCTGCGCGGCATCGACGTGGGCGGCCGCTGGAGCGTCCTGGCCGACACCTTCGCGGGCGAGCCCTACGGCCGCTCGGCTTTCGTCGACGCCCACGCCATGATGGCCTACGTGGCCACGGGCCGGCAGGCGGACGCCCAGGCCCTGCTGGACGCCCAGAAGGCCGCCGCCGAGGGGCCGGGCGACAACGGCTACTTCGCCCGCGAGGTGGGCCTGCCGCTCACCCAGGCGATCCACGCCTTCGGCCACGGCGACTACGCCCGCTCGGTCGAGCTGATGCGCGGCGTCCGCAACAAGTCGGCCCGCTTCGGCGGCAGCCACGCCCAGCGCGACGTCATCGACCTGACGCTGATCGAGGCCGCCGGGCGTAGCGGCGAACACAGCCTGAAGGCGGCCCTGCTGGCGGAACGCGCCGCCGCCCGGCCGCTCGCCGACACCGCCGCGCGGCGCCTGGCCGCGTGACGGCGACGGGCGGCGGCCCGCCCCGAGTTCGCCGCCCGTCATCTTCTTCCCGAGGTGGTTCCGGGGGGGACCACATCCAACTGGAGCCTCCGCGGCGCGGGGGCTCCTCTTTTTTCGGCCGGCGGCGCGCCCGCCCTTTCCGCTTCCCCCGCCCTTGGGGAAAGCTCTACCTTCCTCGGAAAGTGCAGCTTTCCGGGGGACCTTCCGATGCGCCATGTCCTGACCGCCGCCGCCGCGGCCGTCCTCTTCGCCACGCCGGCGCTCGCCCAGCAGGCGATCAAGCCCGACACGCCCAGCATCCTCGTCTGGAGCCCCGAGCAGCAGAAGGCGTGGTACCCCGCCATCGAGACCGTCTACCGGGTCAACACCTTCAAGGCCGGCGGCAAGATCCGCGACCTGCCGCCCGCCGGGCGCGCCATCGCCCCCACCGTCTCCATCGGCGGCAGGACGCTCAGCGTCGACGACTACATGGCCGCCTACGACGTCTCGGGCCTGCTGGTGCTGAAGGACGGCAAGGTGCTGCTCGAGCGCTACGGCCTGGGCCGCCGGCCCGAGGACCGCTGGACC
>Ga0268287_100307_pt1 | contig 15022 bp, 14 predicted proteins | sample MetcocultureR3M_FD_191348 | JGI IMG/M metagenome (GOLD analysis project Ga0268287, IMG submission 191348) | Soil microbial communities from Anza Borrego Desert, Southern California, United States - Methanotrophic co-culture R3-M | ecosystem: Environmental > Terrestrial > Soil > Desert | place... | reverse complement strand
GGGGTGGCCCAAAGCCACCAGTTGCTGCGGGCGTTCTACTACGACGCCAGCGCCCAGGGGCTGGTCGAGCCCCTGCCCCGCTCCGCCTATCCGCCCGAGCCGGCGATCCCCATTCGGGCCGCGGCGCGCCTGCTGTCGGACTACGTCCTGCGCACGACCGACGAGATCCTGGTGCGGGTGGAAGACCTCGTCTCGGCCGTGGTCCTGCTGGCGATCCTCGGGGGCGAGACCCGCACCACCAACGTGGCCCGGATCGCCAAGCGACTGCGGATGCCGATGGAGACCGCCCGCCGGCACGTGCTCGAGCTGACCGAAAAGGACTGCTGCGTCCGGTCGGCCAAGGGCCTGTCCGCCCCTCCAGAGATGCTGGAGCGGCCGGAGTGGCGGGTCTTCCTCAGGGACAACGCCGCCAACGTCCAGCGGCTGTTCGCGGGGCTGGCCGAGCGGGGCGTGATCGAGGCCTGGAGCCGGCTCGCGCCGCCGCTGCCGGCCGACGATGCTACGGGGCTTCGGGCTTCTCCAGCGGGTGCGTGACCAGCGGCGGGGCCAGCACCATCGCCGTCGCGAACGCCAGGGCCGAGACCGCCAGGAGCCCCGCGGCCGTCAACGCCGGCCAGATCCGCTCCCGCCGCACCGGCGCAGCCAGCAGCGCCCGCGCCCGCGCGATCGCCGCCGCATCGAGAGTCGAATCGTCAGCCGACATGGACCCAGCATCCCGCTTGGCGGACGGCTCCGCAAAGCCTAGATGGGACGCATGATCCTGGTGATCGATAACTACGACAGCTTCACCTACAACCTGGTTCACTATCTGAACGAGCTGGGGGCGGAGACGCATGTCGTGCGCAACGATGCGATCACCGCCGAACAGGCGCTGGCGCTGAAGCCGGAAGCGATCCTGCTCTCGCCCGGTCCCTGCACGCCCAACGAGGCGGGCGTCTGCCTGTCGCTGCTGGCCAGCGCGCCGGCCGACCTGCCGATCTTCGGCGTCTGCCTCGGCCACCAGTCGATCGGCCAGGCGTTCGGCGGCGAGGTGGTCCGCGCCAAGGCGCTGATGCACGGCAAGACCAGCCTGATCCATCACAACGGCAAGGGCGTGTTCGCCGGCCTGAAGAACCCCTTCACCGCCACGCGCTATCACAGCCTCTCGGTCGAGAAGGCCGCCCTGCCGCCGGACCTCGAGGTCACGGCCTGGACCGACGACGGCGAGATCATGGGCGTGCAGCACAAGACCCGGCCGATCTTCGGCGTGCAGTTCCACCCCGAGTCCATCGCCACCGAGTGCGGCCACGAGCTGCTGTCCAACTTCCTCGACATCGCCGGCGTGAAGCGGCTCGCCGACGCCTGAGCCGCCGATGTCCGACGCCTTCAAGCCGCTCCTCTCGCGCCTGGCCGACGGCGCGACCCTGTCGGACGACGACGCCGACGCGTTCTTCTCGGCCTGCCTCCGGGGTGAGCCGACGCCGGCCCAGGTCGGCGCCGCCCTGACGGCCATGCGGATGCGCGGGGAGACGCTCGGCGAGATCGCCGCCTGCGCCCGCGCCATGCGGCGAGCGGCGATCCACCTCGAGCCGCCGTTCCCCACCATCGACGTCTGCGGCACCGGCGGCGACGGGCTGCACACGCTGAACATCTCCACCGCCGTGGGCTTCGTCGCCGCAGGCGGCGGGCTGAAGGTGGCCAAGCACGGCAACCGGGCGATGTCGTCCAAGTCGGGCACGGCCGACGTCCTCGGCGAACTGGGCGTCAACATCGCCGCCCCGCCCGAGAAGCAGCTCCAGGCGCTGGACGAGGCCGGCATCTGCTTCCTGTTTGCGCCGGCGCACCACAGCGCCATGCGTCACGTCTCGCCGATCCGGGCCGAGCTGGGCTTCCGGACGATCTTCAACCTGCTGGGGCCGCTGACCAATCCGGCCGGCGCGCAGCGGCAGGTGGTGGGCGTCTTCGCCGAGCGCTGGGTCAAGCCGCTGGCGCAGGCGCTCGGCATGCTGGGGTCCGAGAAGGCCTGGGTCGTCCACGGGGCCGGGCTCGACGAGCTGACCACCACGGGCGAGACCTCGGTCGCCGAGTTCTCGGACGGCAAGGTCCGGCTGTTCACGATCACCCCGGAGGCGGTGGGCCTACGCCGCGCGGCCCTGGCCGACATCACCGGCGGCAGCCCGGCCGAGAACGCGCAGGCGCTGCGCCGCCTGCTCGCCGGGGAGACCGGCGCCTACCGCGACATCGTCGCCCTGAACGCCGCCGCCGCCTTCCTGGTCGCCGACAAGGTCGAGACGCTGCGCGAGGGGGTCGAGCTGGCCGGCCGTGTCCTAGACGAAGGGCGCGCCCAGGCCGCCCTGGAGCGGCTCGTGGAGATCACCGCCCCATGAGCGACATCCTCGAGAAGATCGCCGCCTACAAGCGCGACGAGGTCGCCGTCCGCAAGGCCGCGCAGCCGACGATCGCGCCGCCGGCCGAGGCCCCGCGCGGCTTCCGCGCCGCGCTGACGCGGGCGCACGCCCCCGGGCGCCTGGCCCTGATCGCCGAGATCAAGAAGGCCTCCCCCTCCAAGGGGCTGATCCGGGAGGACTTCGATCCGCCCGCCCTCGCCCGCGCTTACGAGACCGGCGGCGCGGCCTGCCTGTCCGTGCTGACCGATGGGCCCAGCTTCCAGGGCGATGACAGCTACCTCGCCGCGGCCCGGGGCGCGGTGCGCCTGCCGTGCCTGCGCAAGGAGTTCCTGGTCGATCCCTGGCAGGTGGCCGAGAGCCGGTCGCTCGGGGCCGACGCCATCCTGGTGATCCTCGCCATGGTCGACGACACCCTCGCCGCCGAGCTGATGGCCGAGGCCCGGCGGCTGGGCATGGACGCCCTGGTCGAGGTGCACGACGAGGCCGAGATGGCGCGCGCCGGCGCGCTCGGCGCCGACCTGATAGGCGTGAACAACCGCAACCTGCGGACCTTCGAGGTCGACCTGTCCACGACCGAGCGGCTGGCCACGCTGGCCCCGGCCGGCGCCCTGCTGGTCACCGAGAGCGGCATCTTCACCCCGGCCGACGTCGCTCGCCTGGAACGCTGCGGGGCACGGGCCATGCTGGTGGGCGAGAGCCTGATGCGGCAGGCCGACGTGACCGCCGCAACCCGCGCCCTCCTCGGCTGAGTCGCCCGTTCCGCCGTCCGGCGCCGGGCCAGTTCTCCTGATTTTTCAGGGAGAACGGTGGTAACTTGACATTAACGAGGAACACCTAGAGAACATCGATAACGTTTGCGCTTTGTTCCAGAGGTCGCCTGCAGATGCTCACCCGCAAGCAGCATGAACTGCTCATGTTCATCCATGAGCGGATCAAGGAAACCGGCGTCTCGCCGTCCTTCGACGAGATGAAGGAGGCGCTGGACCTGGCGTCCAAGTCCGGAATTCACCGGCTGATCACCGCCCTGGAGGAACGCGGCTTCCTGCGCCGCCTGCCCCACCGGGCCCGGGCGCTGGAGGTGGTCCGCCTGCCGCAGCAGGCCACGGCCGCCGCTCCGCCCAAGGGTCGCGCCCCCTTCAAGCCGCAGCTGGTCGAGGCCGGCCAGGCCATGCCGGTCGCGGCCAACGACACTCGCGAACTGCCGATCCTCGGCAAGATCGCCGCCGGGACCCCCATCGAGGCCATCCAGCAGGAGCGCGACCGGCTGCCGGTCCCCGAGGCGATGCTTGGCGCGGGCGAGCACTTCGTCCTCGAGATCCAGGGCGACTCGATGATCAACGCCGGCATCCTCGACGGCGACTTCGTGGTGATCCGCCGGACCGACAGCGCCAACTCCGGCGACATCGTCGTGGCCCTGGTGGACGGCGAGGAAGCGACCTTGAAGCGCCTGCGCAAGAAGGGTGCCTCGATCGCGCTCGAGGCGGCCAACCCCGCCTACGAGACCCGCATCTTCGGCCCCGACCGCGTGGCGGTGCAGGGCCGCCTCGTCGGCCTCATCCGCCGTTACCACTAGGCCCTAGCGCCCCCTGGGGTCGAAGCCCCAGGTCCAGGGCCTGCGTCCGCGCAGGTCCTGGCTCCAGGCGATGCGCCAGCTTCCGTCGCTCCGCCGCCAGAGTTCGGCCGAGCCGCCGGCGCGGAAGTCGGCGCCGGTCAGCACCAGCGGCGCCCCGCAGCTCTCCGGGCGGAAGTCGTTCCTCAGGATCACCACCTCTGCCGAGCCGCAGAGGGCGTCAAGGCGGCCCGGCTTCAGCGGCCGGCGCAGGTTCCAGGCGGCGGAGACCCGCATCGGCGCCCCCGCCCCCGGCGCACAGCTCCAGCGGTCGCAGTCGAATCGTTCGTCCCGCTCGGCCTCCGAGGTCAGCGGCGTCAGGCCCCGGCGGCGGGCCCACAGCTCGGCCCCGAACAGCTTCACGTCCGGACGCAGCAGCACCGCCTCGCGCCCCTCGCGGACCGCCACGGCGGCGCCGTCGGCGCTGATCCACAGGTCCGGCGTCGCCGGTCGCGGCGCCCAGAGCACCGACAGGGCCAGCGGCAGGCCCGCCCAGCGCAGCCGTCCTCGCCACAGGCAGACGAAGAGCAGGCCCACGAACGAAGCCGCCAGCGTCCAGGCCGGCGCGCTGGGAACCAGCGTCTGGGCCATGGGGGCCGAGGCCGCCGCTGCGGCGATGCGGTTCATCAGCTCGATCGCAAGCCCCGCCGCCTCCAGCGGAATGCGCCCGAGGCCGAAGGGGGCCAGCGCCGCGCCGAGGGCCAAGGCCGGCATCAGAAGGAAGGTGGAGATCGGCGCCACGGCCAGGTTCGCCAGCAGGCCCCAGGTGGAGACGCGGTTGAAGTGCTGGATGGCGAACGGCCCCGTGGCCAGGCCCGCGACGAAGCTGACGGCCAGGCTAGCGGCGGTCCAGGTCACGACCGCCTGCGGCAGGCGGATCCACCAGGGCGCCTCGATCTCGCGGATCGGCCGGGGCCAGCCCTCGGCCAGCGCCACCAGAGCGGCGGTGGCGGCGAACGACATCTGGAACCCGGGCTCGGTCACCGCTTCCGGCTGGAGGAGGAGCACCCCCATGGCGGCCAGGGCCAGGGCGTGCAGACTAATCGCCTGCCGGTCGGCCAGGACGGCGGCGAAGGCCACCGCCGCGGTGATCGCCGCCCGCTCGGCCGGCGGCGGCGCGCCCGACAGCACAAGATAGCCGCCGACCGCGGCCAGACCGACCAGCGCCGCCACCTTCTTGCCGGACACCCGCAGCGCCAGCCACGGCCAAGCGGCCACCGCCAGGCGGGCGGCGGCGAAGGTGAAGCCGCCCACGATCGCCATGTGCAGGCCGCTGATCGAGATGATGTGCGCCAGACCCGAGACGCGCAGGTTCTCCACCTGCTCGGGCGGAATGAACGCCTCGTGGCCCGTGGTCATCGCCGCCGCCAGCCCGCCGCTCTCCGGGCCGAGGGTCTCGACGATCCGCCGGGTCAGCGCCCAGCGGACAGCGTTCACCCGCATCGTCAGCCGCAGCCGCCAGGGCGCCACTATATCGGGCGTCCATGACTCGGGCGGCCGCAGCGCCAGACCGACCCCGCCGACGCTCTCGAAGAAGGCGTCGCGCGCGAAGTCGTAGGCCCCGGGGCTGGCCGGAGGCGGCGGGGGATTGAGGATGGCCAGAACCCGCACGCCCTCGCCCGGCGCCGGCACAGGCGTTCCGGGGCGGAGCGTCACGCGCACCCGGATGGGCGTGGTCTCGGGCGCCCACGAGCCGATCCGGACGGGCGCGATCAGCAGGCGCTGGCCGCCCTGGCCCGGCGCGGCCACGTCCACCACCCAGCCCTCGACCGGCTGCGGCCTCGCGCCCGCGACGGCGACCGGCGCCTTGACGCTCTCGGTGCGCAGCTTGGCCACGGCGAAGCCGCCGAGGCCGAACGCCGTCAGCGCGAGGGCCACCACCACGGGGCGCGGGCCCGCCCAACGCCCCGCGGCCAGGAGCAGCGCTGCGGCCGCCCCGAGCAGCAGCCAGGCGACCCAGGCCTGCGGCTCCCGCATCAGCGCGAAGTAGGCGCCGCATCCGGCGCCGAAGGCCACGGGCGTCCACAGGGTCCAGCAGTCGGCCTGCGCCTCGACCTGGTCGCGGAGCCAGGCCGCGTGGGCGCGGAGGCTGGAAGCACGCCGAATCCGCATGCTAAGAGGCGCCCCCAAGTGTTCAGCTCCGGCGTTATCCGCCAGGGCCGCCCCAACCCCTCCGAGATCGATGCCTGACCGTCCCGTCCGCACCCGGATCGCCCCCTCGCCTACCGGCATGATGCACATTGGCACGGCGAGGACCGCCCTGTTCAACTGGCTTTATGCCCGCCACACGGGCGGCAAGTTCCTGCTGCGCATCGAGGACACCGACCGGGAGCGTTCGACCGACGAGGCGGTGAAGGTGATCTTCGACGGCCTGAAATGGCTGGGCCTGGACGCCGACGAGCCGCCGGTGTTCCAGTTCGCCCGGGCCGACCGGCACCGCGAGGCCGCCGAGACGCTGCTGGCGCGCGGCGGCGCCTATCGTGATTACATGACGCCCGAGGAGCTGGAGGCGGAGCGTGAGGTGGCGCGCGCCGAGGGCCGGGTCGTCCGCTCGCCCTGGCGCGACGCCTCGCCCAACGACGCCCCCGACCGCCCGTTCGTGGTGCGGCTGAAGGCGCCGCAGGAGGGCGAGACTGTCATCCAGGACGCGGTGAAGGGCGAGGTCCGGTTCCAGAACAAGCAGCTGGACGACCTGATCCTGCTGCGCACCGACGGCACCCCCACCTACAACCTCGCCGTGGTCGTGGACGACCACGACATGGGCGTGACGCACGTGATCCGCGGCGACGACCACCTGAACAACGCCGCCCGCCAGACGCTGATCTATCAAGGCCTCGGCTGGGAGGTCCCGGTGTGGGCGCACCTGCCGCTGATCCACGGCCCCGACGGAGCGAAGCTGTCGAAGCGCCACGGCGCCCAGGCGGTCAGCGAGTTCGACTCCATGGGCTACCTGCCCGAGACCATGCGCAACTACCTGGCCAAGCTGGGCTGGGGCCACGGGGACGACGAGATCTTTTCGGACGAGCAGGCGATCGCCTGGTTCGACATCAATGACGTGGTCAGCGCGCCGGCCCGCCTCGACTGGGCCAAGCTGAACCACCTGAACAACCACTACATCCGCCAGGCCGAACCCGCGCGCCTCGCCGAGCTGGTCAAGACGGTGCTGGCGAGCCGCGACTGGCCCCTCGAGGCCGGGGACATGGCGGTGATCGAGCGCACGATCCCCTTCGTCCGCGACGGCGCCAAGACCACGCTGGAGCTGGCCGACAACGTCGTCTTCGCGCTCAAGCGCCGGCCGCTCGAGCTGCCCGAGAAGACCCGGACGCAGATGACCGAGGAGCTGCGCGGGCGCCTTTCGCGCCTGCGGGAGGCGCTGGCCGCTGTCGAATACTGGGACGTGCCGTCGCTCGAGGCGGCGCTGCGGGCGTTCGCGGAAGCCGAAGGCGTGGGCCTGGGCAAGTTCGGACCGCAGCTGCGCGCCGTGCTTTCCGGCGGCGCGCCGGCCCCCGATCTCGCAGGCGCGATGGTCGCGCTGACCCGCGACGAAAGTCTAGGACGGCTCGACGATGCGCTTTCACCGTCCGCGTAAACCGCTATAAGGCCGCTCGAACGAGCGTTTCATCTCGCACCCGCGAAAGGAGTCCGCATGGGCGACACGGCGAAGATCGGCATCGGCGGCAAGGACGTTGAGCTCCCGGTCCTGAAGGGGACGGTTGGCCCCGACGTGGTCGACATCCGCAAGCTGTACGCGGAGACCGACACCTTCACCTACGATCCGGGCTTCACGTCGACCGCCTCTTGCGAGAGCAAGATCACCTTCATCGACGGCGACAAGGGCGTGCTGCTGCACCGCGGCTACCCGATCGACCAGCTGGCGGAGAAGTCGAGCTTCCTCGAGGTCTGCTACCTGCTGCTGCACGGCGAGCTGCCCACGGCGGCCGAGTTCACGACGTTCGAGCACAACATCACCTATCACACGATGGTGCACGAGCAGTTCGACCGCTTCTTCCAGGGCTTCCGCCGGGACGCGCACCCGATGGCGATCATGGTCGGCGCGGTCGGGGCCCTCTCGGCCTTCTACCACGACAGCACCAACATCGACGATCCCGAGCAGCGGATCATCTCGGCTCATCGCATGATCGCCAAGATGCCGACGATCGCGGCGCGGGCGTTCAAGTACTCGAAGGGCCAGCCCTTCATCTATCCGCGCAACGAGCTCTCGTACGCCGAGAACTTCCTGCGCATGTGCTTCTCGGTCCCGGCCGAGGACTGGAAGCCGAACCCGGTCCTGACCCGGGCGATGGATCGCATCTTCATCCTGCACGCCGACCACGAGCAGAACGCGTCGACCTCGACCGTCCGCCTCGCCGGCTCGTCGGGCGCCAATCCGTTCGCGTGCATCGCCGCCGGCATCGCCTGCCTCTGGGGCCCCAGCCACGGCGGGGCGAACGAAGAGGCGCTGAACATGCTGGCCGAGATCGGCTCCGTGGACCGCATCCCCGAGTACGTCCAGGGCGTGAAGGACCGCCGCTACCGGCTGATGGGCTTCGGCCACCGGGTCTACAAGAACTACGACCCGCGGGCGAAGGTCATGCAGACCACCTGCCACGAGGTCCTGGCCGAGGTCGGTCACTCGGACGACCCGCTGCTGAAGGTGGCGATGGAGCTCGAGAAGATCGCGCTCAACGATCCCTACTTCATCGAGCGCAAGCTCTACCCGAACGTCGACTTCTACTCGGGCATCACCCTGCGCGCCCTGGGCTTCCCGCCGGACATGTTCACGGTGCTGTTCGCCCTGGCCCGCACCGTGGGCTGGATCGCGCAGTGGAAGGAAATGATCGAGGATCCGTCCCAGAAGATCGGCCGCCCGCGCCAGCTCTACACGGGCGCCGCCCAGCGCGACTACGTGCCGGTGGAGAAGCGGGGCTAAGCAGCCCCCTTCCCTTCCAGGACTTTCAGGACTGCAGACGCGGCGGCCTCGTTCGGATCGGGGCCGCCGCGTCCCATTTTGTCGAGGGCCGCGTACTGCCGCTCAACCTGCCGGCGGCGCAGATCCGCATCGTCCAGGCGCAAGGCCGCCTCGCGCGCCAGGGCCGGGCCGTTGCAGTCGTCCTGCAGCAGCTCCGGCGCCACCGCCTCGCCGGCGGCGATATTGAACAGCGTCACATACCTCGTGGTGATCAGCCGCTTCAGGATCGCATAGGTCAGCGGCGCGAGCCTGTAGCCGACCACCATCGGACAGCCCGCCAGCGCCAGTTCGGTCGTCACCGTGCCCGAGCAGGCCAGGGCCACCGTCGCGGCCTTCATGGCGTCGAGCTTGCCGGCTTCCCCCTCCACGACGTGCGCGCGGTTCGGCCAGCCGGCGACCCGGGCCCGGACCATGTCGGCCACCGTCGGCGCGGCGGGGATCACGACGTGGAGCTCGGGCCGCTCGGCCTTCAGCCGCAGGACCGCATCCTCGAACGCCGGCAGGACGCGCTGGATCTCGCCCGGGCGGCTGCCGGGCAGCACCAGGAGGATGGGATCGTCAGGCCCTGCGCCGATGCTCCGGCGCAGGCGGGCCGGATCGGCCCCGCCGAAGTCGATCGCCAGGGCCGAGTTGCCGACGAAGGTGGTCGGCAGGCCCTCGGCCTCGAAGTACGGCGCGTCGAAGGCGTGGATCGACAGCAGGTGGTCGTAGGTCGCCGCCGTGGTCTTCGCCCGGCCCGGCCGCGAGGCCCAGACCTGCGGGCCGACGTACTTCACGAGCGGCATTCCCGGACGGGCCCGGCGCAGTCGCTGGGCTACGCGAAGGGTGAAGCCCCAGGAGTCGATCAGCACGGCGACGTCGGGCTTTTCGCGCGCGGCGATGGCGGCGGTTTCGCGGGCGCGGCGGATCACCTTCGGATAGGCGGCGAGCCCCTCGAGCAGGCCCAGCACCGACAGCTCGGCGATGTCGAACGGGCTGTCCAGCCCCTCGGCCCGCATCCGCTCGCCCCCGACGCCGACGAACCGGACTCCCTCGCCCAGCCGCCGCCGGAGCGCCCGCATCAGGCCCGCTCCCCGGTCGTCGCCGGAGGCCTCGGCGGCCACCAGCATGACGGTGAGCGGCCGGCCCGCGGTCATCGGCCTTCTGGCTCCACGCCGAAGATGAACACGCCGAGCTCGTCGGCCAGCGAGATCACCGCCTCGCGGTCCAGCACGATGACCCGCCCCGCCTCGCCCACGATGCCGGCCAGACCAGCCCGCGCCACGCCCTGGACGGTCGCCAGGCCGATGGTTGGCAGGTCCACCCGGGTCTCCTGGATCGGCTTGGGCGCCTTGGCCAGTACGCCGCGGCCCGCCCCCGGCCGGCCGCGCAGGTGCGCCGGCAGATCGGCCACCCGGGCCAGCATGGCGTCGGTGCCCTCCTGCGCCTCCACGGCCAGGACGAGGCCCTGGGTCACCACGGCGGCCTGGCCGATGTCGAGCCGGCCCACGGCGCGAGCCACCTCCAGCGCGCGGTCGGCGTCGCGCAGGTCGTCGTCCGAGCCCCGCGCCCGGCCAAGGAAGCCGGACGGCAGGGTGAGGTCGTCCATCACCTCGTGCGCGCCCTCGACCGCGAAGCCCTCGGCCTCGAACTCCTCGACCAGCAGGCGCAGCAGGGCGTCGTCGCCCTTGCGGGCCGCGGCGACGGCCCGGGGCAGCAGCTTGAGCCCTCGGAGGTCGGGCATCAGGCTGGTGAAGTCCGGCCGCGCCACGATGCCGGCCAGGCAGACCGCCTCGCACCCGGCGCGCTTCAGCGCCTTGATGCACTTGCCTACCTCGGCGATGCCGACCTCGGCGCCGGCGTAGGGCGCGAGCTGGGCGCCCGCGAAGCCTTTCAGCCGGATGACGAAGAGCGGCCGGCCCGAGCGTTCGCAATGCTCGGCGATCTCGACGGGAAGGCCCCCGCCGCCGGCGATCAGCCCCAGCTTCTTCATCAGACTTCGCGTTCGGGCAGGCAGAGGGGCCGGCTGGCGTCGGCGCGGATGAAGTCGATGATCTCCATCACCTGCGGGCTGTCGGCGTAGGTCTGGGCGGTGTCCTCCAGGCGCTCCTGGAAGGTGCCCTCGTCGGCGAACAGCAGCCGGTAGGCGGCGCGCAGGGTGTTGATCGTCTCGCGGTCGAACCCGCGCCGCTTCAGGCCCACGAGGTTCAGCCCCTCGAGATGGGCGTGGTTGCCCCACACCGAGCCGTAGGGGATCACGTCCTTCACCACGGCCGCCAGGCCGCCGATCATGGCGTGGCGGCCGACGCGGGTGAACTGGTGGACCGCTGCGAGGCCGCCCACGATCACATAGTCGCCGATCTGGCAGTGGCCCCCGAGGGTGGCCTGCTTCGTCAGGATGACGTTGTCGCCCACGATGCAGTCGTGCCCGACATGGCTCTCGATCATGTAGAGGCCGTTCGAGCCCACGCGCGTCACGCCCCCGCCGTGCGGCGTGCCGATGTTCATCGTGGCGTGTTCGCGGATCAGGTTGTTGTCGCCGATGACGAGCTCGGTGTCCTCGCCCTTGTAGGCGGTGTGCTGCGGCGGCCCGCCCAGCACGGCGAACGGATGGACGTGGTTGTTCGCGCCCAGGGTCGTGCGCCCCTCGACCACGACATGGGCGTGCAGGCGCGTGCCGGGGCCGATCCTCACCGCCTCGCCGACGATGCAGAAGGGGCCGATGCTGACGCCGTCCGCCAGCTCGGCGCTGTCGGCGACGATGGCGGTGGGGTGGATCTCGACGGCCAAGCGCTCAGGTCTCCACGACCATGGCGGCGAACTCGGCCTCGGCGGCCACCTTGTCGCCCACCAGGGCCTGACCCGCGAACTTGAAGACGTCGCCGCGGTGACGGACCACGCGCACCGGCATCCGCACCACGTCGCCTGGCCGCACCGGCGAGCGGAAGCGGCAGTTGTCGGCCGACATGAAGAAGATCGCCTTGCCGGCGGTGTCCACCTCGAGCGATTTCGACATCAGGACCGCGCCGGTCTGGGCCATGGCCTCGATGAGCAGCACGCCCGGCATCACCGGATAGTCCGGGAAATGCCCCTGGAAGAAGGGCTCGTTCACCGTCACGCACTTGATGCCGACGATCGACTCCGAGGGCTTGTACTCCTCGCAACGGTCCACCAGCAGGAACGGATAGCGGTGCGGGATCCGCTCCAGCACCTCGGTGATGTCGATCTGCGTCGGGTCCTGCCCCGCCGGCGCCTTACGCGTCATTCCCAGCCCCTTTACCGTCCGGCCCCCTGCGGTTCGCCATCCGGGCGAGCCACGCCGTTTCCTTCAGCCAGTGCCGGATCGGACGGGCGGGCATGCCCCCCCATGTCTCTCCGGCCGGGATGTCCTTCATCACGCCGGCCGCCGCGCCCACCCGGGCGCCGGCGCCGATGGTCACATGGTCGGCCACGCCGGCGCGGCCGCCGAACTGGGCGCCCTCGCCGATCTCCACGCTGCCCGAGATGCCGGTGTGGGCGGCCATGACGCAGTTTCGTCCCACGCGGACGTTGTGGGCGATCTGCACGAGGTTGTCGATCTTGGTGTTCTCGCCGATCACGGTGTCGTCGAAGGCGCCGCGGTCGATGGTGGTGTTCGCCCCGATGGTCACCCCGTCCTGGATGATCACCCGGCCGAGCTGCGGGATGTCGATCAGGCCCTGCGCCCCGGCCGTCGCGCCGAAGCCCGGCTCGCCGATGACCGCGCCGGCCAGGATCCGCACCCGGTCGCCGAGCAGGGCGAAGCCGAGGGTGACGTTCGCCCCGATGTCGCACTCGCGGCCGATCGCGACGCCGGCGCCGACCACGGCGTTTGGGCCGATCCGGGTCCCGCGTCCCACCTTGACCCCCGGCCCCAGCACGACCCCCGCGCCCAGCTCGACGCCCGGCTCCAGCACCACGTCGGGCGCAATGGCGTCCGATCCGACCGCACGGGGCCGGTGCAGCGTCTGCGCCGCCAGCGCATAGGCGCCGTGCGGGTTGCGGGTGACGAGCGGGATGCAGCCATCGGGCAAGACGCTTGCGTCCCTGGCCTGGACGAAGCAGGCGCCTTCCAGGCGAGCGAGGCCCGCCAGGTGCTTGCGGTCGGTCAGGAAGGTGACGGTGTCGGGCCCCGCGTGGGCCAGCACCGCCGCGGCGCGGATCAGGCGGGCGCCGTCGGCGCCTGCGGGCAGGTCCGCCCCGCCGAGCTTGGCCAGCTCGGCGAGGGGAACCGGTCCCAGGTCTTCGTAGAAGCGCGGATCGGGCATGGTGCGCCTTGGCGGGCTCGCTCCGCGCTCCGTCGGCCGACTAGCGGCGCGGCTGTTGCGTCTGGGCGGCCGGAGCGGGCTGGGCCGCCGGCTGGTCCAGGCGCTCGCGGTCGAAGGCGAACTGGGTGATCTTGGCGTTCAGCGCCGTGACCACGCCCTGGGTGATGTCCATCGCCGGGTTGCCGATGATCACCGAGTCCCGGTTCAGCAGCACCGAGCACTGGCGCTGCTGGTAGACCTGACGGATCAGGGGCTCCATCTCCTGGCCCACGCGGCCGATCGCCTTCTGCTCGGTGGCGGCGACTTCGCGCTCGCGCAGCTGGGCCTTTCGCTGCAGGGCGTTCGCACGGACCTGCAGGGCCGAGGCGCGCTGCTCGAGGGTGGTGCGGTCCAGCGTCGCGCGCTGGCCTTCCAGCTGCTTGCTCTCGTTCTCGATCCCGGTGCGCTCGCCGTTCAGCTCGGCGTTCGTCTGCTGGATGATCTGCTCCATCCGGGTGTTGACGTACTTGCCGACCGCCGAGCCCGCGATGGCGCCCTGGACGCTCATGATGCAGATGCCGGGCAGCGCGGGGCCGTGGGTCACCGGCGGCGGGGCGTTGGTCTGGGCGACGGCCTGGGCGTTGGCCGCGCCGGCCAGCGCCAGAGCGGCGGTCGCGGCGCATCCGGCCGCGGTGAAGGTCTTGAAGTTCATATGTTTCCTAGAACCTGGTTGAGGTGGAGAACCGGAAGGTCTCGGTCTTGTCGTAGTCCTCTTTGGCCAAAACACGGCTGAAGTCGAACCTGATCGGACCCATGGGCGAACGCCAGAAGATGCTGAGGCCCGCCGACGCCCGCAGGGACAGGTCGTCCTGGACGTTGGGGTCCCGCGCGCCCAGCGGGCACTCGGCGGTGCCCGGCGGCGGGCACTGCTTGTCCTCCTTGTCGAGGAGACCCAGGGTGCCGAAGTCCGAGAACAGCGCGGCCTTGATGCCGTACTGCTCGGGCAGGAAGGTCGGCACCGTCAGCTCGACCGTGCCGATGGCGTAGGCCTTGCCGCCCAGCGAGTCGGCGCGGGTGAACGAGAGGTCGCGCGGGCCGATGCCAGCGGTCTCGAAGCCACGGAAGGTGTTGCCGCCCTTGTAGAAGCGATCGTTGATCCGGACGTTGTCGCCGCCCCAGCCCTCGACGTAGCCGGCCGAGCCGGTGAGGCTCAGGATGAAGTCGCGGGTGAAGCCGTGGTACCAGCCGCCCTCGGCCTCGGTGCGGACGTAGTTCACGTCACCCGCCAGGCCGGCGAAGTCCTGCACGAAGTCCACGTAATAGCCGCGGGTCGGGTTCAGGTAGTCGTTCCGCCGGTCGAACCGGATGCCGTAGCCCACCAGCGAGGTGATGAACGAGCCCCGCTGACCGCAGATCGCCAGCGCCAGCAGCGGCTGGCTCGGATCGCAGTAGAAGTCGTCGATCTTGATCTCGTCCTGGCGCAGCGAATAGCGCAGCGACCCGCGGGCGTTCAGGCTGAGCGGGAAGTTGGCCCGCAGCGTCGTTCCGACCGTGGCCGTCTCGTACGAGGTGTAGTCCGACAGGTCGTAGCGGTAGCCGTAGAGGTCGATGCCGGCCGCCACGTCCCGGCCCAGGAACCGCGGCTCGGTGAAGGAGAAGTCCAGCTGCTGGCGCAGCGAGCCCACCGAGACGCGCGCACGCACGTCCTGGCCGCGGCCGCGGAAGTTGCGCTGGGTGACGCCGAGGTCGAGCACGAGCTGGTCCACCGACGAATAGCCGGCGCTGAACGACAGCTCGCCCGTGGGCTGCTCCT
>Ga0268287_100305_pt1 | contig 15054 bp, 14 predicted proteins | sample MetcocultureR3M_FD_191348 | JGI IMG/M metagenome (GOLD analysis project Ga0268287, IMG submission 191348) | Soil microbial communities from Anza Borrego Desert, Southern California, United States - Methanotrophic co-culture R3-M | ecosystem: Environmental > Terrestrial > Soil > Desert | place... | reverse complement strand
ACGATCGCGTGCACCGTCCAGGCGACGATGTCGGCCCAGGCGGGGTCGTCCTGGCGCACCACGGGGCCCAGCGGCTCCTTGGAGATCACGTTCGGCAGGATGACGTGGCCGTTCGGGTTGGAGAGCAGCGAGCGCGAGGCGGCCAAGCCGGAGATGTCGGCGCTGAACACGTCGCAGCCGTCGCTCTCGTAGAGGCGCCGGGCGTCCTCCTCGGACTTGGCGAGCACCGGCTGGTAGTCCAGCCCGCGGGCGCGGAAGAAGTCGGCGAGGTTCGTCTCGCTGGCGGTGCCGGCCTGGACGCAGACCCGCGCCCCGCCCAGTTCCTCGGCGCTGGCGACGCCCAGCGCGCGGGCCACCAGGAACCCCTGGCCGTCGTAATAGGTGGTCGCCGGGAAGGTCAGGCCCAGCCCCGCGTCGCGCGACAAGGTCAGCGAGGTGTTGCGCGAGAGGATGTCGATCCGCTCGGCCCTGAGCTCGCGGAAACGGTCCGAGCCGTCGATGGGCACGAAGCGCACGCGCTCGGCGTCGCCGAACACGGCGGCGGCCACGGCCCGGCAGACGTCGACGTCGAAGCCGCGCCAGATCCCGCGCGCGTCGCGCATCGCGAAGCCGGGAAGGCCGGGATGGACGCCGCAGGTCACCCGCCCGCGCCGGCGGACCGCCTCCAGCGTCGGGCTGGGCGTCGCCTCGTAGGCGGCCGTTTGGGCCGGGGTCTTGGGCGGCGGGGCCACGGACGCGGGCGCGGGCGGCGGCTTGGCCTCGCAGGCTGCGAGCAGAAGGCCCATGGCCGCCATCGCCGTGAGGCGTCCGATCATCCCAGCTCCTTGAAACGGAGAAACCCGGAGGTCTAAGTGCGAAGCTCTTAAGTGCGAGGGGCACTTTCGCCAGCGTCGCCCGGAGCCGCAAGCCCGCATGTCCGACGAGACCCGCCTGATCCACGCCGGCGCCCAATCCGGGCCCATCTGCCGAACGGTCGGCCCGCCGATCCAGAAGGGCTCCACGGTGCTGCTGCCCAACGCGGCGGCGCTCTACGACGACGACCATTGCACCACCTACGGCCGCAGCGGCCTGGCGGCCCAGGCGGCGCTGCGCGAGGCCCTGGCGGTCGTGGAGGGGGCGGTGGGCGTCTCCCTCTACCCCTCGGGCCTGGCGGCCATCTCGGGCGCGCTGCTGGCGGTGCTCAAGGCCGGCGACGAGATCCTGGTGGTCGACAACGTCTACAAGCCGGTCCGGCGGTTCTGCGACCGGGTGCTCGGGAGCTTCGGCGTCGGGGTCAGCTACTTCGACCCGCGCACCGCGCCGGAGGCGCTGGTTGGCGAGGCTTCGGACAAGACGCGGCTGATCCTGCTGGAGAGCCCGGGCTCGCTGACCCTCGAGATGCAGGACGTGCCGGCCATCGCGCGCCTTGCCCGCGAGCGCGGGATCCTGACGGCGATCGACAACACCTGGGGCGCGGGCTTTCTGTTCCGCCCGCTGGAGCACGGGGTCGACCTGTCGCTGCAGGCCCTGACCAAGTACGTCGGCGGCCATTCCGACGTGTTCATGGGCTCGGCGGCCGCGCGCGACCCGGCGCTGGTGCGGGCGCTGAACGACGGCGTCGACGACCTCGGCTGGGCGGTCTCGGGCGAGGACGCTTATCAGGTGCTCCGCGGCGTCCGCACCCTGCCGCTGCGCCTCGCGGCCCAGGGCGAGGCGGGCCTGAGGGTCGCCGAGTGGCTGAAGACCCAGCCGGAGGTGGCCGCCGTCCACCACCCCGCTCTGCCTGGCGATCCGGACCATGCGCTCTGGGCCCGGGACTACCGGGGCGCCTGCGGCCTGTTCACCGTCGCGCTGAAGCCCGCGCCGCGGGCGGCGGTGGACGCCTTCCTCGACGCCCTGCAGGTGTTCGGCCTGGGTTTCTCGTGGGGCGGGTTCGAGAGCCTGGCGATCTGGTGCGACCCGCAGCTGAAGGCCCGCCGGTTCAGGCGCGAGTACGCCGGACCCTTGATCCGCCTGCACATCGGCCTGGAGGACGTGGAGGACCTGATCGGCGACCTGCGGCGGGGGCTGGACGCCTACGCGAAAACGGCGGCCTGAGCCGGAACCTCGCGCCCTCCCCGGGATTGCACCGCGCAAGCACCCCGAAGGAGACGGCGATGACCAGCCAGGGACCCGGCGGCGAGTTCCGCCAGGAGGCCGAGCGCACGGCCGAGCACGAACGCGACATCCAGGACCGCATCGAGGCGCAGGAGGAACGCTCGTTTCAGTCCAAGGGCGACGGCGAGGACAGCGCGCCCCAGACAGGCGCCAGGGACTACCCCGTCCCGCCCCTGCCCAAGCAGGCGCTGGAGAAGCCGGGCCTCGAGGCGGACCTCGAACTGAAGCCCATGTGGGACGCCCCCTACTACAAGGGCTCGGGCAAGCTGGAGGGCATGGCGGCCCTGATCACCGGCGCCGACTCCGGGATCGGCCGGGCCGTGGCCGTGCTGTTCGCTCGGGAAGGCGCGGACGTGGCCATCGCCTACCTCGAGGAGGACGAGGACGCGCAGGTGACGAAGGCGGCGGTCGAGAAGGAAGGCCGGCGCGCCATCCTGCTGCCGGGCGACGTGGCCAACCCGGCCTATGCCGACGAGGCGGTGCGCAAGACCATCGAGGCGTTCGGCAAGATCGACATCCTGGTCAACAACGCCGCGTTCCAGGAGCACGCCAAGGACATCACCGACATCGACTTCGACCACTTCGACCGGACGCTGAAGACCAACCTCTACGGCTATTTCAACATGGCCAAGGCGGCGGCCCCGCACATCAAGGCGGGCGGCTCGATCGTCAACTGCGGCTCGGTCACCGGCCTGCACGGCTCGAAGGAGCTGCTGGACTATTCGATGACCAAGGGCGGCATCCACGCCTTCACCCGCTCGCTGGCCGGCAGCCTGATCAAGCGGGGAATCCGGGTGAACTGCGTCGCGCCTGGCCCCGTGTGGACGCCGCTCAACCCGGCCGACAAGCCCGACAAGATCCCGGAGTTCGGGGCCCAGACCCCCATGGGCCGGCCGGCGCAGCCCGAGGAGCTGGCCCCCGCCTTCGTTTTCCTCGCCTCGCCCCAGACGGCCAGCTACATCACCGGCGAGATCTTGCCGGTCATCGGCGGCTACTGAGGGACGGAAGCGATCGAGGCCTGGCTCGGCGAGTTCCTGGAGGCGGAGCGGCTGCCGCCCGCCTTCGCCGGGACGGTGGAGACCGTCTGCCGGCCGCTCGCCGTGCGGGCCGCGGCCCTGGCGCCGACGCACGGGACGGCGATCGTGGGGCTGTGCGGCGCGCAGGGCTCGGGCAAGTCCACCATCGCGGCGGCGACGGTGCGGCTGCTGCAGGACCAGGGCCTTTCGGCGCTGGCGCTCTCGCTGGACGACTTCTACCTCGGCCGAGAGGCGCGGGCCTGGCTGGCCAAGCGGGTCCATCCGCTGCTGGCGGTGCGCGGTCCGCCCGGGACCCACGATGTGGCCCTCGCCTGCGGGGTGCTGGACGCCCTGGCCGAACCCGGCCGCACGCCCCTGCCCGCCTTCGACAAGGCCTCGGACGAGCGCCGCCCGAAGGCCGACTGGCGCGAGGCCGAGGGACCGGTGCAGGCGGTGATCTTCGAGGGCTGGTGCGTCGGCGCGCGGGCGCAGCCCGAGGGCGACCTCGCCGCGCCGGTCAACGCGTTGGAGGCCGAGGCGGACCCGGACGGCGCCTGGCGCGGCTTCGTCAACGCCCAGCTTGCAGGTCCCTACCAGGCCCTGTTCGGGCGGCTGCACATGCTGGCCATGCTCCGGGCGCCGGGTTTCGAGGTGGTGCGGGCCTGGCGGACCGAACAGGAGCGCAAGCTGCGCGAGCGCAAGGGGGGCGGCCTGGGGCGCGGCATGTCGGACGACGAGGTCGGCCGCTTCGTCGCCCATTACGAACGCCTGACCCGCTGGATGCTGGCCGAGATGCCGGCGCGGGCCGATATGGTCGTGGACCTGGACGCCGGGCGCCGGCCGCTCGCCGTCCGTTGAGCAGGGAGCCTCCCCGATGAGCGAACGCCCCACCTTCCAGGCCGTGGATCCCGCCACGGACGCGCCCGGCCGCCGATACGAGGGCCACACGGCCGAGGAGGCGCTGGAGATGGCCCGCGCCGCGCGCCGCGCGTTCGAGGACTGGCGCCGGACGTCCTTCGCCGACCGGGCCGGGCTGATGCGCGCCGCCGCCGTCGTCCTGCGCCGCCGCCAGGACGAGTTCGCCGAGCTGATGTGCGCCGAGATGGGCAAGCTGCTGGCCGACGGCCGCGCCGAGGTGGAGAAGTGCGCCGTCGGCTGCGAGTTCTACGCCGACCATGCCGAAGCCTTCCTGAAGGACGAGCCGGTCGATTTCGGCGGCTCGAAGGCCAAGGTGGTCTACCGGCCGCTGGGGACCGTCCTGGCCGTCATGCCCTGGAACTTCCCCTTCTGGCAGGTCTTCCGCTTCGCCGCCCCGACCCTGATGGCGGGAAACACCGCGGTCCTGAAGCACGCCAGCAACGTCCCCGGCTGCGCGCTGGCGATCGAGGAGGTGTTCCGCGAGGCCGGTTTCCCGCAGGACGTCTTCCGCACCGCCCTGATCCCCTCGGGGGCCGTGAAGGCCCTCATCGAGGACGACGCCATCGCCGCCGTCAGCCTGACCGGCAGCGTCGAGGCGGGGCGCAAGGTGGCCGCTCAGGCCGGCGCGGTGTTGAAGAAGTGCGTCCTGGAGCTCGGCGGCAGCGACGCCTACCTCGTGCTGGACGACGCCGACATCGAGGTCGCCGCGAAGACGGCCGCGGCGGCGCGGATGGTCAACGCCGGCCAGAGCTGCATCGCCGGCAAGCGGTTCGTGGTGCTGGCGTCGGTGCGCGAGGCGTTCGAGGCGGCGCTGGCGCGCGAGATGGAGGCCTACGCCATGGGCGACCCCCGCGCGGAAGGGACGAAGCTCGGCCCCCTGGTCCGCACCGCCGACCGGGACGGCGTCCACGCTCAGGTCCGCCGCAGCGTCGAGGCCGGCGCGCGCCTGCTGACGGGCGGGCAGGTCCCGGACCGGCCGGGCGCCTGGTATCCGCCCACGGTGCTGGCCGGCGTGAGGCCCGGCATGGCCGCCTATGACGAGGAGGTCTTCGGCCCGGTGGCGGCGGTGATCGAGGCGGCGGACGAGGCCGAGGCCGTCCGGATCGCCAACGACAGCGCCTTCGGCCTGGGCTCGGGCGTGCTGACCGGGGACCTGGCCCGCGGCGAGCGGCTGGCGACCGAGGCGCTGGAGGCGGGCATGAGCTTCGTGAACCAGAACGTCCGCTCCGACCCCCGCCTGCCCTTCGGCGGGGTGAAGCATTCCGGCTTCGGGCGCGAGCTCGCGGCGTTCGGCCTCCGCGAGTTCGTCAACATCAAGAGCGTGGTCGTGGCGGCCGAGCCGGGGGCGTCACGGACGGAATAGAGGCGCGGATCATCGCCTCGCGCTCCTGTGGCGTGAGAACTCGCCAGCGCCCCTCGGGCAGGTCTCCCAGCTTCAGGGGGCCGATGCGTACGCGCAGCAGGTCGACGACGCGCAGGCCCACGAGGTCGCACATGCGGCGGATCTGGCGCTTGCGGCCCTCCTTCAGCACGAAGCGCAGGGTGTTTCCCTGGATCACCGACACCGTCGCCGGCTTCAGCTTGCGGCCGTCCAGCTCGAGGCCGTGGCGCAGGCGGGCCAGCTTGCGCTCGTCGACCTGGCCGGCGACGCGGACGACGTACTCCTTGTCGAGGTCGGACTGCGGGCCGATCACCGCCTTGGCCAGCACCCCGTCGTCCGAGAGGATCAGCAGGCCCCGGCTGTCCTCGTCCAGGCGGCCGAGGGGCGGCAGGCTGGCCCTGGCGTCGGGCGCCGCCCCCTCCCCTGCGAGATTGGCCGCGGTCAGCAGCCGCACGGCCGGGACGTGCCCCGGCTCGGGCTGGCCAGAGACGTAGCCCACCGGCTTGTTGAGCACCGCCGTGAAGCCGCCCAGGCTGGCGGCCGCGCGGTCGGCCAGGGTCAGCGTCTGGCCCGGCAGGATCTTGCGGCCGGCGTCGGCGATCGTCTCGCCGTCGATGCTGACGAGGCCGTCGGCGATCAGCGCCTCGGCCTCGCGGCGCGAGCAGACCCCGCTCTGCGCCAGCCATTTGTTGACGCGCTGCGGCTCGGCCTCGTCGTAGCGGCGGGTCCAGGCCACCGTCAGTCCGCGCAGGCTTCGAGCATGGCGTGCATGTGCCCCTCGCCCGAGCGCTCGCGGGCCGCCAGGTCCGGCGGCGCGGTCAGGACGGTGATGATCTCGGACCCGCCCTCCAGCGTGCGGTGGACCGGGCACTTCTCGGCGATCTCGACGAGCCGGCGGCGCTGGTCGTCGTCGAGGGGGCCCTCGACGGTCAGCTCGCGGGCGAAACGGTCGCGGCCCTTGGGCGTGCGGGTATGCAGCACCCGCACCGTAGCGCGCGTCAGGGGCCAGCCCTTGCGTTCGGCGTAGAGGCGCAGCGTCATGGCCGTGCAGGCGCCCAGCGCCGAGGCCAGCAGGTCGTAGGGCGTGGGCCCTGAACCCAGGCCGCCGGCCTCCACGGGCTCGTCCGCCAGGAAGGCGGAGCCCGCCGCCAGCACCTCCACCTGGAACCGGCCGACCCCCGTCTCGGCGACCGTGACGCTGTCGGTGTCCGGGGCGATGGCTGGGCGCGTCATGGCGGCGTCCTCTCAGGCGTAGGAGGTGGCGCGCCCGGCAGGATTCGAACCTGCGACCACATGCTTAGAAGGCACGTGCTCTATCCAGCTGAGCTACGGGCGCCCGGGGCGGAACCCCCTAGTGGGTCCAGGGAATTCTGCGCCCGAAGGCGAAATTGTCGGCGTAGGCCTTGATGATCCGCTTGGCGGGCTTGGGGTCCACCAGCTGGAAGGCGATGCCGTGCTGCTCGGCGTAGCGCACGGCGTCCTCCTTCGTCTCGAAGTGCAGTCGGACCTGGCTCGACTCGGTGTCCGTGGTCTGGGTCCAGCCCATCAGCGGATCGGGGCGGCGCGCGGCCTTCGGCTCGAATTCGAGCACCCATTCGTTGGTCTTGGCGCGCCCGGACTGCATGGCGGTCTTGGACGGGCGGAAGATGCGCGCGAGCATGCTCTCTAAAAACCCTTCATCGTTCGGCCCCAACGCTGGTCGGGGCGGCAGGATTTGAACCTGCGACCCTCTGCTCCCAAAGCAGATGCGCTACCAGGCTGCGCTACGCCCCGGATGCGTCGGAGGCCCTGCAATATGGGCGTTTCGGGATTTCCGCAAACCTGAACGCGCGGTTCAGCCGTGGCGGGACATCAGCTTGAAGATGCCCGAGGCGCGGACCACGTCCACCCCGCGCGAGCGGGCGACCCCCTCGGCGAACGCCACGTCCTTGGCCGCCCGGGTCATCCTGGCCTCGCCGACCACCCACTCGCCCTGCCGGGCCATGTGCAGGAAGTCGATCGACAGGTGGATGGTGACGCCCACCGCCTTGGTCTTGCGGCCCACGGCCTGGGCCAGCAGGCCGTCCATGAAGGCCGAGAGCATCCCGCCGTGGACCAGGCCGATGCCGTTCGCGTGCCGCGGCAGGGCGTAGAACGCCTGGCCGACGGTGTCGGGATCGCCGCCCACCCGGTGGAAGTACGGGCCGTTGTGGGTCGAGAACGGGCCGCGGAGCTCGGAGCGGACGAAGCCCTCGGGCGGGGCCGGGATCTCCTCGCTCACTTGAAGGCCCGGTGCACGACCTTGTCGCCGGGCAGCAGGCCCAGCTGCGCGGCGCGGCCTCCGGCCAGCTCCAGGACGGCGATCGCCGGCCCGCCCGAAGGCAGCGGCGTCTCGTCCAGCGGCCGGGCGTTACGGACGATGGAGACCACCTTCCCGTCGGTCCCGATGTAGATGATGTCGAGCGGGATCAGGGTGTTGCGCATCCAGAAGGCCTGGGGCGCCGACTTCGGGAAGATGAAGAGCATGCCGCGGTCGGCCGCCAGGCTCTTGCGGCACATCAGGCCGTACTCGCGCTCGATGACGCTGTCGGCGATCTCGACCCGGAAGCTGTGGGTCCCGCGCTGGGTGACCAGCTTGAGCGGCTCCAGCGGCGTCAGCTCGGGCTGTCCCTGGCAGGCGGCCGGGTCCATCCGCGGGATCGCGGCCGCCGGGCCCGCGAGGACGAGGCCAGCAAGGAGTGGGACGGCCCCCAGCGCGACGAGGCCGCGCCGGCCGATGGATGCGAAACTCACAGACAGGCTCCGAAGCGTGGCGTTCAGGCCAGACTAGACGCTTCGATCTCGGCCACAACAAGCCCCTTGGGCCCCTCGGCGAACCGCACCATCACGTTCTCGCCCGGCTGGAGGTCCTCCATGCCCGAGCGGCGCAGCGTCTCGATGTGGACGAAGATGTCGCCCGGCTGGCTGTCGCGGATGACGAAGCCGTAGCCCTTGGCGCGGTTGAACCACTTCACCTTGGCCTGCTCCAGCGGCCCCGTGGCCTCCAGCGGGCGCCGGGGCGGCCGGATCGCCGACAGCCCCAGGCCTTCGCGACGGGCGCCGAGCGCGCGTTCGGGCGGCGAGGCGGTGCTCTCGTCCAGCTCCACCACCTCGGCCACCTGCCAGCCCTTGGGCCGGCGGACGACGTCGCAGGTGATGAGCGAGCCCTCCAGGCAATGTTCGCGGCCGGAGCTCCTGAGGCTGGTGACGTGCAGCAGCACGTCCTTCAGATCCGTCTGAGCCGGATCGTCGGGCACGATGAAGCCATAGCCCTTGCCCGCGTCGAACCACTTCACGCGGCCGGTGATGCGCACCGGCGCCGGCGCATCCACCTGCTCGAATTCGAAACCAGCCATCCGCCCCTCGGCCCCTAACCCCCGAAACATTCGGCTTGGGCCAACTATAACACTGTTCTCGTAACGGCGATGGCGTCAATGGAGAATCGCCGCGTTACGCGGGGCGCGCGGGATGGATCGAGGGATTCCGGAAGAGGTCGCGTGGCAGGCCCTAGGGGAATCGAACCCCTCTTTTCAGGTTGAAAACCTGACGTCCTAACCGATAGACGAAGGGCCCGCGGGACGCGAGGCGGGCTCTATATCCGCCCTCCCCAACCCTTGCAAGGCCCACCGGGCGAATTTCTCCGGAGCGGCGTTCGGCGAAGGCGCAGGCGGCTTTTCCGGGGCTGAGGAAGCCCCGCGGGAGTTCTCAATCGAGGATCGCGCGGGGGTCGGCGACGTCCTCGATCTCGAGCTCCACGCCCTCGCGGCCCTGCCAGTCGTCGGGCTTCAGGCGGCCGGCCACGTGGACCGCCCCGCCTTCCTGCAGCAGCCGTCGGCCGGCCTCGGTGTCGGCCATCCGCCAGGCCACCGCCTTGAGCTTCCCGCCCGACGAATCGGTGAGCGTGCAACGGACATGGCCGCCCTTCAGCGCCATCGGCCGTTCGATCCGCATGTCGGCGGCCGCGAAGGTCGGCTCGGGGTTGCCGGGGCCGAACGGCGCCAGCCGCTGGAAGTCGCGCCAGAGCGCCCGGTCGCAGCCGCGGGCGGTCACCAGGGCGTCGATCTCCAGGCCGTCCTCGGCGGCGGCCTGGGCCTGCTCGTCGGCCAGGCGGGCGTTGAGGAAGTCCCGCAGCTCGGGGATCGCATCGGGCCGCACGGACAGCCCCGCGGCCATGGCGTGGCCTCCGCCGGCCAGCAGCAGCCCCTCCTCGAACGCCGCCTGCACCGCGCGGCCGAGGTTCACGCCCGGCTGCGAGCGGCCCGAGCCCTTGCCGACATTGGCGGCGCGGTCGACGCCGACGACGATGCAGGGCTTGCGGTAGCGTTCGCGCAGGCGCCCGGCGACGATGCCGATCACCCCCGGATGCCAGTCGTCCTGCGCCACCAGCAGGCACGGCGCGTCGGCGGCGTTGCTCTCCTGCTCGATGTGGCGGATGGCGGCCTCCATCACCTGGGCCTCCACCTCCTTGCGCGAGGCGTTCAGGCCGTCCAGCTCGGCGGCCAGGGCCGCGGCCTCGTCAGGATCGTCGGTGGAGAGCAGGCGCGCGCCCAGGTCCGAGCGCCCGATGCGCCCGCCGGCGTTGATACGCGGGCCCAGCAGGAAGCCCACGTGGAAGGTCGAGGCCGCCCCCTGGCCTTTGGCCACCTGCATCAGGGCGGCCAGGCCCGGGTTCTTCCAGCCGGACATCACCTTCAGCCCCTGGGCCGCCAGGGCGCGGTTGAACCCCGTCAGGCGGGTGACGTCGCAGATGGCGCCCATGGCGGCGAGGTCGAGCCAGGCGCGGAGGTCGGGCTCGGGCGCGAGGCCGCGGCGGCGCGCCTCGCGGTTCAGAGCCGCGAGCAGGACGAAGGTGACGCCCGCGGCGGCCAGGTGGCCCTGGCCCGAGACGCAGTCCGGGCGGTTCGGGTTGACCAGCGCGGCGACGGGCGGGATCTCGCCCGGCCGCATCAGGTGGTGGTCGATCACCACCACGGGCAGGCCGATCTCGCCCGCGCAGGCCAGGGCGTCGTGCGCGGCCGCGCCGCAGTCGACGGTGACCACCAGCTCGGCGCCCTCGTCCTTCAGGCGGCGGAAGGCGGCTGGCGACGGGCCGTAGCCCTCGGTCAGCCGGTCGGGGACGTAGATGGCGATCTCCAGGCCCATGGCCCGGAACCAGCGCACGAGCAGCGCCGCCGAGGAGGCGCCGTCCACGTCGTAGTCGGCGAAGACCACGATCCGGCGCCTGTTCTCCAGGGCGTCCACCAGGATCTCGGCCGCCCGATCCATGTCGGAGAAGCAGGACGGGTCGGGGAACAGCGCCTTCAGCGTCGGATTGAGGAAGGTCTCGCCTTCCCCCTCCCCCACGCCGCGGGACGCCAGGGCGCGGGCCAGGGGCTCGGACAATCCCAGCGAGAGCTGGTGGCGCCGGGTCAGGTCCGGGCACGCGGCGCGCTCGCGCCACCGCCGGCCCGAGAGCGAGCGGGTGACGCCGAGATATCCGGGGTGGCTGGAGCCGTCCGCCAAGTTCGAGAGCCCTCCGAAGGCGCACTATCGGGCGGCCGGCCGTGAGTCGCCAGCCGCCTGACCGTCGCAGCTACATCGGGCCTGCGTCCAAAGCGGACGCAAGGACCCTCAGGTCGGACGCTTCATCCGCAGTTCGCGCACCGTCTGGCTCGCCGAGTCCATGACGATGGTGTGGGTGTGGACGAAGCCGCCCTGGAAGCGCACGCCGTCCAGCAGGGCGCCCTTGGTCACGCCGGTCGCGGCGAAGATCGCATCGGCGCGGACCATCTCGTGCAGGTCGTACTTCTTGTCGAGGTCGGTGATCCCCACCCGCGCGGCGCGGGCGCGCTCGTCGGCGTTGCGGAACACGAGCCGGCCCTGGAACTGGCCGCCGACGCACTTCAGGGCAGCGCAGGCCAGCACGCCCTCCGGCGCCCCGCCCTGGCCCAGGTACAGGTCGACGCCGGTCTCGGGATCGGCGGTGTTCATCACGCCGGCCACGTCGCCGTCGGTGATGAGATGGATGCGCGCGCCCACCGAACGGACCGAGGCGATGATCTCGGCGTGGCGGGGACGGTCGAGGACGCAGACCGTGATCTCCTCGGCGCCGACGCCCTTGGCCTTGGCCAGCGCCTGGACGTTGTCGGCGGGCGAGGCGTCCAGGTCGATGATCCCGGCGGGGTAGCCCGGACCGCAGGCGATCTTGTCCATGTAGGTGTCGGGGGCATTCAGCAGCGTGCCCTTGGGCGCCCAGGCCATCACGGCCAGCGCATTGGCCATCGCCTTGGCGGTCAGGGTGGTGCCTTCCAGCGGATCGAGGGCGATGTCGATCTTCGCGCCCTTCCCGCGGCCCACCTTCTCGCCGATGTAGAGCATCGGCGCCTCGTCGCGCTCGCCCTCGCCGATGACGATCTCGCCCTCGATGTCGAGGTCGTTCAGCGCCGTGCGCATGGCGTCGACGGCGGCCTGGTCGGCGGCCTTCTCGTCCCCGCGGCCGGCCAGCTTCCAGGCGGCGATGGCGGCGATCTCGGTCACCCGGGCCGCGTCCAGCACCAGACCGCGGTCAAGACCTTGCGAACTCATTCCTATGCGTCTCCAGCCCCGCGCCCTCGGCGCGTCAGTCTCAATGTCAGATGCGCGCGATGCGCAACATCCTGGGTTTGTCCAGCACGGCGGAAAGCCCTGCGATGCGCTCGATCGCGGCGGCGAGCACCGATTCCGCTACAGCGTGGGTTGTCAGAACGATCGGAACCCCGTCCGCGTTCTCCACCGGCTTCTGCAGGAAGCTCTCGATCGACACGCCCGCCTCGGCCAGGGTCTCGGACACGGCGGCGATCACCCCCGGCTCGTCCTTCACCAGGAAGCGGACATAGGCGCGGCTGAGGCTGCGCGACGGGTCCACCGGCTCGAACGGGCGCAGCGTGCCGGCCGGCGCCTGGAACACGGGGCGCACGGCCCCCGCCATGACGTCGGCGATGTCGGCGGCGACGGCCGCCGCGGTCGGACCCGCGCCGGCGCCCGGGCCCTGGACGAAGATCCGCCCGACCCGCGCGCCTTCGATGAACAGCGCGTTCAGCGCCCCGCCGGCCTGGGCCAGCGGATGGTTCAGCGGCGCGAGCGAGGGATGCACCCGCACCAGCACGCCCTCCTCGGAACGGTCGGCCGAGGCGACCAGCTTGATCCGGTAGCCGAGGTCCTTGGCCATGCGGATGTCGAGCAGCTCGACCTGCGCGATGCCCTCCACCTCGGCGGCGGCGTAGTTCGGCGCGCAGCCGAACGCCAGGGCGGCCAGGATGCTGATCTTGTGGGCGGCGTCGAAGCCGCCGATGTCCATGGTGGGGTCGGCCTCGGCGTAGCCCAGCCGCTGGGCCTCGGCCAGCACCTCGGCGAACGAGCGGCCCGAGGCCTCCATCTCGGTCAGGATGTAGTTGCAGGTGCCGTTGAGGATGCCGGCCACCGACTTGATGTCGTCGCCGACCAGGGCCTCGCGGACCATCTTCACCGCCGGCGTGCCGCCCATGACGGCGGCCTCGAACAGCAGCGGCGCGCCCTTGGATTCGGCCAGGGCGGCGAGTTCTGCGCCATGCTCGGCGACCAGGGCCTTGTTGGCCGTGACCACCGGCTTGCCGGCGGCGAGCGCCGCCTCGACCGCGGCCTTGGCGGGCCCGTCCGAGCCGCCGATCAGCTCGACGAAGATGTCGGTCTCGGGCGACTGGGCCAGGGCGACGGGGTCGTCGAACCAGGGCAGGTTCGAGATGTCGAACGGCCGCGGGCGCGAGCGCGAGCGGGCCGAGACGCCGCTGACCACCGCCCGGCCGCCTGCGGGGGCGAAGCCGGGATGCTCGGCCAGGAACGTCAGCAGCCCCGCGCCGACGGTGCCCAGGCCCGCGACTCCGATGCGCCAGGTCCTGTCCGTCATTGCGCCGCCATCGTGTTGTGGGCCCGCCCGAGGATCTCGTCCGCGTTGGCCAGGAACTTCTTCACGTTGCGGGCCGCCTGGCGGATCCGCTGCTCGTTCTCCACGAGGCCGATGCGCACATAGCCCTCGCCGTACTCGCCGAAGGCGATGCCCGGGGCGACGGCGACGCCGGCTTCCTCGACCAGGAGCTTGGAGAACAGCATGGAGCCGGCTTCCTTATATTGCTCCGGCAGCGGCGCCCAGGCGAACATCGAGGCCGGCGGCGCGGGGATGTCCCAGCCGGCGCGGCGCATGGACTCCACCAGGCAGTCCCGGCGGCCCTTGTAGATCTGGCGGATCTCCTCGACGCAGTCCTGCGGCCCGTTCAGCGCCGCGGCGGCGGCCACCTGGATGGGCGTGTAGGCGCCGTAGTCAAGGTACGACTTCACCCGCGCGAGCGCCGCGCACATCCGCTCGTTGCCCACCACCATGCCGACCCGCCAGCCAGCCATGGCGTAGGTCTTGGACAGCGAGTTGACCTCGACGGCGATGTCCTTCGCGCCCTCGACCTGCAGGATCGAAGGCGGCGGGTTGTTCTCGAAGTAGATCTCGGAATAGGCGATGTCCGACAGCACGAGCATGTCGTGCTTCTTCGCCAGCGAGATGACCTCGCGGTAGAAGTCGAGGTCCACCCACTGGGCGGTCGGGTTGGACGGGTAGCTGACGATCAGCACGCTCGGCGGCGGGGCCGAGTGCTTCACCGCCCGGCTGATGCCCGACAGGTATTCCTCGGGGCTGCCGGCCGGCACGTGGCGGATCACCCCGCCGGCCATGATGAAGCCGTAGGCGTGGATCGGATAGGCCGGGTTCGGGCAGACGATCACGTCGCCGGGGGCGGTCAGCGCCTGGGCGAGGTTGGCGAAGCCCTCCTTCGAGCCCAGGGTGGCGATCACCTCGGTGTCGGGGTTCAGCTTCACGCCGAAGCGGCGGCCGTAGTAGCCGGCCATGGCCTTGCGCAGGCCGGGGATGCCCTTCGAGGCCGAATAGCGGCCGGCCTTGGGGTGCCGGGCCGTCTCGATCAGCTTCTCGACGATGTGCTTGGGGGTCGGCATGTCGGGATTGCCCATGCCGAAATCGATGATGTCGACGCCCTGGCCGCGCAGGCGGGCCTTGATGCGGTTGACCTCCTCGAAGACGTAGGGAGGGAGGCGTCGGATCCGGTGGAACTCGGGGGTCATGTTCAGGGAGCTCTCGCCGCGCTTGCCCGGCGCGGCCTCAAGGTGAGCTGAGGGTCAGGCATCGATAGACTCCGGGCCGGAGTCCGCCAAGCCGGGTTTCTGTGATTTTGCGCCTCCGACCGCGCCTCAGCGGGGCGGAGGCGGGGTAGCTCGCTCCCGGAGCTCGCGGGCGAAGGCGTCCGAATCCCGGTCGGTCGCCGGCTCCAGCTCGGGGCCCGCGTCGCGCCGGGCGCGGTCGGCGAAGGCCTGGGTGTCGCCGAGCGTCCAGGTTTCGGGCGCCGTCTCGGCGATCAGCCGCGCGCCGGCCGCCTTCACGGCCTCGGCCTCGCGACCGTAGAGCCCCACGGGACGCAGGTCGGTGGGCGGGGCCGGGATCTCGGAGAACCTGGGATAGTCCCGGTTCGTGCGGGTCAGGCGCGCCACGTCGGCCGCCACCGGCGAGGCCGGATCGACCTTGGCGTCCACCAG
>Ga0268287_100304_pt1 | contig 15054 bp, 24 predicted proteins | sample MetcocultureR3M_FD_191348 | JGI IMG/M metagenome (GOLD analysis project Ga0268287, IMG submission 191348) | Soil microbial communities from Anza Borrego Desert, Southern California, United States - Methanotrophic co-culture R3-M | ecosystem: Environmental > Terrestrial > Soil > Desert | place... | reverse complement strand
GACCACTCCTCGCGGAGTTGCCCTTGCCGTCGGCTAGTAGTTACATTGGCCCAAAGAATGGGCATTACAGGTACTCCTACAGGGGACTCTCACCCCATCAGTTCATGCCCATGTCGGGCGTACACAAACGCTTCGAGTCCGACGCCTTACCCTTCCGCTGCGCTCCAGGGCAAGGCGCGGCTCAAGTGGAACGTTAGCCATAAATTAGCGAATCACAACGCTATTTTTCCTGCGGAAGGTCGCCTGGCTTTGCGTTCAAGAACCAGTCGGGTGGAGACCAACTTCCTGGAATGTGCTTGTGTCCCCAAAGCGCCAGCTGTTGTAGTACTGGTAGCAAATCCGCCCCCTTGCGGGTCAAAGCGTATTCGTACCTTACGGGCTTCTCTTGATAAGGACGTTTTTCGATGATTCCGTCTCCTTCAAGTTTACGCAGGCGGTTTGCGAGAATATTTGTCGGAATGCCCTCTGGAGAATCCTGAAAATCCTTGTATTTTCTTTTGCCGATCATCAAGTCCCGAACGATAACTAGGCTCCACTTGTCACCCAGCAAATCGAGCGACGCAGCGACGGGACATTGAGAACGGAATGCGGGTACGTCAACTTCTTTGCTCATATCGTTACGCTACATGAGTCACTTGCAATATGCAAGTCTACATGTCATGATTCTGTCGCTTGCACTTTGCAAGCACCCATCTAATACGGAGATAAGAACATGAACACAGAGATAAATGCCTCAGTCGACATAAAAGGCGGCTGCCTGTGTGGCGCCGTACGATATGAAGTCACCGCAGCCCCGGCCATGACGGGGTTTTGTTACTGCGAAAGTTGCCGCAAGCTCAGCGGTTCAGGACATGCCTTTCACGCGCTGGTACCGGAAGCCGCAATGAGGATCAGTGGTAACGTCCGCGGATTTGAATGGAAGGCGGATAGCGGGAACAGCGTTATCACGAGTTTCTGCCCAACCTGTGGGAGTCCCTTGTTCGGAAAGAGTTCCGGCATGCCAGGCATGGTGACATTCAGGGTGGCGAGCCTGGACTCCCCTGCAGCCATATCGCCGCAAATGGCGATTTACACGAAGCGGTTGCAGGCATGGGATCACCTTGACCCGGCACTGCCTGCCTTCCAGGAAATGCCCCCCATGCCTCAAGAGGGGTAATCCGTGATGAATACGCACCAACATTCCGGTACCGCAAGTCTTGAAGACAGAATCCGGAACTCGCTCATCGGCTTGCCGGTTTCAGAGAAGCGCATGTTTGGCGGCGTAACCTTTCTGCTAAACGGCAACATGCTGTGCTGCGCTTCAAAGAAAGGCCTGATGGTTCGCGTCGGCAAAGATGCCGAACCGCAGGCACTTGCCAATGCCATGGCAAAGCGTTGCGACGGTGGCGGTCGTCCCATGCCTGGTTTCATATCGATTGAACCTGCTGGAATAAGCCAGGACAATGCTCTCGAAAGCTGGCTGCAAATGGCACTGACTTACGTTGGCACTCTACCCCCAAAGACAGAAAAATCCAAAATCAAGCCTCAATACTTTACCAGGAGAAACCAATGAAAAAGTTTATGTTCCTGCATTATGGATTTGAAAAACCCACCCCGGAAATCATGAAGGCTTGGCAGGCTTGGTTCGAGTCCATTTCAGACAAGCAAGTCGAGCGGGGCGGGTTCGCCGGTGGTCGAGAAATCTCAAAGAACGGCACCAGGGATCTACCCTGGAATATGGAGTCCATTACGGGTTACAACATCATCGAAGCAGAAAGCCTTGATGCCGCCGAAAAACTAGCCCAAAGCAATCCGTTTATTTCAAGTATTCGAATCTATGAGTTGAGGTAAGCATCACTGGCTAACAACGCCATCAACACGGACGGTGGAAAGCGGCGCTCCTTCGTCGCACCGCTTTCCACCGCCGATTATGGTGAACATTAGGCGCTTTACCCACCACAGTCGGAGATCTTAGTGAAGCAATCGCTCGGCCTCGTTTCCCTCGTTGTTCATGACTACGATGAAGCTATCGACTTCTTCGTCGGTACTCTCGGTTTCAGACTCGTTGAAGATACGTTCGTACCTGAGCAATCCAAGCGATGGGTTGTCGTCTCGCCACCTGGCGCAACAGAATGCCAACTCCTGCTCGCGCGCGCCTCAAGCCCAGACCAGGAAAGCCGCATTGGCGGCCAAACAGGTGGTCGGGTGTTCCTCTTCCTCTACACTGATGACTTCTGGCGCGACTATGAGTCCTATCGATCAAAGGGCGTCGTGTTCGTCCGTGAACCAAAGCATGAGTCGTACGGGACGGTTGCCGTGTTTCTCGATCTCTACGGCAACAGGTGGGATCTTCTTCAGCCAACGGAATCACACATCAGGCTTCGCAATGGCAGCGCCTAACAATTCATTCAAGCCGATGCCGCTTCACGGCACGGCATAACTCAAGCATTGAGGCCGTAGAACACCCTCAACTCGAAAATTGAGCCCACGAACAATCAATCGGTTGTTTGCCCTAAAATGCTCGAAAATAGGGTCTTTCTACAGCTTCGTTAAGCGTCCAACACCAGTCGAGGTATCTAATGCCAACAGCCAGACCATTCCTCATGTTTCAGGGCGGCAGCGCGCAGGCTGCGCTTGACCTGTATTTCGCCACCTTCCCTGATTCCCGCATGGTGCGAGTCGAATACTGGACTCAAGGCGAGCCGGGTCCTGCCGGCACTATAAAGGTCGCCTTATTCACTATTTACGGCCGCGAGTTCATGTGCTCGGATAGCCCGATAAAGCATGATTTTTCGTTCACGCCTTCGAGTTCCACTTTCGTGGAATTTGGTTCGGCAGCAGAGCTAGAGCAGGCATTTGAAACGCTGTCTGAGGGCGGTCAAGTCCTGATGCCTTTGGGCAACTACGGGTTCAGCCAGCGGTTCGGCTGGGTAAATGATCGCTTCGGCGTATCTTGGCAGCTGAACCTTGCTGCCTAACACGGCACGCCAGCCGACCGTTTTGCCTCCGCTCCGCCGCGGCAAAACGTCGGCCGAGTTCAGGCGTTGGGCGGTATGAAGATCGAGCGGTTGGCCACTGCGCTGGATCCTGACTGGCTGCGCTTGCGCCTCGAGTTGTGGCCTGATGGGCGCGCAGACGAGCATCTGGACGAGATGGCCGCCTTCTTGGTAGAGCCGGAGCGCTACGCTCAGTTCATCGCCCGGTCAGCAGAGCAAGGAGCAGTTGGTTTCGCCGAAGCCTCCATCCGGACCGACCACGTGAACGGCACTAAGTCCGCGCCCGTCGCATTCCTGGAAGGTCTGTACGTGAGCCCAGGCGCCCGAAAACGAGGCGTGGCAAGAGCTTTGGTCGAGGTGGTGGCTCAGTGGGCCACTTCTAGAGGTTGCGTGGAGTTGGCTTCCGACACGCCCATCGAGAACGAGGTGAGTCAAGCCGTCCACCGCAAGCTGGGCTTCGCAGTGACGGAGCGAGTGGTGTACTTCAACAAGACGCTCAAACCCACGAATGCCGCCTTGCCCGCGCGGCCGGCCGTGGAGGGTCGCGTTAGCTCGAACGTTAGGCGTCCCATCAACAAGATCAGTATGTTGAGCGATGAAGACCAAATCCGCGCGCTTGTTCAAACGTGGCACTCCGCCACCAAGGCAGGCGATATAAAGACCGTGCTTGGTCTCATGACAGACGATGTTGTCTTTCTCGTTCCTGGCCGGCCGCCTATGCGAAAGGCGGAGTTTGCGGCCCTGTCACAGGTCCCGCCCGGCAGCCCTCGTCCGAAGTTCGAGGGCACGTCGGAGATTCAGGAGGTTCAAGTTTCTGGTGACATGGCGTTCGTATGGACCAAACTTTCTGTCGCGGTCACACCGCCAGGGGCGAGCCAGGCGATAGAGCGAGTGGGGTATACGCTTACGGTCCTGCGGCGTGAGCATGGCGAGTGGCTCCTGGCCAGAGACGCAAACCTCTTGTCACCAGTTCAGCGTTCTAGCACATGACGTCCAACCGATCGCTCCAACCGACGCGCTACAGCGAGCTTTGCCCGCTTCCGCGCGCGTGTGAGCTCAAACGTTAGGCTCAAGAATATGGCGCGAAGATACCTCACCCAGTCCGAAGCAGAGTCCGCCCTGAGTAGAGGGAAAGCAATTGAGTGCTTCCTCGGCGCTTGTGTCAGAGACGGGAAGCCAGGCATTCGGTGGCTTTCTGCGCGTGTCTCTAAAGAGGGCTTCACTGTCTCAGTCTATGAGAGCGCGAATATCGGGAGCGCAGAGTTTACTGACGTTTACGAATTCGGACCGCTCGACCCGGAACTTGAGTTTGAGGATCCGGTAGAAACGTTCAGCGCCGACTCCTTTTCCAAGCTTACCGCTGAGCTAGAGCGTCGGTTCTTTTGCTGCACAGAGCGCTTAGTGAACGAGTTCGTAATTCAAGATGAGTATGCAGACTATTTGGCGCAGAAGCGCTCGTAAGGTGGGGCCCAACAAGGCGCTCGAGGCGACGCCGCTAAGCTTTGCAGCTTTATCAGGCATCGTCATCGGCGCGCGTCAGCTTGGTCGTTGGGCGGCATGAACACACCGCGCGATCCATCGTCGAGCATTCGCTCGTTGTCGGGCAAATGCCTATGCGGTGCCGTCCGGTACACGGTCGAAGATAGCTTCTGCTACGCACTCAATTGCCATTGCTCGAACTGCCGCCGCGCTACTGGGGCTGCCTTCAAGCCGTTCGCGGGTATCGAGCGTGAGAAGCTCATCCTCAGCCAGGGGCCCGAATCCCTGCTCATCTTCGGAGAGGAACTTGCCCACGACGCACGGTGCGCGAAGTGCGGTTCCCTCCTTTATTCCGTGGTTCGAGAAGGTCAGTTCGTCCACGTACCGCTCGGGACGCTTTGCGATGAACCTACCATCCGTCCCTCGGCGCACATCTTCGTCGGCTCGAAGGCGCCGTGGTTCACCATCACCGACAGACTCCCTCAGCACAATGAGTTCGACTGAGAACCAAGGCGCCCGCATGCCGCCCGACCCTTCGTTGCACCCGATTCGCTACAGCGGGCTTCGCCCGCTTCCGCGAGCGGGTGAACTCAAACGTCGAGGGTGTAGAAAAACGCTCAACTCGAAAATTCAGTCCATGAACAATCAACGAGTTACAGACCCTAGAATGCGCGAAAAAAGGGTTTTCCACAGCCTCGATAGGCAGAAGGAAATTATGAAGCAGCTACTCGCTGTGGTATTTGTACTGTTTACATTTCGAGCCTATGCCGTTGGTTGGGAAGAAAGCGACAAAGTAGCTGCCATATTTAAAGGCTCCGGCGTGAACGGCACGTTCGTTCTCTATGATGTCACCGCGCAACGATTAATTGGCTACGGCAAAGCTCGCGCCGAAACACGTTTTGTTCCAGCCTCAACGTTCAAGGTTCCCCACTCGCTGATCGGACTCTCAGTTGGCGCGGTAGAGAGTGTTGACGAAGTCCTGCCTTACGGTGGTCACCCACAGCCGTTCAAAACCTGGGAGAAGGATATGGGATTGCGCGATGCGATTACCCTGTCCAATGTCCCGATCTACCAGAGTTTGGCCCGACGTATCGGCTTAACGCGCATGAGCGAGAATCTTTCGCGGCTTGATTTCGGAAATGGAGAAATAGGTACTTCCATCGATACCTTTTGGCTGAATGGCCCACTCAAAATCAGTGCAGTGGAGCAAACTCGTTTTCTTGCTAAGTTGGCTCAGGGGGCATTGCCGTTCCCCCGGTCGGTTCAGAAAAGCGTTCGCGAAATCGTTCTAATGGAGCGGGGAGAAAATTGGGCGCTATATGGTAAAACGGGTTGGGAAAACGCTCCTAACCGAGGTATTGGCTGGTGGATCGGGTGGGTACAAAAAGGCGATCGTGTATATGCGTTTGCATTGAATATGGATATTCAGCAAGCAACCGATGCCAAGAAACGTGTAGAACTGGGTAAAGCGAGCCTTAAAGCGTTGGGGATACTGTGACGACAAAACAGATGCCTAACAATCGCATGCACTCGGACAGCAAAAGGCGCCACATCGCTCTGCCTTTTGCTGCCGGTGATGCACAGCATTAGGCCACGCAAGCAGGACTATGCACTGACTCGTCGCACTCATGATTCACGTGCCTGTACCGTCAGAGGCTCGTACCTGGTATCAGCGGGCGTTCCCCGAAGCGGATCAGGTTCACTCCATCTCAGGACTCCAAGCGGTTCGTGTCGGCGATGTTCAGTTGGAGTTCGTGCCCTCCGACGAGAAGGTCTCCTCTGGTCCGGCGGGTACCGTCGCCTACTGGCAAGTGCCAGAGTTCAACGCAGCGTTGGCCGCACTCCAGGATCTCGGAGCCACGCTCTACCGCGGGCCGCTGAACATAGAGAATGGTCTCGTCATATGCCAAGTCCGAGACCCCTGGGGCAACTGCATTGGCATCAAGGGCAAGAGAAGCTAGGCGCTCGCGCGGCGGTGGACTGCTCGTCTCACGTCAAGGCTGCTTTCGCCCGAACGCGTGGCCTTACCCTTCGCCAGAGCCGATCTCCACCGGCATGGCACTTGGCCCCTCGGCTCAAACGTTGGGCGTCATCGAAGCCATGATTAAACGGCCGTGTCGAAATTGGACAGCACCGTTCGACTACGTAAAGAGCATTTCGCTCGCTTAGGAGATCACGATGAGTAAGGTACGCGTGCTGTGTTTCAGTCTTTCCCTTGATGGATTCGCCGCCGGGCCCGAACAGAGCCTCGAAGATCCGAATGGTATCGGGGGTCTGGATGTACACGAGTGGTTTTTCCCGACCGCAACGTTTCAGCAACTGCTGTACGGCAAAGAAACGGGCACAACCGGAATAGACAACGATTTTGCGGCGCGCGGCATCCAAAACATCGGAGCGTGGATTTTGGGCCGCAATATGTTTGGCCCGGTTCGCGGCCCTTGGCCAGACGAGCACTGGAAAGGCTGGTGGGGTGAGAACCCTCCGTTTCACACACCGGTCTTTGTGCTGACGCATCATGCACGCGCGCCCATCGCGATGGCAGGCGACACGACATTTCATTTCGTCACGGAAGGAATCCACGCGGCCCTAGAGCGCGCCAGAGCGGCGGCAGGTGGTATGGATGTGCGCCTTGGCGGTGGAGTGGCAACGGTTCAACAGTATTTGCGCGCGGGTCTAGTCGACGAACTCCATCTTGCTTTTGCGCCTGTTCTGCTAGGTTCAGGGGAGAACTTGTTCTCCGGCATCAACATGCGCTCGCTCGGCTATCGATGCGTGGAGCGTGTGGCCACCGACAAAGCAACTCACGTTGTCCTAAGAAAAACCTGAGTATCGAGATAATGCCGCCCAACAAGGCCCGTCGGCTGCACTTGGGCGTTAGCTGCAATCAAAAAGGAGACACGCCATGAAAATTACCGTTGAAACCACCGTAGCTGCACCCATCGAGGAAGTCTGGCGTGCATATACGACACCCGAGGACATCAAACAGTGGAATGCTGCATCCGATGATTGGCACACAACCGCTGCCACGGTCGATTTACGCGTTGGCGGTACCTTCTCCTCACGAATGGAGGCAAAAGACGGCAGCATGGGGTTTGATTTCGCTGGCACTTATACGAATATCGTGAAGCACAAATTGATCGAGTATTCCTTCGGCGATCGCGCAGCGCAGGTCGAGTTCTCTGATAGTCCGAAAGGCATTAAAGTACGCGTAACCTTCGATAGCGAGCCAACTCGTTCTATCGAACAACAGCGCGAAGGGTGGCAAGCCATTCTTAACAACTTCACTCGCCATGTTGAGGCAAGCAGGTAGTTTCTCGCGGCGCCAATCGCCGCCGACAACCCGTTTCGACACCGACTCGCAAAAGGGGCCGCCTCCCGCCCCTTTTGCTCGCGGGTTAACGCGAACGTTGATGCTGTAGAAAAACGCTCAACTCGAAAATTCAGTCCATGAATAATCAACGAGTTATAGACCCTAAAATGCTCGAAAATAGGGTTTTTCTATACCCTCGTTACACTTCGAGATCGTGTATGAGGAAAGTCGCCTTTTTTGGGATATTGCTGCTACTTTTCGGTAGGAATGCGGTAGCGGGGTGGTATCAGGTCACTAATTACATCGGCAAAATTGGTACGTACCCCATCCATTTTTCACTTCAGGAATACGACTTTGGCAGTGGCCTAGCCTTCCACGGGAGCTACTACTATGACAAGAACATTATTCCGATTCCGATCTACGGCAAACGCGGTAGCTCAGGCACTATTGAGCTTTGCGAAATTCATGACGAGACTGAATTTGATCGCATTATTGTTCAAGGTTCCCGATCTGGATTTGACACATCATCTTGCCAATTCAAGCTGAGCGCAGATGAGACTGGTGCTCAGGGAACATGGGTCAGTGGCGGAAAGAGCTACGATGTGAGCCTGCACCGAAACACTACTTTGGATGACAAGACCGGCGCGGGATTGACGAAAGGCAATATAGAAATCCCATTTTGGGGGCAAACCAAGAATCACGCATTCATTGGTGTTTATGAAGGTACCGAGTCCGGCGTGATTTTCAAAACGATCAAAGTGATAGACAAGCACACCCGAACCGTAACTCAGGAGTTTAATCCGCAAGACCACGACTGTTCATTCGGGTTCATCATGACTCCTATATACATGAATGTCGGGAGCTATAAATCTAAGGTAGAACAAATAACCCTTAGTTGTGACAGAAAAGACAGTGATTTTGCTTTTTACGTCTTCAATCAGAAATCCAAACAATTTGTATTTTCGCAGACGAGGTAATCCAACTTCCGGTCCCAGCTGCCCGGCAAAAGCCGCGTGGTTTCGGTGTTACGAGTCACTGTTTGGGCGGCCGCTTTTGTGGTCGGATGAGTAATTCTTTAAGTCTGCCATGAAGAGATTGCTTGTGCTCTGTCTCCTCGGATCGCCGGCGAGCTTCTACGCCGCGGACTTTTGTGAACGCGATCCGACAATCGATCCGGAGTTTCCTGCCGGTCTCGGTGGTTCCTACGAAATCGTCGGGAAGGACCCTCTTACGGGATCCGCCTATGCGGGATCGCTTATTGTCGATTACGGCAAATCCACCTATTCGCTCACCCGCTCGGTTCAGGATGATAAGGTCCATGGAGACGCTTGGATCGAGCGCTGCGGCGCCGACAAGATCGTCGTTTTGATCGCTCGCCACTACACCAAGCCCGCACCGTTGGATCTCAGATGTTCTCTCGGAGCAGATGGCGGCAACTATTATCGAACGACTTGTAGAACCCGTTACCTGGGCACCCACCGTTGGAGCGGTCTGGAAGCATGGTTTCAAGAACAGGAGTGAGCTTGCCTATCAACACCGTCAACACGGACGGCCACAAGCGATGCGCCTTCGACGACGGTAAATTGATTCAAGCTTTCGTAGGTCGGCAATCCTTTGCCGACGAAGACGCTCGGTTGGCAGGTGGCGTCGGGAAAGGATTCCCGACCTACAGGGCGGCACGGTTGTAGGTCGGCAATCCTTTGCCGACGAACCCGTTGGCCCAACGGCACCGTCGGGAAGGGCGGCTTCGGCGCTCCAATCGCAAACGGTCATCCCAGGAGCGCTGGGATGACCCTTCCAATCGCAAACGGCCTGGCCGGGAGCGCCGGCCACGCCCTTCCCGAAGACGCCGTTTGCGATTGGGAAGGGATTCCCGACCTACGCGCGAATGCCCGTACAGTAGGTATGAAAATGCTCTAAGTACATTCCGCAAATATTTGCGGAATCTCGACAGATTGGCTTGATTGGCGGGGTTGTCCTGCAGGTTGTCTATGCCGCAAGACTTCCCTGAATGTACTTAGCGTCATACGGAGAAAACGAGAATGCCGCTTTCTGACGATTCAAAAGCTCAGGCGGGCACGAGCAACGAATATCTTCTTGCGGTAACGGTCGGCAAACGCAAGCCTCTGAATAGCACCGTCTATCTGGCACCCTACGATCCCTATTGGCCGAAACAGTTTGAGTTGCAAGCCAGCAGAATTCGTGACGCCCTATCCGAGAAGGTGCTGCTGCTTGAGCACGTCGGTTCCACATCGGTTCCGGGATTATCAGCGAAACCGCTCATCGACATGGTCCTCGCAGTGTCCGATTCCGCGGATGAATCGTCCTATGTCCCTCCGCTTGAGTCGCTCGGCTTTGTGATGCGCATTCGCGAGCCCGATTGGTTTCAACACCGAATGCTAAAAGCCCCGGAGCCTGACGGTAATCTTCACGTGTTCACTGTCGGATGCCCTGAAATCGATCGGATGCTGGCATTCCGGGATTGGCTCCGGACACATGATGACGACCGGAAACTCTACGAGGAGACCAAGCGTCAATTGGCAGCACGAATCTGGAAAGACATCCAGGACTATGCGGACGCAAAATCAGAGGTCATTCATGACATACTCGCTCGGGCACGGCGTTCACCATGAAAACCATAGCGACGTATTTAAGCTTGGATTGCGAGAGCGAAGCGAAACATAATCTAAGCTTATTCATTCGAGTTAGATGCCTTCCAACGGGCTTTGCCCGCTCCCAAGCGACCCTGAACTCGGGCATGTTAGAGGACATAATCGGAGTCCAGTCAAGTGAATGTATCTGAACAAAAAATATCGCCGTCAGCTATGGCGGCGGCGAAAAACGGAAACATCATCGAAGCCATTAAGATCGTTCGGGAAGATACCGGCCTGGATTTGAAACATGCCAAGGAATTGGTTGAAAGAGAACTCAAGCATGATGGCCGGTCTTCATCATCTTCACCGCACTCGAGTATGCCAATCAATGCGCTTGTGGCATTACAAAATGGCCAACTGATAGATGCCATTAGACATTACCTGGAACATAACAAAATTGGCTTGAAGGACGCGAAGGAAGCAATAGAAGACTACTTGGCAACAAACCCATCGGTTCATCAACAGTTTAAGGCAGCCGCAGCTAAGGGGAGGAATCCTGTCGCAAGGATACTATGGGCAATCGTCGCAGTAGGCTTGATAGTCGTTGGAGGATACCTGGTTACCAAGAATTAACGCTTTAACCGGGAACCCAAGGTAACGAGCCTGACGAGAGCCGTTTGGAGAGTTGTTCTTATTTGCAGCTTTGGGTTTTTGAAGGATTTTCCCCGTCGAGCCCATTAGCTAACACGTTGACGTTTTATAAAACGTTTAACCCGCAAATTAAAATCATAAATAATCGATGAGCCCGCGCAGGGGCGCATTAGCCTAGCCGTAACACGCCCCGACGCGAGTTTCCGCAGGTCAACCGCCTTCGCCGTTCGCAGAGCCGATAGCGCCATATCCACCATCGACCACAACCCTGCCCAAGAGGTTTTTCATCGGCCATGGGCGATCAAGTCCATTGAAGTTCCTGTTCCGATACATTGGTCTAAGGGAGACGCGAAAATGCCGTACGCCGATCTACCGCCAAATTTCCCGCGAGTCTGCCCATGAACTCCGTACCTGCGACCAGCTATCGACAACCCGCCGTATTTTTCGGTCACGGCAGCCCGATGAACACGCTGCAGCACAATCGGCATACCGACGCCTGGGCATCATTCGGAAGGCGGTTGCTGCAACACCCGCCGGCAGCCGTGCTCTGCATTTCGGCGCACTGGTATATCCATGGCACCGCCGTCACCGCGATGGCCGCGCCGCGCACGATCCACGATTTCGGCGGCTTTCCGCAGGCCTTGTACGAAGTGGAATACGCCGCGCCGGGCTCCCCAGAGCTGGCACAACGCGTGGCGGAATTGTTGTCGCCGCTCGCCGTCGCACTCGATCGGAACTGGGGGCTGGATCACGGCACCTGGTCGGTGCTCGCGCATGTCTTTCCGCAGGCGGAGATTCCCATCGTGCAGTTGAGCATCGATGCGAGCAAGCCGCCCCTGTTTCATTTTCAGCTCGGCCAGAAATTGGCGGCATTGCGCGATGAAGGCGTGCTGATCATGGGCAGCGGCAATACCGTGCACAATCTGCGAATGGTGAACTGGGACCATGACGCGCCCGCCCACGATTGGGCGCTGCGTTTCGACGAACGCGTGCACGATTGTCTCGTCAATGGGGACCATACGTCATTGATCGACTATGAGCGGCTTGCCCCCCAGGCTCTACTCGCCGTGCCGACGCCGGATCATTATTTGCCGCTGTTGTACGTCTTGGGCGCGCGCCAGCCTGGAGACGACCTCCGATTCATTACCGAAGGTATCGAACTGGGTTCGATCAGCATGCTGGCGTTTGCCTTTTCCTGACAAGCAATCGGGTGAATCGGTGAACACGAAAGGCATCGGCCCGGTGGGATGGATGGAGCGTCAGCGAAACTTATCGCATCTTTAGCCGGTTTCTCGGGCGAATCTCGCCGGTCCGGTCGCTTAAGGAAGCTCTGATCAAGTTGGTTCCGTTCATGGTTCGACAAGCTCACCACGAACGGAACCAATACGTTACCGTTCGTCCTGAGCCCTTCGACTTGGCTCAGGACAGGCCTGTCGAAAGATTCAATCAGAGCTTCCTTAAGGCGAACGTGGCGATAGCTTGTCTTCACGAAAAACCTGTAAACAAAAACTCACACGCCAAAACGGTCTCGCAAACGAACCCTTCCGCATAAGGTCCTAATTCACAGAAAACAACGCACAGTGTTGCAAAAAGCTATCGTGATCGTCTTACAGATGGCAGAAGGACGCTAGACCATTTTCCGATCTGGTATCAGGGAGCCCGATAGATAGGTCGGCAATCCCTTGCCGACAAAGTCTTTTGCCGAGCCGATAAGTCGGCAAGGGATTGCCGACCTACGTTCTTCCCACCCGAACACGAATCCGTACACAGCGATGAAAAACGCGCTAGCTCATGAAACACGGAACCGCGCAAGAAGACGCATACCGAGAGAAAAGGCCAGGACGTATTGGGCGGCTTTTCAAAATCGGAGATTGATCGCGAATCGTTGTACCCAGTACACGGAAGGTGCTCTATGACGAAAACCGTTGAGATTTCATCGATTCACGAGAGGCCTGTAACCGAAGACGGCAAAAGCAAGAGAGTCGACATCGTTTACTTCAATGGTGGGGGCGCCCACAAAGGCGTAGCCATGGCTCTACAGGCCGAACTGCAACGCTCTCTTCCCGAAGCCGATGTTCGGGCAGTCAACACCGACCAGATTTTTTCTCACGTTTCTTTGTTGGATTGGCTCACCCGAGCGGGCATTAAGCTTTACAACACGGGTCTGCAATGGGAAACGATGATCGGTTTGCGGCAATACATCGCGCTCGGAAGGGGATTGATGACCTTGATGCAGCCAGCGGCCCCGCGCCTTGCCGCGTTTTGGAAACACGCAGCGCCGCATGTCGTGATCTCGACGATTCCTCTTTGCAATGGAATCATTTTCGCCGCCGCCCGCGAAAGTAACCCGGAAGTGCGCTGTGTGACGATTCCGGTCGATTTCGAAGAGTTCCATAGCCGGTACTGGTTCGACCCGGCCTTGATGTCCTACTACTTGTGCGGAACCGAGCGGCTCGTGCAGCAAGCCTTGCAAAACGGCGTGCCGGAGTCTCATGTCTTTTCTCTCGGGGGTATGCCGGTTCACCCGTCTTTTCTCGCACCCGTCGATACCGACGCGGCAGACGCTCTCGAAGAATTGGGATTGCGAAGGGATCTTCCGACAGTACTCATCTTCTTTGGCGGCCAGGGCTCAAGGTACATGGTCGACATCGCGCGGCGGCTGGATGCTGCAGCGACTCCCGTGAATATGATCGTAATCTGCGGTTGTCACAGAGCAGCCTACGAGGCACTTTGCAAGTGGCGCTCACGCAAGCCCAAGCTGATCGTGGGATACACCGCCAAGGTCGCGGAATACATGAGGCTTGCAGATGTCATGGTAGGCAAGCCAGGCCCGATCTCCATCCATGAAGCCATAGCCTGCCGCATCCCGCTCGTGCTCATGGACAATCCGTCCATGCGCATACTTTTCGAATACAACATCCGTTGGGCAGAGGAAAACGGTATCGCCAAACGGGTCCGGTCCCTGGCGGAAATTCCCGAGGCAGTAAATAAAATCCTGGCATCGGACCACTACCGTCGGAACGTGGCTCGCATAAACGTCGATGCCAATGCGTGCGTTGCTGCTTGTCTACGGCAATTGATGTAAGAGCGTTAGCGGTAGGATGGGTAGAGCGCCAGCGAAACCCATCGCTTTCTGGCTGAAAGGCGGTCTGCTTGGCTGGCTCCTTGAGCCGGCTTGGCTTGCCGGAATGCGACGAATGGGGATGCAGTCGCTCGCAGCGTTCAAATTCCTGGTTGAAAACGGGACCCTACAAAGGCGATCATTCCGGGCTTCCGATGGCTCCGACCACATACTAACGGCAAATGAATCAACCCAACGAAACGCCCAACGCTTCGCTGCACCGGACGGCAATTCCGCCGTGTTCCATAGCCGCCGGTGAACTTTGGCGTTGGGCATAAGGATACCTGCATGATTAGGCATCTCTCTATTGCACTGCTCGTGATTCCAGCGATTGCGCTCGCAGACAATCACCGCCCCGAGGACTGGCCAGAAGGCAGCGCGATGCACACGGGACGTTCCGCGCAAGTTAGTCTCGCCGCCGCTGATAAACGCCTCAATGAGATTTACCAGAAACTGCTTCGATCCATGCCGGCAGATGAGCCGGACAATTTCCCAAAAACAGCACTCATAGCGGCACAGCGGGCCTGGATCAAATTCAGAGATACGGAGTGTGCCCTGGTCGGTGAAACCGAGGGAGGCGTGCGCATGTGGAAGTCAGCATTCGACACGGCGTGCCAGTCCCAGATGACGGATGAACGCGTTGAACGGCTGGAGAAGCTTCTTACCGGCTATGAAAATTAGAGCGTTTTCCGAGTCGGTGTAAGGGATTCGGATATGTAGGTCGGCAATCCCTTGCCGACGTATCGGCTCGGCGAAGGGCTTTGTCGGAAGGGCAGCTCTGGCGCTCCCAGAGATGCCGTTTGCGATTGGAAGGGTCGCGACTAAAGCGACCGTTTGCGATTGGGAAGGGATTGCCGACCTTATATCTCGATTCTGGATTCCACAAGAGGCAGAATCTCCGACTGATCATCGGACCCAGACGCT
>Ga0268287_100303_pt1 | contig 15257 bp, 10 predicted proteins | sample MetcocultureR3M_FD_191348 | JGI IMG/M metagenome (GOLD analysis project Ga0268287, IMG submission 191348) | Soil microbial communities from Anza Borrego Desert, Southern California, United States - Methanotrophic co-culture R3-M | ecosystem: Environmental > Terrestrial > Soil > Desert | place... | reverse complement strand
TGGACGGCCGAGCCGGTCATCGGCCGGGTCTCGGTCATCGGCCGATCCATCGGCGAGTCGAAGCTGCGCGGCTCGGCGGCGACCGGCGCCGCGGCCGCCGCGGGCTTGCCGCGGCCAAGGCCCTTCCGCTTCCTGCCGCGTTCCCAGGCGGGAATGGGGGCGAAGAGCGAGCCTTCGGCGTCGCCAGTGTTGTGGGTGCCAGTGTTGTGGGCGCCAGTGTTGTGGGTGCCAGTGTTGTGGGTGTTGTTCAGCTCGGCGCCGGGGGCGGTCGCGCCCCTCATGCCGGTGTGGTCCATGGACATGTCGTCCCTCCAGAAAGTGTCGCCAGGTCAAAACGAGGCGAGCTCCTGAAGGTTCCCGTTCAAAGGGCTCCGAGCGCTGTCGTGGCAGAATAATGGCGAAGTGTGTGGGTCGCGAACATTCTATCTCATCTTCCACATATGCCTGTGACGGCCGGATTTTCCCTTGGGTCCAGCTATAGTGTTGCGACTTGCCCCGGCGAAGCTTGCCCCGGATTCGCCCCAATTGGGGCCGGGCGCGCGGCCTGTTACGCAGCTGTGACCGATCGGTCGCCAAGCCTCGCTTGACCGTATGGGGCGGTCCTCTCCAAGGTCGGGTCCGGAAGTCGGAGGAATGAATGCGCCTGAAGGCAAGGCTCCAGCGCGAGTGGCGTTTCGTGCGCGGGCTGAACCGGACGCTGAAGCGGGTGAAGTCGATCTCGAAGGAGAGCCCCAATCTCCTCTGCGACGACCTGCAGGCCGCGATGGACAAGTGGCGCGCCCGCCCGGCGATCACCTTCGAGGGGCGCACGATCACCTATGGCGATCTCGACGCCATGGCCAACCGCTACGCCCACTGGGCCAAGGGGCTGGGCCTGCGGCGCGGCCAGGTCGTGGCGCTCTTCATGCCCAACCGCATCGAGTACCTGCCGATCTGGTACGGGCTGTCCAAGGTCGGGGTGGTCACGGCGCTGATCAACAACCAGCTGGCCGGCCTGCCGCTGGCCCACTGCCTGAATATCTCGGGCGCCTCGCACGTGATCGTCGACGCCGAGACCTCGCCGGTGTTCGAGCAGGCCAAGGGGCTGCTCGAGAAGACCCTGCAGCAGTGGGTGCTGGGCCCCGCGCACGGCGACCAGCGCGACCTCGTCCAGGCGCTGAAGAGCTGCAGCCAGCTGCCGCCCGACCGGTCGGTGCGCGAGGACATGACCGCCGCCGACACGGCGCTGCTGATCTTCACCTCGGGCACCACGGGCATGCCCAAGGCCGCCCGGATCACCCACATGCGCGGCCAGCTCTACATGCGCGGCTTCGCCGGCTCGACGGGGGCGCGCGCCGAGGACCGCGTCTACGTCGCCCTGCCGCTCTACCACGCCACCGGCGGCCTCTGCGCCATGGGCGCGGCGCTACTGAACGGCGGGTCAGTAGTGCTCCGGCGCAAGTTCTCGGCCACCCACTTCTGGCCCGAGGTCGTCGCCGAGGGCTGCACCATGTTCGTCTACATCGGCGAGCTCTGCCGCTACCTCGTGAACCACGAGCCCGACCCCGACGAGACCCGGCACAAGATCCGCATGGCCTTCGGCAACGGCCTGCGGCCGGACATCTGGCCGGTGATGAAACAGCGCTTCCGCATCCCCGAGATCCTCGAGTTCTACGGCTCGACGGAGGGGAACGTCAGCATGTTCAACTTCGACGGCCGGGAGGGGGCGATCGGCCGCGTGCCGAAGTGGCTGCGCAGCCGCTTCAACATCCGGCTGGTCCAGTTCGACGTCGAGAAGGAGCAGGTGATCCGCGGGACCGACGGCTTCGGCATCGAGTGCGGGCCGGGCCAGATCGGCGAGTGCATCGGCAAGATCGGCGGCGAGGCGCGCGCGGAGTACACCGGCTACCTCGACCGCAAGGCCTCGGACAAGAAGGTGCTGCGCGACGTCTTCGAGCGCGGCGACGCCTGGTTCGCCACGGGCGACCTGATGCGCATGGACTCCGACGGCTACTTCTACTTCGTGGACCGGATCGGCGACACCTTCCGCTGGAAGGGCGAGAACGTCTCCACCAACGAGGTGGCCGAGCGGCTGCAGGCCTGTCCGGGCGTCGAGCAGGCCACGGTCTACGGCGTGGCGGTCGAGGGCGCGGAAGGGCGCGCCGGCATGGCGGCCCTGGTGGTCGGCCCGGACTTCGACATCAAGCTGCTCGGCGAGCACGCGACCCGGGAGCTGCCGCCCTACGCTCAGCCCCTGTTCGTCCGGCTGCTGCCGGCCATGGAGACGACCGGCACCTTCAAGATCCGCAAGATGGACCTGGTGGCCGACGGCTACGACCCGGGCAAGGTGCGCGGGCCGCTCTACTTCCACGACCCCAAGAAGGGCTATGTGAAGGTCACCAAGGCGGTGTTCGACAAGATCGCCGCCGGCGGCGTGAAGGTCTGAGGCCTCAGCGTCGGTCCAGCGGCAGGCGCACCCGGCAGACGAGCCCCGCGGCGGCGAAGTCCAGTTCGGCCGCGCCGCCCAGGGCGCCCTCCAGGCTGCGCTCGATGAGCCGCGAGCCGAAGCCGCGCCGCTGCGGCGGCGTCACCGGCGGCCCGCCGGTCTCGCGCCAGGCCAGATCGAGCGTCCCGCCCTCGACGCGCCAGTCGACCGAGACGCGGCCTTCGGGGACCGACAGGGCGCCGTACTTGGCCGCGTTGGTGGAGAGCTCGTGCGCCAGCAGGCCCAGGGCGACGGCCGGCGCGGGGGCGAGCGCCACGTCGGGACCGCTCAGGCTGTAGCGCTCGGCGCCGTGGGGCTGCACTTCCGAGAGCAGCACGTCCCGCAGCTGGGCGCTGCGCCAGCTGGTGGCGGTGAGGAGGTCGTGCGTCGCCGACAGGGCCATGAGCCGCGCCTCGAACGCCTCGCGGAAGGCCGCCGGGTCCGGCGCGGTGCGCAGGGTCTGGCTGGCGATCGACTGGACGGTGGCCAGGGTGTTCTTCACCCGGTGGTTCAGCTCGTCCAGCAGCAGCTTCTGCTGGCGTTCGGCGAGCACGCGGTCGGTGACGTCGCTGCCCTCGACGAACACGCCCCAGGCCTGGCCGTCGGGGCCGAGAATGGGCTGGTAGACGAAGTCGAGGAACCGCTCCTCGAGAGGCGCGCCGGGCGACCTCTGCAGGCGGACGCTGACGGCGCGTCCGAGGTACGGCTCGCGCTGGCGGACGACCGTCGCCAGGAGGTCCGGGAACCCCTGGTCGAGCACCTCGGGCAGGGCCTCGGCGAGCGGCTTGCCGATCACCTGCCGGTGGCCGATCAGCCGCAGGTAGGCGTTGTTGACCAAGGCGAAGACGTGGTCGGGCCCGGTCAGCACGGCGATGAAGCTGGGCGCCTGCATGAACAGGTCGCGCAGCCCCTGGCTTTCCTGCAGCAGGGACTGGTTCAGCTCCTGCACCTCCTGGGCGCGGAGCAGGATGTCCTTCTCGCCGGGACGCGGCGCCGGGTTGGCCCCGGGGCCGTAGGCGATCTCCCTCAGCCGCTGCAGCTCGGTGACGTCGACCGTGTTCTGGATCAGGAACCGGGCGCGGCCGTCCGGGCCCGGCAGCGGGACGTGGGCGGCCGACCAGTAGCGCAGGGCGAAGCCGCCGCCGCGGCTGGCGGGCCGCTCGATCGGATAGGGGATCAGCGGGATGGAGTCCGGCCGCCCGGTCTCGAACACGCGCTCGAAGGACTCGCGCAGGCGGCGCCCGCTGGGGCCGGGGTTCGGGAACACCTCGAAGAGCCCGCGCCCGACCAGGTCCTCCCGCCGACGCTCCAGCGTGGCGCAGTAGGCGTCGTTGACCTCGACGTAGCGCAGGTCGCGATCGATGATCATGTAGGGGCTGGGAAGCGCGCGGAAGGCGGCCTCGAAGTCGGGCCGCTCAAGGGTCGGCTCGACCACCGTGGCGATCTCGTCCGATGTAAGCTTCACGCTGAACCCCCGATTTGCTCCCAACGTGCAACGGCGAAGCTGGTTGCATCGTGGTCGCATGCCCTGCCGACGCGGCGCGAACCTGCCTATATTCCCGCCCATGCTGGAAACCCAGGCGCCGCTGAAGGGCGCTGCGCTCATCAAGGACGAGGTCAGGCGCCTGCCCGACCGGCCCGGCGTCTATCGCATGATCGGCGAGGACGGCGAGGTGCTCTATGTGGGCAAGGCCCGCTCGCTGAAGAAGCGGGTGCTTCAATATGCGCAGGGGCGGTTCCACACCCAGCGTATCGCCCACATGGTCGACCTGACGCGGGCGATGGAGTTCGTCACCACCCGCACCGAGACCGACGCCCTGCTGCTCGAGATCAACCTGATCAAGCAGCTGAAGCCGCGCTTCAACGTCCTGCTGCGCGACGACAAGAGCTTCCCCGAGATCGTCATCCGCCGGGACCACGCCGCGCCGCAGCTGCGCAAGCACCGCGGCGCCCATTCGATCAAGGGCGACTACTTCGGCCCCTTCGCCAGCGCCTGGGCGGTCAACCGCACCCTGAACACCCTGCAGAAGGCCTTCCTGCTGCGGTCGTGCTCGGACAGCGTCTACGAGACGCGCACCCGGCCCTGCATGCTGCACCAGATCCGCCGCTGCTCCGCGCCGTGCACCGGCCTGATCAGCCTCGAGGACTACAACGCCCTCGTGGACGAGGCCGGGGCCTTCCTGCGCGGCAAGAGCCGGGCGGTCATGGAGCGGATGGCGGGGGAGATGCAGACCGCCGCAGAGGACCTGGAGTTCGAGCGCGCCGCGCGCCTGCGCGACCGCATCCGGGCGCTGGCCTCGGTGGCCCAGGAGCAGCAGATCAATCCCGAGACGGTGGACGAGGCCGACGTCTTCGCTCTGCACGCCGAGGGCGGCCAGGCCTGCGTGCAGGTGTTCTTCTTCCGCGCCGGCCAGAACTGGGGCAACCGCGCCTATTTCCCGCGGGTGGACAAGTCGGACGAGGACCCGGACGTGATGGGCGCGTTCCTGGGCCAGTTCTACGACGACAAGCCGATCCCCAGGATGATCCTGGTGAACGTCGTGCCGGCCGAGTGCGAGCTGCTGTCCGAGGCGTTCTGCCAGAAGAGCGGCCGCAAGGTGGAGATCAGCCGGCCGCAGCGCGGCGAGAAGCGCCAGATCGTGCAGCACGCCCTGACCAACGCCCGCGAGGCGCTGGGCCGCAAGATGGCCGAGAGCTCGGCCCAGTCCAAGCTGCTGGCCGGGGTCTGCGAGGCCTTCGGGCTGGAGGGCTCGCCCGAGCGGATCGAGGTCTACGACAACAGCCACATCATGGGCACGAACGCGGTGGGCGGCATGATCGTGGCCGGGCCGGAGGGCTTCCAGAAGAGCCAGTACCGCAAGTTCAACATCCGCTCGTCCGAGCTCACGCCCGGCGACGACTACGGCATGATGCGCGAGGTGCTGCGCCGCCGGTTCTCGCGGCTGGTGAAGGAAGAGGAGGAGGGCGGCGAGGCCGTCCGCCCGGACCTGGTGCTGATCGACGGCGGCCGGGGGCAGCTGGACGCGGCCATGGAGGTGATGGCCGACCTGGGCGTCGACGACATTCCGGTGGTCGGCGTCGCTAAGGGGCCCGACCGGGACGCGGGGCTCGAGCGGTTCTTCATGCCGGGCAAGGAGCCGTTCATGCTCGAGCCCAAGAGCCCGGTGCTCTACTACCTCCAGCGCCTGCGCGACGAGGCGCACCGCTTCGCCATCGGCAGCCACCGCACGCGGCGGGCCATGGACATGAAGAAGAACCCGCTGGACGAGATCGACGGCGTGGGGCCGGGCCGCAAGCGCGCCCTGCTGCACACCTTCGGATCGGCGCGCGGCGTCTCACGCGCCTCGGTGGCCGACCTCGCCAAGGTGGAGGGCGTCAGCGAGGCCCTGGCCCAGCGGATCTACGATCATTTCCATAAGGCCTGATCCACAGGGCCTGATCCATAGGGCCTGATCCATAGGGCCTGACGCGCAGGCCGGGGAACAGCTAAGCTCGGGAACGAACCGCCGGACCGGACGCTCGATTCCCTCATGAAAGCTCTGCCGAACATCCTGACGTCGATGCGCCTGGTGCTGGCGCTGTTCATGTTCGTGGCGCTGGCCGCTGCGGCGGGGGCGGTGCCCTATCTGTCCGAGCGGCTCACGCCGCTGCAGCAGTTCAGCCTGCAGAGGTGGGCCGTCTACGCGTTCATCGTGGCGGCGGTGACCGACTTCTTCGACGGCTGGCTGGCGCGGCGGATGAACGCCGTCAGCGTCTGGGGCGCGATCCTCGATCCGATCGGCGACAAGGTGCTGGTCTGCGGCGCGATCCTGGGGCTGCTCTCGCTGGGCCCGCAGCCGATGGTCGTCCTGCCGGCCGGCCTGATCCTGTTCCGCGAGTTCACGGTCAGCGCGCTGCGCGAGGTGGGCGCCGGCCGCGGCGTGAAGCTGCCGGTCACCCTGCTCGCCAAGTGGAAGACGACGCTGCAGCTCACCGCGCTGGCCATGGAGCTGATCGTCGCCGCCTGGGGCGCCTTCTCCCTGCCCGAGGAGACCGCGGTCCGCAGCGGGTTCGCGCTGGCGGCTCACGGCCTCTTCTGGATCGCGGCGATCGTGACGCTGATCACCGGGGCGCAGTACTGGGAACAGACCCGGAAGGCGCTGAGCTGAGGGGCGGCTAGGCCTGGGCCTTCAGCGCCCGCTCGCGCTGGGCCTCGCGCCAGCCCTTCTCCTGCTCCATGACCTCGTCGGAGACGAGGCCCTCGAACGCCTCGGGTTCGAAGAAGGGACGCAGCTCCAGCTCGCCCTCGACGAAGGGGACCTTGCGGGCCCAGGACAGCGCCTCGTCCGTGTCCTTGCACTCGAGGATCCAGTAGCCGGAGATCAGCTCCTTGGTCTCGGCGAAGGGCCCGTCGGTGACGAACGTGTTCCCGCGGCCCTCGAAGCGGATCCGCTTGCCGGCCTTGCTGGGCTGGAGCCCGGCGCCGTCCAGCATCACGCCGGCGGCGATCAGCTCGTTGTTGAACTCGGCCATCTCGGCGAACATCCGCTCGGCGTCGGGCGGGAACTCGCCGGCTTCCGACTGGGGCGTCGCCTTCACGATCAGCATGTAGCGCATGGTCTCGTCTCCTCGCTTGTCCGATGGACCCTACGGCCCAAGGACGGACGGGGCGCGCCCGTCCCGACAATCGCGGCCCGACAATCGCGGCTCAGCATTCCGCCAGGTTGACCGCCAGGCCGCCCAGCGAGGTCTCCTTGTAGATGGCGCTCATGTCCTCGCCGGTGCGCTTCATGGTGGCGATGACCTTGTCGAGGCTGACGGTGTGCTGGCCATCGCCCAGCAGGGCCAGGCGCGCGGCGTCGATGGCCTTCACCGCGCCCATGGCGTTGCGCTCGATGCAGGGCACCTGGACGAGGCCGCCGATCGGATCGCAGGTCAGGCCGAGGTTGTGCTCCATGGCGATCTCGGCGGCGTTCTCGATCTGGGCGTTGCTGGCGCCGAGCGCCGCCGCCAGCCCGGCCGCGGCCATGGAGCAGGCCACGCCCACCTCGCCCTGGCAGCCGACCTCGGCTCCCGAGATCGAGGCGCGGGTCTTGTAGAGCGCGCCGATGGCCGCCGCCGTCAGCAGGAAGGTCCGCCGGCCCTTCGGCGTGCCCTGGTGGAAGCGGTCGTAGTAGCGCAGCACGGCCGGCAAGAGGCCCGCCGCGCCGTTGGTCGGGGCGGTGACCACGCGGCCGCCGGCGGCGTTCTCCTCGTTCACCGCCAGGGCCCACAGGTTGACCCAGTCGAGGGCGGCGAGGGGGTCGGCGATGCGGCGGTCGGTGTCGTCCATCAGGCTGTTCCAGACCTGCCGCGCCCGCCGCTGGACGTTCAGCCCGCCCGGCAGGACGCCCTCGGCGCGCATGCCCCGGTCGATGCAGGCGTACATGGCCTGGGCGATCTCCTCGACGCCGGCCTCCACCTCGGCCTGGCTGCGCCGGACCTTCTCGTTGGCCATCATCAGCTCGGCGATGGAGAGGTCGGCGGCCTCGGCCATCTCGAGCAACTCGGCGCCGGAAGTGAACGGATAGGGCGTCGGCAGGGCGCGGTCCGGGCTGTCGTTCCGGCCCATCTCGTCCTCGTCGCGGACGAAGCCGCCGCCGACCGAGAAATAGACCCGCTCGCCCACCACACCGCCCCCGGCGTCGAAGGCGGAAAGCCGCATGGCGTTGGGATGCTGGGGCAGGCGGGTGCGGCCCTCCCAGAGGATGTCGCGGGCCTCGTCGAAGCCGACGTCGTGACGGCCGGCGAGCGGCAGCCGGCCGCTTTCGCGGACCTGCGCGAGCGCCCGGTCCGCCGCGTCGGGATCCAGCGTCCGCGGCTCGAAGCCGGCGAGGCCGAGGATCACCGCCCGGTCCGTGGCGTGCCCCCGGCCGGTCAGGGCCAGCGAGGCGTAGAGGGCGACCTCCACCCGCGCCGCACGCGCCAGGTCCTCGCCCAGCCAGGCGAGGAACCGGCCCGCGGCGGTCATGGGGCCCATGGTGTGGGACGAGGAGGGGCCGACCCCCAGCTTGAAGAGGTCGAAAACGCTGACGTTCACTTCGGCGGGCTCAGCTCATCGGGTTCGCGGGCGGCGGCGGATCGCCCGGCAGGGGGATGAACTCGTCGTCGTCCGCGTCGGGCAGCTTCATGCGGCCGGCGCGCCAGTCGGCCTTGGCCTGCTCGATGCGGTCCTTGGACGAGGAGACGAAGTTCCACTCGATGAAGCGGGGCCCCACCGGCTCACCGCCCAGCAGCATCACGATGGCCGGGGTGACCGCGGTGAACAGGACCGGCTGGCCGGGCGCGAACACCGCCATCTGGCCGACCTGGAGCTGGCGGCCGTCCACCTCCACCACGCCCTGCGCGACATAGGCGGCGCGCTCGGGATACTCGGCCGGAAGCTGCGCCTGGGTTCCCGCCTCCAGGCGCCAGTGGACATAGAACATCGGCGAGTGGGTCTTCACCGCGGCTTTCGCGCCGAACGCCTCGCCCGCGATCAGCCGGGCGAACAGGCCGCCTTCCTCGTAGGTCGGCAGGTCGGCGCCGTCGTGATGGAAGAAGCCGGGATCGGTCTCCTCGTCCTCCACCGGCAGGGCGACCCAGGCCTGGATGCCGTGCATGGCGCCGCCGTCGGCCCGCAGGGTCTCGAACCGTTCGGAGTGGGTGATGCCGCGTCCGGCGATCATCCAGTTCACCTCGCCGGGGTGGATCCGCTGGGTGACGCCCACGCTGTCGCGGTGGGTGATCTCGCCGTCGAACAGATAGGTGACGGTGGACAGGCCGATATGCGGGTGCGGCCGGACGTCGACGTTGCGCGGGAAGCCCGGCGCGAACTCCACCGGCCCCATGTGGTCGAAGAACACGAAGGGCCCGACCATCCGCCGCTGGGCGAAGGGCAGGACGCGCCCGACCTCGAACCCGCCGAGGTCCTTGCGCCGCTGGTCGATGACGAGGTCGATCATGGAGCCCTCCGTCGGTGGCGGGCTAGCTTTGCGCGCTCACGTACGGGCTGACCAGCCCCAGCGGGGCGGCGGTGGTGTTCTTCACCGAGCGGATGACGATCCGGCTCTCGATGTTGGAGACGAGGCCTAGCGAGAGGATCTTCTCGCGCAGGAAGTCGTCGAAGGCGTGCATGTCGCGGGTGACGATGCGCAGTTCGTAGTCGGCCGCGCCGGTGACGGTGGCGCACTGGACCACCTCGGGCAGCTTGAAGATCGCCTGCTCGAAGGAGTCGAGGTTCTCCTTGGTCGGGAGCGACAGCTTCACCGTGCAGTAGACCTCGAAGCCCAGGCCCAGCTTGTCGCGGTCGAGGATGGTCACGCGGCGCTGGATGACGCCGGCGTCCTCCAGGCGCTTGATCCGGCGCCAGCAGGGACTGGAGGACAGGCCCACGCGATCGGCGATCTCGGCGACCGACAATCCGGCGTCGTGCTGGATGAGATCCAGGATCTTGGCATCCACGGCGTCGAGGGCCTCAGACAACTTTTCCTCCTTCTGCGGGCGGATATCGGCGTGGTTCTTGCCCCGGAACCGGCTGGCCGGGGCATGGTTTTGGTAAGCAATTCCCCGGAACCTATATGATCTTGCAGGGCTGGAGGAAGGCCCGAAAGGAAGAAAATTGCGATGCGCCACGCCGAAGTGACGCTGGACGACAAATTTCTGCTCACCGAAGGCCGGGTCTTCATCACCGGGGTGCAGACTCTGCTCCGGGTGGCGATGGACCAGCACCGGCTGGACCGTGCGGCGGGCCTGAACACGGCCGGGTTCATCTCGGGCTATCGCGGCTCGCCCCTGGGCGGGCTCGACCAGCAGGCGCACCGCGCCGGCAAGCACCTGAAGGCGGCCGAGATCGTCTTCAAGGAGGGGCTGAACGAGGACCTGGCCGCGACGGCCGTCTGGGGCAGCCAGCAGGCCAACCTGTTCGCGGGCGCGCGCTACGACGGCGTCTTCGGCATGTGGTACGGCAAGGCCCCGGGCGTGGACCGCACGGGCGACGCCTTCAAGCACGCCAACTTCGCCGGCGTCTGGCCCAAGGGCGGGGTGCTGGCGGTGGGCGGCGACGACCACTCGTGCAAGTCGTCCACCCTGCCGTCGCAGTCGGAATACGCCTTCCAGGACTTCGAGATGCCGGTGCTCTCGCCGGCCGACGTGCAGGAGGTGCTGGACTACGGCCTGCTGGGCTATGCGCTCAGCCGCTTCTCAGGCCTGTGGGTGGGGCTGATCGCCCTGGCCGACACGATGGATTCCGGCGCGACGATCGACGTCAGCCTGGACCGTCACCGGTTCGTCACGCCTGAGAACTTCCGCATGCCCGCGGGCGGGCTCGGCATCCGGCTGAAGGACCAGCCGCTGGACAAGGAGCGGCGGCTCCGCACCCAGAAGATCCCCGCCGCGCTGGCCTTCGCCCGCGCCAACCGGATCGACCGGGTCATGCTGGGCGGCAGCCGCCCGAGGCTCGGCATCGTCTGCCAGGGCCAGGCCTACAAGGACGTCATCGAAGCCTTCGCCGCCATGGGCATCAGCCCGCAGGAGGCGCAGGCCCTGGGCGTGGCGATCTACAAGGTCGGCATGCCCTGGCCGCTCGAGCCTGTCGGACTGCGTGGGTTCGCGGCCGGCCTCGAGACCCTGATGGTGGTCGAGCACAAGCGCCCGCTGATCGAGACCCAGGCGCGGGCCGCGCTCTACGACCTGCCGGCGCACGCGCGCCCGAGGATCATCGGCAAGACCGACGAGAACGGCGGGCCGCTGCTGTCCGAGCTCGTATCCCTGTCGGTGGCCGAGATCGCCCTGGCCATCGCCGACCGCCTGCCCCCCGGCCCGCACATGGAGCGGGTGCACGACTACCTGTCCCGCGTCTCGGCCGCCTCGATGGCGGCGGTCACGCTCTCGTCGGACCAGCAGCGCAAGCCGTACTTCTGCTCGGGCTGCCCGCACAACACCTCGACCCGCCTGCCCGAAGGCAGCCGCGCCCTGGCCGGCATCGGCTGCCACTACATGGCGAGCTTCAACGACCCCAACACCGACCTCACCAGCCACATGGGCGGCGAGGGCCTGACCTGGGTCGGCGCGGCGCCCTTCACCGACGAGAAGCACGTCTTCGTCAACCTCGGCGACGGCACCTACAACCACTCAGGCTCGCTGGCGGTCCGCGCCTCGGTCGCGGCCGGCTCGAACATCACCTACAAGCTGCTGTTCAACGACGCGGTGGCGATGACCGGCGGCCAGCAGGCCGAGAGCGGCTTCACCGTCCCGCAGATCACCCGCCAGCTCGCCGCCGAGGGCGTGAAGAAGATCGTCGTCGTGGCCGCCGAGCCCGAGCGGTATGACGGCGTCCGCGACCTCGCCCCCGGGGTGGAGGTGAAGCCCCGCGCCGAGCTGATGGCCGTCCAACGCGAGCTGCGCGAGACGCCCGGCACGAGCGTGCTGATCTACGACCAGGTCTGCGCCACCGAGAAGCGCCGCCGCCGCAAGCGGGGCAAGATGGCCGCCGCCCCGATGCGGGTGATGATCAACCCGCTGGTCTGCGAAGGCTGCGGCGACTGCTCGCGCACCAGCCACTGCGTCTCGGTCGAGCCGCTGAACACCGAGTTCGGCCGCAAGCGGAAGATCAACCAGTCGACCTGCAACCAGGACTACTCGTGCCTGGACGGCTTCTGCCCCTCGTTCGTCACCCTGGAGGGCGCCGAGAACGCCCACCGCGAGGCGATGCCGGCGCTGACCGCCGACTCCACACCGCTGCCGGCCTTCGAGGCCCTGGAGGGCGTGCGGAACATCGTCTTCACCGGCGTCGGCGGCACGGGCGTGACGACCGTGGCCTCGATCCTGGCCATGGCCGCCCACGTGGACGGCCGCTCGGCCAGCGTGGTGGACATGACGGGCCTGGCCCAGAAGGGCGGGGCGGTGTTCAGCCACGTCCGCATCGGCGAGACCGAGGAGACGACGATCGGCGGCCGGGTGCCGGCGGCCAGCGCCAACGTCCTGATCGCCTGCGACCTGCTGGTGGCGGCGGGCGCCGACGCGCTCAGCCTCTACGCCAAGGACCGGACGGTGGCGGTGGGCAACGCCGACTTCTCGCCGACGGCGGACTTCATCACCGACCGCGACGTGCGCTTCGACGCCGACGCCCAGGCCCGCCGGATCGCGGCGGCCGTGAAGAGCTTCGACGCCGCCCCCGCCCAACACCTGGCCGAGGCCAACCTGGGCGATGCGATCTACGCCAACATGATCATGCTGGGCTTCGCCTGGCAGAAGGGCGTGATCCCGGTCTCCAGCCGCGCGCTCTACCGCGCCATCCGGCTGAACGGGGTGCAGGCCGAGGAGAACCTCCAGGCCTTCGAGCTGGGCCGCAAGGCCGCCCACGACCCGGCCGCCCGCGGACCGCGCGAGGACGACGTGGCCACCCCCGAGACCCTGCCGCTCGAGGACCTGATCGCCCACCGCGCCGGCGAGCTGACCAAGTACCAGAACGGCGCCTATGCCCAGCGCTACCTGGACCGGGTGCGCAAGGTGCAGGCGGCGGAGGCCTCCCTGGGCTCCGAGGCCCTGACCCGCCAGGTGGCGATCAGCCTCTACAAGCTGATGGCCTACAAGGACGAGTACGAGGTCGCCCGGCTGCATTCGGACGGCCGCTTCGCCGCCTACAAGGCGCAGAGCTTCAAGGGCGGCAAGGCCAAGGTCTGGCTCGCCCCGCCGCTGCTGGCGCGCAAGGGCCCGGACGGCAAGCCGAAGAAGATGGCCTTCCCCGGCTGGGTCGCCGACGCCGCGTTCCCGACGCTGGCGAAGCTGAAGGGCCTGCGCGGCACCCCGCTCGACATCTTCGGCTACACGGCCGAGCGCAAGATGGAACGCGAGCTGCTCGCCGACTTCGAGACCCAGGTGGACCGTCTGGCCGCCGAGCTGGACAAGGCGCGCCTGCCGCTCGCGACCAAGATCGCGGCGGTCCCGCAGCAGATCCGCGGCTTCGGCCATGTGAAGGACGCCTCCGTCGGGCCCGCCAAGGCCGAGGCCAGGCGCCTGTGGTCGCAGTGGGAGAAGGCGCCGGCGCCGGTCGCGGCCTAGGCGTCGGGGACGAACACCTCGATCGCGCCCGGCAGCTCCTCCAGCCGGAGCGGGGTCTCCGTGGCGAGGTCGCCGTCGAGGTTGACCGGCATCGGCGAGGGCGTGCGGATCTCGATCGTCCGCGCGCTGGCGGTCCGCACCTGCCGCCAGCGCACGTGGCGCCCGCGGCGGAACAGTGGTGCGAGCAGGACCACCTTCCAGAGGCTGCCCGGCTCCAGGCTGTAGAGGACGAGCCGGCCGCTCTCGATGCTGGCGTCCTCGCGCACGGCCAGGCCCCCGCCGTGGTAGCGGCCGTTGCCGACGGCGATCTGGTAGCTCCGGGTGCGGACGAGCCGGTCGCCGGCGGCGATGGCGGCCCGGAACGGCCGGGCGCGGAGCAGCACCTTCAGCGCCGCCAGGGCGTAGGAGAGCCGGCCGAGGGGCTTGCCGGCGCCCTCCAGGGTCTGGGCCACCTCGGCGGCGAGGCCGAGGCTGGCGACGTTGAAGAACGGCCGGCCGTTGGCGAGCCCGAGGTCGATCCTACGCGTCTGCCCGGCGGCGATGACCTCGGCGGCGGCGAGCGGGTCGAGGGGCAGGCCGAGGGTGCGGGCCAGGTCGTTGGCGGTGCCCAGCGGCAGGACGCCCAGCGGCTTGCCGAGCTCCAGCAGGGCCGGGGCGGCGCCGTTCAGCGTGCCGTCGCCGCCCGCCACCACGACGAGATCGGCGCCCTCTCCCTCGCCCTTTCCCTCGGCGGCGATGATCCGGCACGCCTCCTCGCCCGAGTCGCAGGGGCGGTCGACGAGTTCGATCCCGGCGTCGGCCAGCCGCGCGCGCACCGCGGCGACCCAGTCGTCCGGCTTGGATTCGTTGCGGATGAGAAGGCCGCGCCGCGCCATGGGAGCCTCAACGGCTAAGGCGCGGGAAGGCTCACTCCGTCGTCGCCGCCGCGCGGATGGCGTCGATGAAGGCCGTGCGGGCCATGGAGTAGTCGCGGTTGGTGGCGTGCGGCCAGGCCGAGTTGATCACGATCACCAGGCCCTCGTCGCGGAAGGTGGTGATCGACTGGCCGAAGATGCCGCGGGCCTCGTAGGCGCCGCTGACCGGCATCCACCAGAAGTAGCCGTAGCCGCGCTCGGGGGCGCCTTCCTTGATCTGGGGCGAGGTGGCCTGGGCCAGGAATTCGGGCGGGACGACCTGTCGGCCGCCGGCCTTGCCGCCCTCCAGCAGGAAGAGGCCGAGGCGGCCGTAGTCGCGCAGGGTGATGGAGATGCAGCAGCCGCCGCGCTCGTGGCCGGCGAGGTCGGTGACCCAGATCCCGTCGCGCTCCATGCCGAACGGCTTCCAGATCTTCTCGGAGGCGTACTCGGACAGGCTCTTGCCGACCGCGTTCGAGACCAGCACGCCGACGAGGTCGGTCTCGCCGGTGTTGTAGGTGAACTTCGTGCCCGGCGCGTTGGCCCGGGGCAGCTTGCGCATGTAGCTGACCAGCGGATTGACGCCCGGCTCGAGGATCGCCGCGCCCGCCCGGGCGACGTCGGAGTTCGGGTCGGTGTAGTCCTCGTTCCACTTCACGCCCGAGCTCATCATCAGGAGCTGGCGGATGTTGACGCCCTCGTAGCCCGAGCCCTTCAGCTCGGGGATGTAGTCGGTGACCGGGCTCTCAAGGCTCTCGATCCTGCCGTCCTGGATGGCGGCGCCGACGAGGGTGGAGGTCAGCGACTTGGCCACCGAGAAGCTGGTCCAGCGGTCCTCGGGC
>Ga0268287_100302_pt1 | contig 15471 bp, 15 predicted proteins | sample MetcocultureR3M_FD_191348 | JGI IMG/M metagenome (GOLD analysis project Ga0268287, IMG submission 191348) | Soil microbial communities from Anza Borrego Desert, Southern California, United States - Methanotrophic co-culture R3-M | ecosystem: Environmental > Terrestrial > Soil > Desert | place... | reverse complement strand
CGCGCTCGCCGACTTTCCGTCGAACAGCTGGCGCCCGGCGCTCGAGGACCTGGCGGACTTCTCGGTGGCCCGGAAGGCCTAGGGAAAGCAGCGCCTTAGGAACCTAAGCCGGTCTCGCGCGCTCCCTCCGCCCCGAGGGAGTGACGATGTTTCCTGGCATGAGACTGGCCCGCCTGGGCGCCTTCAATCCTGAATTCCCCGACGCCGAGGCCCTGCACCTGGGGCTCGCGCGATGGAACCACGAACGCCTGGCGCCGACGACGCCCGGGCCCAACTGGCTCGCCGACCTCAACCGCGACACCCGCATGCTGCGGCTCGAGGGCTCGTTCATCGAGGCCTTCCGCGAACACATCGCCCCCCTGGTCGAGGACGTGCCGCAGGACGCGCCCGGCTTCATCGCCTGGTTCGAGGCCCTGAAGGACGAGGGCCCCGGCCAGTGGGACCCGCTGTTCGACTGGCTGGCCACCGAGGCGAGCCTGGAGCAGATGCGCTGGTTCCTGACCCAGGAGGCGGCGGGCGAGGCCGGCTTCGACGATCTCGTGGCCTACACCCAGGTGAAGCTGCCGACCCGGCCCAAGCTGGAGCTCGCGCGCAACTACTGGGACGAGATGGGCCGCGGCCACGAAGGCGGCATGCACGGGCCGATGCTGGACCGCACGGTCGAGCTGCTGGGCCTGACGCCCACCATCGAGGGCACCTGCTGGCAGTCGCTGGCGCTCGCCAACACCATGACGGCGTTCGCCACCACCCGGCGGTACGTCTACCAGTCGATCGGGGCCCTGGGCGCGGTCGAGCTGACCGCCCCCACCCGTGTCGGCGCGGTGGCCGACGGCCTGAAGCGGCTGGGCGTCGAGCCCGCCGGCCGCAAGTACTTCCAGCTCCACGCCCAGCTCGACGTCGAGCACTCCCGGGCCTGGAACGCCGAGGCCCTGACGCCGCTGGTCGAGGACAACCCCGCCTGCGCCCGCCACATCGCCGAGGGCGCGGTCATGCGCCTGATCCTGGGCGAGCAGTGCTTCGAGTCCTACCGCGCCCACCTGTGGGCCCACGCCCACCCGGTCGTCTACGCGGCCGAGTAGGTCAGGCGGCCACCCCGAACAGGGCGCCGACGCCGGCGGTGATCGCCATCGCCGCCGCGCCCCAGAACGTCACCCGCCCGACGGCCTTCAGCATCGGCGCGCCGCCCGCCCGCGCGCCGACCGCGCCCAGGCCCGCCAGGGCGAGGATCGACACGCCCGCCGTGACCGGTGCGAGCAGCGGCCCCGTGGCGACCAGCGCGGTCGCCAGCGGCACTGCAGCTCCGGCGGCGAACGTCAGCGCCGAGGTGAAGGCGGCTTGCAGCGGCCGCGCCGTCGTCAGGTCGGAGATGCCCAGCTCGTCCCGCGCATGCGCCGCCAGGGCGTCCTTCGCCATCAGCTGGTCCGCGACTTGCCGGGCGAGGGCAGGTGAAAGGCCGCGCTGGACATAGATGTCGGCCAGCTCCTCGTGCTCGAACTCGGGCTGGGCGGCCAGTTCGGCGGTCTCGCGGGCGATGTCGGCCCGCTCGGTGTCGGATTGCGAGCTGACCGAGACGTATTCGCCGGCGGCCATCGACATGGCTCCCGCCACCAGGGCCGCGAGGCCCGCCACCAGGATCTCGCCCCGGCCCTGGGCGGCGGCGGCGACGCCGACGATCAGGCTGGCTGTGGAGACGATGCCGTCGTTGGCGCCCAGCACGGCCGCCCGCAGCCAGCCGATGCGGGCGATCTGGTGCCGCTCGAGGTGCCGGGGCGCCATCCGATCAACCCGGGCTGATCATTTTTTCAGGCCGGACGACCTCGTCGAACTCCTCGTTCGTGACGTAGCCGCCGCCGACGGCTTCCTCGCGCAGGGTGGTGCCGTTCTTGTGCGCCAGCTTGGCGATCTTAGCGGCGTTGTCGTAGCCGATCTTCGGCGCCAGCGCCGTCACCAGCATCAGCGAGCGCTCGAGGTTGGCCTTGATGTTGTCCTCGCGGGCCTCGATGCCCTTGACCATGTTGTCGGTGAAGCTGATCGCCGCGTCCGAGATCAGCCGGCACGACTGCAGGAAGTTGTAGGCCATCACCGGGTTGAAGACGTTCAGCTCGAAGTGGCCCTGCGACCCCGCCACCGTCATCGCCGTCTGGTTGCCCATGATGTGGGCGCAGACCATGGTCAGGGCCTCGGCCTGGGTCGGGTTCACCTTGCCCGGCATGATCGACGAGCCCGGCTCGTTCTCGGGGAGCGCCAGCTCGCCCAGGCCCGAACGGGGCCCCGAGCCCAGGAAGCGGATGTCGTTGGCGATCTTGAACAGCGCCGCCGCCGCCGTGTTGATCGCCCCGTGGCTGAACACCATGGCGTCGTGCGCCGCCAGCGCCTCGAACTTGTTCGGCGCGGTGACGAACGGCAGGTGCGTGATCTTCGCGATCTTCTCGGCCACCAGCTCGGCGAAGCCCACCGGGGCGTTCAGGCCGGTGCCCACCGCCGTGCCGCCCTGGGCCAGCTCGTAGAGGCCGTACAGCGTCTCCTTGATCCGCCGCACCGACATGGCGACCTGGTGGGCGTAGCCGCCGAACTCCTGGCCCAGCGTGAGGGGCGTGGCGTCCTGGGTATGGGTGCGCCCGATCTTGATGATGTGGGCGAACTCCTCGGCCTTGTACTTCAGCGCCGCGTGCAGGTGCTCCAGGGCCGGCATCACCGAACGGGCGACCTCTTCGGCGGCGGCGATGTGCATCGCCGTCGGATAGGTGTCGTTCGACGACTGGCTCATGTTGACGTGGTCGTTCGGGTGGACCGGCTTCTTCGAGCCCATCTGCCCGCCCATCATCTCGATGGCCCGGTTCGAGATCACCTCGTTGGCGTTCATGTTCGACTGGGTGCCCGACCCGGTCTGCCAGACCACCAGCGGGAAATGGTCGTCCAGCTTGCCGTCGATGACCTCCTGGGCGGCGGCGACGATGTGCTTGCCGATCTCGGGATCGAGCTTGCCGAGCTCCATGTTGGCCTCGGCGGCGGCGCGCTTGACCACGCCCAGGGCGCGGATCACCGGCTTCGGCTGCTTCTCCCAGCCGATCCTGAAGTTGCCGATCGACCGCTGCGTCTGCGCGCCCCAGTACCGGTCGGACGGGACTTCGATCGGGCCGAAGGTGTCGGTCTCGGTGCGGGTCGCGGTCACGGGCAGTCACTCCTCACGTCTTGGCCGGGCCGGTTTAGCGACGTGGGCCGAGACTGCAAGACGCCCTTGGGGCTAGACAGGCGGGAATGACCGAGACCCCGCCCCCGGCTCTTCAGGCATGGACCCAGCACGGCAAGGTGCGCGCCCGCGAGGCGGACGGCCTGCTCGAGGTCACGGTCGACGGCCTGACCACCCAGGCCAAGTACTACAAGCCGCTGATCTACGAGTTCTTCCGCAAGGCCTGGCGCGGCTCCCGTCCGGCCTGGGGCGAGTTCTCGGTCGAGATCGGCATGGAGTACGTCGGCGATCCGCCCTGGCTCGACCTGGACAACCTGGCCAAGGCCATCCTCGACGCCATCAAGGGCTACGCCTTCCATGACGACGCCCAGGTGGCGCGCCTTCTGGTCGAGCGGCGGCCGGGCGAGCGCGAGCGGATCACCGTCACCGTGCGCCGGCTGGCTTGACCGGCCCGGCCGTCCTAGTCGCGGCCCCAGCGCCAGCGCATCTCGCCTTCCGTCCGGCGCAGGCTCACGACGACGAAGACGGCGATCAGCGCCGCGGCGATGGCCGCCGTGGCGACCGCGCCTGCGGTCCGGTCCGAGAAGAAGCCCGGCGCGAAGGTGAAGGTCGCCGCCAGGCCGCCCGCGAACAGGGCCGTCGCCAGCCAGCCTTCCCAGGAGATCGGGGTGAAGCCGTAGCCGTAGAGCTTGGGACGGAACCAGGGCTTGCGCATGGACGCCATCATAGCCCATCGCCGCCCCGGGCGCATGCGGGGCCGTGGGGCTAGGGCCAGCGGCCGTCGGGCTTGCCCACGTGCACGGCCACCTCGTCGCCGGGCCCGGCGCAGGCCCATCCCTCGGCCGTCTCGGTCCGCCAGCGGAAACCTTCGCGGGCGCGCCAGCATTCGTCGCCGGGCATCTGCACGACGTCGGCGCGGCCGTAGCCGGCGGCGGCCACGGCCTTCTGCACGTTCGCCGTCCGCCGGGCGGTGTTCCACTGATGCGCGCCGAAGGCCACGGCGATGAGGACCAGCGCGCTCACCATGAGGATCGTCAGCGGCCGGCGCGCCCTGGGGCTGCGGGTGTTGTCGAGGGGGTTCGTCCGCACGGCTGGCCCTTGCCTGTCGTCGTCGGCAGGACGCTAGCGGCGGATGGGCGGGGGGAGAAGCCCCCCAAAAGAAAACCGGCCGCGCCGGGAGGGAAGTGGCGCGGCCGGGGTACTTCGCGAACCTGTCCGGGGGAAGAGGGGTCGGTTCAGCGATACTGTTGCAGGCGCGTGGTGCGAAGGCCCGCCATCCCGTGGCGGTCGATCGAGCGCTGCCAGGACAGGAATTCGTCGCTGGTCAGCGAGTAGCGCTCCAGAGCGTCTTCGAGCGAGATCAGCCCGCCGCGCACCGCCGCGACGACCTCGGCCTTGCGGCGGATCACCCAGCGGCCGGTGTTCGGCGGCGGCAGATCCTTGATCGTCAGAGGCGCGCCCGTCGGACCGATGACATACGCCTCGCCCCGGCTGTTCGTGCGCAGCTGCTGCGTCTGTTGCAACATGGCTATTCTAGCCTTCCCACCATCACTGTTGGCGGGAAGGATAGGCCGCGGCTCCTAACGGCCGCTGAATCGCTAGAGTAAAGAAACACCTAACCATACACTCCCCCGTGTACCAATTTGGTACTCTTCTAACTGTTTACGTTTGTTAAGCTATGCTAACGGGAAGTATTACCGCTTGATGTTGATGAGTTCCTCCAACATCTGATCGGCGGTGGTGATGATCTTGGAGGACGCCGAATAGGCCTTCTGGGTCGCGATCAGGCCGGTGAACTCGGCCGAGAGGTCCACCGTCGAGGCTTCCAGGCTGGACGGCGAGATCTTGCCCGCGCCGCCGATGCCGGCTTCCTTCACCGTCATCTCGCCGGCGGGGATCGTGGGCCGGTAGGCGTTGCCGCTCACCGCCGCCAGGGCGTCGGGGTTGGGGAAGGTGGCCACGCCGATCTTGGCGATCTTGCGGATCTGGCTGTTGTCGTAGACCGCCGAGACGACGCCCTCCGGGTCGACGTCGATGGCGATCACGTTGCCGACGCCGGCGCCGTTCGACTGGATGGCGGTCACCGTCGAGGTCGACGAGTACTGGCTGAGCTTGCCCAGGGCGAGGTTGATGTCCTGGGCGGCCAGGCCGAGGCCGGTGGCCCACCGCGGCGTGGCGCCCGCCGAGGCGTCCAGGCTGAGGCTCTGCAGGGCGGCGGTGGTCGTGCCGAGGTTGATGGTGCCGTCGGCGTTGAAGTTGATGGTGCCGCGGGCGAGCTGGCCGGGCGGGGTGCCGGCGGCCAGGTCGACCGAGCTGGCGGGCACCGCGTAGATTTCCGCGTGCCAGGCGTTGGCGACGTCGTCCTTCAGCATCGCCAGGGCGATCTTCCGCGAGCCGCCGGCGGAGTCCACGACGTTCATCTCGATGACGAAGTCCGGCTTCACCCCGGTCGCGCCGGCGCTGTCGGCGTATTCGGCCATCGAGGTGGCGGCCACGGAGCCGTCGTAGGTCGCCTCCGACGCCGAGACCGGCCCGTCCTTGTTGACGTTCGCGGTGACGCCGAGTTCGGTCGTCGGTGCCACGGCCGAGCCGAGGTTCTTGACGTTGATCGACTGCATCAGGCTGAGGTCGGACGGATTGACGTTGAACGTCCCGTCCGCCTGCACGGGCCAGCCCTGCAGGTAGAGGCCGGCGTCGTTGACCATGTAGCCGTCGGAATCCACGGCGAAGGCGCCCGAGCGGGTGAAGCTGCGCGGGTCGGCCCCGGTCAGCCCCAGGCCCTTGTTCGCCACCACGAAGAAGCCGTCGCCCGAGATGGCGAGGTCGGTGGTGGAGTTGGAGGCCTGAATCAGGCCCTGCTGGCTGACGAACTGGCGCGTGACGCTCTGCACGCCGCCGGCCGAGTACTTGCCCTTCACGGCCTGGGCCGTGACCACGTTGGCGAAGTTCACCTGGTTGCGCTTGTAGGCGACGGTGTTGACGTTCGCGATGTTGTCCGAGATCGCCGCCAGCGCCGAGGAGTTGGCCACCAACCCCGAGACGCCCGCGAGCATGGCCGAATTGATGCTCATGGCTTACTTCCGTTCTTCTCCATGGAGTCCGCGTCCTGCGGAGGGTCGGCTTTCGAAGCCGCCGTTGGAGACGACGTTTTGCCGTCCGGGTTGTCGTTTCACGCAGCGTCCTCCGACGGGGGCGTCACAGGCTGCGGCTGCTTGATGGTGGTGATGTGGTTCCACAGGACCGGGGTCCCGTTGACGGTGATCAGGGTCTCGCCGTTCGACTGCTCCACGCCCGTCACGATCCCTTCGATCGAGACGGTGGAGGGGACGGTGGCGAAGTCGGAATCCTTGGCGCTGACCTTCAGGCTGTAGACGCCGCCGTCCGGCAGCTTCACGCCGTTGGCGTCCTTGCCGTCCCAGGTCACCTTGTGATCGCCGGCCTTGCGGCCGTCCTCGGCCGCCGAGAGCGTGCGCACCGTCTTGCCGTTGCTGTCGACGACCTCGAGCTTCACGTCGTTGGCGTCGCGCGGCAGGGTGTAGATCCACGCGGCCTGCCCGTCCTTCAGCTTGGCGTCGACGGTGGCGGCGCGCACCTCCTTGCCGATCAGGCTGACGGCGGTCGACACGCCGTTGCTGGTGTTGGACACCAGGGACTTCAGCAGGTCGTTGGTGAGCAACTGCTGCTCCACGCCCGTCATCTGGACGATCTGCTGGGTGAACTGGTTGGAATCCAGCGGCGACAGCGGGTCCTGGTTCTTCAGCTGCGTGGTCAGCAGCGCGAGGAACGTGTCGAAGCTCTCGGCCAGCCGGGTGCGGCCGATCGCGCTGGTGTCCGTGATCCCGGAAACGCCGCCAACAGCCATCTCAGATCCTCACGTCCACGCCGCCGGTCACGCCCCGGCGCAGGCGAAGCTCGCCCGAGGTTGCGGCCAGGTCGGCCTCGCCGGCCGTCTCCAGCGCCTGCTGGAAGGCGCGGCCGCGGAAGCCGTCGCCGGGCTCGCGCGGGTCCTGCCGCGCCTGGCCCCGGTCGCCCGCCACGTCGAACGACAGCCCGCCGGAAAGCTCGAAGCCGGCCTGCTCCAGCGCGCGCTGCAGTTCGCCGGCCCGCGACTTCAGCTCGGCCGCGGCCTGCGGATTGTCGAAGGTCATGGCCGCGCTGACCCGGCCGTGGGCCCCGACCTCGACCCGCACGTCGACCTTGCCGAGGCCCGCGGGATCGAGCTCGACGTCGAAGCGGGTGGAGCGGGCGTCCAGCTTCTTGACGATCTGGGCGGCCAGGCTGGCCACGGTCTCGGGCGAGCCGCGCACCGGGTGGACCGGCGCGGCGGCGCTCTCGGCGCCGGCCGCGGCGCGGGTCCCGGAGGTTCCGGCCGAGGCCTCGCCGAACGTCCGGCCCTCCTGCGGACGGGCCTCGGCGGCCGGCTTGAACTCGGGCGCGGCCGGGGCGTCGGGCGCGGGGGGCTTGCCGCCGGCGGATTTGGCGGAGGCCGCCGTGGACGGCGATGGCGCGTCGGGCGTCTCGCCGTTGCGCTCGGCGCGGGGCGCTGCGGCGGGCTTCTGCTGGCGGGCCGCCGCCTCGCCGGCGGCCTGGGCGACGGCTAGGCCTGCAGCCGGCGCCGGGGGCTGGGCGGTCTGTCCCCGCGCGGCCTGATCCTGCGCAGCCTGGCCCTGCACGGCCTGGCTCGTCGGCGCGGGGAGCGTGTCTTCCGACGCGGCGGAAACAGCCTGGGCCTCGGCGGCGGGGGCCGCCGCCGGAGCCGCCGGCGGCGCGCTGCGCTGCGCGGCGGGCGCCGGCTCCGGCCGCGGGGCCGGCTGGGACTCGAGCGCCGCGCGGGCGTCTTGCGCGGGCGCCGGCGCGGCCGCCGTCTCCGCCGTCGCGGCGGCTGGCGGCGCGGTCTCGGCGTCCTCGGGCGCCGCAGGCGGGGCGGGGACGCCCTGGAGGCTCTTCTCGTCCTGCGGCGCGGCGGCGGTCACGTCCGTCCCCGTTGGCGTTCCCGCGGAGGGCGCCATGGCGTTAGGCGTCTGGGCGGGGATCGCCGCGGCTGCGGCCAGCGCGGCCGGCGCGTCCGTGGCCGCAGCGGCCGGGTCGGCCTCCCCCGGGGTTTCGGTGTCGGACCCGTCCCCTTCCGCGTCCGCGCCCAGCCCGGCGAACAGCGGGCCTGGCGCCGAGACGGTCGCCGCAGCGCCGGCCGCCGCGGACTGGGCGCCGGCCCCGGAAGCGCCGATCCCGGGGACGCCGGCCTCGGGCGCGCCGAACAGCGCCGCCATCAGGGCCTCGAAGCCGGCCAGAGCGCCGCCAGCCGACGGCGCGCCGCCGGCCGTGGGGCCGGGGGAGGCGGGCATCGTGGGGTTGATCGCTGGCGCGGTCATGCGGGGTGTCGGGTGATCTCGGTTGCTCAGCGCATCCTGCGCCGGGTCCATTCGGTCCGACCGGAGCAACCTTCGCGCCACATTGGCAAGCCATTGAAAAGGCAGCAATAAGGGGGTTGAGGCCGGGGGCGCCGGCGCCCCTCTCGCGGCGGAAATTGCCGGGCCGCCGCCGCCCAGGTGGGGCGTTCCCTGCCGGTCGGAAAGGCCTTCCCCCGCGCCCGGCAGAACGGGCGCCAAGCAAGAAAGCGCCCGGCAGACCGGGCGCCAAACAAGAAAGCGCCCGGCAGCACCGGGATCGGGACGCGGCCTTCGTCCGCCATGTGGCGCCGGACTTGCGCCGCTCAATCCGAGTTCACCCGGACCCCGAAGGGCCACTGTTGAAATTGTTGAGGTTTTCCCGGCGCCTCACGCGCGCGTTCACTCTGATCCCGGCAGAATTGGCCGGGTCGAGGGTGAGCCTTTGCCGGGCGGAGCGTTAAGCGATGTCGCTGAACGTCACCCTCCAGACCGCCGCCTCGGGGCTCAACGCCGCCCAGGCGTCCCTGCGCGCGGTCTCGGACAACATCGCCAACGTCAACACCCCGGGCTACGTCCGCAAGGCCGTGGTGCAGCAGCCCCTGGTGGTCGACGGCGTCGGCATGGGCGTCCGCGTCCAGGGCATGAAGCGGATCACCGACGACTATCTCCAGTCGGCGAGCCTGACCGCCGCGTCGGACTCCAGCCGCTGGGCGGCGGTGGCGCAGTATCTGGACAACGCCCAGAGCCTGTTCGGCGACCCCTCCAGCCCCGGCTTCTTCTTCAGCCGGCTGGACGAGATCTACGGCGCGTTCGCGACGGCGGCGGACGATCCGTCCTCGAGCCTGCTGCGCAGCCAGTCGATCGCCAATATCCAGGACTTCCTGGCCGAGGCCGACCGGATCAACAGCCAGCTCAGCGAACTGGGCGGAACGGTCGAGACCCGGATCACGGCCGACATCGACCGCGCCAACGACCTGCTCGCCCAGGTCGACCGGCTGAACGCCGAGATCAGCCGGGCGAAGATGGTCAACGCCGACGCCTCCGGTTCGGAGAACATCCAGAGCCAGCTCCTCGACGAGCTCTCCAGCCTGATGAACGTGCGCGTCGCGCGGCGGGCGGAAGGCGGCGTGACGGTGCGCTCCACCGAGGGCGTGCTGCTGGCCGGCGAGGGCGGCTCGGCGACCCTCAGCTACGTGCGCTCGGATTCCACGCCCGGCTACATCAGCGCCAAGCCCTCGGGCGGCGGGACGGACGCCCAGCCGATCCAGATCGCGAGCGGCGAGATCCGCGGCCTGATGGACCTGCGCGACCAGGAGCTGCCCAAGCTGCAGGACCAGCTCGGCGAGTTCCTGACGCGGGCGGTCGACCAGCTCAACGCGGCCCACAACGCCTCCGTCGCCTATCCGGCGCCGAGCACCCTTACCGGGCGCAACACGGGGCTGGATCTGCCGACCGCCGTCGGCGGCTTCTCGGGCGCGACGACCCTCGCCGTCATGGACGCCAATGGCGTGCTCGTGCGCCGGGTGGACGTGGACTTCACCGCCGGCACGATGAGCGCCAACGGCGGCCCGGCCGTGGCCTTCACGCCCGGGACCTTCCTCGCCACCCTGAACACCCAGCTCGGCGGCCAGGCGACGGCCTCCTTCACCGGCGGGACGCTTTCGATCGCGGGCGCGGGCGCCAACACCCTGGCGGTGGACGAGGGCACGTCCCAGAAGGCCGGCCGCGGCTTCTCGCACTTCTTCGGCCTGAACGACCTCGTCCGGTCGAACGGCTTCACCAACTACGACACGGGCCTGCGCCCGACCGACCCGCACGGCTTCACCGCGGGCGACCCCATCACCCTGCGGCTCTCCAGTCCCGACGGGCTGCCCCTGCGCGACGTCACCATCCCGGTGCCCGCCGGGACCCAGATGAGCGACCTGGTCAACGCCCTGAACAGCAGCGCCACGGGCGTGGGCCTCTACGGCAGCTTCAGCCTGGACGCGCAGGGGGCGCTGACCTTCCAGGGCGCGCCGCCGACCAACGCCCAGGTCTCGGTCGTCACCGACAACACCCAGCGCGGCGCGGGCGGCCCCTCGATCAGCCAGCTCTTCGGCCTGGGCGCGGTGGAGCGCTCCAACCGCGCCGGCCGGTTCCAGGTCGACGGGACGCTGGACGCCGATCCCACCCGCCTCGCGCTCGGCAAGCTGGACTTCTCGGGCGGCTTCACCCTGCCGGCCATCCGGCCCGGCGACGGGCGCGGGGCCCTGGCGCTGTCCCAGGCGGGAGACGTGGCCACGCGCTTCCAGGCCGCCGGCTCGCTGGGCCAGGTCAACATGACCGTCTCGCGCTACGCCTCGGAGTTCGGGGGCTCGATCGGCCGCAACGCCGCCTCCGCCGAGACCCGCAAGGAGAGCGCCGCGGCCGTGCTGAACGAGGCCACCGCCCGCCGCCAGTCGGTCGAGGGCGTCAACCTCGACGAGGAGCTGGTGAACATGACCACCTATCAGCAGGCCTTCAACGCCTCGGCGCGCATGGTGCAGGCCGCCAAGGACCTCTTCGACGTCCTGCTCGGAATGGTGTGAGGAGACCCTAGATGGTGACCCGCGTCTCGACCCCCGGAAACTACGCCGCCGTGCTGGCCAACCTGCTGGGCGCCCAGCAGCGCCAGATGCAGGCCGGCGAGAAGGTCTCGACCCAGAAGAACGGCACGGACCTGAAGGACTATGCGCGCGACGCCGAGATGCTGACCGCCATGCGCTCGCTCAAGGCCCGCATCGAGGTCTATCAGGAGCAGAACACCTTCATCGCCGAGCGGCTGTCGACCCAGGATACGGCGCTGAACCGCATCGCCGACGCCGCCCAGGGCGTGCGCCAGGCCATCGCCGAGGCCATCGCCTCGGGCCGCGTGGACACGCTGATGGAGGACCTGGAGGCCCAGTTCCGCAACGCCGCCGAGGGGATGAACGCCCGCTACGGGGGCAAGTACCTGTTCGCCGGCGGCCAGGTGGACACCCGGCCGATGACCGCCACGGCGTTGTCGGATCTCACCTCGGGCCCGCCGATCGCCAACTGGTTCAAGAACGACAGCTTCCTGACGTCGGCCAAGGTGGACGAGGCGACGACCGTCTCCACCGGCATCCTCGCCGACGACGTGGGCACGGACATGCTGGCCGCCTTCCAGACCCTCCAGGCGTTCCACGAGGGCGGCTCGGGTCCGTTCACCGGCGCCATGACCGACGCCCAGCGCACCTTCCTGGAGGGCCAGCTCGCCACCTGGGACGGCGTGCGCGAGGACGTGACCAACGTCGCGGCGCGGAACGGCATGATCCAGAAGCGGGTCGAGACGGTGCGAGAGGACCTCAAGACCCGCGACAACGCCCTGGCCGGCATGATGGGCGACATCACCGACGCCGACATGGCCGAGGCGGTGGCCCAGCTGCAGCAGGCCCAGCTCTCCGTCCAGGCCGCCGCCCACGTCTTCACGACGCTGCAGGAAAGCTCGCTGCTGTCGATCCTGCGGCCGTAGGGCTCAGGCGGTCCGGCCCAGCTCCAGGCAGCCGCCGAGGCGCGCGACCAGCCGCTCGCCATGCCAGACCTCGGCGGCGTAGCGGCCGGTCAGCACCTCCTCCGCCCGCTCGAGCGCGGCGCGGTCGGTCGGGAACTGGCCTTCGATCTCGTCGGCGATGCGGTCCTGTCGGTTCAGGACATAGATGCGGTAGGAACTCATGGCTCATCCCCCGATGAAAGTCGGATGAGGCGGGAGCTCGGGTCTCGGGTCTCTCGTCGCCGGCGCCTCTTCGAACTTGCCGACGATGCCCGTAGTCTACAGCACTTCCATGACGGCCGGGCGATCACGAATCCGAGTGTCAGAATCCGACGCAGATCCAGGCCGCCCTCGAAAAGCGAAGGCCCAGCCGCTACATAGGCGCCCATGAGCGTCTGCAGCGTTCCCGTCACGATCAACGCCGAGCGTCTGTCCGACGGCCTCGTCGAGGCCGCGCGGGCGGCCGTGGGCCTGCCGGCCGGCACGCGGATCGTCGCGGCCATGTCCGGCGGGGTGGACTCCACCGTCACCGCCGCGCTGCTGGCGCGGGCCGGCTACGACGTGGTGGGCGTGACCCTGCAGCTCTACGACCACGGCGCGGCGGTCCAGAAGAAGGGCGCCTGCTGCGCCGGCCAGGACATCCACGACGCCCGCACGGCCGCCGAGGGCATCGGCATCCCGCACTACGTCCTGGACTACGAGAGCCGCTTCAAGCAGCAGGTCATCGAGGACTTCGCCGACGCCTACCTGCGCGGCGAGACGCCGATCCCCTGCATCCGCTGCAACCAGACGGTCAAGTTCCGCGACCTGCTGGACGTGGCCCGCGACCTGGGCGCCCAGGCCATGGCCACCGGCCACTACGTCCGCCGCGAGGAAGGAGCTGACGGCCCCGAGCTGCACCGCGCGGCCGATCCGGCGCGCGACCAGTCCTACTTCCTGTTCGCCACCACGGCCGAGCAGCTGGACTACCTGCGCTTCCCGCTGGGGGCGATGCCGAAGCCGGCCGTGCGCGCCGCCGCCGCCGAGCTGGGGCTGGCCGTCGCCGACAAGCCGGACAGCCAGGACATCTGCTTCGTGCCGGAAGGCCGCTACACGACCATCATCGACCGCCTGCGCCCGCAGGGCGCGGAGCCGGGCGACATCGTGCACCTCGATGGCCGGGTGCTCGGGCGGCACGAGGGCGTCACCCGCTACACCATCGGCCAGCGCCGGGGGCTGAACGTCGCCGTCGGCGATCCGCTGTTCGTCGTCCGCATCGACGCCGACGCGCGCCAGGTGGTGGTCGGCCCGCGCGAGGCGCTGCTGACCCGTGCGCTCGGCCTGAAGGAGACCAACTGGATCGGCGGCGGCCCCTCCATCGAGGCGGCGTGCGAGGCCGGCCGGCCGGTGCTGGCCCGCGTCCGCTCGACCCGCGAGCCGGTCCCGGGCCGCCTCTCCCTGGTGGACGGCGTCCCCGGCGTGGTCTTCGACAACCCCGAGGAAGGCGTCGCCCCCGGCCAGGCCTGCGTCCTCTACGCCCCCGAATCCCCCACCCGCGTCCTCGGCGGCGGCTTCATCGCCGGCACGGTGCGCGACGCCTGACGGCGAAGCCGTCCTTCGACACCAAGGTCACGAAGCGCACGAAGACCACCAAGAGGGGCCCCCTTCGTGTCCTTGGTGATCTTTGTGGTCTTGGTGTTCAGATACGGAGCCGCCGCTGGCGCGGCGTCTCCGGCGGTCTTCTTGATCGTTGCGCCGTCCGCAACGTGACCTTCTGTTTCACCGGCCGCTGAATTATATCGGCGGCATGACCCAAGCCTCCGATCCCGTCGTCATCGCGTCGTACGCCCGCACGCCCATGGGCGGCTTCCAGGGCGTGCTGTCCGCCGCCAAGGCCACCGAGCTCGGCGCCGCCGCCGTCAGGGCCGCCGTCGAGCGCGCCGGGGCCCAGCCGGACCAGATCGAGCAGATCGTCATGGGCTGCGTCCTGCCCGCGGGCCTCGGCCAGGCGCCGGCGCGCCAGGCCGCCCTCGGCGCGGGCCTGCCCAAGTCGGTCGAGGCGACCACGGTCAACAAGATGTGCGGTTCGGGCATGCAGGCCGCGATCCTGGCGCACGACGCCCTCGCCGCCGGCTCGGCGGACGTGATCGTCGCGGGCGGTATGGAGAGCATGACGAACGCCCCGTACCTGATGCTGAAGCACCGCGCCGGCGCCCGCATCGGCCACGACACCATGTACGACCACATGTACCTCGACGGGCTGGAGGACGCCTACGAACCCGGCCGGCTGATGGGCTCCTTCGCCGAGGAGACGGCGAAGCAGTACCAGTTCACCCGCGAGGCCATGGACGAGTACGCGATCGGCTCGCTCAAGCGCGCCAAGGCGGCCACGGAATCCGGCGCCTTCGCGAAGGAGATCGTCCCGGTCCAGGTGACCGACCGCAAGGGGACGGCCACCGTCGAGCACGACGAGCAGCCGCTGAAGGCCGACCCGGCCAAGATCCCGACCCTGAAGCCGGCCTTCGCCAGGGACGGCGCCATCACGGCGGCCAACGCCAGCTCGATCTCGGACGGCGCCGCGGCCCTCGTCATGACCCGCGAGAGCGTGGCGAAGGCGCTTGGCCTGAAGGTCGTCGCGCGCATCGCCGGCCACGGCGCCCATGCCCACGAGCCGGGCCTGTTCACCACCGCCCCGGTCCCCGCCATGCAGAAGGCGCTGAAGCGCGCCGGCTGGAGCGTGGACGACGTCGACCTGTTCGAGGTCAACGAGGCCTTCGCCGTCGTCGCCATGATCGCCGAGCGCGAGCTGGGCATCGACCGCGACAAGCTCAACGTCAACGGCGGCGCCTGCGCCCTCGGCCATCCGATCGGCGCCTCGGGCGCCCGCATCCTCGCCACCCTGCTGGCCGCCTTGGAAGCGCGCGGCGGCAAGCGCGGCCTCGCCTCCCTCTGCATCGGCGGCGGCGAGGCCACCGCGATGGCGGTGGAGCTGGCGTAGCTCTTTCAACCACGAACAGACACGAACCCACACGAACGGGCCCGCCTGAGGCGCCGCGCGAGCGGCGGCTCTGAATCTTGCTCTTGGACACCAAGATCACGAAGGTCGCGAAGACCACGAAGGGAGCCCCTCTTCGTGGTCTTCGTGCTCTTGGCGGCCTTCGTGTCGAAAGACGGCTTCGCCGTCGGAAAGACCCCGCCGGCTCAGGCTCCCGTTCGTGCTGGTTCGTGTTGGTTCGTGGCCAGAAAACCCTACCCCGCCGCGTTCATGTTGATGGTCATGCCGCCGGGGAGCTGCATGTCGCCGGGGGCCATGCCGGCTGGGCAGGGGCCTTCCCAGGCGGCGGTCAGTGTCATCTCGTGGCGGCCGTTCATCTGCGGAGCCTGGG
>Ga0268287_100301_pt1 | contig 15592 bp, 13 predicted proteins | sample MetcocultureR3M_FD_191348 | JGI IMG/M metagenome (GOLD analysis project Ga0268287, IMG submission 191348) | Soil microbial communities from Anza Borrego Desert, Southern California, United States - Methanotrophic co-culture R3-M | ecosystem: Environmental > Terrestrial > Soil > Desert | place... | reverse complement strand
CCGGTGGGCGACGGCGACGGCCGCAAGTTCTCGTCCACCGACGTGCGGGACGCCCTGCGCGACGGCCGGCCCGAGATCGCCGCCGAGATCCTGGGCCGCCCCTTCGCCATCGAGGGCCCGGTGCAACGCGGCCGCCAGCTCGGCCGCAAGCTGGGCTTCCCAACCGCCAACGTGGCGCTCGACGACTATGTGACTCCCAGGTTCGGGGTCTACGCCACCCGCACGCGCCTGCCCGACGGCCGCGAGGTGCCGGGCGTGGCCAACATCGGGATCAACCCCACGGTCGACGGGATCACCCGGCCGCTGCTGGAGGTGTGGCTGTTCGACTTCGACGAGGACCTCTACGACCAGGTCATCGAGACCGACCTGATCGCCTTCCTGCGGCCCGAGGAGAAGTTCCCGAGCCTGGAGGTCATGACCCGGCAGGTGATGGCCGACGCCGAGGCCGCCCGCGCCCTCCTGATGCCGGACTTCTGACGACAAGCCCGCGCTTGGGTTCGGGCCCTCTCTCTGTTAGAGCCTCGCCCCATGACCTCGGGTCGGACGAGCCTGCGAATTATCCGCCCGGCGTGACGCCGCCGGACGAGCTCGTTCCAGCGCGCGCCGGGATTTCCCCGCACCTCAAACGACCCGAACCTGCTGGATAGAGTTATGGCCGACGACGCCGAAAAGCCTTCGCGCGATTACCGCGAGACCGTCTTCCTCCCGGAGACGCCGTTCCCCATGCGCGCCGGACTGCCGCAGAAGGAGCCGCAGATCCTGGCCCGCTGGAGCGAGGCCGACCTCTACCACGCCATGCGCGCCGAGCGGCGCCGCGCGGGCGCGCCGCTGTTCGTGCTGCACGACGGCCCGCCCTACGCCAACGGGGCGATCCACATCGGCCACGCCCTGCAGAAGACCCTGAAGGACTTCGTCGTCCGCTCGCGCTTCCTGCTGGGCTACGACGTCGACTTCGTGCCCGGCTGGGACTGCCACGGCCTGCCGATCGAATGGAAGATCGAGGAGGAGCTGCGCGCCAAGGGCCGCCGCAAGGACGAGGTCTCCAAGGCCGAGTTCCGCCAGCGCTGCCGCGAGTACGCCGCCCACTGGATCGACGTGCAGCGCGAGGGCTTCAAGCGCCTGGGCGTGATCGGCGACTGGGAGAACCGCTACGCGACCATGGACTTCGCCAGCGAGGCGGCGATCGTGGCCGAGTTCCACAAGTTCGTCGCCTCGGGCCAGCTGTACCGCGGCTCCAAGCCGGTGATGTGGAGCCCGGTGGAGCGAACCGCCCTGGCCGACGCCGAGGTCGAGTACCACGATCATGTCAGCCCCACGATCTGGGTGAAGTTCCCGGTGACCGAAGGCTCGGACGCGGCGCGCGGCGCCTCGGTGGTGATCTGGACGACCACGCCCTGGACCATCCCGGCCAACCGGGCGATCAGCTACAACCCCGACGTCGCCTACTCGGTCTACGAGGTCGAGGCGATGGAGGAGGGCCTGGCGTTCGAGCCGTGGGCAAAGCCCGGCGACCGGCTGATCGTCGCCGACAAGCTCGTGGCCGACGTGATGGCCGCGGCCAAGGTCGCCAGGCACCGCAAGGTCGAGGCGGTGGACTGCCAGGGCATGGAATGCGAGCACCCGCTCGCGAACCTCGACGGCCACTACGGGTTCGGGGTGCCGCTGCTGGCCGGCGACCACGTGACCGACGACGCCGGCACCGGCTTCGTCCACACCGCGCCGGGCCACGGCGCCGACGACTATCAGGTCTGGCTCGCCCACGGGCACCGGGAGATCCCCGACACCGTCGATCCCGACGGCGCCTACTATCCGCACGTGGCGCTGTTCGGCGGCCTGAAGGTGCTGGAGACCGAGGGCAAGAAGGCTGGCCGGTTCGGTCCGGCCAACGACGCGGTCATCGGCAAGCTGATCGAGGCGGGCCGGCTGCTCGCCCGCGGCCGGCTGGAGCATTCCTATCCGCACTCGTGGCGCTCGAAGGCGCCGGTGATCTTCCGCAACACGCCCCAGTGGTTCATCCGCATGGACGAGCCGGTGGACACCGAGGCGCTGGGCGGCCGCACCCTGCGCGAGACGGCGCTGGAGGCCATCGAGGCGACCACCTTCTATCCGGCCCAGGGCAAGAACCGGATCCGCTCGATGGTGGAGAGCCGGCCCGACTGGCTGATCAGCCGTCAGCGGGCCTGGGGCGCGCCGCTGGCCATGTTCGTCGACAAGGAGACCGGTCAGCCGCTGCACGATCCCGAGGTGGACCGCCGGATCATCGAGGCGATCCGGGCCGAGGGCGCCGACGCCTGGTTCAACCGGCCGGCCACGGACTTCCTGGGGAGCCACGATCCCGACCGCTACGAGAAGGTCGAGGACATCCTCGACGTCTGGTTCGATTCCGGCTCGACCCACGCCTTCACGCTGGAGAACCGCACCAACACCCGCTGGCCCGCCGACCTCTACCTGGAGGGTTCGGACCAGCACCGCGGCTGGTTCCAGTCGAGCCTGCTGGAAAGCTCGGGCACGCGCGGCCGCGCGCCCTACGACAGCATCCTCACCCACGGCTTCGTCATGGACGAGCACGGGGAGAAGATGTCGAAGTCCAAGGGCAACGTCGTCGATCCCGAGCGGGTGATCGGCGAGAGCGGGGCCGAGATCATCCGCCTCTGGACCGCGATGATCGATTATTCCGACGACTGCCGGATCGGGAAGACCATCCTGCAGACCACCTCCGACGCCTACCGCAAGCTGCGCAACACCGTCCGCTACATGCTGGGGGCCTTGGCCGACTACGCGCCCGACGAGGCGGTGGAACTGGCCGAGATGCCGCCGCTGGAACGGTTCATCCTGCACCGGCTGTGGGAGCTCGACGGCCAGGTGCGCGCCGCCTACGAGGCCTACGCCTTCCAGGACGTGATCCGCCCGGTGCTGGACTTCTGCCAGGAGGACCTGTCGGCGCTGTTCTTCGACGTGCGCCGCGACAGCCTCTACTGCGACCGGCCCGACGCCCTCCGCCGCCGTGCGGCGCGCACGGTGATGGACGCGGTGTTCGAGCGCATCACCGCCTGGCTCAGCCCGCTGATCCCCTTCACCATGGAGGAGGCCTGGCTCACCCGCTATCCGGACGCCGGCTCGAACTGCCTGCGGGTGATCCCCGACACGCCGGCCGAATGGCGCGACGACGCCGAGGCCGCCCGCTGGGCCAAGGTGCAGAAGGCGACGTCCGTCGTCACCGGCGCCCTGGAGGTCGAGCGGCGCGAGAAGCGGCTGGGCGCCGCGCTCGAGGCCGCGCCGCGGGTTCACGTCGCCGACGCCGACCTGCTGGCAGCCTTCGAGGGGCTGGATCCGGCCGAGGTGTTCCGCACCAGCCAGGCCACGCTGGTCGCCGGCGACGGCCCCGCCGGCGCCTTCCGCCTGCCCGAGGTTCCCGGCGTGGCCGTCGAGCCGCTGAAGGCCGAGGGCCGCAAGTGCGCCCGCTCGTGGCGCATCCTGCCCGAGGTGGGCCAGGACCCCCGCTATCCGGACCTGTCGCTGCGCGACGCCGACGCCGTCGCCGCCTGGGACGCCGCCCACGGAAAGGTGACCGCATGAGCGCCGTCACGCGTCAGGGCTGGACCGCCTACGCCATCGCCGCGGTCGTGCTGGTGGTCGACCAGATCACCAAGGCGCTGATCCTGCCCCTGCCCGAGCGGGTGCCGCACGAGGTCGTCTGGCCGCTGCAGTTCACGCGGATCTGGAACAACGGGGTCAGCTTCGGCCTCTTCCAGGCCGGCTCGGACCTGGTGCGCTGGGGCTTCGTGGTCTTCTCGATCCTGGTGGGCGTCCTGCTGGCGCTCTGGGCGCGCAAGACCGACCGGCTGCTGCCGGCCGCGGGCCTTGGCCTCGTCATCGGCGGGGCGATCGGCAACGCCATCGACCGGGCCCGGTTCGGCGCGGTGGTCGACTTCATCGACGTCCAGCGCCTCGGCTTCTTCCCGTGGATCTTCAACATCGCCGACAGCGGCATCACCATCGGCGTGATCCTGCTGCTGCTCGACAGCATGCGACCGGAACGCCCAGCGGCGCGCCCGGCGGCCTGACGCCGTTGGCGGACCGGCCCGTTTGGTTTATTCCCTTCCGTCCGAGGCCGGGGGCGGCCCAAGGAGCTTGTTCAAGTTCATGAGCGTCAACCGAGTGATCGTCGCCGCCGCGGCCCTTGCGGCCGTCGGGCTGGCGGGTTGCCAGTCGACCCAGAAGGCGCTGGGCATGTCCAAGGTGACCCCGGACGAGTTCCGCGTCGTCACCAAGGCGCCCCTCGTAGTGCCGCCCGACTACGCGCTGCGTCCGCCGGCGCCCGGCGAGCCGCGCCCGCAGGAGCTGCAGCCGGAAAGCGCCGCGCGCAACGCCCTGCTGGGCCAGCGTGAGGCCGAGCTGCGCTCCGAGGGCGAGAAGCTGCTGGTCGCCAAGGCCGGCGCCGAGCGCGCCGACCCGCTGATCCGCTACGTCGTCGACGACGAGTTCGGCGACATCGCCCACAAGGAAAAGAGCTTCGCCGACCGGGTGATGTTCTGGAAGAAGGACGAGCCGGCCACCGCGGCGGGCGCGGGCCTCGACAACAGCACCGCCCCGCTCGATCCCGAGGCCGAGGCCGAGCGGGTGGCCAAGCTCACCGGATCGAAGCCGATCATCATCCAGCGCGAAGGCAAGAGCCGGATCAAGCTGCCCGGGCTCTAGAACCCGCGAGGCGGCCTACAGCTCTCCGGGCGTCGTCACCTCGAAGCCCTGCCCGCGCAGGCGGTCCAGCACGCCGCCCTGCGCCAGCAGGGGCCTGAGCGGCACGAGCACGATGGCGTGGCCCGGCCGCTCCAGCTGGCGGACCACGGCGGCGGCGGTGTCGGCCTTCATCCGCTCGTCGAACGCCCGCCCCCCGGGAATCATGGTCAGGCACCGCTCGTAGGTCCGCTCGTTCTCGAGCGCGCCCGGAACGTCCCCCTCGGCCCACGCTCGCGCCGCCTGCAGCGTCACGCCCGGTCCCGCCTCGGCTTGGGCCAGCACCTCCTCGAAGCAGACGCGCCCGATCTGCGGCGAGGTGCGGATGATGGCCCCCAGCAGCGGCCCGATGTCGTAGGTCTTCTCCACCACCGGCACGCCCTTTTGCCGGGCCAGCAGCTCGACCAGCTTGGCCGGGTCGGTGGTCGTCAGGTTCGCCCCCTCCCGGTAGTCCGAGGCGAGCTGGACGCCGGCGGCGAGGGGATTCGAGGTCGGATAGTGTCTCGCCTCGAGGCCCATCCGCGCGCGCACCGCCACGAACCGGGCGCGGGTCGCCGCATCCAGGTGCTTCTCGAACGGGCCGCCCGAGCGCAGCCGCAGCAGGTTGAACCCGGCCCCCAGGATCCCCGTGGTCTTCGCCCGGATGTTGGTGAACGGCAGGACGACGGCGTTCGCGCCCTCCAGTCGGTGCTCGAAGATGGTCCTGTCCCACTGCATCCGCTTGGGCGCCAGCGAGGGGACCCCCAGGACATAGACCGTCGTGTCCGCGTCCGAGACCCGCCACCATGCCGGCCCCGGCAGACGGCCGACGACCACCAGCTCCTCGACCAGGGCCGCGTCGGGATCGGGCGGGACCTGCGCCTCGGGCGCCTGGGCTCTCGCCGGCAGGGCGAGAGCCGCAGCGACGGCGGCGAGACAGGCAAGACGATTCAGCGCACGCATCGGGGACCTCGGAATCGTACTATCTAGGGCGATCCCTGCGAATTACAGCCATGCCGATCCGCCGCCTCCCGCCCGAACTCATCAACCGCATCGCCGCCGGCGAGGTGGTGGAGCGGCCTGCCAGCGCGGTGAAGGAGCTGGTCGAGAACGCCCTGGACGCCGGCGCCACGAAGATCGAGGTGCAGGCCGACGGAGGCGGGCTGACCCGCATCCTGGTGGCCGACGACGGCTGCGGCCTCTCGGCCGAGGAGCTGCCGGTGGCGGTCGAGCGCCACGCGACCTCCAAGCTCAACCCGGGCGAGGACGGCGAATACGACCTGCTGCGGATCGGCACCCTCGGCTTCCGGGGCGAGGCCCTGCCCTCCATCGGCTCGGTCGCCCGGCTCTCCATCGCCAGCCGCGCGCGCAAGGCCGATGGGAGCCAGGCCGAGGCCCACGCCATCTTCGTGGAAGGCGGCGCGGTCGGAGCGGTCTCGCCGGCGGCCTTCCCGGGGCCGCACGGCGCCCGGGTCGAGGTGCGCGACCTCTTCTACGCCACCCCGGCGCGGCTGAAATTCATGAAGTCCGAGCGCGCCGAGGCCCTCGCCATCACCGAGGAGCTGAAGCGCCAGGCCATGGCCCACGAGGCGGTGAGCTTCGCCCTCGACGTCGACGGCCGCCGCACCTTGCGCCTGCCCGCCGAGGCGGCCGGTCCAGACGGCCGGCTGGCGCGCCTGTCGGCCATCATGGGCCGCGAGTTCTCGGACAACGCCCTGGCCATCGACCACGAGCGCGAGGGCGTGCGCCTGTCGGGCTTCGCCGGCCTGCCCACCTTCAACCGCGGCAACGCCGCCCACCAGTACCTGTTCGTCAACGGCCGGCCAGTCCGCGACCGGCTGCTGCAGGGCGCGCTCAGGGCCGCCTACGCCGACTTCCTGGCCCGCGACCGCCATCCGCTGGCGGCGCTCTATGTGGAACTGGACCCCAGCCAGGTGGACGTGAACGTCCATCCGGCCAAGGCCGAGGTGCGGTTCCGCGATCCCGGCCTGGTGCGCGGCCTGATCGTCGGCGGCCTGCGCCATGCGCTCGCCGCCGCCGGCCACCGCGCCTCCACCACCGTCTCCATGGCCGCCCTGGGCGGCTTCCGGCCCCAATCGATGCCGCCGCCGCAGCCGTCCGCCGCCGGCTTCTCGGCCTGGCGTCAGGGCGGCTGGACGCCCTCGCCCGCCGCCGCCGCAGCGCAGATCCTGCCCGGCCTCTCGGAAGTCTCGGCCCGGGCCGAGCCCGAGGCCCTCGAGGCCTACGCCGCTGGAGGCATGGCCGAGGCGGCCTCGCCCGCCCCGGTCTTCGATCCCGTGGACTATCCGCTGGGCGCCGCCCGCGCTCAGGTGCACGAGACCTACATCGTCGCCCAGACCCGCGACGGCGTGGTCATCGTCGATCAGCACGCCGCCCATGAGCGCCTCGTCTACGAGCGCATGAAGGCCGAAATGGCCGAGGGCGGCGTCGCCCGCCAGGCCCTGCTGCTGCCCGAGGTGGTGGAGCTCGACCCCGCCGAGGCCGAACGGATCGTCGCCCGCGCCGACGAGCTGGCGGCCCTCGGCTTGGTGGTGGAGGCCTTCGGCCCCGGCGCGGTGCTGGTGCGCGAGGTGCCGGCCCTGCTGGGCGAGACCGACGCGGCAGGCCTCGTGCGCGACATCGCCGACGACCTTTCCGAGAACGGCCAGGCCCTGGCGCTGAAGGAGCGGCTGGAGGAGGTCTGCGGGACCATGGCCTGCCACGGCTCGGTGCGCGCCGGCCGCCGGCTCACGGCGCCCGAGATGAACGCCCTGCTTCGCCAGATGGAGGCCACGCCCCACTCCGGCCAGTGCAACCATGGCCGCCCCACCTACGTCGAGCTGAAGCTGGCTGACATCGAGCGGCTGTTCGGACGGCGTTAGGGCGCCTTCAGGAACCAGACCTTGGCCGCGCCGTATTCGCGCGCGTCCAGCAGTTCGTAGCCGGGCGCTTCGAGCGGCGGCTCGCCGGCCCCGCGCTCCACCACCGCCACCGCGTCCTTGGCCAGCCAGCCGCCCTCGACGAGGCGGGCCAGCACCACCTCGGCCAGGCCCTTGCCGTAGGGCGGGTCGAGGAAGGCCAGGTCGAACGCCGGGCCGTCGGCGCCGGGGCGGACGCCCAGCTGGGTCGCGTCGCGCCGGTGCACGCGGGTGCGGCCGAAGAGCCCCATCCCGTCCACGTTCTCGCGGATCGCGCCGCGGGCGGCCTCGTCGGTCTCGACGAACAGGCAGAAGGCCGCCCCACGCGAGAGCGCCTCGAAGCCCAGCGCCCCCGAACCGGCGAACAGATCGATCACCCGCAGGTCGCGCACGCCCGGCGACCAGGGCGCGTGCTCCAGGATGTTGAAGATGGCCTGACGGGCGCGGTCCGACGTCGGGCGCGTGCCCTGGCCCGGCGGCGTGACCAGGGCCTTGCCGCGGAATTCCCCCGAGACGATGCGCATGGCTATCCCCGGCCCCGCGGAGCCGTGGTGCGCGGCCGCCCACCTCCTCGATTGGCGGGTCCGCGCTGGGGACCACGCTGGGGACCGTGCTGGGGACCGCCCTTCGGCCGCCCCGGCGGCTTTCCCTGGGACGCCGTGCGCTTGCCGGCGGCCGGCTCGTGGCGCGGCCCGATGGTCTTCCCCTCGATCTTGGCCTGCAGCTTGGCCTTAGCCGCCTTGCCGGCGGTTTTGGCGTGCGGCTTCGCCTTGGCCTTCGGCTTGGCCCAGCCGGCCTTGTAGGCCTTCTTCGCCGGCGCCTCGGGGCGGGGCGGGACCAGCTCGGCCTGCCGGCTCTCGGCCTGGGCGCGCCGCGACTTGCGGGCGGGCGAGCGGTATTGCGGCCGGTCGCCCTTGGGCATGTTCTCAGGCGGGATATGGCCTTCCAGCTGCTCGCGGATCACCCGCGGCCCCACCTCCTCGATCTCGCCGACATCGAGCGTGCCCAGCGCAAACGGGCCGTACGACAGGCGGATCAGCCGGTTCACCTTCAGCCCCAGCGCTTCCAGCACCCGGCGCACCTCGCGGTTCTTGCCCTCCTGCAGGGTGACCGTCAGCCAGAGGTTCGCCCCCTGGTGACCCTCCTTGGCCTTGTCGAGCCGCGCCTCGATGGCGCCGTACCGCACGCCCTCGACGGTGATGCCGTCCTTCAGCGTGTCGAGCCGCTCCTGGGTGATGCGGCCGTGCGCCCGGGCGCGGTAGCGGCGCACGACGCCGGTGGCCGGCAGCTCGAGGGCCCGGGCGAGGCCGCCGTCGTTGGTCAGCAGCAGCAGGCCCTCGGAGTTGAGGTCGAGCCGTCCCACCGAGATCAGCCGCGGCAGGCCCTCGGGCAGCGCCTCGAACACCGTCGGCCGCCCCTGCGGGTCCTTGTGCGTCGTCACCAGGCCCACCGGCTTGTGGTAGCGGAACACGCGCACCGGCTCGGGCTCGCCCACGACGGCGCCGTCGACGGTGAGGATGTCGCCCGGCTCGACCTTCACCGCCGGCGTGGTCAGGACTTGGCCGTTGATCGCCACCCGCCCCTCGGCGATCAGGCGCTCGACGTCGCGGCGCGAGCCCACGCCCGAGCGCGCCAGGAGCTTGGCGATGCGTTCGCCCCCAGTTTCGCTCCCAGGTTCGCTCCCGGACTCAGGGGGATCGTCGGACAGGCGGGCTTGACCGGAGGGGCCCCGGCCGGTTCGGTGCGGATCGTGGATCATGACTGCCGCACCATGCGCATCGCGCTCGAAGCCGCGCAAGCCGCCGCCGCGGCGGACGAGACGCCGGTGGGCGCGGTCGTGGTCGATCCGGCCACCGGCGAGGTGATCGCGGTCGGCGCCAACAGCCCCATCTCCGCCCACGACCCGACCGCCCACGCCGAGATCCTGGCCCTGCGCGCCGCCGCCGAACGGCTCGGCAACTACCGGCTCACGGGCCTGACCCTGGTCGTCACGCTGGAGCCCTGCGCCATGTGCGCGGGCGCCATCAGCCACGCCCGCATCGGCCGGCTGGTGTTCGGGGCGGAGGACCCGAAGGGCGGCGCGGTCGTCCATGGCCCGCGGTTCTTCGACCAGCCCACCTGCCACTGGCGGCCCAAGGTCACGGGGGGCGTGCTGGCCGAGGAGAGCTCGGCTATGCTGAAGGCCTTCTTCCGCGCCCGGCGGAAAACGGCAGCCAAGGCATGATCGTCGCGGGCCTGGTCGCCGCCGCCGTGTTGGCCGGAGCCGCCGCCGATGTCGGCGAGCTCTCGTGGATGAGTGGCGCTTGGGTCCAGGAGCGGCCGGACGGGACGCTCGTCCAGGAGACCTGGCTGGCCCCGCGGGACGGCGTAATGGCGGGCGTCAGCCAGACGAACCGCCCCGGCCGCAAGCCCTTCGTCGAATATGTGCGGATCAGCGCCGAGCCGGCGGGGATCACCTTCACCGCCCTCCTGCCCGGCCAGGCGCCGACGGCGTTCGTGATGCTGCCCAAGGCCGAGGGCGGCGCCGAGGGCGAGGCGGTGTTCGAGAACAAGGCCCACGACTTCCCGCAGCGGGTCTTCTACCGCCGCTGCGGCGAGGACCTCTGCGCCGGCATCGAGGGACTGCAGGACGGCAAGCCCCGCCGCGAGGACTGGCGCTACCGACGGGTCAGGTGAACGCCGCCGAGTAGGCGGCCAGGCGCGCGTCGAGGCGTTCGCGCACGGCGGGCCACTCGTCCGCCAGGACGGAGAAGATCACCGTGTCGCGGATGCGGCCGGTCCAGGTGAACCGGTCCTGGCGGAGGATCCCCTCCTGAACCGCGCCCAGCTTGGTCACCGCCGCCCGGCTGCGGGCATTGAGCGCGTCCACCCGGTAGACCACCCGCCGCACGCCGCTGTCGAACGCCTCGCCCATCATCAGCCGCTTGGCCGCCGGATTGACGGCCCCGCCCCGCGCGCCCGGCCGGTAGTAGGTGCCGCCGACCTCCAGCACGTGGTTCGCCCGGTCGATGCCGTAGAAGGTCGTGATCCCCACGACCTCGCCGCCCGCGATCACCGCATAGGCCACGGTGTCGCCCCGGGCCTGGTCGGCCTGCAGCTTGGCCCAGGCCGGGTCGAAGTGCTCGTTCGCCCAGGAATAGGGATAGAGCTCGGCCCAGATCCGCTGGTCGGCGTCGACGGCCGCCCTCAGCCCCTCGCGGTGCATCTCGGCCATCGGCTCCAGCCGCACGAAACGGTTCTCCAGCGGCCGGGGCTCCAGCCGCAGCGGGGGCGGAACGGCGGCGAGGGTCGGCGCTCCGGCGAGCACGGGTTCGGACATGGCGCGGCTCCTTCTGAGGCCTGGCTAGCCGGCAAGTGGACTGGCCGACAGGTCCAGTTGCGGCAAGAGCCCCGGACCACTTCGGCCGCCGGAACTCTTTTTTCCGGCGTGGGGCCAAATTTTTTCGGCAGCGGCCTTGCGGGATGGGGGCGCAGACATACCTGAAGGCGTGCCCATCCTGGGCGTTTCCTCCCTATGAACTTCCCAAGCCGGGCCTTTTTGGCCCGGCTCTTTTTTTGCGCCTCACGCGGCCAGCAGCCGCGCCGCCTGGACGAGGTAGACGAGGCCGATCGCGGTCACGATCCAGCGGGTCCAGCGCTTGAAGTTCACGTCGCTCATCCGGTCCAGGACCATGCCGCCGGCGACGGTCCCCGCCATGGAGAGCGGGATGGCGAGGGCGAAGACCGGCCAGGGCGGCAGGCCCTCCCCCGGCCCACCGTCTCCGGCCGCGGCGGCCAGGGGCGCGCCGTAGACCACGATCTTGGCCAGGTGGGCGAACACCTGGGTCGCGGCCTTGGTGGCGACGATGGCGTGGCGGGACAGCTCGGTGCGGACGAAGAAGATGTCGAGCAGCGGCCCGGCGACGCCCGCCGTCAGGTTCAGCCCAGTGACCGACAGGCCCGAAAGGAACGCCTGAGGCGGGCGGGCCGCGTCCAGCCGGACCCACCGCTGCGGCAGCCAGGTGAGCAGCGGCACGAGGCCGAGCAGCAGGAACAGCAGCGGCCTGGACGGCGTGAACGCCAGCAGCGCCACCGCCAGGCCCGCGACCAGGGAGGCCAGGGCGTACCAGCCGACGATGTCCCAGCGGACGTGCCTACGATGCAGGACCGCCCGCCAGCCGTTGGCGACGAGCTGCAGCACGCCGTGGGCGACGAACGCCGCCTGCACCGGCAGCACCAGGGCCAGCGCCCCCATCAGGACGAGCCCGCCGGCCATGCCGAAGACGCCGGACAGGGTGGCCGTGATGAAGGCCATGGCGACGACGAAGCCGCCGGTCAGAAGGGTCATGATCATCCTCCGGATGTGGAGCCCGCCTCGCGGAGGAGGCACAGGCTCCTCCGGACGGCGGGCCTCCAGCGCACCGTGCGCGGAGAGCGGGAGGCGCTGCGAGCCGCATCGGGCGAGCGCCTTCGGAAAGGGCGTGAGGGATGGCGTCGTGGCCGGTCATCTGACGGCGTTCGCTTACACGGAGCCGGGGGTCAGGGCCAAGCTTCGGTGTCGGCTCCAGGCGGGCGCGAGCAGGGCCGAGGCGACGAGCGCCGCCGACAGCGCCAGCAGGCCCGCGCCATAGGCGCCCGTCCGCTCGCGCAGGAAGCCCATGACGTAGGGGCCGAGATAGCCGGCCAGGTTGCCGACCGAGTTGATCAGGGCGATCCCGCCCGCCGCCGCGCTGGCCCGCAGGAAGCGGGTGGGCAGGGCCCAGAACGCCGAGCAGGCCCCGTTCACCCCGATCGCGCCGAGGGCGAGGCCCGCGAACTGCACCGCTGTCTCGCGGCTCGTCGCCGCCAGCAGAAAGCCGCCCGCCGCCAGCAGCGCCGGCAGGATGAAGTGCCACAGCCGCTCGCCGGTGCGGTCGGCGTGCCGGCCCCAGAGCAGCATGGCGATCGCCGCCAGCAGGTAGGGAACGGCCGTCACAAGGCCGGTCTGCTGGTTGGTGAGCCCGCCGAAGCCCTTGACGATCTGCGGCATCCAGAAGCCCAGGCCGTAGCTGCCCATGACCGCACCGAAATAGACGAAGGCGTACTTCCACACCTTAGGACTGGTGAGGGCGTGGCGGAGGGAATGCAGGTGGCTGTCCTCGGCCGCCACGTGGTCGCGGTCCAACGCCTGCTGCAGGGTCGCCTTCTCCGGATCGCTCAGCCACGCGGCCGCGGCGGGCCGGTCGGTCATCCAGAAGAAGACGACGACGCCCAGGACCACCGCGGGGAGGCCCTCCAGCAGGAACATGGTCCGCCAGCCGGCCAGGCCGAACACCGAGACGTCCAGGAGCGCCGTCGAGAGCGGTGCGCCGACCACCGCCGAGATCGGGATCGCCAGCATGAACGCCGCCACGATCCGCCCCCGCTCGCTCCAGGGGAACCAGTAGGTCAGGTAGAGGATCATGCCCGGGAAGAAGCCGGCCTCGGCCACGCCCAGCAGGAAGCGGACGACGTAGAAGGCGACGGGCCCGTCGATGAAGGCCATCCCGGCCGACAGCAGGCCCCAGCTGACCATGATGCGGGTGATCCAGCGCCGCGCGCCCACCTTCTCGAGGATCAGGTTCGAGGGCACCTCGAACAGGAAATAGCCCAGGAAGAAGATGCCGGCGCCCGCGCCGTAGGCCGCCGCCGACAGGCCGATGTCGGCGTTCATGGTGAGCGCCGCGTAGCCGACGTTCACCCGGTCCAGATAGGCGACGAAATAGAGGAGGCCGATGAACGGCAGGAGGCGCAGCGCCACCTTGCGCAGCACCCGGGCCTCGTCGAGCGCCTGCATGAGCCCGTCCTCCCAACATCGTTATGCGGGGAGTTCAGCACATGTTAGCGGTAACTTACAGCCCTCCCCCTTCCGCGGGGGGAGGGCTGTCTGTTCAGGTTAGTTGCGGAACACCGCCGACATCGAGCTGTCGTGCGGCCCCTCGCGGAACTGCTGCAGCTCGTTGCGGCCGACGACCATGTGGTGGACCTCGTCCGGACCGTCGGCGATCCGCAGGGTGCGGGTGTTGGCGTACATGCGGGCCAGCGGGGTGTGCTGCGACACGCCCAGGGCGCCGTGCATCTGGATCGCCTGGTCGATGATCTTGCAGACCCGCTCGGGGACCATGGCCTTGACCATGTGGATCCAGACCCGGGCCTCGCGGTTGCCGAGGACGTCCATCGCCTTGGCGGCCTTCAGCACCATCAGGCGCATGGCCTCGATCTCGATCCGCGCGCGGCTGACGATCTCGAGGTTGCCGCCCAGCTGGATGATCGGCTTGCCGAACGCCACCCGCTGCATGCCGCGCATCACCATCAGGTCCAGCGCCTTCTCGGCCGAGCCGATCGCGCGCATGCAGTGGTGGATCCGGCCGGGGCCGAGGCGAAGCTGGCTGATCTCGAAGCCGCGGCCCTCGCCCAGCAGGATGTTCGAGGCCGGCACGCGGGCGTTGTTGAAGCGGATGTGCATGTGGCCGTGGGGGGCGTCGTAGTCGCCGAACACCTGCTGGCCGCCGACGATCTCGACGCCCTCGCAGGGCAGCGGCACCAGGATCTGCGACTGCTGCAGGTGCGGCGGGTCGTTCTCGCCGCCGGTCCGCACCATGGTGATCATCACCTTGCAGCGCGGGTCGCCCGCGCCCGAGATGTAGTGCTTCTCGCCGTTGATGACGTACTCGTCGCCGACGCGCACGGCGCGGGTGTCGATGTTCTTGGCGTCCGAGCTGGCGGTGTTCAGCTCGGTCATGCAGTAGGCCGAGCGGATCTTCCCCTGCAGCAGCGGCTCCAGCCACTGCTTCTTCTGCTCGGGCGTGCCGACCCGCTCCAGCACCTCCATGTTGCCGGTGTCGGGCGCGGCGCAGTTCATGATCTCGGACGCCAGCCGGTTCTTGCCCAGTTCGACGGCGATGTAGGCGTAGTCGAGGTTCGACAGGCCCTCGCCGGTCTCGGCGTTCGGCAGGAAGAAGTTCCAGAGGCCGGCCGCCTTGGCCTTGTCCTTGGCCGCTTCCAGCACCTCGAGCTGGCCGGGGGCGTAGTCCCAGACGTCGGGACGGCCTTCGCCCAGGCGGTGGAACTCCTCGCTGGCGGGTTCGACCACCTCGCGGATGAACTCCTTCACCTGGTTGTAGAGCGGCAGCGCCTTGTCGGACATCCGCAGGTCGTTGAGCTCGTCCTGCGGGCTAAGGCCGAAACTCGAATTCGCGCGTTCCGCAGCGATGTTGTTCATGCTCACTCCTCCCAGAGCGCTGGCGTCAGTCATCGGGGTGACCGACCATGGGCGCAGAATTGCGGAAAATCAAACAACTGTTCGTCCGCGCAGCCCATAACACATTCAAACAAGCGTTTGAACCGGAGGCCGCAGATGGATTTCGAGTACTCCCCCCGCCAGAAGGAGCTCATCGGGCGCGTCTCCGCGTTCATGGAGGCCCACGTCTATCCCGCCGTGCCGACCTACGAGGCCCAGCACGAGGAGGGCGATCGCTGGAAGGTGATCCCGGTGGTGGAGGAGCTGAAGGCCAAGGCCAAGGCCCAGGGCCTCTGGAACATGTTCATGCCGCCTTCGCCCGGCTATCCGCCGGTGGACGACACCTTCAAGTTCGAGGGTCTGCAGTGCTCGAACCTGGAATACGCCCTGATCGCCGAGATCATGGGCCGGGTGGGCTTCGCCTCCGAGGTGTTCAACTGTTCGGCGCCCGACACCGGCAACATGGAGGTGCTGGAGCGCTTCGGCTCGCGCGAGCAGAAGGACCGCTGGCTGAAGCCCCTGATGGAGGGCGAGATCCGCTCGGCCTTCCTGATGACCGAGCCGGCGGTGGCCTCGTCGGACGCCACCAACATCGAGACCCGCATCGAGCGTGACGGCGACCACTATGTCATCAACGGCCGCAAGTGGTGGTCGAGCGGCGTGGGCGACCCGCGCTGCAAGGTGGCCATCGTCATGGGCAAGACCGATCCGGAGGGCCCGCGCC
>Ga0268287_100300_pt1 | contig 15741 bp, 15 predicted proteins | sample MetcocultureR3M_FD_191348 | JGI IMG/M metagenome (GOLD analysis project Ga0268287, IMG submission 191348) | Soil microbial communities from Anza Borrego Desert, Southern California, United States - Methanotrophic co-culture R3-M | ecosystem: Environmental > Terrestrial > Soil > Desert | place... | reverse complement strand
GTGGCGGCGGGCGCGGTTTCGGTGGGCTGGTCCGGCTATGTGGTCGGGCTGATCGAGGCCAGCTTCGGCCTCGAGATCCCCGACGCCCTGACGCTCGGGCCGTTCGACGGCGGGATGATCAACCTGCCGGCGATGGCCATCGCCGGCCTGGTCACCTGGCTGCTGGTGATCGGCACGCGCGAGAGCGCCACGGTCAACGCGATCCTGGTGGCCATCAAGGTGGCGGCCCTGACGCTGTTCATCGTCCTGGCGGTGCCGGTGATGAACATGGAGCAGTTCACCCCGTTCGCGCCCCTGGGCTTCGGCGGCATCGCGGCGGCGGCGGCGTCGATCTTCTTCGCCTACGTCGGCTTCGACGCCGTCTCGACGGCGGCCGAGGAAACCAAGAACCCGCAGCGGAACATGCCCATCGGCCTGATCGGCTCGCTGGCGATCTGCACCATCTTCTACCTGCTGGTGGCCGCCGGGGTGATCGGCACCGTCGGCGCCCAGCCGGTGTTCAGCCCGACCGGCGAAGCCCTCCACCCGGGCAGCCGCGAGCTCGCCGCGGCCTGCTCGGCCATCGGCGACGGGGCCGTGGTCTGCTCGAAGGAAGCCCTGGCCTGGACCCTGCGCCAGGTGGGTTGGCCGCAGATCGGCAACCTGATCGGGCTGGCGGCGGGCCTCGCCCTGCCGTCGGTCATCCTGATGATGATGTTCGGCCAGACCCGCATCTTCTTCGTGATGAGCCGCGACGGCCTGCTGCCCGCCGCGTTCTCGAAGATCCACCCGAAGTACAACACGCCCTACGTGATCACGGTCCTGACCGGCATCGCGGTGGCGCTGTTCGCGGCGTTCTTCCCGGTGGGCCAGCTGGCCAACATCTCGAACTCGGGCACGCTGTTCGCCTTCGCCGCGGTCTCCATCGCGGTGATGGTGATCCGCAAGACCGACCCGACTCGCCACCGGCCGTTCCGCACGCCGCTCGTCTTCCTCACCGCTCCGATCGCGGTGGCGGGCTGCCTGTTCCTGTTCGTCAGCCTGGACACGAAGAGCATCGTCCTCTTCTGCATCTGGGCGACGGTGGGCCTGGCGGTCTACTTCGGCTACAGCCGCTCCCGCAGCCACGTGGGCCGGGGCCTCGTCGAGACGCACGAGCTCGACACCGACGCCCCGCCCGGAGCCGTGCCGCCCATGCCGGGCGCGCCGGTCCCCGGCCAGCCCGACCGCTAGGCGGCCAAGGAAGGCCCGGGGTTCGCCCCGGGCCTTTTCTTTAGGGGCGCGAGCCCCGATCATAGGAGCGACATGAACGCTCCGCAGCCGACCCTTCCGATCCGCGCCGTCATCGCGCCGGTCACCCCGCTCCAGCAGAACTGCACCATCGTCTGGTGCGTGAAGACGATGAAGGCCGCCGTCATCGATCCCGGCGGCGAGGTCCCGCGCCTGCTGCAGGCGCTGAAGGACCAGGGCCTGACGCTGGAGAAGATCTGGATCACCCACGGCCACCTGGACCACGCCGGCGGCACGGCGGCCCTGAAGGAGGCCACCGGCGCGCCCATCGAAGGCCCCCACCCCGACGACGCCTTCTGGATCGAGGATATCGAGAGCTCGGGCGCGCGCTGGGGCATGCCCGACGCGCGCAGCTTCACCCCGGACCGCTGGCTGCAGGATGGCGATGTCGTCACCCTGGGCGAGACCGAGTTCGAGGTGATCCACTGCCCCGGCCACACGCCCGGCCACGTGGTCTTCTTCCACCGCCAGGCCCGGTTCGCGCAGGTGGGCGACGTGCTGTTCCAGGGCTCGATCGGCCGCACCGACTTCCCGCGCGGGAACCACGCCGACCTGATCGCCTCGATCACGAAGAAGCTGTGGCCGCTGGGCGAGGACGTGCGCTTCGTGCCCGGCCACGGGCCGATGTCGACCTTCGGCCAGGAGCGCCGCAGCAACCCCTTCGTCGCGGACGCGGTCCTGGCCGACGAGTAAGCGGCGTGACACGCGCGTTTCATCCGAGACATTCGAGCGTTACGGCGCCCGCCCATGCTGGGCGCCATGGAGCTTGCAGCTGACATGGCCGGCGCCGGGGCCCGCATCCTGATGGTCGACGACGACCCCGGCATCCGGGACGTGGTCTCCGACTTCCTGGGCCGCCACGGCTACAAGGTGGAGACCGCCGCCGACGCGCCCGAGATGGAGCGCGTGCTGGAGCGCGGCCCGGTGGACCTGATCGTCCTCGACGTGATGCTGCCCGGCGAGGACGGCTTGGCGATCTGCCGCCGGCTGACCACGGCCGACAACGCCCCGCCGATCATCATGCTGTCGGCCATGGGCGAGGACACCGACCGTATCGTCGGCCTGGAGCTGGGCGCCGACGACTACCTGGCCAAGCCGTGCAACCCGCGCGAGCTGCTGGCGCGCGTCCGGGCCGTGCTGCGCCGGGCCGAGCAGCGGACCAACGGCGGCGCGCTGGGCGCCGGCTGCGAGTTCGCCGGCTGGCGGCTGGACCTCGTGCGGCGCGAGCTGCGCTCGCCGCAGGGCGTGGTGGTGAACCTGTCCTCGGGCGAGTTCAGCCTGCTGCGCGCCTTCGTCGAGCGGCCGCAGCGCGTGCTGACCCGCGACCAGCTGCTGGAGTTCGCCCGCGGCCCCGACAGCGACGCCTTCGACCGCGCCATCGACGTCCAGATCAGCCGGCTGCGGCGCAAGCTGGACGACGGCGGCGGCGGCCACGACCTGATCCGCACCATCCGCAACGAAGGCTACATGTTCACCGCCAAGGTGAAGCGGACATGAGTCCGGCGGGCCGGCCGACGGCCTCGTTCTTCGTCCAGCTCCTGACCCTGACCGGCCTGACGCTGGTGGCCGCCTGGGCGATCAGCATCCTGCTGCTGTTCAGCCTGCCGCCGCCGATCCCGGACTTCTACCGCCTGAGCGAGATCCAGCGGACCTTCGCGGGCTCTCCGCCGACCTTCACCGAGCGTCGCCCGCTGGTGCTGCGCCAGGCCTCCCGGCCTCCGGGGCCCGAGCTGGAGGGCCGCACCATGCCGGTCATCCGCGGCAAGCTGGCCGAGGAGCTCGGGGTGGCGCCCGAGGCCATCGTGATCGCCGGCGAGCGAGGCCCCCTCTCCGACCGCCGGATCGGCCGCGTCCTGCGCGACCGCGCCGCGCGCGAGGGCATCCGGGAGGAACACTTCCTGATCGCCCCGTTCCAGGTCGGCGTGCGGCAGGCGGACGGGAGCTGGAAGGTCGTGCAGACCCAGAACCGGCTGGGCCTGTCGGACTGGCAGCAGCGCCTCGTCCTGTGGTTCGTGCTGTCGGCCCTGGCCATGGCGCCGGTGGCCTGGATCTTCGCGCGCCGCCTCTCGGCGCCGATCAAGCTGTTCGCCAGCGCCGCCGAGCGGCTCGGCCGGGATCCGAAGGCCGCGCCGCTGACCCTGAAGGGCCCCACCGAGATCGAGGTGGCCGCCCGCGCCTTCAACGAGATGCAGCAGCGCCTGCGCCGCTACGTCGAGGATCGCACGGCCATGGTGGCGGCCATCGCCCACGACCTGCGCACGCCCCTCACCCGCCTGCGGTTCCGCATCGAGGCCCTGCCCGAGGAGCAGCGGGCCAAGTTCTCCTCCGACCTCGACCAGATGGAGGAGATGATCACCGCCACGCTGGCCTTCGTGCGCGACACCAGCCGCACCGGCGAGCGCACGCCCCTGGAGCTGTCGTCCCTGCTGGAGAGCCTCTGCGACGAGATGGCCGAGACCGGCGCGCGGACCGAGGCCGAGCGGGGCGAGAAGGTGGTGCTGGAGGGCGATCCCGTGGCGCTGCGCCGCCTGTTCGCCAACCTGCTGGAGAACGCGGTGAAGTTCGGCGGCGGCGCCCGCGCGCGGGTGTTCCGCGAGGAGAGCCATGCGGTCGTCGAGATCGACGACGAGGGCCCCGGCATCCCGCCGTCCGAGGCCGAGCGGGTGTTCGAGCCCTTCTACCGCCGCGAGCCGTCCCGCAGCCGCCAGACGGGGGGTATCGGCCTGGGCCTGGCCGTGGTGCGCTCGATCGCCCGCAGCCACGGCGGCGACGTTACGCTCGCCAACCGCAGCGGGGGCGGCCTGCGGGCCAGGGTGCTGCTGCCGCTCTGAGCCGCATTTGCGGCGGGCGGATCGGACGGCCGGCCCCGCCCCTGAACGCCATCTGGGCCCTCAGGCGCGATTAAGCGTCGCACCACGCAACCTCTGCCGGTCCTCGTTGGTTAGCCAGACCGCTAACCCTGCGAGGCGCCGATGTCCGAGCCGGACCCCAGACCAGAACAAGATCCCCCGGAGACCGGGCCCGCGGACGATCCGCGCCCCGATCACCCCGAACGGCCGTCCCGCGGCGAGCGGCCGGTCGGAGGCGCCTCGCTCGACCTCCCCCTCTCATCGCCCGATTAGGAGAGTTGCCCAAGATGCCAAGCGTTGACTCAGGCAAGCCGCGCGCCCGGCGCGGGTTCGCCGCCATGAACCCCGAACGTCGTCGCGAAATCGCCCGCAAGGGCGGGGCCAGCGTGCCCGGCGAGAAGCGCAGCTTCGCGAAGGACCGCGACCTGGCCGCCTCGGCCGGGCGCAAGGGCGGCGAGGCCTCCCGCGGCGGCGGCCGCTCCCGGGGCCGCGAGAGCTAGGCTCTCAACAGCACCATGGCGAAGGCGGGGTGGGCGGACGCCCACCACCGCTCGAGCCTCCAGCCAGCCGCCGCGGCGAGTTCGCCGAACCCCTCCACGGTGAACTTGTAGGAGTTCTCGGTGTGCAGGGTCTCCCCGGCCGCGAAGCGGAACGTCCGGCCGGCCACGCTGACCGCCTGGTCCTTCAGGCTCATCAGGTGCATCTCGATGCGGCTCTCCGCATCGTTCCAGACCGCGCGGTGCGCGAAGGCGTCGAGGTCGAAGTCGCCGCCCAGTTCGCGGTTGATCCGCGCCAGCAGGTTCTTGTTGAACGCCGCCGTGACGCCGAGCGCGTCGTCATAGGCCGCCACCAGCGTGGCGGCGTCCTTTTTCAGGTCGATCCCCACCAGGAACGCCGCGCCGTCGCCCAGCAGGCGGCGGGCGCCGGCCAGGAACGCCTGGGCCTCCTGAGGCGTGAAGTTGCCGATGGTCGAGCCGGGGAAGAAGCCCACCACCGGCCGGCCCGCGGCGGCCACGGGCAGCTCCAGGGCGCGGGTGAAGTCCTCGCACAGCGGGGCGACGGCCAGCTTCGGATAGTCGGCCCGGATCGCCTTGGCCGCCCCCTCGAGCGCAGAGGCGCTGATGTCGATGGGCGCGTAGACGGCCACCTGCGGCGCGGCGTCGAGGACGATGCGGGTCTTCAGGCTGGCGCCGCTGCCGAACTCCACCAGCGCCGCGCCGTCGGGGATCTCGGCGGCGATCTCGCCGGCCGCGCTGCGCAGCAGGGCAAGCTCGGTGCGGGTCGGATAGTACTCGGCGAGCGCGGTGATCGCCTCGAACAGACGCGAGCCCTCGGCGTCGTAGAAGTACTTGGGCGGGATCGTCTTGCGCGGGCGGGAGAGGCCCGCGACCACATCCGCCTCGAAGCTGTCGTCTTCCGCGACGTCGCGCACGCCGTCGCGCGCCAGGCGCACGCCCGAGAACATCCACCGCTGATGCGGATAGAAGAAGTTGCGGTAGCTGGCCCGGACATGGCCGCCCGGCGTGACGCAGGCGCCGCCGCGCAGGACGAACTGGCCGGCCATGAACTTGCCGTTGTACTCGCCGACAGCGCCCTTGGCCGGCTTGAAGCCCGGATAGGGCGCATAGGCGCTGCGGGTCCATCCCCAGAGGTCGCCGTACATCTGGCGCAGGCCCTCGCCAGCCGACGCGGGCTGGGCGGTCAGGCGGCCCGATGTCAGGAACTCGCCGTCGTGCCAGGCGTGGGCGGCGGCGTGCTCCCACTCCGCCTCGCTCGGCAGGCGCGCCCCCGCCCAGGCCGCGTAGGCGTCGGCCTCGAAGTAGCTCACGTGGCTGACCGGGGCCGCGGGGTTCACCGGACGCGGGCCCCTGAGGGTCATCTCGGTCCAGCCGTCCTCGCCCTCGCGCCAGTAGAGCGGCGCGCGCCAGCCCTCGGCCTGGACGCGGGCCCAGCCGTCAGAGAGCCAGAACTCGGGCCGGCCGTAGCCGCCGTCGGCCATGAAGGCCAGCCACTCGCCGTTGGTCACCAGCCGGTCGGCGAGGCGGAAGGGCTCGAGCCAGACCTTGTGGCGCGGCGTCTCGTTGTCGAAGGCGAAGCCCGGTCCCGCATGGCCGATCTCGACCAGCCCGCCCTCGAAACCGATCCAGGCCGCAGGCGCGGGCTCCGTCTGGGGGACGCCCTTGGGCGGTGCATAGGCCGGCTGCAGCGGCGAGCCGGCGAACAGGTGCAGGATGTCCATCAGGATCAGCTCCTGATGCTGCTGCTCGTGGGCGAGGCCGAGGTCCAGGAGGTCGGCGTGCGGTCCCGCCCCGCCGGCCAGCAGCCGCGCCATGCCGGCGTCGACGTGGGCGCGGTAGGCCATGACGTCGTCGAACGAGGGCCGGGTCATCAGCCCGCGTTCGGGCCGCGGCTGCCGGGCGCCGACCGCCTCGTAGTAGGAGTTGAACAGATAGCCGAAGCGCGGATCGAACACCCGGTAGCCCGTCAGGCGCGGCGTCAGCAGGAAGGTCTCGAAGAACCAGCTGACGTGCGCCAGGTGCCACTTGGTCGGGCTGGCGTCCGGCATCGACTGGACCTGCATGTCCTCGGGCGTCAGCGAGCGGATCAGCGCCTCGGTGGCCCGGCGGACGGCGCGGTATCTGGCCAGGGCCTCGGAGTCGTCCGCCCGCGGGACGGCCTCGGTGGTCCGGTGGATGTCGCCCATGAAGCTCTCCTCGCCGTCAGGCGGCTGATGTGGGCGCACGGTTGCGCCGCCACAACCGATCCTTGCCGTCATTTGTGAAGCTTCGGGCCCAGCGTCGGCAACGTGACTCAGCCGGCCGAGTTCCAGGATTCTGGCGATTTTCAGGCGCTTAGGTTCCCGGAACGGTTGCCAGGGGGGCGCGTTGAACGGGCCAACCGAGAGCTAGCGCAGCCGGCCCAGCGCTCCCCCGGGCCCAAGAGGACAGCATGAGTTCGACGTCCAGTTGGCGGGACGAGGTGGTGGGCATGATCCCGGCGCTGCGGGCGTTCGCCTGGTCCCTCAGCCACAACGGCTCGGACGCCGACGACCTCGTCCAGGACACGCTGATCAAGGCCTGGACCAACCGGGACAAGTTCGAGCCCGGCACCAACCTGCGCGCCTGGCTTTTCACCATCCTGCGGAACACCTACTACACGAGCGTCCTGCGCCGCCGCCGCGAGGTGCGCGACGAGACGGGCGAGTACGCCGGCGGGCTGAGATCGCCGCCGACCCAGGACTGGAGCGTGGCCATGCGCTCGCTGCAGGCGGCCCTGCAGCAGCTGCCGGCCGAGCACCGCGAGGCGCTGATCCTGGTGGGCGCGGCGGGCCTGTCCTACGAGGAGGCGGCCGAGATCTGCGGCTGCGCGCTCGGCACCATCAAGAGCCGGGTGAACCGCGCCCGCGCCCGCCTGCTGAAGATCATGGACGCCGAGGACGCGACCGACGTGATGGCGCTGGAGTCCGCCACCGCCATGGGCACCGCCTAGGCGGACTTCCTGGCCGGCGCCGCGGAGGGCGCTGCGGGCGAGCCCTCGTCCAGCTGTTCGACCACCGAGCGGAGCCGGTCCGGCAGCGGGCGGGCCTGCAGCGCCCGGAACATGCCCTTCAGGCTCGCATCGAGGGCGGCGGCCTTCTCGCGCTTGCGCGTCATCGATCCCACTCCCAGCCGGCCGCATCGCACCGCGGAGCCGCGGCGCGCAAGTGCCCCCCGGCGGCGGCGGGCGCAACCCCGGTGCGACAATGCGGAACAGCCCGGACCCGCCGCCGTTGACCCTGCGAGACCGTATCCGGAGGAGGACCAGACATGGCGGACCGCAACGACTATCGCGGATCGTGGAGCGGCGGCGGCGACGACCGCTGGCGGCGCGGCGACGAGCATCGCCAGGAGCATCGCCGGCGCGAACGCTGGGGCGGGCGCGAGGAGCGCTCGTTCCGGGGCGGCCACGGCGAGGAGGAGCGCGAGCCCTGGCGGCGCGACCGCTACGGCTCCCTGTACGACCAGGACCGGACGAACTACGGCTCGGGCTGGGACCGCGACCGCGGAGACTACGGCCGCGGCCAGGACGACGACCGTCGCCCCCGCGAGGACTACCGGCAGACCTGGCGGCCCGGCGGCGGCGCCCCGTACGGCGACATGGAGCTGAACACCCGCAGCCCCGGCTACGAACAGTTCGGCGCGCCGCACGACTACGCCTACCACCCGCATTCCGAGTTCGATCCCGACTACCTGCACTGGCGGGACGAACAGCTGCGCCTGCACGACCGCGACTACCAGGAATGGCGCCGGCAGCAGCACCAGCAGTACGACGACGAGTACCGCCGCTTCCGCTCCGAACGGCGCGAGGGCTTCGGCCGCTCGTTCCAGGAATGGCGCTCGCAGCGGAACATGACCGGCGGCATGGCCCAGCAGCACATCACGCCCGAGACCCACGACTACGCCCGCCGGACCGCGGCCGGCTTCGGCCACGGCCAGGACCGGCCCTCGGGCAGCCTCGAGCCGCCGGGCGCGCTGACCGGGCGCGCCGGCGCCGGCGGCTCCTCGGCAGGCGGCCCAGCATCCAGCGGCGGCGCTCTTGCGTCGGGGGACGCGGAGTTCGGCAAGACCCCGCCCCAGGTGCAGGCCGCCACCGACGGCGACCGGCGCACCGACGAGAAGGACAAGAAGGACGACGAGCGGCGGTCGTAGGCCTTCCTCGCACTGCCCCACCCTGCCCTGCCCGCGCGCCCGCCGGCGCGCGGGCTTCCGCCCCGTCAACCAAGGCGGCGGCCCCGATTGGCGGCCAAGATCCGATCCGCTAGCAATTCGTATCGAGCGGGCGGCCACAAGCCCGCCGGGAGACGGAACGCAGCAGGGCATGAGCGAAGACCCCATCAAGCTCCTGACCGACATCCCGTCGGTCCACGCCGCCGCGCGCGGCGACCACGTCGCGGTCGAGTTCGAGGGCCGCCGCCTGACCTACGCCGAGCTCGACCGCCGGTCGGACCAGGTCGCGGGCTTCCTGCAGCAGGCAGGCGTGAAGCCCGGCGACCGCGTCGCCTGGCTCGGGCGCGCCTCGGAGGCCTGGTACGAAGTCTTCTTCGGGACCGCGAAGGCGCGCGCCTGCTTCGCGCCGATCAACTCGCGCCTCGCCCCGCCCGAGATCGCCTTCATCCTGGGCGACTCCGGCGCGGATCTGTTCTTCGTGAGCCCGGAGTTCTTCGCGTGCGCCGAGGCGGTGGTCGCCCAGGTGGACCGGCCGATCCGGCTGATCGGTGTCGGCGGCGAGCGGGCCGGATTCGAATCCTACGCCGCCCTGCGCGAGGCCGCCCCCGCGCCCGAGCTGACCCGACCCTCGCCAAGCGACGACGTCCTGCAGCTCTACACCTCCGGCACCACCGGCCTGCCCAAGGGCGTGCGGCTGACGCACGGGGCCTACGCGGCGTTCCTGGAACTGCGCCACCAGGTGCCCGGCTTCGCCTACGCGGCCGAGGACACGGTGCTGATCCTGATGCCCCTGTTCCACGTGGCGGGGACGAACATCAGCTTCTCGGGCCTGGCGGCCGGGGCGCGGCTGGTGCTGATGGCCGAGTTCGATCCCGCGGCGGTCCTGCGCGCGATCGCGGCCGAGGGCGTGAACCACGCGTTCATGGCGCCGGTGATGATCAACGTCCTCCTGCAGACGCCGCAGATCGCCGACACCGACTTCTCCAGCATGAAGACCGTCTGCTACGGGGCCTCGCCGATCTCGGAGGCGGTGCTGAAGGCGGCGACCGAGCGGTTCGGCTGCGGCTTCATCCAGTTCTACGGGATGACCGAGACCTGCGGCGCGGGGACCACCCTGGCCCCGGAAGAGCACCGCGGCGAGCTGTTCCGCTCTTGCGGACGGGCCTGGCCGACGCTGGAGGTGCGGGTGGCGGACGAGGCGGGGAACGCCCTTCCCGCCGGCCAGATCGGCGAGATCGAGATTCGCGGGCCGATCCTCATGGCCGGCTACTGGAACCGCCCGGAGGCGACGGCCGAGACCATCCGGCCCGACGGCTGGCTGCGCACCGGCGACGCCGGCTACATGGACGAGGGGGGCTTCTTCTTCGTCCACGACCGGGTGAAGGACATGATCGTCACCGGCGGCGAGAACGTCTATCCGGCCGAGGTGGAGAACGCGATCCTCGGCTGCCCCGGCGTCGCCGACGCGGCGGTGATCGGCGTGCCCGACGAGCGCTGGGGCGAGGCGGTGAAGGCCGTCGTCGTCCCCTCGCCCGGCCAGGAGCCGGACCCGACGGCGATCATCGCCTGGGCCCGCCAGCGGATCGCGGGGTTCAAGGCCCCAAAGTCGGTGGACTTCATCGAGGCCCTGCCCCGCAACCCGTCCGGCAAGGTGCTGCGCCGCGAGCTGCGCAAGCCCTACTGGGAGGGCCGCGACCGCAACGTCGGCTGAGCCGCCCGCTACGCCGCCGTGCTGGGGCGTTCCTTCACGCGGGCGAACCAGTCGGTCAGCCTGGCGAAAGCCGGATCCAGGGGCTGGCCCACCATGGCGCCGAAGTCGAGGAAGCTGAACAGCAGCACGTCGGCCAGGGTGAAGCGCTCGCCGACGATCCAGGGTCCCTGGAACTGGCCCTCCAGCCACTCGAGCCCGTCGCGGGCGATCGCCTTCAGGCCCGCCGAGGCCTCGGGCAGGCAGCGCATGCGGGCCTCGAACATCGGCAGGCCCTCGCCGAAGCGGAAGCCGTTGGCCATCGGCTCGCAGATCTTCAGGTCGATCCGGCGCGTCCACATGCGGACGATCGCCCGTTCCTGTGGCGTGCGGCCGATCAGCGGCGGCTCGGGCTGCACTTCCTCGAGATACTCGCAGATGGCGGTGATCTCGGTGAGGCAGGTCCCGTCGTCCAGTTCCAAGGCCGGGGTCTGGCCGGCCGGATTGACCTGGAGATAAGGCGCGCGCCGGTTCTCGCCGCCGCGCAGGTCGACCTCCACCGTCTCGAGCTTCAGACCCTTCTCGGCCAGGAACATGCGCACCATGCGCGGGTTGGGTCCGACGGACGTGTAGAGCTTCACCTTATCCCCCCTTTTCACAGCCCCTGCGGCGAGGGGGCCGGTTGACTTAACGAAAAATTAGGCACAGCCGCGTACTAGAATTTCCGATTCGAGCGGCGTATAACGCCGCTATGCACGAGCGCAGTTTCAGACCCGATCTGACGGGCTCGGACGAGAGCCTGGACGATCTCCTCACCCGCCTCAAGGCTCAACTCAGCCGCCCCAAGGCCCCCGGCCGGGACCTGCCGCCCGACGAGGACCATTTCGTCACCTCCCGGTGGCCGCGCGGCGGCGCCGGCGGCGCGGAAGCGCCGCTGCCCAAGCCTGAACGTCCGCCAGCGGACTGCTTCGCCTACTGACGCCGGTTCAGCCGCGCCATCGTGAAGTCGGCCGCCAGGACGCAGCGCACCTGCGCGCGCGGCGCGGCGATGGTCGCCGGCTGGCCGGGGGGGATGTCGAAGTACCAGTCGCCCCTGGCCGTAGTGACCTTCAGCGCCCTGGGCGTGGTGAACTGACAGACCGGATAGGTCGCCGGCGCCCAGCCCGCGCCGTAGCGCAGCGGGCTGCAGCTCACGTGGCCGAACTGCCGGTAGAAGGTCACCCCGTCGTAGACCGTCCCCTTGCGGACCTTCAGCCCCCGCGCCTCGAACTGGGCTTCCGTGAGGGCCGCGCAGGGCGGGCCGTCGATGGTCCATTCCCGCTGCAGCGCGAGCGCCGCGTCCCGGCGCTTGAGGTAGGAGCCGGTGTAGACCCACGCCGGAAAGCCCACCGCAGCGAGCAGCGCCAGACCGATCACCAGCCTCTGCCCGAGACCGCGCCGCGGCGGACTGCGAACCCCCAGGTCCCTGGTCATGGGCGCCCTCCCGGTTTTCTAGACTACATGTGTAATCCAAAACCCGGGCGGACGGCAAGGCTCAGGCGGCGAGCTTCGGGCGCTCCTTGGCCTGGCCGGCCGGGTTGGTGAACCGCAGCACGCCGTCGTCGAGCTTGGCGTAGCGCAGGCTCATCAGGTCGAGGGCGTAGTTCTGATAGAGCTTCCACGGCGGCTTGTTCCCCTGCTTGGGGAACCTGGCCATCGCCCGCTGGACGTAGCCCGACGAGAAGTCCAGCCACGGCTCGTGCGTCACGGTGGGATCGTCGTTCACCGGCGTCGCCTGGCGCAGGCCGGTCTTCTTCATGTGGTTCAGGACCCGGCTGACGTACTCGCACGTCAGGTCGCACTTCAGGGTCCAGGAAGCGTTGGTGTAGCCGAAGGCCGAGGCCAAGTTCGGCACGCCCTCGTACATCATGCCCTTGTAGGACAGCGTCTGGGACGCATCGACCTTGCGGCCGTCGACGGTGAGTTCGACGCCGTTCCAGACCTCCAGGACGAGGCCGGTCGCCGAGACGACGACGTCGGCCTCCAGCTCCTGCCCGGACTTCAGCCGGATCCCCGTCTCGGTGAACGTCTCGATATGGTCGGTGACCACCGAGGCGCGGCCCGACTTGATCATCTTGAACATGTCGGAGTCCGGCACCAGACAGAGGCGCTGATCCCAGGGATTGTAGCTGGGGGTGAAGTGGGTCTCGATGTCGTAGTCCGGGCCCAGCTCCTGGCGGACCATCTTCAGGATGCGCGCCTTGACCGCCTCGGGCTTCTCGCGGGCCATCTTGAAGAAGTACATGCCGAACAGGACGTTGCGCCAACGGACGATGTCATAGGCGAGCTTGCCCGGCAGCACCTTGCGCAGCCAGTTGGCGAACCGGTCCTCGGCCGGCCGCGAGACCACGTAGGTCGGCGAGCGCTGCAGCATGACGACGTGGGCGGCGTCCTTGGCCATCTCGGGCACCAGGGTGACCGCCGTCGCCCCCGAGCCGATCACCACGACCTTCTTGCCCGTGTAGTCGAGGCCCTCGGGCCACTGCTGGGGATGGACGAAGGCGCCCTTGAAGCGCTCGCGGCCCGGGTATTCGGGCGTGTAGCCGCCCTCGTAGGAATAGTAGCCGCCGCACAGGAACAGGAAGCTGCAGGTGAAGCGGACAGTCTTGCCGGCGTGCTCGGCCTCGACGGTCCAGAGCGCGTCCTCGGTGGACCAGGAGGCCCGCTTGACGAGGTGGCGGAAGCGGATGTGACGGTCGATGCCGTGCTCGGCGGCCGTCTCGCGCACGTACCGCAGGATCGAGGGGCCGTCGGCGATCGCCTTGGCCTCGCGCCACGGCTTGAAGGCGTAGCCCAGGGTGTACATGTCGCTGTCCGAGCGGATGCCGGGATAGCGGAACAGGTCCCAGGTCCCGCCCGAGGCGTCGCGGCCCTCGAGGATGACGTAGCTGCGGTCGGGCGCCTCGGTCTGCAGGTGGTAGCCGGCGCCCACGCCGGACAGGCCCGCGCCCACGATCACCACGTCGAAGTGTTCGACAGCCATCTGGATTCCCACCCTTTGAGATTTGCGGCGGAAGATATCTGAACGCCGATCACTTTCCAGCCGAAAAGGGCGCGCCCTCGCTCAGCGCCACGAGGTAGTCCACCAGCGGCTCGGTCCCGGAGGCCCGGATCAGGCCCGAGCGGTAGAGCGCGACCGCGCCGTGCAGCAGGGACCAGATCGCGATGACGCGGTCGCGTCCCTCGGCGCCGCGCGCGCCGCCGGCCAGGGCCTGCAGGCTGAGGGCGATCACGCGGTCGGACGCGGCCTTGAGCGCGGGCGTGGCGGCGATCTGCTTGCGGTCCCGGTCCATCACGAGACCGTAGAGGCCGGGCTCCTCCAGGGCGAAGCGCGCGTAGGCGGCGACGAAGCCCCGCCGGACCTCGCCCCCCTCCCCGATCGCCGCCTCCAGCCGGTCGGCCAGGATCTCGTAGCCGCGCGCCGCCACGGCGTTCAGCAGGCCTTCGCGGTCGCCGAAGGGGCGGTAGAGCGCGCGGTGCGCCACCCCGACCTTCGCCGCGACCTCGCGCATCGACACCGCCTCGCCGCCGCCGGCGCGGACCAGTTCGAAGGCGGCGTCGAGGGCCGCCCGCGCGAGGTCTCCGTGATGGTAGGACGTCTTGGCCGGCACCCGCCCGGCTTAGGTGCGCCGCACGTGCCAGGCAATCGTCATGCCGGCGACGGACTGGCCCTCGGCGTCCTGGATGTCGACGGCGACGTCGAAGGCCACCTTGCCGTCGGCGTCCAGCCGCGCGCGCAGCGCCTCGGCCGGCTCGGCGCAGCGGGCCGTGGCGGTGAGCGCGCCCCGCGCCAGGCGGGAATACTGGATCGAGGCGCCCGAGGCGACGGGCCGGATCTGGTCCAGGCGGTCGGCGAAGGTCCCCACCATGGCCCCGCCCGAGGCGGTCTCGCCCAGGGTGAACAGCGCGCCGGCGTGCATGGTGCCGATGTGGTTGGACACCTCCTCGCGCTGGTCGAGCCGCGCGCGCGCCTCGCCGGGCTTCACCTCCACCAGTTCGACGCCGGTGTGGGCCGCATAGGGCACGGTGCTCATGGCCATGGGCCTGCCTCCTAAATGTATCCGATGGATACATGACGGCCACGACAGCGGAGCGCAAGGCCAAGCTCAAAAGTTATCGTTGATCAGTTACCCTTGATCTGGATCAATTGGGGGAACGGCCCGCCGCCCGATGCTGCGGCCGAAGCAGAGCCGCGCCGTCCGAGCGCCGCCGGGACAGGAAACGGGACAGGGAAGACGCCATGAACGATGCCGCCATGCCGAAGGGGCCCGCGACCGCCCTCGAACACTTCGACGTCCTGATCGTGGGCGCCGGAATCTCCGGGATCGGCGGCGCCTACCACCTGAAGCAGCAGTGCCCCGGCAAGAGCTTCGTGGTGCTGGAGACGCTGGAGAGCTTCGGCGGCACCTGGCTGACCCACACGTATCCGGGCATCCGCTCGGACAGCGACCTCTACACCTTCGGCTACCGCTTCAAGCCCTGGGTCGGCCCGCCCATCGCCACGGCGGACGAGATCCTGAAGTACATGGGCGAGGTGATCGAGGAGAACGACCTTGCCCCGCACATCCGCTACCGCCACCGGATCACCAACGCGACCTGGTCCAGCCGCGACAACCTCTGGACCGTCGAGGCCGAGCGCCTCGACACGGGTCAGGCCGTGGCGTTCACCTGCAACTTCCTGTGGATGTGCCAGGGCTACTACCGTCACTCCGAGGGCTACACCCCCGAGTGGCCGGGCATGGCCGACTTCAAGGGCCGCATCGTCCATCCGCAGACCTGGCCGGACGACCTGGACCTGAAGGACAAGAAGGTGGTGGTGATCGGCTCGGGGGCCACGGCGGCGACGCTGGTGCCGGCCATCGCCGACGACTGCGGCCACGTCACCCTGCTGCAGCGCTCGCCGACCTACTTCATCCCCGGCCGCAACGCCAACGAGCTGGCCGACATCCTGCGCGAGCTGAAGATCGACGAGGCCTGGATCCACGAGATCGTCCGCCGCAAGATCCTGCACGACCAGGACCTGTTCACCCGCCGCTCGTTCGAGGAGCCCGAGGCGGTGAAGCAGGAGCTGCTGGCCGGCGTCAGCGCCTTCGTCGGACCCGAGATCACCGAGAAGCACTTCACGCCCTCGTACCGGCCGTGGCGGCAGCGGATCGCGTTCGTGCCGGACGGCGACATCTTCCAGTGCGTG
>Ga0268287_100299_pt1 | contig 15869 bp, 15 predicted proteins | sample MetcocultureR3M_FD_191348 | JGI IMG/M metagenome (GOLD analysis project Ga0268287, IMG submission 191348) | Soil microbial communities from Anza Borrego Desert, Southern California, United States - Methanotrophic co-culture R3-M | ecosystem: Environmental > Terrestrial > Soil > Desert | place... | reverse complement strand
TGTTCGGGTCAGTGGTCAGGAAGCCATAGAGGTCGTCGGTCGTCGGGCCATCCTTCACCTTGCGCACGCTGGTCCATTGCGGAACATGGAGCCCGGCGAAGAACATCAATGGCTTGCTTTCGTCTCGAGCAAACCAGGCGTTCGGAGTTTTTCCACCTTCCTCCTTGCTGGCCGGATCCGGCTCGGCAAAGCTCGTTACCGGCACGAGGCAGCGATGCGCGACACCGAACCATCGCTTCCAATGTGAAAAGTTCAGTTTTCGGACATTCGTGGTCCCGCTGTCGAGTTGCTCCCGGACGAGCTTTTCAAAATCGAACTCCTGCCCCTTGGCGCGCAGCTTTTCCGCCTTGTCGTTTGGCACTTAAACGTAAGAATGCGGCCGTTTCTTTCTTGTTTGGCATTTAATTTGAGATTCTATGGGCAAAGAATCTCAAATTAAGTGCAGCTGCGAAGATGTCCGTGACTGACGTGCGCAGCCCACAATCTCGTCTATGGCGCTCCCGAACCGAGCTTTGTTCTCGCCCATCATATGGCTTCGCAGCATGTGAAGCATCTCCGGACCTGAGTGCTGGACGATGGCCACACCAGCTAAAAGAGCCGGCCTCAAGTGCAGCGGCAAGAGCGTACTTGCTCGCGACGGAAGTTTGCTACTTTGCACCCTGAGCACGTCGTCGAGATCAGGAATGATCACGCCGAGCACTCTATGGTTTGATGGTTCGTAGCGATCGGGCAAAGGCCTTGGGACGCGCCGCATCAGGAGGAGGCGAGCAATTTCGCTTGGCGGCATCCAGTTTTGCATGCCGCGCTCGGCCTCGTCGTCGAGAAGCTGTTCTCCTATAAGGGCGCTATTGTGATAGCGACTGAAGGGAGAGCGTCGGGGACGCCCGTCAGCGTTCTGAAGGAGGTTACCACAAAGCGGACAGGTGATGCGCCAGCCGAGAAACCGGCTACGAAGAAGGGGATGCAACTCGTTGGTAATCGGACTACAGCTGCAACATAATTGTCGGGGCCCGCTGGCAATCAGGCGCCGCGACGACTTCGTGATGTTCGAGAACGTCATGCGCAGCACCGTGGTGGGATCAGCAGAGAACATACGGGCGATGCGGGCAACCTGACTTTCGGTGATGTCTACATCGGCCGTGCGCAAAGATTGTATCTCGGGAAGGCAATGCTGAAGCATAGCCAAGGGAGGGACCGCATAGAAAGCAGCATGCCGAATGATCCACGACGACAGAAGTTCATCGGGGTAGGGCGCCAGCCTTACCGGCAATTGCCGTGCGGATAATCCCATCTCATGCGAATGCTGCTTCGGCGTCAAATTCCGGCTCCCATTTCTCAATGGCTTCATCGGTAATCCGCTCTTTTCCGCTTTCGATCGCCTCGATAGCCAGTGAGTTGATTATGTGGAAGATGTTGGCAGTGATGCCCTCTCTGATCTGCAGTATCCGCCGCAAAGATTTTGCGGTTAGCACCGATGGGTGACGCAGTGGCGTGTTACGCAGGATCAAGGCGACCAAGATTTCGAACTGCTCATTTGCAACCCAGCGGCTCAGCGTGAACTGTTCGAAGCGGCGCGCCAATTGTACATCGCCGCCAATGGCCTCACGGGCGTCATTGACCCCGAAGCAGACGAGCGAGATCTGAAGGCGGTTGCTCAGAAAGCGCAGCGTATTGAGGACGATGCGTTGCTCGCGATATGTTCCAGCGAGAATGTTATGCACTTCGTCGATCACCAGCACTTGCACGCCGATTGCTTCCATGATGCGCAACGCAGCCTGCTCCATTTGTGCAATATCGGCGCGCGGCCGCTGCGGTGCGCCGAGGAGGGTCAGAAGTTCGGCATAAAACCGTCTCTCACCAGGCCGGCTGGTCATCTCCATTGCGAGAACCGGCGTTTTCAGCCTGCCGGTGAGCGAATTGAAGCTTGGCGGGTGTTGCTCACGGAAACGCTTCATGATCATTGTTTTGCCCATTCCACTGTCACCGTATATGGCGATGGAAGGCATTCGCGTCCCGCGTGGATGATCGACGAGGAGGTTGAGGCGATCAAGCACCTGCTTGGCACGCGGATAAACGAGCCAGCGACGTGATCTTATCGCGCGGATGCGCTGTTTGTCTGCTTCACCGAGCAGTACCGCGGCATTCGCAGTCAGGTGAGAGATTTCTGTGTTCATGCAAGCTCATTCCGTGTCCTCGAAAGCAACAGGTTTGCTGGAGTCGATCCCCCGAAGCGAGCCCCAACCGCCGTCATCCACTTTCGTTTTCGCGCGGGCAGGGCGGCCCCGCCGCGCAGTCGCTGTCGCCTTGACCGCTGCATCCACCAGCTTGCGCTGCTCGATCGCTGTGCCAACGATGGTGCGGGTATTCACCTCTCGTCGCCCCTTCGCCAGAAGCGCACGGCGCGCCGCCAAGGCTTCGGGCAGTGTTATCGAAGGCAAGGTAAGATCGGCGTAGCGAGCTTCCACGAAGTTGCCAGAGGGTCGCCGCACGAAGACACGAGACATGTCCCGAGGATCGTATTTGACGAGCAACCGGCGATTTGCACTCCCGACGTCGGCACTTAGGGCTGCCGACCAATAACGCAGTCCAAAGAGATGGATCCCGGTTGGTTGCAGCGTGCGCTCCTGCTCGGGCAGGAATGTCAGCCAAAAACGCATGCGATCCTGCGGCAATCGGAGAGGAATTTCACCCTCGTGCTCGCGCCAGACGGCGATTGGCGGGCGGCCTAGACTGCCGTGGATCGACTGATGGTAGTTACCAACAATGTCGAGGGCGATGTATCGCTCGAGTTCGCGCAAGGTCAGCGCCGAATGCCGCTTCGAGTCGTATTCGCCAAGCTCCTGTGCATTGCTGAACGTCGTACCGGGTAGTAAGTGGAGTCTACCCATCTGGGTGCCGATCAACCGTTCGATATGGCCACCGAACCGCGGTTCGCCGGGTGGGCGCCAATTGATCGCCATGCCCGCATCCTCACACCCCCTCTTGAAAGCACGACTCCTGAAGTCGCTGCCGTTATCGACATGCAACGTCTCTGGGAGTCCGGCTACGGGCCACGGTTCGATGATCTCGCGCTCCCGCAGCCAAGGCGATTTGTCAAAGACGGAGTGTAGCAAGCATAAACTGGTCGACAGCCGGGAGGGGGCGTCCATCGTGAGGTAAAACCCTGTTACCATCCGAGTGCAGACGTCCATGGCAAGAGTTAGCCAAGGCCTCCCGATCGGCAGACGGGTCTCCTCGTCGACGATGAAGACATCTGCTTTGGTATGATCGACTTGGACAATCTGGAGTGGACGTGACGCAGCGAGCACTCCAGGAACAGCGGTTGTCCGCTTCACGACTTCGGCTTCGCCCCGTCGTTTGGCACGCTTCTGAAGGTCGATGTCCTCGATCCGTGCTTCTATCGTCCGGCGATGTGGCGGTTTGAGCCCGACCGAGACGCAGGACGTCTGTACATCGCGAATTAATTGAGCAACGCCCGGACGGTTCTTATTCAAGTAGTATCGGTTGATGCTGGTGCGGATGATTTCCTCTCGCTTGTCGTCGAGCATCCTGCGGCCGTTAGGCCGGCCGGGTTTGCGCTCCACCAGCGACATCACCGTTCCTCCAGCTCGAAATAGCTTGATAAGCCGGAATGCAGTTGCCCGACTGACGTCTAGTTCGGCAGCCAGTAGCGCCATATCCCCGGCCGCTACCTTGCCAGACCGGCGCATCAGAAATCCTCGGATGGCCTCGGCTCGTCGACACGCCTCATCCCAAAGCGCTTCGTCAACCTCTTCAGGGAATGGATCAATCATGCAGAAATATCGTCGATTGCGTCGAGGATTGAATCTCACATTAAGTACCAAAATCCAAGAAGCAATCTCACATTAAGTGCCAAGTCTCAAATTAAGTGCCAAGCTATCTTGTTGAAAATATTGGGAGCCGAATCTCACCGTTAAAGGGTCTTCCTCACTTTGTGTGGTTAACAAGTCGTTAGCGGTCATCCCGGTATGGACGGGGATGCGAACAAAATCGAAATGGTCGCCCGGTTCGGGCATCAAGGTAAAAAGTGTCGTGTCCGACCGCGATGGTGATTAGGTTGTGTCTGCTGGCGGAGCATCCTCGGGTACTTGCCCAGATTGCCGGAAACAGAGCAGAAGTCGGCACGGCTGGTCGTACCGCAGTCTCCAGGACCTGCCGACCCAGGGCAATGAAGTGACGGTAAGGCTGCGATTAAGCCGCTGGCGTTGCAGTTATCGGCAGTGCGAACGGCAAACGTTCACCGACCCGATCCCGGAGATCGCCGCGCCCTACGCCCGCAGGACAACGAGGGTCGCCAAGATAGTTGGCCTTCTGGGTCACGGCACAGGCGGACGTCCGGGAGAGCGCTTGATGAAACAGCTCGGGATGCCGGTTAGCGACGACACCATCCTTCGGCACTTGAAGCGCATGGCTTCACAGGTCGACAACGAGCCACCCGCGCGGATCATCGGTATCGATGACTGGAGTTGGAGGAAATCGTGGCGCTACGGCACGATCATCGTCGATCTCGAGCGCAGAAAGGTCGTGGACATTCTCGAGGACCGGAGCGTGACAAGCGTTGCACAATGGTTGAAGCGGCATCCCACCATTGAGGTGGTCAGTCGAGATCGATGCGGGCTTTACGCGCAGGCAGCTCGTGAAGCTGCCCCGCAAGCGTCTCAGGTTGCTGACCGCTTTCATCTCTTCCAGAACCTGCGTCTTGCGATCGAGGAACAGATGAGCCTTTCCGGCCGAGCTACAGGCAGGCCACTGCTGCCAGACGAGGACATCGAGACTGATTATGACGATCGAGCTTTGCATGAGGAGGCGCCTGGAATGCGGTTGCGCTATCAGCTTCGACGGACACATAGGCAGTCCCGGAAGGAGCTGTTCGAGACGGTGCACGCCTTGAGCAAAGAAGGCCTGACCTGCTCGGAGATTGCGCGTCGCACGGGATATGGCCGTCGCAGCATCGCGAAATGGCTGACGTTTGAAACGCCACCCGACCGACGCAGGAACGCGCTACAGCCGACATCTCCTCTATACTTTGAAGCCTTTCTCATGCAGTCCTGGAAGGACGGCAACCGCCGTGGGCGGCATCTGTTTCATGACATCAAGCACCGCGGGTACACCGGCAGCTTTTCCAATCTTGAACGTCTCTTGGCAAACTGGCGCCGCGCCGAGAGGCCGGGAGCGGATACGGATACGGATAAGAATGATGCGGCGCCGGCTCAGATTGGCCTGGTCGACAGCACATATGACGATGCGCCTGTGCGTGATCCGCACACCGGTCATTTGATCTCACCGGTAGTCGCCGCTGCTCTTTGCATCAAGCCGCGCGGTACGTTGACCATCAATCAAGAGCGGAAAGTGGACGCCCTTAAACAGGGATCACAGACGTTCGCCACCTTGCGCAGCTTCTCCATGCGGTTTCGCGGCATATTTAGCAGCCGAACGTCGGCAAGGCTCGAAGATTGGATTGATGATGCCATTCATTCTGGCCTGGTTTTCCTGGCCCGTTTTGCCCGCGTTCTTCGCCGCGACATCGATGCGGTCTGTAACGCAATCGATCTGCCCTGGAGCAATGGTCAGGCGGAAGGTCAGATCAACCGACTGAAGACGATCAAGCGCTCGATGTACGGTCGAGCGGGTCCAGAGCTTCTGAGAGCACGGATGATGCCGATCAAATCGGCCGATCTCCACACAAAGTGAGGCAGACCCCGATTAAATGCAAAACGACAGCCGTCTACGATCTTGAAGAAGCTGTCCGCATCTCCAAAGCAAAGCCATCTGGCGAGGGCGCTCCGCGAGCTCGGTCGGATTGAGCGTTCGCTCTTCATGATCGAATGGTACTCAAGCCCGGCACTACGGCGAAGATGCCAAGCCGGTCTCAACAAGGGCGAGGCCGCCCATAAACTGAAGCGCGCTGTCTTCTTCCATGAGCGGGGCGAGATCCGCGACCGGTCGTACGAAAGCCAGGCGTTCCGCGCCTCTGGTCTCAACCTTGTCGTCAGCGCAATCGTCCACTGGAATACGGTCTATATCGAACGGGCCATCACTCACTTACGCAAGGCGCGTCGCGAGATTCCTGATCATGTGCTCAAGCACGTCTCGCCTCTGAGTTGGGAGCATATCAACCTTACCGGCATCTACACCTGGGACGCGGAACATCAGATGCCCGAAGGCTTCCGGTCGCTCAGACTTCCGGCTAGGCTAAGGGACGCTGCGTAAGTTCTCATTCCGTTCGCGCTTAGCGTACGATTTCGGACTGCTCTTGTTCTGGCCCCTCCTCGCTGCAAGAAACTGCGGCGGAATTTTTATCCACCGGGCGCACTGGCGCCGGCGCGAAGGAAGTTGCAGCCGCGGACCCGCACCTGACAATCGTCTGTGGTCAGCGGCTGCTCGATTTTTTTCAACACGGGCGACATCGAACGGCCTGCATGGCAGGAACTAAGGTGATGACCGATAGTCCGCTCACTACAAATCGGGAAATCGGCGCGGGCGTCTGCGTCACAACCATTCGGTATTATCCAGTCACCTTAAACGGGGATGTGTTCCTCGCTCCATATCGAGAGTGAGTCGAACCCTGATCCCATGCCAACATTCAAGTGGAGCAGCTACTCAAACGTCATTGTAGTAGGTCCATAATAGCACAGATCGCCTCAGAAAGATCCAGGATCGAATTTTAAATTAATGATTCACTACCCATAATTGCATCCGCCGCAGGCACGAAAACACATCTGGCGATGCCCGACCCGGTGTCCGAAACCTAACGAATACCATTTAAACAAGTTGCATCGTGTTGTATTTGCACATCTAATTGTAGCGGTGGGCCTTACGTTGGTGTTAGAGAACAGATCCGACTACTTATCGCATTCATAAAATTACAGGTTGCGGCTAGCGTAAACTTCTCCTAGCTTCGTCTCCGGAGAAACAATCTAAAGTCGTAAAGTGGCAACGGAAGAAAACGTTTCTATCAGCGCGAATTATTCAATTAAGGACAGCATGCCAAAGTTGACTTTTCGCTCACACAACGGCTTCGAAGTACATGTCATCGGAAAGCCGGGAGACTCCTTGTTGCAAACAGCACTTTTAAAAGGGATTGACGGCTTCAAGGGCGAGTGTTCGGGAATGGCCATCTGCGCTACCTGCCACATTTACATCTCGGCTGACTCGGCAGTCCGAGTGCATCCCATGAACGATGATGAGAATGAGACACTTGAGCTAGCTGCCGCCGAACGCACCTCAGAAAGCCGCTTGGCTTGTCAAATTGAGGTCTCTGAGAGGATGGACGGTATGCTTATTAAGGTGCCGGACGTTCAATAACAGTGTGAGCGTCAGCACGACGCGGCCGCATCAAACAAAAATTCAACAGCAGTAGCGCTCGGTTTGTTCAAACGATCGGGTGGATGAAGGATCGTGCGATGAGCTTGAGTAATAAAGAGGAACAGACTTACTTCCTCCGAAAGTTTCGACAGGAATTTGCCAAGAGTTCTCTGGTGGAAGCCACCGCCTCCGTGGCTTTCCAGGCTTCGTCATTCGCGATCCTGATGGCTATTTCATACTTCGTAATCCTGACCAGCCCTGCTGTAGGTTGGGCGCTATACCCGATTTTTCTCTACTTTTTGGGAACGCGATACAGAGCGCTGGTGAATGTAATACACGAGTGTGTACACAACAGTTTTACGGAGAAGAAAGAGAATAATCTGTTTTTTGGTGAGCTTCTTTCAATTATCTGCTTCATGAAATTCGCTCGCTACAAGGCAAATCATGTAACGCACCACATTTACACGGGGGATGCGGAAAAGGATCTAGGCTTTTCAAATATTGGGTTCTACGAGCTGGACATTCCGCTCGCTCGCCCAGTCGTAAAAAGGCACTTTTATCGCTTATTGACTGTGCAGATGTTTAAGGACTACCTCGGTTATGTGATTTATGACAGTGCCGCGCCGATGGGTTGGCGAATTGCACGAGTCGTATGGCTTACCGGAGTCGCGGCCGCCTGCATTTATAGCGGACCGGCCGGCGTGATCACCTTCTTGATCCTGGCCTACCTTCTGGCAGCCCGCCTCATAGCACTCCCTGTGATCGGTTATGTCTCCGACATTCTAGATCACGGCGGGATGCTCGGCCACGATATGGATCTCGATAAATCGAGGAACTATGTGGTCAAGAACCGCCTAATCGCCGAGGCATTTTTCCCTCGGAACGATTGCTATCACCTGATCCATCACCTTTTTCCGACAGTTCCCGCTAAGTGGATGCCGACGGCTCATGCCCTTCTTTTGAAGGACAGCGCGGAATATCGCGAGATGACCCATAGTTTTGCTGACTGGATGAAAATCGCTCTCAGACCAAAATCACCGCTCGCTTCGTAATAGCGGTGTGCTCCAACCCCAACAAACAAAGGTGAACAATGGAAGCCCCCAGCCTTAAGCGCGATGCCAACGAGTCATGCGCCTTAGATCTTTTGATCGAACTCCGACACCCAGAAGAGCTGCAGCCCAGCGAAGAACACAACGAAGGAAGAGTTGCAGCTCTTGTAAAAAAAATTGAGGCGGAAGGTGTTTGGACCTTGCCCGTCCTAGTGGAGCAAAACCATAAGATAATCATGGACGGTCATCACCGTGTTCAGGTCGCACAGGCTCTTCGCCTGAAGCGGGTTCCGGCCGTAATGCTTCAGTATGGGGACCATCGCCTTAGGGTCACCTCTTGGAGCGAGGACGTTCCCTATGACATCTCCCTCATCCTCGCAGCAGGCCAGGCTGGCCGGTTGCTGCCATATAAGTCAACCCGCCATATCCTCTCAGAAGGTATCCCGGCCTGCAATTTTTCGCTCGAGGACCTGCGCTGAAATTGCGTGCGCCGTAGCATCAGTCTCGGGAAAGATGGAGGATCATGTATGACGTTTCCAACAAAGCAGCACCAAATTGCCTACACGAAACGGTTCCGAGAGATGTTTGACAAAAACACCTCTATTGAAGCTTTCGTGATTGTCGTGGCGCATCTTGCCGCTATGGGCGCAATCGCTGCGGTTTGCATTGCAGCGTATTTTTACAATCCGATAGCCGGCTACGTCTTATACCCCGTATCTGTTTGGCTTATCGGAACCCGATATCGAGCATTTATTAACATCGTGCACGAATGCGTTCACAGTTCCTTTGCGAAATCGCCGCCCGTCAATGTCTTTATCGGCGAGTTCTTATGTACGTTGCTGTTCATTTCCTTCGCGGACTACAAACATCACCATGCTACTCATCATGTGCACACGGGTAATTACGAGAAAGACTTGGATTTTATAAATTCAAAACATTACGACTTCCATATCCCTCTAAACAGGGAACTAATACACCGCCATATACGCCGGATTTTCACCGGAGCCGTATTTAGGGACTACATCGGTGACGTGCTTTATGACCCAAAGGCTAGCACCGCGTGGCGGGCAGTTAGAACCTTTTATGTGATGTTTTTGCTTCTACTCGTCACGACAGAGTTTCTCGTATTCGGAACATTTTTCGGTGCACTTTTCGCCTTAGTGCCAAGATTTGTAGCTCTTCCGCTGATTGGCTACATTTCGGACTTTTTGGATCACGGCGGCGTTCTCGGGCAAGAGCACGATCTTAACAAATCCAGAAACTACATCGTGGATAGCCGACTTGCACGCTTGGCCTTTTTCCCCCGGAACGACTGCTATCATCTGCTTCATCACCTGTTCCCTACGGTACCGACACGCTTCTTCCCGGACGTGCATCGGATCCTAATGGAAGAGCAGCCGGAGTATCGGGTTAAGCCGCATACATTCCGACAGTGGTTGCGCGAACCCTTCACTACCACAACGCCAGTGATGACCGGATCGGCCCACTAATTTCAGCTTCTTGTGAAAGATACCACCATGACATCTGTCGATACGGCATCATGCGATCCTGTAGACTTGCTAAAGCAACTGATCGAAATCCCCAGCGTAAATCCTGATGTTGATGCTGCTGGTGGCGGCGAATCAGCGATCGCGGATTTCATCGATGATTGGTTCACTCAGCGAGGATTTTACGTTGAACGCCTTGAATCTAAGCCGAGGCGCCCAAGCATTGTCGCAATCGCGCGTGGAACGGGCGGCGGCAAAACTTTGATGTTCAATGGCCACGTCGATACAGTTGGTGTTGCCGACTACAATGGTTCTGGCTTTCTTGCTAAAGAAGCAGTTGGTCGGATCTACGGACGCGGCAGTTGCGAGATGAAGGCTGGTGTGGCCGCGATGATGGTTGCCGCGGACAACATCAGGCGTCGTGGTGTAGCCGGAGACGTCATTGTCGCTTGTGTCGCTGATCAGGAGGGATCAGCATGGGGAACCCAAGAAGTTCTGAAAAGCTATAGCGCGGACGGAGCAATTGTCCCAGAGCCCTCAGACCTCGAACTTACCGTTTGCCATAAAGGGTTGATGTGGTTCGATGTTGTGGTCAAAGGGAAAAGCGCGCACGGATCGCGACCTGATCTTGGCATCGACGCAATCTTGAAGTCTGGCAAGTTTTTGGTTGCCCTTGACGACTACTCAGCGGACTTGGCTGCCAGACCACCTCATCCCATTCTAGGTCACGGCTCCGCTCATGCTTCTTTCATCGAAGGAGGCACGGAAATATCGACATATCCGGGCGAATGCAAAATCACAATCGAGCGTCGGGTAGTTCCCGGTGAAACCCGGCAAACGGTTATCGCCGAGATTGCCGACATGATTGCAGAGATTAAACGTGACGATGCCGCGTTTGAAGCGGACGTTACATGCCTCGATGCCAAAGCTGCGTTTGAGGAGAGCCATCATAGCTCGATTGCAACGTCAGTGATCAGGGCTGCTACCGACTGCTTGGGAAAAAGCCCCCGTCTACGCGGCGAGGCCTTTTGGCTCGACACTGCATTGTTGCAAGAAGCGGGCATTCCCAGCGTGATCATCGGCGTGAAAGGGGAAGGGGTACACGACAGTGAGGAATGGGTCGAGACAGAGTCTGTTCGGCAATTGACCACTATACTGACGACAGCAGGATTAGACTTCTGCTCAGTTAGCGAAAACCGCACATCGCCCCCTATCATGCGCGCTGAAGAAAAAGATGCACTCCAAGCGCTATAAGTATCCCCCCGCCAGCGCGCTGCAAATTTGCGTTCAACCGGGTTGAATTACGAACGGTATTCATGAGCGCACCAGCAAGCAGAACGCAGAGTACATCGGCAAATGTGAATATCAGATTCACTAAGGCTCCAAGGACAAAAATCTGCAGCGGCATCGGCACTTGAATATTCATATCGACGAACTGGGGGAGGAAGGCCGTGAAGAAGATAGCTGTTTTCGGATTGAGAGCCTCAACGGCAACGCTTTCAGCAAACGCTTTGGAAGCAGACTTCTTTTCCGTATCTACGGAAACCTCTTTGGAGCGCTTAGCAGATAAGAACAGCGATACACCAAGCCAGACGAGATAGGCGGCTCCGAGTGCTTTCACGATCAAGTAAAGCGTGGGGATCGCATGAAACAACATGGTCAACCCAACTGCGGCAGCCACGATGTGGACATACCCCCCGATGTGGATGCCAAGTGTCGCCATCAATCCTGCTCTACGCCCCCGAGCAAGGGTCTGAGCCGCTGCGTAGAACATCGCAGGTCCGGGAATGAACGCGAAGATGAAGGTGGTGGTGAGAAAAGCGATTAGTAGCTGAAGCGAATACATTAATCTGTCCCAAAGACCGTCCGGGATATCGACATGATACCGAGACCCGCTAATTACAATTTGTAGGTGAGAGTATATGGAACCACGACTGACTTCAATGCTACATCGGGTTCTAGAGGACAAAGGCCTGTTAGCAGAACTCGCTACCACATTCGGCTCGCCGCTACATATTGTCTTCCCTGAACAGGCCCTTTTAAACGCACAAACCTGGGTGAGGAGCGTAGGCGGAACCTATGCCGACATTGACGTTCGCTTCGGAATGAAAGCCTGCAAGTCGGAACTTCTAACGCAGGCGTTTGCCCGTGGGGGAGTGGGTGCCGATGCTTCCAGCGCTGAGGAAGTCGTAGCGGCGATGCGTAATCATATTCGGGCCGACCGAATATCATTTACCGGTCCGCAGAAGCCGGATTTTGAGATCGCCTTGGCGATTACACACGGCCTAAATCTTCATCTAGACAGCGCCGCCGAATTTGATCGCTTCCATGCGGTGTCGACTTATCTTGGGCGTCGTTCACCGATCACATTTCGGCTAAAGCCAGCCTCAGCCGGACAATCTCGTTTCGGCTTCAGTTTTGACGATCTCTCAGCAATGCTCCGTCGCGTTTCTACTCTCGGCTACATCGAGGGCGGCCTGTCTTTTCACATCAATGACTATGAGGTGGGCTCTCGAACGTCCGCCGTGCTCGAAGCGCATCGGATGGCTGTCGAAAGTGAACAATATTTCCGCGTGACATCCATTGATCTCGGCGGGGGCTATCCTATCAACTACACAGAGAAGTTCGATAGCGGCGATTATCTGGCGGGGGCTCATTGGAAGAAGCAGTCCGGTCAGCTTTACCCATATGACAATACATTAACATCCGCGAAGCATGCATCGGAAATTATTGGTGCTCTGGGGGTTGAGACTCGAGAAGACCTTTTGAAACGACAGATCAAATTGATGTTTCAGCCGGGGCGGTCTCTTCTGGACCAATGCGGCATCACAGTCTTTCGAGTAATAGGATGTAAAAGTGCTAGCGGCCCTCCAGGTCATTCAATCTGCACACTGGACGGAACCTCGTTTTCTCTTTCTGAGACATGGTTCGACGCCGATTTTGCACCAGCTCCGATTATTTTAAGCGAAGGCAAGTGGCAGCACAGCATCGAGGGTGAGTTCGGCTATTTTCTGATGGGGCGCTCGTGCCTCGAAAGTGACGTCATCCGATCACGCGCGATCCGGTCCCGTCAAGAGCTGAAACCCGGCGATCTAATTTGTTTCATTAACACCGCGGGGTATCAAATGGACTCGAATGAGAGTCCGTTCCACCGCCTCCCGCTACCGAAAAAAGTGGCTCTCCTCAAGCATGAGGGCAAACTCCGTACCGTCGAGGACACCACACGTTATTTCATGGAGCTACAGCAATGATTATCTCGTCCCTTTGGCAAGCTATTGGCAATACGCCGCTTCTGCACCTTCCTCTAAGGGGCGGGGAGGTTCATCTTTACATCAAGCTGGAGCAACTAAACCCGTGCGGCTCCATGAAAGACCGCATGGCGCTGAGCTTGCTCAATGACCTTGAAGATCGACATGAGCTTAAGCCGGGCTCTAAAATCGTTGAATCTTCCTCTGGGAACACGGCTAGCGCGCTTGCAATGCTCTGCGCGGCTCGCGGATATGAATTTACCGCGCTGATGGACAATCATTCAAGCAAGAGCAAACAGCTTGCGGTTTCCGCTGTTGGCGGAAAAGTAAGAGTTATAGCATCAGACGGGGGCGGTTTGGTCACCGCACTTCGAGATGAGGAGGCGGAACGCCTATCCGCCCAGGAGGATACACACTGGACTGAGCAACATAACAATCCAGCAAACTCGTTGGGCTATCAAGCGCTAGCGAAAGAACTAGTCGACGACCTGGGAACGGACATCAATTACTTTGTCACTGCAATTGGTACAGGCGGCTCGTTGTGTGGTACCGCTTCTTGCCTGAAAAAGGACATCCCGGGGCTAATCGCAGTTGGGGTTGAACCGGAAGGAAGCGTTATATTTGGCCCGCCCGGTCATGATTATCTTCAATCGGGCACTGGCACACCAGACGCGGCTACCGTCGGCTTAGTGATAGACTACGACGTGATTGATCGTGGCAAAAAAGTAAGTGACAAGCATGCTTTTGCCACTTGCCGCGTGTTGGCAGTCAGACTGGGAGTCCTCGTTGGCGGGTCTGCCGGCGGCGCCATTTATGAAGCTCTCAAGACGGCGGTCGACGCGCCTAGAGGGTCGAAAATTGTAACGATCGCTTGTGATGCCGGCTCCAAATATACAGACACCATCTTCAACGACGAATGGCTGTTAAAACAAGGTCTCGATTTGTCGGCGGAGATTGCTGAAGTTCATAGTCTTCTCTCGCCGCGCGATCACCGCCATAACGCTCAGCAAAAACCAGCGTTGCGTCCGGTTTAAAGAGCGAGCGCTGCTCGTCTACGGCGCCTTTGTTTGTGAACCGCACTAGAAGGTTGTCGAAGAAGTCTCGGGTTTGGCCTTGAGTATCGCCTCGTCGCCATTGTCGTATACGAAAGCGATCTCGATGGAGCCATCGTCGAGCAATTCGGTACAGCCGTTCGCCCGAGACTTCGTCCATTTCATCGCATCCTGACCATGTGAACGGTATCCGTCCGGTGAGCACCGCAGGTAACTCGAAGCTGACTTCCGCCTAACGGTTTGATCGGAAGGCCACGATTGCTGCTGCGGCTGTCTCGGACAGCTTCGCCATCTCGCGATCGGGTAGCCCCATGTGCTCTGTGGCTATTTTGAAGAGGTAGTTGGCGATGTCTTCTGCCGTTGCGTTCTCGTTGATGAGCATACCGAGCACGACGTCGGCATAGGCGTCGTATTCGTCCTTCGCTTCGGGAATGTCAGATATGCCGATCGGATCCCAGTCGCGGAGCAACACATCGCGAACAAGAGCGCGGATTTTGTCGGTATCGTGAGTCATCGGTGCCCCTACGCAGCAGCGGCTTTTGCTGACGATGCCGTCCAATTCCACGGGAGCAATTGCTCGAGCCTGGTGATCGGCGTGTCGGCGATGTGAGCGAGAACGTCGGCAAGCCAGGCCTGCGGATCGACGTCGTTGAGCTTGGCGGTCATGATCAGCGTCGCCATGAAGGCGGCGCGATCGGCACCTCGATCGGAGCCGGCAAAGAGCCATGACTTGCGCCCGAGGGCAAAACCACGCAGCGCCCGTTCGGCGGCATTGTTGGTGAGGCAGATCCGGCCGTCACTCAGGAAGGCCGTAAACCCGTCCCAGCGCTTCAGCATGTAGTCGATCGGCTCGGCAACCGGTGAACTGCGCGACAGCTTTGTCCGCTCAGATCGAAGCCAGATGTGAAGCTCATCAACGAGCGGGCGGCTGTCCTTCTGACGCCGTTGCAGCCGGTCGTTTGCTGAAAGTCCGTTGATGTCGCGCTCGATGTCGAACAGCGCGTCGATGCGCTTGACAGCCTCCAGCGCAACCGGCGAGATCGCGGCAGCATTCTTCCCGCGTTTGGCATTGCTGGCGATGTCGGCAAGTACGAAGAATTTGCGCCGCGAATGGGCCCAACACAGGCCTGCGTCAGCGGAACGGGATCGCGATCGACCTTGAACAGTGGATTGTAGCCGCCATAGGCGTCCGCCTGCAGAATGCCGGTGAAGGTTCTGAGCTGACGCTCGGGATGCTCCTGCCGCCGATCGCGCGAGGCATAATAGAGCGCAGCCGGTGGCGATTGCCCGCCGAACGGCCGGTCATCCCGGACATAAGTCCAGATGCGACCGGTATCGGTCTTGCCGCGGGCGAGGATCGGCACGGTGGTGTCGTCGCCATGCAGCCGTTCGGCGGCAAGGACATGCGCTTCGATCAGTCCATGCACCGGCTTTAATGCCGCGGCGCAGGCCCCGACCTGGTCGGCGAGCGTCGACAGGCTGAGGTCGATGCCCTCGCGGCCATAGCGCTCGCTCTGCCGGTTCAACGGCTGATGCTGGCCGAACTTCTCGAACAGGATCATCGCCAACAGGTTCGGTCCGGCAAAGCCGCGCGGCGTCACATGGAAGGGTGCGGGCGGCTGGGTGATCTTCTCGCATTCGCGGCAAGAGAACTTCTCGCGCACGGTCTGGATCACCTTCCACTGGCGCGGGACCACCTCCAGCGTC
>Ga0268287_100298_pt1 | contig 15929 bp, 17 predicted proteins | sample MetcocultureR3M_FD_191348 | JGI IMG/M metagenome (GOLD analysis project Ga0268287, IMG submission 191348) | Soil microbial communities from Anza Borrego Desert, Southern California, United States - Methanotrophic co-culture R3-M | ecosystem: Environmental > Terrestrial > Soil > Desert | place... | reverse complement strand
CGCCGGTTCCGGCGAGAGGGGAACCATTTTCTGCGCAGCCCCTGACGATCCGCTTGCATAAGGGCGGTTCGCCAGATCACCGGTCCCGCCTCGCCGGTTATGCGGGCCGGTGTAGCCGAAGCGGGACAGGCAAATTCTAGGCGAGCCCCATGGGACGGGGATGGGATTTTTGTTAAGCTATTGAAAAATCCGGCACCAGGAGCCGTATTTTGCCCCTCTCTCGCTGAGATAAAGAGAAGATGTGGCCCATGGCGATCAATCAAAATCGATTGCATGGAGCTGCGACCCATGCTGCTTCAGCCATTTGCGGGCCTCTTCCATCCGCGGGCAGAGCTCCTTGCAGAGCGCCCAGAACTTCGGACCGTGGTTCATCTCCTTCAGATGCGCCACCTCATGGGCCGCGAGATAGTCGATGACGAGAGACGGGGCCATGACGATGCGCCAGGAAAAACTCAGGTTTCCATCCCAGGAGCAGGAGCCCCAGCGGCTGCGGGTATCCTTCATGGTGATCGACCGAACCGGCTTGCGGATCGCGGCAGCATGGCGAGCAACAAGAACCTCCAGATCCTTGCGCGCCTCCTTCTTGAAAAAGGCCGAAAGCCGTCGGCCTATGTGACCCTCAAGTCCGCTCACCTTCAATACCGGTTGACCGTCCAGTACCAGAGCCTCGGTTATCCCTCTCAGGGAGCCAGTATGCTCGATGCGGTGAGACACGCCACGAAATGGAACGCAGCCGCCCGGGCGAATGGGGTTTTCGGTGGAAAATTTCGCAAGCCGCGTCAGCAGCCATCCCTGATGACGGTCAAGAAAATCCTCGATCTCGTGCCGCCGCAACCCAAGTGGTACCGTGAGATTGAGCGCCCGACCGCCCGGCTCGATCCGGAGCGTGATGCGGGTGGCCCGACGATTTTCCCTGATCGTCAGCGGCATTGCGCGATCGCCGACATCCAGGGTGCGCTTCACCGTTTCGAGGGGTCTCGATTTTGTGCGGGGGGGCTTTTTCAGAAGCGCGAACATTCTTTCTTTCTAACCGATTCCCTTCCCTAAAAAAGCCGGCGTTTTCGACGCCGGCTCCATTCTGTTTCACGTGAATCCAAGCAGGAGTTACAGGTCGACGACCGGGTTCTCACCGGAAGGCCGATTCTTGCGCTCGCGCATGAAGCGGTCGAACTCGTCCTGGTCCTTGGCTCGGCGAAGCTCGCGGACGTAGGAATCGAATTCCTCGCGCATCTCGTCCAGCTTACGGCGCTCTTCTTCGAGGCGGTCGAGCTCGGCCTTGCGCCAATCGTCGAACGCGACGTTGCCCGTCGAGAAATGCGTGTTGTAACGAGACTTCGCCCGGCGGCAGCCGGCGAACATGCGATCGGCGCGATCGTTTGCGTCGCGCTTGAAGCCGCGAAGCCTGTCTCCGAAGAGGATATAGGCAAGCATGGCGAGGCCCAACGGCCAGAAGACCACAAAACCGAGCACCATGAGAGCGATGGTGGCCGGCGTCCACTCCGGACGAATCAATGCTGACTGGTTCATAGGTCACACCCTAAGGTTTTCAGCGGGTGGCCGCATGCCAGCCCGACTGAATTCGATTTGGTGAGCGTATGACCCCCCTTCAAGAAGGGGAATCATTAAATTCAAGAAGATGCTGAAATATATGCCGGAAATTGGAACGAGACGGTCTCAGCCGGCCTTGCCGCCCTTGATGATCCGTTTGAACGGCGTCGTCCTGGATGGTGTGCGGGCGTGCTTTTGGGTGAACGCAACGATCCGGGGCGCGATCTCGCGACGGAACCGCGACCCGTTGAACACGCCGTAGTGACCGACATCCGGCTGCATGTAATGCTGGCGCATGTCCTCCGGGATGTTCGCGCAGATGGTCTGTGCCGCCTGCGTCTGGCCGAGACCGGAGATATCGTCGTTTTCTCCCTCGATCGTCAGCAGCGCCACATTGCGGATGGCCGACGTATCGACGGGGATGCGGCGATGCATCATCTCGCCCTTCGGCAGCGAATGCTTGATGAAGACCGTGTCGACCGTCTGAAGATAAAATTCTTCGGTGAGATCCATAACGGCCAGATATTCATCATAGAAATCCCGATGCTTTTCAGCCGACTCGCCATCGTTCTTGACAAGGTGTTCATAAAATTCCTTGTGCGCGACGAGGTGCCGGTCAAGGTTCATCGACATGAAGCCGGAAAGCTGAAGGAAGCCTGGATAGACACGGCGCATGAAGCCCGGCTGCGGCCACGGCACGTTCATGATGACGTTTTCGCGGAACCATTCGAGCGGCTTCTGCTGCGCGAGATCGTTGACAGCCGTCGGATTGATGCGGGTGTCGATCGGCCCGCCCATCAAGGTCATCGAAGCGGGGATCATCGAATCCTGCTGGGACTCCATGACGGCCACCGCCGCCAGGACCGGCACCGAGGGCTGACACACCCCGATCACATGCGTACCAGGCCCGATGACATGCAACATCTCGATGATGTAATCGATATAGTCGTCCAGATCGAACCGTCCCTCGGACAAGGGCACCATCCGGGCGTCGATCCAGTCGGTAATATAGACATCGGCATGGGGGAGAAGCGCTTCGACAGTACCCCGCAGAAGCGTGGCATAGTGGCCGGACATCGGCGCAACCACCAGAATCTTTTGATCCTGCCCCCTGTCGCCCGCCACGTGGCGTTTGAAATGCAGAAGATTGCAAAAAGGCTTTGCCCAGACGACCTCCTCGGTCACCGCAACAGGCTTTCCGTCAATCGTGGTTTCGGCGTGTCCGAAAACCGGCTTACCGTAACGACGGGTGATCCGCTCGAAAACTTCCAAACCTGCCGCAACGGTGCGGGCCACGGTGGTCTGCGAGAAGGGGTTGAGGGGATTGGCATAGAAAAAGCGCATGGCATCCGCAGCGGCGCGGAAGGGCGCCATGACGGCGTGGTTCATCTCATAGAGCTGATAGAACATCGAGGTGCCACCTTTCTTGATTTCCGACAGGGTATTCGGCAGGGGCATCGAACCAATCGGTTCGTTATTTATGGGGGAACAGGCTAGCACTTTTCTATTGCGATGCAACATCTGGGAGAGAACCGGCTGGACATGCCTGAGGGCGGAACGAGCGGAACACAAATCATCTGTGCTCTATAGAATGGCACGCAAGCCTTAAGGTTCCGTGATGGCCGGGCAGATACGGACTCCCACAGGCAATGATGGGAGTCCGTCAATCACTTATACATCGGCGACAAAGGTCTGGCGCTGGCTGCCAAGGCCTTCGATGCCAAGCTCGACGACGTCTCCGGCCTTTAGGAACCGCGGAGGCTTCATGCCGAGGCCGACGCCCGGAGGCGTTCCTGTAGAAATGATGTCGCCCGGATGCAGCGACATGAACTGGCTGAGATAGGAAACGAGATAGCCGACGCCATAGACCATGGTTCTGGAAGAACCGTTCTGCATGGTTTCGCCATTGACCTTCAGCCACATGCCGAGGTTCTGCGGATCCGCGATCTCGTCCTTGGTGACGAGCCAGGGGCCGACAGGGCCGAAGGTGTCGCAGGACTTACCCTTTGTCCACTGGCCAGCGCGCTCCGTCTGGAACGCGCGTTCGGAAACGTCGTGGCTGACGCAATAACCGGCGACGTAATCCATGGCATCGGCTTCGGAGACGTATTTGGCGGTCTTCCCGATCACGACGCCGAGCTCGACTTCCCAGTCGGTCTTTTCCGAACCCCGCGGAATGAGGACGTCGTCATTCGGTCCGCAGATCGCGGAAGTCGCCTTCATGAAGATGACCGGCTCCGGCGGAACGGTCGCACCCGTTTCGGCGGCATGATCGGAATAATTGAGGCCGATGCAGATGAACTTGCCGGTGCCGGCGACGCAGGCGCCGATGCGGGTCGGCTGAAGCTCGGGCAGACTTTCCGGATCGATCGCCGCGATCTTAGCAAGTCCCTCCGGCGATATCGCCGAACCCGCTATATCGGCCACGTGGCCGGAAAGATCGCGAATCTTACCATTGCTATCGACCACGGCCGGCTTCTCCTGGCCCGGCTCACCAACGCGCATCAGTTTCAAGGAATCTCTCCTCCGGTTGTCAGACAAGGCGCGTTTATGGATCAAGAGCCCCTGCTTGTCACGTCCGTTTCAGGGGGAAAGTGACCTGTTGCCCTCGGCGGGCTGTCGACTATGTAGATGTCTGTGATTTTTTTTGCCAACCCGCCAAGGGAAGTTCATGACCAGCAGCAATTCCCGACAATCCGAGTTTCCCATCGATGCCTTTTTCCTGGATCGGTGGTCGCCGCGGGCCTTCACGGAGGAGACGATCAGCCAGGAGACGATGCTGACGATCCTAGATGCCGCCCACTGGGCACCGTCCTCCGGCAACAACCAGCCGTGGCGATTCATCTATGCACTTCGCGGAACTGCTTCGTTCCCCATTCTGGTGGACATCCTTGTCCCCGGCAACCAGCGCTGGGCAAAGAATGCCGCCGCACTCGTGTTCGTCGTCTCGAAAACCTATCGGGTTTCCAAAGACGGCGAACGAAAGCCCGCCTATACCCATTCCTACGATACCGGCGCTGCCTGGTTTTCCGTCATCTGCCAGACGATGAAGCTTGGTTATCACGCTCACGGCATGGAAGGTTTCGACAAGGAAAGGGCGATCGAGGCGCTCGGCATTCCGGAAGGCTATCGAGTGGAGGCGGCGGCGGCGATCGGCCGGATTGCCGATCGGAGCATGCTTCCTGAAGATCTTGCCGAACGGGAATTCCCGAGCAAGCGGAAGCCCGTTTCCGAAATTGCCTTCGAAGGCAGGTTCGCCGGGGAGCCATAGGCTTGGCACCGAGATTTAAGAATTGTTTCACGTGAATCCCTGTCCACAGGAAAGATTCACGTGAAACATTTTTACTCTGGACATAGAAAAAGCGGCGGGCATTGCGACCCGCCGCTTTTATTGTCGTCCGGTGCCGGAACGTCAGATGTCGAGGTTGGCGACGCTGAGCGCGTTCTCCTGGATGAATTCGCGGCGCGGTTCGACTTCGTCGCCCATCAAACGCGAGAAGAGACCGTCGGCGTCCGTCGCATCATTGACCTTCACCTGCAGCAGAGAACGGACGTTCGGATCGAGCGTCGTTTCCCAAAGCTGCTCGGCATTCATTTCACCGAGTCCCTTGTAACGCTGCATGGAGAGGCCCTTGCGACCGGAGGCGAAGATCGAATCCAGAAGTGCACGCGGACCCGGAATCTCCTGCGCCCCTTCCTTGCGGCTGAGCACCGGCGGCGTGCGGTAGATTTCCTGCAGGCGCGCCGTCATCTGATCGATATGGCGGGCATCCGCCGAGCCAATCAGGGCAACATCGACGACCGCGACCTCCTTGACGCCGCGCACCATGCGCTCAAAGCGCAAGCCGCCTTCCGTCGTCACATGGCCGGACCAGCCCCGCTCCGTTTCTTCGGCGATCATGTCCAGCCGCCGGGCCACTTCATCTGCCGTCTGCCGGGCGCGTTCGGGATTATCCGTCAGTTCCGGGTTCAACGCGCCGGCGATCGCCGCCTGCTCGATGATCGAACGGCTGTAACGGGAGTGCAGCCCTTCGACCAGGGAGCGAAGGCGAAGGGCATCCTGAATCACTTCACGCAGATCCTGACCGGCCCTTACCTCTCCCGAGCCGAGCGTCAAGGTCGCGTCCTCCAGACCCATGCCGATCAGATATTCCTCAAGCGCCTTCTCGTCCTTCAGATACTGGACCGATTTGCCGCGCGTCACCTTATAAAGCGGCGGCTGGGCGATATAGATATGCCCACGTTCGATCAGATCCGGCATCTGCCGGAAGAAGAAGGTGAGCAGAAGCGTTCTGATATGAGCGCCGTCGACGTCGGCGTCCGTCATGATGATGATCTTGTGGTAACGCAGCTTGTCGACGTTGAATTCGTCCTTGCCGATCGACGTGCCGAGCGCCGTGATCAGCGTACCGATTTCCTGGCTCGACAGCATCTTGTCGAAACGCGCGCGCTCCACATTCAAGATCTTGCCGCGCAGGGGCAGGATCGCTTGGTTTTCGCGCGAACGGCCCTGCTTTGCCGAACCGCCCGCCGAGTCACCTTCCACGAGGAAAAGTTCGGACTTTGCCGGATCACGTTCGGAGCAATCGGCGAGCTTGCCCGGCAACGAGGCAATGTCGAGAACACCCTTGCGACGGGTGAGTTCGCGCGCCTTGCGAGCCGCCTCGCGGGCGACGGCGGCTTCGACGACCTTGCCGACCAAGATCTTTGCTTCGGTCGGATGTTCCTCGAACCAAGTGCTAAGAGCCTCGTTAACGAGGCTTTCGACCACTGGCCGGACTTCCGAGGAAACAAGCTTGTCTTTCGTTTGCGACGAAAACTTAGGATCCGGGACCTTGACGGAAAGCACCGCGGTCAAGCCCTCACGGCAGTCTTCCCCCTGCAGTGTGACCTTTTCTTTTTTGGTGATACCGGAGGTGTCGGCGTAAGACGTGACCTGGCGGGTCAGCGCGCCGCGGAAACCCGCCATATGGGTGCCCCCATCGCGCTGCGGAATGTTGTTGGTGAAGCAGAGCACGTTCTCGTGGTAGCTGTCGTTCCACCACATCGCGACTTCGACGGTGATGCCGTCCTTCTCGCCCTTGATGGCGACAGGCTTTTCGACCAGCGGTTTCTTAGCGCGGTCGAGATAACGGACGAAGGCTTCCAAACCGCCGTCATAGAGCATCTCTTCTTCACGGATATCCGGCTTGCGCTTGTCCGTTAGCCGGATTCTCACGCCCGAATTCAAGAATGCCAACTCGCGAAGACGATGCTCGAGGGTATTGTAATCGTATTCCGTCATGGTGAAGGTCTGCGGGCTTGCGAGGAAGGTAACCTCAGTGCCGGAGCGGCCTTCATACTCCCCGATAACCTTCAGCGGCGCATCGGCGACTCCATGCGTGAAGGAGATCTCGTGGACCTTGCCGTTGCGCCGGATGCGCAGTTTCAGCCAGACCGACAGAGCATTGACGACGGAAACACCAACCCCGTGCAGACCGCCGGAAACCTTGTAGGAGTTCTGGTCGAATTTCCCGCCGGCATGGAGCTGCGTCATGATGACTTCCGCAGCCGACACACCCTCGCCGGTGTGGATGTCGGTCGGAATGCCGCGACCGTTGTCCGTCACGGTGACCGAGCCGTCAGGGTTCAGCGCCACGGTCACCAGATCGGCATGGCCGGCCAGGGCTTCGTCGATCGCGTTGTCCACGACTTCATACACCATGTGATGCAGGCCGGAGCCATCGTCGGTATCGCCGATATACATGCCGGGACGCTTGCGGACAGCATCGAGGCCCTTCAGGACCTTGATCGAATCGGCACCATATTCGGCACTCGCGTCATTCTCGCTGACGGGTGTATCGGTCATCAATTTTCTTCCAATCGTTTGAGATGCTGGCCATGCGAATCACCAGCTATTCCACCCCCGAAATATAGGCAAACCGGGGCGGTTTCTAAAGGTTGGTCCTTGGGAACACGGCATGAAAGCCGTGGATGGGCGCCGAAAGTCAATCCAGAGGAGGGTTTTTCTTCAACAGCATGTCCATTTCTTCTATCACGTCCGGGGCCAAAGTGCGAATCCGTTGCGCAAGGCGGTTGGCAAAGGCGGTGTAGGACGCCGGCATGCCCGACGTGTCCAGAACCACCTTCGGATGAGAGTCCGCTGCGAGCCCGAACAGTTCTTCTGCCTCATCCCAGATGATATTAAAATACCCGGCAATTCTCTGCAGGAGCTCGAAGGTCGGCTTGCCGCGCCGCCCGTGTTCAAGCGCAGAAAGATAGGCTGGCGTAACGCCGATCGCTTCAGCCAGCATCCGCTGGGTGATACCCCTTCGGCGGCGTAGTTCACGAAGCGCCTGACCGAAGGGCGTCATTCGCGCTCTTCCCCATGAGCCCGGCTGCGGGCAAGACGGACATACATCGCACCTTCCCCGCCGTGATGGCGCGCGGCCCACTCGTACGACGATATCAGAAACCGGAATTCGGCCTTTGAAAACCAGAGGGGCACGGCGCGGCGCAAAGCACCTTCACTACCCATCGAGCTGCCTTTTCCGGTGATAACCAGCACATGACGAAGACCCCGCTCATAAGCCCGAAGCAGGAAATCGAGCAGCAGGTCATGGGCTTCGTCCTGGAAAAGGCCATGAAGATCAAGCCGCGCCTCGATCGGGAGCCGCCCCTTGGCGAGCTTCTTCTTGACCGGCTTTTCGAGCGGATGATGATGACCGACGGGGCGTTTCGGCTTCTTTGCGGTTTCGGCCACCGGGCTTCCCGGCAAAGGCATGGCTTTCGATCGAACAGGTTGTTCCGCCGTTAGTTTGGCCGCTTCCTGCTCTTCAAACTCGAGGATTTCCTTCATCCGGCCCGGCAAGGCACGCGCAGACTTAGCCACCTTGCCCCAAAGGATTCGCTCTTCCGGATCGAGTTTGCGGCCACCCTTCATCCGCCGAACCTGTCCGCCAGATGCCTTGGCAGGAGAATATAAAAATCGGCTTCGTTGCGAACCGTCCCCGCCAACTCGCCCGCCTCGAACCCGGAGCCGGTAAAAATGTCGCCGCGCGAAGGGCCGACGATTGCGGAGCCGGTATCGAGAGCCAACATCAGGCGGCTAAAGGGCTTGCCACCATCCAGATGGGTCAGCGTCTCGGAGCGTATGAAGAAGGGAAAACCGAAGGTGTGTATCTGCCGGTCGACCGCCAGCGATCGGCCGGCGATCAGCGGCACCTTAGCCGCCGCCACCGGTCCTAACGACGGATCGGAAACATCCGCCTCCCGAAAGAAGATGTAGGAGCGATTGTGCCACAGGACCTCATCGACCTTAGCCGGATTCCGTTCAAGCCAACTTCGGATGCTCTGCATCGAAACCGTAGCCGGGTCGATTTCTCCCCGGTCGATCAAAAGCTTTCCGATGGCTGAAAACGGATGGCCGGCCTTGGCGGCATAAGTGATGCGCCTGACCCTGCCATTGGGATATCTCAGACGCGCAGCCCCCTGCACATGCGCGAAAAAGACATCCACCTTCGATCTGGCAAAAGCGATCTCGAGGCCTCGCCCCGCGAGAAAACCACGATCTATCTCGCCGCGGTCCGGATAAGCGACAATCCCCGTTCCGGACCAACGCCCAAACATGTAGCCGGAGTCCATTTCCGCCGGCCGGTTGGAGTCATCAAGATCGATCAGATCCGGAGGGCGGTAGTAGAAAGGATAGCGCCATGTCCCGTCGGATGTCTCGGAGACTTCCACTTCCGGCTCGTAAAAGGCCGTTACGAAACCCCGCCGCCCGTCTTGCCGGGCGATCTGAAACGGGATGCAATGGGCTTCAAAAAAAGCACGCGCCGACGCCGCATTGGAAGGGCTCTCGCTCGCCTTTTCAAGAAGGACCGTCAGATCCCCGGCCGTCAGGCCAAGCGAGCCGGTACGATATGGCTTGACCTTGAGGACATGCTCAAGACAGGACCTCATTCCGGGAAAAAGCGCACGGGGGTCCTCGTCCTCCCATCCCGGCAGATCCGTGAAGGCAACCCGCCGCAGCGCAAACCCAGCAGAACCGCCTGTCATTGCTCGGATTCGGTAGCGACCAGCTTCCAATTCGGGTCGCGGGAGCGGATGTCGCGGGCAAAAGTCCAGATATCGGTCACCTCGGCCACGGTTTCCTGGTCACCATCAATCAAGGTACCCGCCTTGTCGTAGGTAGCGGAGATCAGCTGGCTGATGATACGGACCGTAATCTGCGTTTCGGAATCCTTGATGACGGCGTGGGTTATGTCCGATTTGTCGATGCCGACAAATGTGGATTTTACCACTTCCCCCCTCGCCTCGCGTTCGGAGATCGCTGCATCGAAACCTTCATAGACTTCCTTCGAGAGCAGACCTTTAAGGGTCTTACGGTCGCTATCGGCAAACGCCATCACGATCATCTCATAGGCCATGCGCGCACCATTGAGGAAATCGCGCGGGCGGAAGGACGGATCCGCCCTCAAAATCTCCCGAAGGGAGGCATTGAGCGGCGTGTCAGGCTTGGCAACGGCATCAATGTCCAGATAACGCTGCTCGTCATCGGGAGCATCGCGGCGCGGCAAGGTCACAACCTTGCTGTCGTCTCCGCCCGGATTCTTCGCCACATCCCGCGGGCTGTAAGGATCGAACGGCGGTTTCTCGTTTCCCGTCCGCCGGCCGAGCACACTGCGCAGCTGAAGGAAGATCAGCACAGCGGCGACGAGGAAAAAGAGTGTTATAAAGTCGTTGGAACCCATATTGACCCGCAATGCCGTTTAAATCGTTGGTACAGCTTCTCATATAGTCCGCATCCGCCCATCATTCAAATAGCGAAGGCGTCAGTATCGACACGCGCGGGGCGAGATTAAAACAGGGAACATCATGCGTTTCTTTCTGCTGCCAATTCTTCTTCTGTGGCCATTGGCCGAAATTGCGGGTTTTGTCCTCGTCGGCCGAGCACTCGGACTGTGGGCGACACTAGGCCTCGTGGTCGGCACGGCGATCCTCGGCGCCATCCTGCTTCGCAGCCAGGGCATGCAGATCCTGAAACAGATTTCGGCCGAAAGCCGCGACGGCCGGATGCCCGGACGCACTCTGGTCGACGGTGCGATGATCGTCGTCGCTGGTATCCTGCTTTTGCTGCCGGGCTTCCTGACTGATCTTATCGGGCTCGCGCTCTTCATCCCCTTCGTGCGCAGCTTTCTGTGGTCCCTGGTCGGCAGGCGCATCGTCGTGATCCGCACACGCACGACCAGCCACTACGAGGGTAGCCGAACTGGACCGGCCGGCCAGAAACCAGGTCCAGTCGTCGATCTCGACGACGAAGATTTTCATCGAGACGACAATTCTGCGAATTCCGGTTCGACCTCCCCTTGGGCCGGACCCAAAAGTCGGGAACCTTGAACGGGCCTGGAAGTTTGCCAGGGTTGTAAGGCATATTCCGAAATGTTAGAGGGCCTCAACGTTCCAGAGCCTCGAGGAAGTCCCAATGGCAGACGAAAACAACCAGGCCGCCCAGCCGTCCATCAACATTCTGGCGCAATATACCAAGGATCTCTCGTTCGAGAATCCCGGCGCGCCACGTTCGCTGCAGGCCCGCGACAAGGCTCCCGGCATTACGATCAATGTCAATGTCAATGCCAATCCGCTTTCTGAGGCCGATTTCGATGTAGTGCTGACGCTGAACGCCGAAGCCAAGGATGGCGACAAGGTGGTTTTTGCGGCGGAGCTCGTGTACGGCGGCGTCTTCCGCATTACCGGCTTTCCTCAGGAACATATGCTGCCGCTTCTCTTCATCGAGTGCCCGCGGCTGCTTTTCCCCTTCGCCCGCCAGATCGTCGCCGACGTCACGCGTAACGGCGGCTTCCCGCCGCTGATGATCGATCCGATCGATTTCGCCCAGATGTTCACCCAACGTATGGCTGAAGAGCAGGCTCGCTCGAAGGTCCAGGCCCTGAACAGTTGATTCAAGCGTCATATCATCAAAAAGAAACCGGGTAAAACCCGGTTTTTTTATTCGGCAGGCTTGTATTTGAGCCAGAGTGCCTTGTCCTTGAGCGAGGCCACCATTGCGGCATGCGCCTCGATCTCCGCTTCCGTCAATCTTTTCGGCAAAGGCCGTGGCCGGCCGACAGCAGTCACTACGATTTCGTCCACCTCGATGACGGTCGTTGACCGCTCGGTACCCATCAGGCCGAGGGCAGCCTGACGCCCGCCCGTCATCTCGATATAGACTTCCGCCAGAAGCTCGGAGTCGAGGAGGGCGCCGTGCTTGGTACGATGGGCGTTGTCAATGCCGTAGCGGCGGCAAAGCGCATCGAGCGAGTTCGGACCCATCGGATGCTTGCGGCGAGCCAGTGCGAGCGTATCGACTACACGGTCGGTCTGCACCGGGGGCAGTCCTATCCTTTCGAATTCTGCGTTGATGAAGCCGATATCGAAGTTGGCATTGTGGGCAATCCATTTGGCACCGTCGAAAAATTCGACGATCTGATGGGCAATATCTGCAAAACCTGGCTTGTCCTTCAGGAACTCATCGGTGATGCCATGCACCGCCAATGCATCCGGATGAACCTTGCGGTCGCCAGGATTGATGTAAAGATGCAGCGTCTTGCCTGTCGGAAAATTGTTGATCAGCTCGATGCCGCCGATTTCGATCACGCGATCGAATCGGGTCTCGAGGCCGGTGGTTTCCGTATCGAAGATAATCTCACGCATGCTCGCTCATCTTTCCGGATCTTAAAGAGGCGATTATTTCCCGCACCCTTGCTTTCGCGCTCTGGAGACCGAGGCCGGTGTCGATCAGAAAATCGGCTTTTTCTCGTTTCTCTGAATCAGGCAGCTGGCGGGAGAGAATCATCGCCAATTTTTCCTCGGTCATGCCGGGGCGCGCAAGTACCCTCGCCCGCTGGATCTGTGGATCACAGGTGACAACCACCACCACATCCACCCGATCTGCACCTTTCACCTCAAAAAGCAGCGGAATATCCAGGACGACAATATCCGTCTCCGACTGCCGATGCCGCTCGAGAAAGGCGATTTCACGCTGGCGGACCAGCGGATGGACGATCGCTTCGAGGATCTGGAATTTTTCTGGTGCGGCAGAAAGCTGGCGCGACAGCTCCTGTCGATCGACAGCGCCGTCCCTGACGCTACCTGGAAAAGCAATACCGATGGGTGCCACGGCATCGCCGCGGTAAAGGTCGTGCACAACGGCATCGGAATCATTCACCGGCACACCCTCCTCCGCAAACATTTTTGCGGTCGTGGACTTGCCCATGCCAATGGAGCCGGTGAGGCCGACGACAATCATCCGTGTCTTTCCATATCGGCAATCACTATATCTCGAAGCGCCGCATCGACAGTCGGCCGGCGGCCGAACCACTTCTCGAAACCCGGCACCGCCTGATGCAGAAGCATTCCAAGGCCATCGACAATCGGGAACCCCTGCTCTTCTGCCTGAGTCAGCAAAGGGGTCTTCAGCGGTATGTAAACGATGTCTGTCACCACGGCACCGCTACGGAGAGGGGAAAAATTCACGTCAGGTGCCGGACTGCCGTCCATACCAAGCGAGGTGGTGTTGACGAACAATCCTGCGCCCGTCATCACCTCGTTCAGGCCTTCCAGTGGATGAGCATGTACCTTGGCGCCAAAGCGGTCTGCGAGCTCTTTTGCTCGGGGCAATGTGCGATTGACCACATGAATCTCGCCAATGCCGCGGTCACGGACCGCCTGAATGACCGCCCTGCTCGCTCCGCCCGCGCCGAAGATCACCGCCCGATCGGCTCGGTCCCAGCCAGGGTGACGGTCATCGAGATTGGCGGTGAAGCCGTAACCATCTGTGTTCGTCGCATGGAGGATTCCTTCCTCCATCCACAGCGTGTTGGATGCTCCGAGTTCTTCGGCCAGTTCATCCGGCCTGTCTGCGAGCTTAAAAGCAAGTTCTTTATGCGGAATGGTGACATTGCCGCCGCGATAACCGGAACTGCCATCCCTCAAAGAGCGGATAAAAGCTGGGAAGTCCGCTTCCGTCACCGCCTCCGCCCGATAGGAGCCGGCGATGCCGAATTGCTTCAGCCAGTAATTGTGGATCATCGGCGAGCGGGAATGCTTGACCGGCCAGCCGGTGACGAAGGCGTTAACCAAGAATGTTTCACGTGAATCAGCCATCGATTGCAGCAAGCTCCCGCAGCTTATCGAGGAGCGGCAACATCGGCAGACCCAGGATGGTGAAATAGTCGCCTTCTATCTCAGAGAAAAGTTGAATTCCCTCGCCTTCCAGCTGATAGGCCCCGACGCTGGAAAATGCCTTCTCACCCACCCGCGCCAGATATCGATCAACAAAGGCTTCCGTCAGCGGGCGCACCGTCAGGTCGGCGTGGGAGACGTGCTCCCACAAGACGCCGTGATCCCTGACAATGGCGATGGCGCTGTTCAGCCGGTGGGTCTTGCCCGACAGCGACAGAAGGTTCTCCTTCGCTTCGCCAAGCGATTTCGGTTTGTGAAAAACACGATTGCCGAGCGACATGGTCTGGTCCGACCCGATCACCAGCGCACCCGAATGCCGCTGACTGACCTCCAGGGCCTTTGCTCTCGCAAGAGTGAGTGCGACCTTATCAGGACTTGCTCCTTCCAGGCTGGCTTCAATCTTCCGCTCGTCGATATCCGCCGCCTGACTTTCAAAGGTCAAGCCGGCATTTTCCATAAGCATTCGGCGAAAAGGGCTGGAGGAGGCAAGTACGAGAGGCGACGTCACGAATATCTCCCAGAAACCGCAGGCGGTTTCGCTTAACGCAGCTTCGGGCGCAGCGCAACGATCGCCGCCGCCGTCTCTTCGATGGATCTCCGCGTTACGTCGATGACCGGCCAGTTATGACGGGCGCAAAGCGCCCGCGCATATTTCAGTTCCTCGTTGATGCTGGCCCGGTCGGTATAATGGTGTCGGTCGAAACCCTGCGTGGCGCCCAGATCACGGTTCTCGCGCACCTGACTGATCCGATCCGTCGTCGCTATCAAACCGACAATCAGCGGCCGGGCGGCGCGATAGAGGCTTTCCGGCAGGTCCACGCCTTGAACGATCGGGATATTGGCAGTCTTGATGCCGCGATTAGCGAGGTAGATGCTGGTTGGCGTCTTCGAGGTGCGGCTGATCCCGATCAACACCACGTCTGCTTCATCATAACTCTCCGGCATCTGGCCGTCATCATGATCCATCGTGAAGTTGAGGGCTTCGATGCGTTTGAAATAATCGGCATTCAGAGCGTGCTGGGCACCGACACGACGGCGCGACGGTGCACCCAGATAGGCCTGGAAGGTGATCATGACCGGTTCCAGGACATTCACCGAGGGTAGTCCCATGTCCCGACACCGTTCATCGATCAATCCGGCCAGCTCGTGATCGACAATCGTATAGAGCACGATACCAGGTTCCTGGTCGACGGCTTCGAGCACCGCCAGCAGCTGCTTACGGTTGCGGATCAGCGGGTAGACATGTTCAACCGCAAGCGAGGACTGAAATTGGGCGGCGGCCGCGCGGCCCGCGGAGATGAGAGTCTCTCCGGTTGAGTCAGATATCAGATGCAGATGGAAGAAATTTTTTCGGTTCTCCACGCTAATCTTTACCCTTTGTTGACAACCCGGGAGAGACGATCGACTCGGCCGGGCCAAAGCTCCGGGCTTGGGAAAACCTCCGAGTTTTCCACATTCGCTGGTTCTGCGGATGTAGATCGAGGACCCTTGTGCACTCTGTGGACAAGGGTATCAAGCACCTTCCCACTCCACAGCTTATCCACAAACTGCATTCGCTCCATCATTACCATAACGCTTTGATGCAACTTGAGGAATCGACTTATCTCTAAAAACCTCGCAGTGACCGCGTTTTTCTCTCCCGAACTTTGCAAAAGGCGGCCGATGGTCGCGTTGCCGGTGGTTTGACTTTAATCCTTGCTACTCACCGACTCTAAGAAATAGAAACCTATTCTAGATTCATTTCTTTTATTTTAGGGGAGACCCCATTGACCGGCCCATACCGGAAGATCGTCGAGGTGCTGAACGGCCAAACCGTTGCTCCGCCACCAATCTGGCTCATGAGACAGGCGGGACGTTATTTGCCGGAGTACCGGGAAACCCGAGCCCAGGCAGGGAGTTTCCTCGATCTCTGTTACACGCCGGATCTGGCTGTCGAGGTGACTTTGCAGCCGATCCGGCGCTACGGCTTCGATGCGGCCATCCTGTTCTCAGACATTCTCGTGATTCCCGACGCGCTGAAACGGAATGTTCGTTTTGTGCAGGGCGAAGGGCCGCAGATGGATCCCATCGACGTTTCCGGCATCGGAAACCTTAGCGGCGATAGCGTGCTGGATCACCTGGCACCCGTGATCGAAACGGTACGTCGCCTGCGGCGGGAA
>Ga0268287_100296_pt1 | contig 16533 bp, 13 predicted proteins | sample MetcocultureR3M_FD_191348 | JGI IMG/M metagenome (GOLD analysis project Ga0268287, IMG submission 191348) | Soil microbial communities from Anza Borrego Desert, Southern California, United States - Methanotrophic co-culture R3-M | ecosystem: Environmental > Terrestrial > Soil > Desert | place... | reverse complement strand
ATGAGCGCGCTTGACGTAGAGGCCCGGCTCGACCACCTGAGACGCCCATGACCAAAGCCGCCGTCATCGTCTTCCCCGGTTCGAACTGCGACCGGGACTGCAAGGTCGCCATCGAGCGCGCCACGGGCGCCCAGGTCGACATGGTCTGGCATGGGGAGACCGAGCTTCCCTCGGGCGTGGACCTGATCGTCCTGCCGGGCGGGTTCTCGTACGGCGACTACCTGCGCTGCGGCGCCATGGCGGCGCTCTCGCCGATCATGCCCGAGGTGAAGGCCGCGGCCGAACGTGGCGTCGCCACCGTGGGCATCTGCAACGGCTTCCAGGTCCTGTGCGAGGCGGGCCTGCTGCCCGGCGCCCTGCTGCGCAACGAGAAGCTCAAGTACGTCTGCAAGCCGGTGGAGCTGGAGGTGGTCAATTCCCAGACCCGCTTCACCGCCGGCTACCAGGGCCGCCGCCAGGCCGTGATGACCGTGGGCAACGGCGAGGGCAACTTCTTCGCCGAAGAGGCCGTGCTCGACCGCCTCGAGGGCGAGGGCCAGGTGGTGTTCCGCTACGCCGACAACCCCAACGGCTCGGCGCGCGACATCGCCGGCATCGTCAACGCGCGCGGCAACGTGCTGGGCATGATGCCCCACCCCGACCGGGCCTTCGAGGCCGAGCTCGGGTCGGCGGACGGCGCCATCCTCTTCCAGAGCGCCCTCGCCAGCGCCTGACGGCCGCGCTAGCGTCCCCGGCGTCGAGTTGCCCGGGGACCTCTGCATGACCTTCAAGACCCTGCTGCGCGCGGCCGCCGCCTGCGCCGCCATCGCCCTGCCCGCCCAGGCCCAGACCCCGACCCAGACCCAGACCCCAACTGGGGCGCCGACGCCCCCGATGACGCCGGACATTCCGGCGACGTTCGCCGCGCCCACCCAGCACTACGACTACGAGAAGCGCACGGTGATGATCCCGATGCGCGACGGGGTGAAGCTGCACACGATCCTTCTGGTCCCCAAGGGCGTGAAGGACGCGCCCATCCTGCTGACGCGGACGCCCTACAACGCCAAGACGCCCAGCGGGCGGTTCAACTCGCCCTACGCCGCCGCGGCCGGGGCCCAGATGGACGAGCCGTTCCTGGCCGACGGCTACATCCGCGCCTACCAGGACGTGCGCGGCAAGTACGGGTCCGAGGGCGATTACGTCCTGACCCGCCCGCTGCGCGGCCCGCTCAACGACACGCCCGTCGACCACGCCACCGACGCCTACGACACCATCGATTGGCTGGTGAAGAACACGCCGGAGACCAATGGCCGGGTCGGCGTGATCGGCTCCTCCTATCCGGGCTTCACCAGCGCCATGGCGCTCATCGACCCGCACCCGGCGCTGAAGGCGGCCGTGCCGCAGAGCCCGATGATCGACGGCTGGATGGGCGACGACTGGTTCCAGAACGGCGCCTTCCGCCAGACCATGCTCGCCTGGTTCATGCGCCAGATGACCGAGAAGGGCGCCGGTCCCGACCTGCCTCGCGACGCGCTGGACGACTACGAGAACTACCTGCGGGCCGGCAACGCCTGGGACTTCGGCCGACGCGCGGGCCTCGACCAGATCCCGGCCTTCCGCAAGATCGTGGAGCATCCAGCTTACGACGCCTTCTGGCAGAACCAGGCGCTGGACAAGATCCTGGCCAGGCATCCGTTGAAGGTCCCGACGCTGTGGGTCGGCTCGCTGTTCGACCAGGAGGACATCTACGGCGCCGTTCACGCCTACCGCGCCACCGAGGCGAAGGACGCCGGCAACGACATGAACTTCCTGGCGCTCGGCGCCTGGCGGCACTCGGGGGTGAACTACGAGCAGCGCCAGCTGGGGGCGGCGATCAAGCTGCCCGGCGACACCGCCACCGAGTTCCGCCGCAAGGTGCTCAAGCCGTTCCTCGACCAGCACCTGAAGACGAACGGCCCCAAGGCCGACATCGCCCCCGTGACGATCTTCGAGACGGGCTCGATGGAGTGGCGCCGCTACGATCGCTGGCCGCTGGCGTGCGAACGCGGCTGCGCGACGCAGATGCGGCCCCTCTACCTGCAGCCCGGCCTGAAGCTCGGGTTCGAGCCGCCGAAGGGCGCGGCCTATGACGAGTACGTCTCCGACCCCGCCAAGCCCGTGCCGTTCGTGCCCCAGCCGGTGCGGGCGGACGATCCCGACCAGTGGCGCTACTGGCTGGTGTCGGACCAGCGCCACGCGGCCAGCCGCCCCGACGTGCTGACCTACGTCTCCGAGCCCCTGACGGCGCCGCTGCAGATCTCGGGCGAGCCGATCGTCAACCTGTTCGCCTCGACCAGCGGGACGGATTCGGACTGGGTCGTGAAGCTGATCGACGTGCATCCGGACGTCGTGCCTTCCGACCTGGCGCTCAGCGGCTACCAGATGCCCATCGCCATGGAGATCTTCCGCGGCCGCTATCGGAACAGCTTCGAGACGCCCTCGCCGATCCCGGCGGGCAAGGTCCAGACCTACCGTTTCGAGCTTCCGACGGCGAACCACGTCTTCCAGCCGGGCCACCGGATCATGGTGCAGGTGCAGTCCAGCTGGTTCCCGCTCTACGACCGCAACCCGCAGACCTACGTGGAGAACATCTTCTTCGCCCCGCCGGCGGCCTACCGGAAGGCGACCCAGCGCGTGTTCCACACCCGCGGGGCCGCCTCGTCCATCGAGCTGCCGGTCGTCCCGGCGAACTAGCCGCCGGGGAGCGGCGCCCCGCCGTCAGACGATCCAGCCGGGGGGCAGGTCGGCCAGGCGGACGCCAGCCAGCGACATCTCGCCCCCGCCGGTCATGCGGATCACCGTATCGGCGCCGACCTGCAGGGCTTCGTAGCCCGTCCCCGCCAGCACGTTCACCCGGTCGCCCTGGGCGAAACTGAAGTCGAGCACCCGGTCGAGGCCGGCGTTCCCGTGGGTGTGGAAGAGGTCGGCCCCCGCCCCGCCGGTGATGGTGTCGCTGCCCATGTCGCCCGAGATCCAGTCGTCGCCGCCGCCCGCGTAGATCAGGTCGTCGCCCTGGCCGCCGCGGACCCAGTCGCTTCCCAGGCCGCCGTGCAGGGTGTCGTCGCCCAGGTTCCCGTAGACGACGTCGTGGCCGCCCTCGCCGTTCAGCAGGTCGTTGCCCTGGCCGCCGACCACCCAGTCGTCGCCCTCCCCGCCCGAGACGGTGTCGTTCCCGAGGTTGCCGTGGGCGTCGTCGAAGCCCGACCCGCCGTAGATTCGGTCGTCGCCGCCCCCGCCGCGCAGGAAGTTCCGTCCGCCGGGATCGCGGATGATCTCGTCGGCGTCCGTGCCGATGAGCCGCGTGTCGCCGAGGTCGCCGGCCAGCTCGCGCGGGCCGGCCGGACCGGCGCCCGGGCCGGCGGCGAGGTCGGACAGCGCGATCCGCGACCCATCGGCGAAGACCACGACCGAGACGCCCTTCAGGATCGCGTTCTGATCGAGGCCGCTGGTTTCGGTCAGGCGCACGCTGCCGTCGGGGAGCGCCTGCACGGCGTACTGGTCCGCGCGCCCGAGGACATGGACCGTGTCGAACCCGCCCTGGCCGTCGACCACGATGGGATTGCCGGCCGTGCCCACGGCCCGCGTGGCGAGCGCCGCGTTCCAGGCGCCGGGGTCGAAGGTCGTGGCCCCGCCCGCCCCGGACGTCCCGGTCAGCGGCACGCCGTTCACCTGAACGCCGTGGAAGAAGACGTTGCCGCTTCCTTCCGGCGCGATCCGCAGCTGGTCGATCCGCGTCAGGCCCGGCAGCTCGAAGGTGAAGGTCTGGGTCTGGGTGAAGCGCACGCCCTCGCCGTTGACGTAGCCGCTGTCGAGCGGCTTGAGGGCCGCCGTCCCGCGGTCGACGCCGTTGATCCAGATGCGGATCGTCGGCGCCTGGCCGCCGGACAGCGCGCCGGTGACGTCCACCGTGACGGTCGTCTCGAGGCTGTCGGCGAGCCGGGCCGCCTGCGGCGCGTCGGGGCCGTACAGGAAGAGCCGGTCGCCGGCGGCGCTGCCGGTCAGGGCCGCATCGCCCGAGCCGCCGCCTATGGTCGTTTCGCCGCCGAACCAGGCGGTGACCACCGCCTCGGCCAGCTTGCCGTCGATGTTGTAGTTCTGATCGTAGTAGGTCCCGAGGCGGCCGGGGTCGTTGTTGATCAGCCACACGCCCTGCAGCCAGGCGGGCTTGCTCACGGCCCAGGTCTCGAAGAAGGCCTGCCACCAGTCGGCCTGCTCGCCCTGGTCGGCGGCCCGCGCGCCCGTCCCGATGAAGCCGTCCGAGGTGGCGATCCTGTCCGACGCGCCGTCGAAGCTGGGCAGTCCGGTCTCGGTGAAGATCACCGGCTTGCCGACGTGGGCGGCCATCCGCCCGAGGAACTCGACATAGTCCTGCTGCTGGCCGAACACCTGGGCGTCGCGCCAGCCCGCCTTCAGCTCGGCGACGGTGGGATCGGTGTTGCTGGTGAGGCTGGGGAAGACGTCGAAGCCGGCGACGTCCAGCCGGTCCCAGAAGCCGATCTGGGTGATCTCGTTCACCGGCGCGCCGACCGCCACAGGCGCGAGGGCGGCGTAGGTCAGCTGGCCGCCGTAGACGCCGCGCACCGCATCGATGATGTCGTTCCAGTAGGCCGTGTACTGCGGCTTGGTGGCGGCCACCATCTCGTTGCCGATGCTCAGCACGTCCGCGCCCTGGGCCTGGGCCAGCCGCGCCCAGTCCAGGATGTGGGCCTTGTAGGCGGCGAAGAAGGCGTCCGGGTTCGAGATCGTCAGGTCCGGATTGACCATGTTGATCCAGGACGCGCTGTTGTACTGGTCGAAGGCTGGGTCGTGGACGACCAGCTGCGGCTTCAGCACCACCTGCAGCCCCTCGGCCTTGGCGGCGGCGACGGCGCGGCCGACGTCGGCCAGGCTGGCGGTCTGGTTCTGGCCGTTCTCGATCACCTCGCCGATGGCGCCGGTCCGCAGGTCGGCGAGCGCCACGTTGCTGAACACCACGTGGGTCGCGCCGTTCTGTGCGGCCCGGTCGATGAGCTCGACCACGCGGGAGTCGGCGTAGCCGCCGGCGCTGTAGGTCGAGAGCGAGATTCCCTGGACGTTGAAGGATTGCGGCACGGTCTGGCTCCGTCGCGCGAGGCCTCGCGCCCGCAAACCGAGGGGCTCGCGGGATGCGCGGCTGCGCTGTCATTGGGGGGTGACGTTCCTTAAGGACGCGTTTGGCCTGAAGGACGCGATGTGATGGGGCCTCTGGTCGTGTCGGAATCGGGCGTGAAAGTGGCCGCCCGGCGCGCCTTCGCGCGGCGTTCCGACGCAGGCTTGACCGTAACGTGGATCATCGAACGGCGGGCGGGAAAGGGAGCCCTATTCGCTGCGCTCACCTGTCCCGCCGCCGGTGGCGAAAGGAAGGGCGCTGCGCGCGAGCGCAGCGCCCTGTTCTCATGTGCGTCTTGTGCGCGGGGCCGCTAGTGGCGGCCGTCGCGGGTCTGGCGGTTCTGGCCGTTCTGGTCGCGGCCCGACTGGCCGCCCTGGCCCTGGCCCTTCTGGCCCTTGTTCATCGCATCGTTGTCGCGCCCGCCGGCCTGCTGCTGACGCTGCTGCTGCTGTTGCTGCCGTTGTTGCTGCTGCTGGTTCTGGTTCATGCCCTGATTGGCCATGGGGATGCTCCCTGCACTGCGGGCGCCGGGCGGGCGCCCTCGCCCCGGACCAACCGGGCGGACCGGCCGGATGTTCCCCCCCTATCGCGCTCCCGGCAGAGTCCCGCTAGAAGGCGCCCCATGAGCGCCCAGCCCGCAAAGACCATGGCCGAGAAGGCCGCCGAGTACGGCCTGAAGCCCGAGGAATACGACCTCATCGTCAAGCGCCTGAACCGCGAGCCCAACGACGTGGAGCTGGGCGTGTTCTCGGTGATGTGGTCCGAGCACTGCTCGTACAAGAGCTCGCGCAAGCACCTGGTGAAGTTCCCGACCAAGGGGCCGCGCGTGATCCAGGGGCCGGGCGAGAACGCCGGCGTCATCGACATCGGCGACGGACAAGCCTGCATCTTCAAGATGGAGAGCCACAACCATCCGTCCTACATCGAGCCCTACCAGGGCGCGGCGACGGGCGTCGGCGGCATCATGCGCGACGTCTTCACCATGGGCGCGCGGCCGGTGGCGCTGCTGAACGCCCTGCGGTTCGGCGATCCCTCGCATCCGAAGACGAAGCGCCTCGTCTCGGGCGTGGTCTCCGGCATCGGCGGCTACGGCAACTGCGTGGGCGTGCCCACCGTCGCGGGCGAGACCAACTTCCACCGCGGCTACGACGGCAACATCCTGGTCAACGCCATGTGCGTGGGCCTGGCCGACGCCGACAAGATCTTCTACTCGGCCGCGCCCGCGCCCGGCCTGCCGGTCGTCTACTTCGGCTCCAAGACCGGCCGCGACGGCATCCACGGCGCGACCATGGCCTCGGCCGAGTTCGACGACGCCTCCGAGGAGAAGCGCCCCACCGTCCAGGTGGGCGATCCCTTCGCCGAGAAGCTGCTGATCGAGGCGACGCTGGAGCTGATGGCCTCGGGCGCCGTGGCCGCGATCCAGGATATGGGCGCGGCGGGCCTCACCTCCTCGTCGGTCGAGATGGCCGGCAAGGGCGGCGTCGGCATCGAGCTCGACCTCGACGCCGTGCCCCAGCGCGAGGAGGGCATGACCGCCTACGAGATGATGCTGTCCGAGAGCCAGGAGCGCATGCTGGCGATCCTGAAGCCCGGCCGCGAGGCCGACGGCCACCGCATCTTCCAGAAGTGGGGCCTGGACGCCGCGGTGATCGGCAGGACCACCGACACCGGCCACATCGTGCTGAAGCACCAGGGCCAGGTGGTCTGCGACGTGCCGCTCGCCCCGCTGTCGGACGACGCCCCGCTCTACGACCGCCCCTGGGTCGCCCCCGAGGCCGCGCCCCGGCTCGACCCGGCCGACGTCCCCGCGCCCACCGACTGGAAGGCCGCGGTGCTCAAGCTGATGAGCGCCCCCGACATGGCCTCCAAGCGCTGGATCTGGGAACAGTACGACCGCCACGTCATGGCCGACACGCTGGAGGATTCGGCTACCGGCGCCGACGCCGGCATCGTGCGCGTCCACGGGACCCGTAAGGCGCTGGCCGTCACCTCCGACTGCACGCCCCGCTACGTCCAGAACGACCCCTACGAGGGCGGCAAGCAGGCCGTCGCCGAGGCCTGGCGCAACGTCACCGCCGTGGGCGCCCTGCCGATCGCCATCACCGACAACCTGAACTTCGGCAACCCCGAGCGGCCCGAGATCATGGGCCAGATCGTGCGCGCCATCGAAGGCATGGCCGAGGCCTGCCGCGAGCTGGACTTCCCGGTCGTGAGCGGCAACGTCAGCCTCTACAACGAGACCAACGGCGTCGCCATTCCCCCCACCCCCACCGTGGGCGGCGTCGGCCTGATCGAGGACTACGCCCACCGCGCCGACTTCTCGAACCTGGCGGCCGGCGAGGCCCTGGTGCTGGTCGGCGAGACCCAGGGCGAACTCGGCGCCTCCATGTACCTGCGCGAGGTCCTGGGCCGCGAGGACGGCGCCCCGCCACCGGTGGACCTGGCCGTCGAGCGCCGTCACGGCGCCTTCGTGCGCGAACTGATCCGCACGGACCAGGCCCGGACCGTCCACGACCTCTCCGACGGCGGCCTGATCGCCGCGGCCGCCGAGATGGCCCTGGCCTCGAACGTCGGCGTCACTCTCACCATCGACGGCGCGCCCCACGCGGCCCTCTTCGGCGAGGACCAGGCCCGCTACCTGATCGGGACGGCCGATCCCGAGGCGATCCTCTCGGCGGCGAAGAAGGCCGGCGTGCCGGCCGCCGTCGTGGGCAAGGCCGGCGGCGAGGCCGTGGCGGTCGAGGGCCTCTTCACCCTGCCCCTCGCCGAGCTGCGCCAGGCCCACGAAGGCTGGATGCCGGCCTATATGGGCGACTAGCCGCCCTCCTCCCCCATCGGGGGAGGGCGCAGCCCGACGATCGGCGCCCGGCAAAAAGGGCGCCGTCGGGTCGGGAGGGCGGCAGCCCGACGATCGGCGCCTATCAAGAAGGCCCTGTGACGAGGCGCCTCCCCGCCCCGGCTGGCGTTCGCCTCGCCGCCGGGCTAGCAGACCGCCCGATGATCCGCCTCGACAACATCTCCAAGCAGAACGGCCACCAGATCCTGTTCATCGAAGCCTCGATGAGCATCCAGAAGGGCGAGAAGGTCGGGCTGGTCGGCCCCAACGGCGCCGGCAAGACCACCCTGTTCCGCATGATCACCGGCCAGGAGCAGCCCGACGACGGCGTGGTCGCCATCGATCCCGGCCTGACCATCGGCTACTTCAGCCAGGACGTCGGCGAGATGTCGGGCCAGAGCGCCGTCGCCGCGGTGATGGACGGCGTGGGGCCCGTCAGCGCCCTGGCCGCCGAGATGGCCATGCTCGAGGCGGCGATGGTCGATCCGGCCATGATGGAGCCGGGCCGGGCGGACGAGCTGGACGCCGTCATCCAGCGCTACGGCGAGGTGCAGGGCCGCTTCGAGGAGCTGGACGGCTATGCGCTGGAGGCCCGCGCCCGCGAGGTGCTGGCCGGCCTCAGCTTCAGCCAGGAGCGCATGGACGGCGACGTCGGCCTCCTGTCCGGCGGCTGGAAGATGCGGGTGGCCCTGGCCCGCATCCTCCTGATGCGGCCCGACGGCATGCTGCTGGACGAGCCCAGCAACCACCTCGACCTGGAAAGCCTGATCTGGCTCGAGTCCTTCCTCAAGGGCTACGACGGCGCGCTGCTGATGACCTCGCACGACCGCGCCTTCATGAACCGCATCGTCGGCAAGGTGGTGGAGATCGACGCCGGCCAGCTCATCACCTACTCGGGCGACCTCGACTTCTACGACCAGCAGCGCGCGCTCGGCGAACAGCAGCGCCAGGCGCAGTACGAGCGCCAGCAGGCCATGCTGGCCAAGGAGATCAAGTTCATCGAGCGCTTCAAGGCGCGCGCCAGCCACGCCGCCCAGGTCCAGAGCCGGGTGAAGAAGCTCGACAAGATCGAGCGCGTCGAGCCGCCGCGCCGGCGCCAGCAGGTCCAGTTCGAGTTCCGGAGCCCGCCGCGCTCGGGCGACGACGTGATCAGCCTCAAGGGCGTCCACAAGGGCTACGGCGACCGGCCGATCTACGAGGGCCTGGATTTCCTGGTCCGCCGCAAGGAACGCTGGTGCGTCCTGGGCGCCAACGGCGCCGGCAAGTCCACCCTGCTGAAGCTGGCCGCCGGCGCCGTCGCGCCCGACAAGGGGACCGTCAGCATCGGCGCCAGCGTGAAGATGGGCTACTTCGCCCAGCATTCCATGGACCTGCTGGACGGCGAGGAGACGATCTTCGAATCCCTCGACGGCGCCTTCCCCCATGCCGGCCAGGGCGCGCTGCGCACCCTCGCCGGATGCTTCGGCTTCTCAGGCGACGATGTCGAAAAGCCCTGCCGCGTCCTCTCCGGCGGCGAGAAGGCCCGCCTGATCATGGCCCGGATGCTGTTCGACCCGCCGAACCTGCTGGTGCTCGACGAGCCGACCAACCACCTCGACATGGCGACCAAGGAGATGCTGGTCCAGGCCCTGGCGGACTTCGAGGGGACCATGCTCTTCGTCAGCCACGACCGCCACTTCCTGGCGGCCCTGTCCAACCGCGTGCTGGAGCTGACGCCCGAGGGCGTCCATCAGTACGGCGGCGGCTACACCGAATATGTCGCCCGCACGGGCCAGGAAGCCCCGGGGCTGCACCCGGGCGGCTAGGGCCGCCCGGCGCCGGGCTGCGCGACGGTCCGGCGAAAGCGGCGCGGCGGGGCGCCGTACTCGGCCGCGAAGGCGGACACGAAGTTGCTGGCGTGGGCGTAGCCCACCCGCCACGCGATCTCCTTCATCGGCAGGTCTCCGGTCTCCACGAGGCGGCGGGCCTCGGAGAGCCGCGCCAGGCGCAGCGCGCGGTCGGGGCTGGCCCCGTGGAGGGCCTCGAAGGCGTTGAGGAACCGGCGCAGTCCCATCCGCGCGGCCTTGGCGAGCTCGGCGGCCGACGGCGGGTCGCGCAGGTCCCGCACCAGCGCCTCGCGCGCGCCGTGAACCGCCGCGGTCTCGGCGGAGGTGAGCGTCGATGCGTCGAAGGCCGTCATCTCCGCGCCCAGCACCTCGGTGAGCAGACGCAGGGCCACGGCTTCCCGATGCAGGCGCTGGAGCGACCCGCCAGCCCCGGGCGCGCCGAGCTCGCCGACCAGGGCGCGGGTGGCCGCCTTGATCGGCCGCTCCCGGATCACCGTCTCGCGCGCACGGCTCTCCACGAGCGGGCGCAGGCCCTCGGGGACCTCGCCGTCGAGCAGGGAGGTCAGCAGTTCGGGCGAGACCGCGACGCTGAAGAAGCGGAACGCCTGCGGCCCGGGAAAGCGGAAGACCCCGGCGCGATCCTTGGTGACCAGCAGGGCGGCGCGCCACGGCCTGAACCGGAAGTCCGGATGGTCGGCCGTGGACAGCGTCGCCTGGCCCGAGATCGGCATCCAGACCGAGACGGACGGCGGCGCGTCGCTTTCGCCGGCCACGCGGTGCTCGGTGGGGCCCCGGGTCTCGATGCAGCCCAGGTTCATGTGGAAGCCCGCGCCGAACGTGACCCGCTCGTAGCGGCCGGTCCAGTCGGGTCCGGACATGACCGTGACGCCGTTGGGATCCAGGCGGACCTCGCCCGTCTGATCCACGATGCGCCAGTCCGGCGACTTCATCGGAAAACCACGCCCCACAACCCTGCCGGCAGCATCTCATAAGAAACGACGCGATCCAATAACGCGGGTCCGTGGCGAGGGGGCGCGGCCGGCTGGTACCCGGAGGGGATTCCACGGGAGGCGGTCATGGCCACGTACATCGTCACCAGCACCGCCGATTCCGTGAGTTCGCCGCCGGCGGGGTCCTTGCGCGAGGCGATCCTGCTCGCCGAGGCGAATCCGGGGGCGGACACCATCGTGTTCGACCTGGCGGATGGGGCGACCATCACCCTGGCCGACGACCTGCCGCAGATCCTGCAGGACCTGGTCATCGACGGGAGCGGCGCTCCGGGCCTGACGATCAGCGGCGCCGGGCTCTACCGGGTGTTCTGGGCCGGCGACGTCAGCGTCGAGATCAGCGACCTGACCATCGCCGACGGCCTGGCCCAGGGCGGGCGCGGCGGCGGCGGCGACGACCAGCGTGGCGCCGGCGGCGGCGGCGCGGGCCTGGGCGGGGGGATCTTCGCGGACGGCGCAGACCTGACGCTCCGCCGCGTCACGTTCACCGGCAACGGCGCGGTGGGCGGCGACGGCGGCCAACGAGGCTCTTCCGGAGGGTTCTTTGGCGGCGGCGGCGGCGGCATGGAGGCCGACGGCGGAGACGCCGACCTGCCGATGTTCATGGGGCCCGGTCGGGGCGGCGGGGACAACGGCGGCGAACCGGATATCGGGCCGGGCGGCGCGGGCGGGGACCACAGCGGCGGCGGCGGCAGCGATTTGTCCAGCGGCGGCGGCGGCGGCTTCGGCGGCGGCGGCGGCGGCGGCGGTCACTCCAGCTCGGGAGGCGCGGGCGGCTTCGGCGGCGGCGGCGGCGGCTCGAGCAGCTCAGCCGCCACCGCGGTCGCCGGCGGCTATGGCGGCGGCGCTGGCGGCTACGCCGCGACCGGCTTCCAGGGCGGCGGCGGGGCGGGCCTCGGCGGAGCCGTGTTCGTGCGCGACGGCGGGACGATCACCCTCGAGGATGTGACCTTCGCCTCAGGCAATTCGGTCGCGGGCGGCGCAGGGTTCGAGACCGGCTCGGCCGAGGGCGCGAACCTGTTCCTGATGGGCAGCGGCCTGGTCGTCTACAGGGTGACGGCGGGGCGGACGGTCACCCTCGGCGGCGGGTTCGAGGGCGAAGGGCCGATGCAGCTCACCAAGACCGGCGCGGGCGCCCTCGTTCTGACCGGCGCGGCGGACGTGCACACGCTGCTCGTCAGCGATGGGGTTCTCCGCGTGACCGCGAATCTCGGGACGACGGACGCCACGGTGACGAGCGGCGCGACGCTGGCCGGGACCGGCACGGTCGGCGCCGTCGCAGTGCACGGCGGCGGCGCGTTGGCGCCCGGAGCCAGCCCGGGCGTGCTCGACACCGGCGCTCTCACCCTGCTGACCGGCGCCACCCTGGAGGTCGAGCTCGGCGGCGCGGGCGCGGGCCAGTTCGACCGGCTGAACGTCACCGGGACGGTGAGCCTGGGCGACGCCTTCCTCGACATCGTGCTGTTCGGCGGCTTCACGCCCACGGTGGGGCAGAGCTTCCTGCTGATCGACAACGACGGCGCCGATGCGGTGACGGGCGAGTTCGTGGGCTTCGCGGACGGCGTGGCGGCGACGGTCGGGAGCCTGCGCTACACCGTCGACTACCAGGGCGGCGACGGCAACGACGTGGTGCTGACCGTCTCGGCCGTCCCGCCGCCGCCCGGACCACGCCAGATCCCGACCGTCGGCGGCCCCGGGAACGACTTCGCCGTGCTGGACGACGCCGGGAACACCTATGCGGGGGGCGCGGGCGCGGACCTCGTCATGGCCGACGGCGGGACCGACTTCGTCCACGGCAACACCGGGAACGACACCCTCCACGGCGGCTGGGGCGACGACAGCATGCACGGCGGCCAGGGCGAGGACGTGCTGTACGGCGGCGACGGCGCCGATGTCCTGTTCGGCGACAGGGGCGACGACTTCGTGCACGGCGGCGCCGGCGACGACGTGATCGACGGCGGCGAGGGCTCGGATGCGCTGGCCGGGGGGCAGGGGGACGACGTGCTGCGCGGCGGGCAGGGCGCCGACGTGCTCGCCGGCGACCGGGGGGCCGACACCCTCGCGGGCGGCGCGGGGCCGGACGTGTTCCGCTTCATGGCCGGCGGCGGCGCGGACGTGGTGGCCGACTTCGACGCCGCGGAAGGCGACCGGATCCAGGCCGCCGGGCCCTACGCCGCCGTCCAGGCGGGCGCGCACGTCCTGGTGGACTTCGGGGACGGCGACACGGTCATGCTGGAGAACGTCGCCCTCGCCGCCCTGCCCGACGGCTGGATCACGATCTGAGGGCGGCCGCCACCCAGGCCGCGCGCTCTTCGGGCGCCAGGATCCTCGGCGCCGCCACCGGCGCCGCTGTCAACGCCCCCGCGCCACGCTCAGACCGCTTGGTTCACCCGCCTGGCCTGCTGGGTCTCGCGGCCCGGCGGCAGCCCGAACTGGCGACGATACTCCCGCGTGAACTGCGGCACGCTCTCGTACCCCACCTCGCAGGCTGCGACGCTCGGCCTCAGGCCCTTGGCCAGCATCAGGCGCCGCGCCTCGATGAGCCGCAGCTGCTTCTGGAACTGCAGTGGCGACAGCGAGGTCACGGTCCGAAAATGCTTGTGGAAGGTCGACGGGCTCATGCGGGCCGCCGCCGCCAGTCGCGCCACCGGGATCGGCGCGGCGAAGTCCTTGCGGAGGATCTCCACCGCCCGCGCGATCCGCCGCGCCTGGCTCGCGGGAGCGCCCAGCTGGCGAATGGCGGGGCCGTGGCGCCCTGCGAGGAGCCAATAGTGCATCTCGCGTACCAGCTGAGCCTGAAGCACGGGAATGGAAGCCGGCCGCTCCAGCAGGGTGACCAGGCGCAGCGCGGCGTCGGCCGCCTCGGCGTCGGTGGGCTGGAAGCGGAGCGCCGGGCCGGCGTCGACGGCGGCGGCCTTCATCTCGTCGCAGAGGGCGGCGATCACGGCCGCGTCCAGGTCGAGCGCCAACGCAAGGTAAGGCGCGCCGCCGCTTGCCTGGGTGATCTGGCTGACGGTCGGCGCGTCCGCGGTGAGCAGCATGGAATCCCCGGCGCTGAAGGTCAGGGTCCGGCTCCCCATCGTGACCTGCTTGGCGCCTTGCACGACAAGACAGATCAGCGGCCGCTCGATCGCGCGCCGCAGTTCGCCCGTCGAGGTCGTGCGCACGAGGTTCAGGCCCCTGACGGACGTGCGGGCGACGCCCGCCGCGTCAGCATGCCGCTCGGCGTAGCGGCGAACGGCCTCGCGCAAGGCGTGGGTCATGCGGACATCCTTACCGGCTGATCGCGACGGTAGGGCCCGGTCGGAGTTTTAGGCAAGGTTCTCGACGCATCGGGCAACCCGGCATCGCCCGAAGAGGGGATACGACGGCGGAAACGCCCGCCGCGCAGAGGGACCGCCCATGGCCACGCACACGACACCACGGCATCGCGGCGCCGTCATGACCGGCGAGGACGGCGACGAGGGTCGGAAGGCCTTCTACATCCTGATCGAGGCTCGGCCGGGCCGCGAAGACGAGGTTCTGCAGATGCTTCGGGATATCCGAGCCTGCGTCGAGCACGAGCCCGCCACCGGGCCGTGGTACGCGGTGCGCCATTCACCCACGACCTTCGCCATCTTCGAGACGTTCCCCGACATCGCCGGGCGCGATGCGCATGTGGCCGGCGGGGGTGGCGACATCTTCCGCGATGTCGCGCGAATGAACCACCTCCTCATCCGCCCGGCGCATGTGCAGAAGGTGGACGTCCTTCTGTCCAAGCAGGTGTTCACCTAGGCCCCCCGGCGTCTCCTAGGCGCCAGCTGCCGACTCCCCGACCACCCACTGCGGTGGATGGGTCCAGCCCGGATCGGCCGAAACCGGCCCCCCTCGCCCCCTCCTCCCCGCCAGCGGTTCTCGCGCTAAGCTGCGGGGGATGGAGTCGTCCCGCGCCCGCCTCGCCGCCCGCCTCGCCCCCCACCGCGAACAGGTCCTGGACCTGGTCGGCCGGCCCGGCTCGCGCCGGCGCATTCCGACGCCGGCCGCGGTGCTGGACCTCGACGCCTTCGAGGCCAATGTCGCGCTCATGGCCGGGCGGGCCCGCGCGGCGGGCCTGGCGCTGCGGCCGCACGCCAAGTCCCACAAGTGCGGCTGGGTCGCGGCCCGGCAGGTGGCGGCCGGGGCGGCCGGGATCTGCTGCGCCAAGCTGGCCGAGGCCGAGGCGATGGCGGACGCCGGGATCGCCTCCATCCTCGTCACCTCGCCCATCGCCGGCGAGGCGCCCGCCCGCCGCGCCGCCGCCCTGGCGCGCCGGCTGGCCGACTTCCGCATCGTCGTGGACCATCCGGACGGCGCCGCCGAGCTGGCCGCGGCGTGCGCCGACGCCGACGCCGACGCCGGGAAGCGAGACGCCGGGAAGCCCGGGGGCGGGGCGCCGCTCCAGGTGCTGATCGACGTCGACGTGGGCCTCGGCCGCACCGGCGTCCCCGCGCACGCCCAGGCCCTGGAGGTCGCCCGCGCCGTCGCCGCCGCGCCCGGCCTGCGCCTGATCGGGCTGCAGGGCTACGGCGGCCACTGGCAGCACATGCAGGGCGCCGGCGCGCGGGCCATGGCCGTGGCCGAGGGCATGGAGCGCCTGCAGGCCGTGCGCCGCGCCCTGGAGGAGGCCGGGTTCTCGATCGACGTGGTCACCGGCGGCGGCACCGGCACCTTCGCCACCGACGCGGCCCTGGGCGTGCTGACCGAGGTCCAGCCCGGTTCGTACGCCTTCATGGACCGCGAGTACCGCGAGGCCCTGGGCGAGGACCCCGACGGCGCCTTCGCCCAGAGCCTGTCGGTCGCCGCCACCGTCATCAGCGCCAACCATCCGAAGTGGGTGACGGTGGACGCGGGCCTGAAGGCCTTCGCCACCGACGGCCCCCTGCCCCAGCCGCTGACGGCGAAGTTCGCCGGCTGCGACTACCGCTTCTTCGGCGACGAGCACGGCATGCTGATGCGGCCCGGGGCGCCGGTGGCGCGCGGCGAGCGGGTGGAGCTGGCGCCCGGCCACATCGACCCCACCCTGGACCGCTACGACGTCCTCCACCTCGTGCGCGGCGAGGTGCTGGAGGCGGTAGTCCCCATCGAAGCGCGCGGAGCGTCCCAATGAGCGATCCCGAACGGCCCGCCCCCGAACGTCCCGCGCCGGACCGGCAGGCGCTGGTCCGCGCCGCCGCCCACGAGGTGCTGCTGCGCCGGATGATCCGAGAGCTGGAGATGGAGGTTCCCGGCTTCATCGACCGCCTGGCCGGCCCCTACGAGCCCTCGGGCCGCCGCGGCGAGGTGTTCGACGCCTTCCTGGCCGAGGTGGACGACCACATCAGCCTGCTGCTGTCGCAGGTGCGCACCGAGATCGACGAGAGCTGAGGCCTCTCCAGGCCGTCACGAAGCTTTGCCCTAACGATCAAGCCGGCGTCATCGACGCCGCCTAACGCCGCTCCACCGCCGGACCTCGCCTTGGGGGCCGTCCGGCGCAGCTGGAGAGTAGGACCATCATGCATCGGAACAGGAAGGCGCTCGCCGCAGGCGTTGCGTCGGGGGTCATCGCATTCGTGTTGCTGGGCGGCGCCGCACGGGCCGAGAACGCGGCGGACGGGCCGGCGGGAGATGCGGTGGACGAGGTGGTCGTCACCGGCTTTCGCGGCTCGCTGGTGGCCGCGCGCGAGCTGAAGCGCGACGCCGAGATCGCCTCGGACGTGATCG
>Ga0268287_100295_pt1 | contig 16731 bp, 14 predicted proteins | sample MetcocultureR3M_FD_191348 | JGI IMG/M metagenome (GOLD analysis project Ga0268287, IMG submission 191348) | Soil microbial communities from Anza Borrego Desert, Southern California, United States - Methanotrophic co-culture R3-M | ecosystem: Environmental > Terrestrial > Soil > Desert | place... | reverse complement strand
AGGCGTCAGAGGCGCTGCTTACGGTTCTCGACGACTTTGAGGCGCTGAGCGAGCGGATGATGGCGATGCAGAGTGATCCTGACGCGGCGCTTTACCGCGCGGACGCTTATATGCGCGCCGCCTGGGCGACCGTATCTGCCTGGATGGCATTGCGCCTCTCCGATACCAGGGCGGTAGAACGGGTGACGGCGGAGTTCGCACTTCATAGCGCGCTTTGTAAATAAGGCGAAGTTGCGCAGGCTCTGATTTGCATGTCTGATGCCCGCTTCGATTTTTGCTCGGAATGAGAAGACAGTGAACATACTTCTCGATATCGGCGCCTTTCTCGCAACCGCCCGCGCTGGGAGTTTTTCTGCGGCCGGTCGAGATCTGGGTGTTGCGACCTCCGTCATCACGAAGCGGGTCAGGCGTCTCGAAGACCATCTGAAAACCCAGCTTTTCGTGCGTACAACGCGACGTTTGGCGTTGACGCTCGATGGGGAGCGGTTAAGGCCGCGGCTGCAGCTTCTCGTCGGGGAGATCGAGGAGACCTTGGCCACGCCCAATACGCAGGAACTGGGATTGACAGGTTCGCTGCGCATCAAGGCGCCGACGACGCTGACGTCGATGTTCTTCGGCGATATCTGTGCCGCCTTCCAGGCGGCCAATCCGCGGGTCAAGCTGGAGATCGTGCTGCTCGACCGCTCCGTGAACCCGCTGGAGGAAGGGTTTGATGTGGCGGTGGGCGCGTTGCCGCAATCCTATGCCTATGTGATCGACCACCCGCTCTGCCCGTATCCGCGAGCCCTTTGCGCGGCACCGAGTTATTTTGCAAACCGCAGGAGGCCCAAGACTCCGACAGAGCTTGTCGGCCATGAATGCATCACGTTCCATACCATCGGCACGACCTGGACCTTCCAATTGGAAACAAGCGCGCTCAACGTGGAAATAACCTCGAATTTCACCGCGAACGACAGCCGTATCCTGCTTGCCGCCGCCAGGCAGGGATTAGGGCTCGCGATCCTCCCGCGGTTCCTCGCGCAGTCGGATCTGGACAATGGTATGCTGGAGGAAGTGATGCCGGAGTTTCCGGTTGAACCGTTATGGGTCAAGGCGTCGGTGCCGCGCATCAAGATGAACAGGAACGTCGTCGCCGAGTTCATCGCCTATGCGCAGAAACGGTTTGCGCAAGGAATTCCAACACAGGACATTCCTGCCTTCTGACAGGAGATCAGCGCTTGTTTGCCTTCCAGTTTTCGCAAAACACGAAAGCTGATCGCTTAACTTGCCGGGTTCCGATGACGTTATCTTCAGCTACCATCCGACCGATAAGTGCCGGCAGGATACGGCACCGTGCGAAAGAGGCGTGATGTCACAGATGCTGAGCAGGGAAACCCGGATCGTCAGGCGCGAAAAGGCGGCGCCGTTTCGCAAGCTTAAGGCAGATATCTGCGTCGTCGGCGCGGGTATCGCCGGTATTTCCGCAGCCCTCGAAGCGGCTCGGCTCGGCCGTTCGGTGGTCATCGTGGATGGACAGGCAGCGCTTGGCGGACAGGCCGTCAACTCGATCATCGCCACCTTCTGCGGCCTCTTTTCCAACGGCACCCACGGCTATCAATTCACCTACGGCGTCGCCGATGAGCTGCTGGCCTACCTCGAGACGCAGGACAAGGCAGTCCATTACCGGCACGGGCCGAATACCACCGTCGTTTATTACGACGAAGTCGCGCTCGGGCGCTGGATGGAGAATGCCGTTATTGAGGCGGGAATTCGGGTCGTGCTTGGCGCCACCATTCTCGACGTGCATGTCGAGGGACGACGTATCGTTCAGACGGACTTCATGACGCGTTACGGCGGCGTATCCGTCGAGGCTACGGGCTGGGTTGAGGCAAGCGGCGATGCCGCACTCGTCTGGCAAGCCGGTTTTGCGTGCCGCGAGCCCGAAAGGGGCGGCGTCTTCGGCACGCAGATGGTGGTGCTGGAGAATATCGATGAGGCAAAACAGCCGACGCGCTACGAGATCGCCGACCGGATGAAGGACAAGGGCGCGGGTTACGGCCTCCTGCGTCGCGAGGGGCTTGGCTTCACTATTCCCGGCCGCGGCATCGCCGCAATGAACATGACCCATGTGGAGACGCCGCTCGATCCGGTTGAGGCATCCAGGAAGGCGCTTGAAGGCAAGGACCAGGCAGCGCGTGCTGTGGAGTTCCTGAAGACGGAGTTTCCCGAATGCTTCGGCAATGCCCGCATCCGCTCCTTCGGCCTGCCGGGCATCCGTCAGACCCGCTGGATCGCCGGTCGGCATCATCTGACGGTGGAAGAGATAAAGGCTGGCACCAGGTTTGACGATGCTGTCGCCCGCACGGCGTGGCCGATCGAGTTGCACGATCATGGCGACGGTCATCATTGGATCACCTTCGACGAGGACCATGCCCACTACATCCCGCTCGGCAGCCTGACGCCGGAGGAATGCGATAACGTTGCGGCCGCCGGTCGGTGTATCGATGCGGATTCCGCCGCCCTTTCGAGTGTAAGGGTCATGGGGCCTTGCATCGGCATGGGCATGGCCGCCGCCAATGCTCTCGATCTTGCCGGAACGGGCAGCGTGCACCAGATCGATCTTGCAGCATTGCGAGAAAGAGTTTCCGATAATGTCGAAAAGAAGCATTATCGCTGGTCCGACGAGGAAATGCGCGCCGCATCGTGAGGAGGAAGCGATGAAGCTGAGCGACTATGAGAAGGCTATGTATGACGGCGAGCACGGCCGTGCCAAGGCACGTGCCATGGACCTGCTCGTGCGCTACGGCGAAGCGCTCGGCGCCGAGCGGCTGGTCGAGACCAACAATGTTGCAGGCGCCTTCAACGCCTCGACGCCCTCTGTGCAGCCGATCGCCCGGAAGGGCATGGAGCATGTGTATTCCGAGCTCAACCTCGACAGCGACGAGGTGGTGGAGGTGCCACATATGGTGGCACATACCTGCCAGCTGATCACCGGTATCGACAACGACAATTGGGAACTGCAGGGCGTTGATAAATCCCTTGTGGACATGCAGCGGGAAAACGAAAAGTTCCTCGGCCGCCGCGGCGTCAACATGTTCGCCACCTGCACGCCCTATCAGGTTGGCAATGTGCCGGTGAAGGGCGAGCATTGCGCATGGATGGAATCTTCGGCGGTGATCTACTGCAACTCCGTGCTGGGTGCCCGAACCAATGTCGAGGGAAAGGAAAGTACCGGTGCCGCGGCGCTGACGGGCCGAATTCCTTATTGGGGTTTCCACATCACCGAAAACCGTCGCGGCACCCATTTGGTCGAGCTCGATATCGAGGTCGACGAGATGATGGATTGGGGGCTTTTGGGCTATTACCTCGGCGAGGTGATCGGCGAAGATATTCCCGTCGTGGAAGGCCCTATCCGCCAGCCGGATCTCGTCAAGCTCAAACATTTTGGCGCTGCCGCGGCATCGTCGGGCGGTGTCGAGATGTATCATATCCCCGGGATCACGCCGGAAGCGGAATCGGTCGAGGAAGCCTTTGGTGGCCGCAAAATGCAGGGCACGTTCCGGTACGGTTCTCAACAACGTCGCGAGACCTATGAGAAGCTGCAGAGCGCGACCGAGAAAAAAGTCGATTTCATCATGCTTGGCTGCCCGCATAACTCCATCGATCAGATGTCGCTGATCGCCCATCTCCTTGAGGGCAATCGAATTCATTCGGATGTGGCGCTGTGGGTGCACACGCCGCGGGCCATCAAGCAGGTCGCCGAACGCAATGGCTACATCGATGTCATCAAGGAAGCAGGCGGCGTCGTGATGAGCGACACCTGTCCCGCCATCTCCCGCCGTTTGCCACAGGGGACCCGCGTCATCGCCACCGATTCCGCCAAGCAGGCGCATTACCTGCCGGCGATCACCGGGGTGCAGGGTTGGTTCGGCTCCGTACGTGATTGCGTGGATGCCGCGCTGACGGGGACGTGGAACGGGAGGATCTGATGGATATCGCGGCCGAAACCAGAACTGAAACCATCGTCCTCAAGGGGCGCAAGGTGGTGGGGGGCCGCTCGGAGAGCGAGGCGCTGGTGACATCAGAGACGATTTCCGGCTGGGGCGGCATCAACGAGCGGAGCGGTGCAATCATTGAACGTCGTCACGAGCTCAGGGGGGTATCATTCGCCGGCAAGGTTCTGGTCTTTCCCGGCGCCAAGGGCTCGTCCGGCTGGTCGGCCTATTTCCATATGACGCGATTGAACGGCGTCCAGCCTGCAGCGATGATCTTTACGCGGATGACGACGAAGATCGCGCTCGGTGCGGTCGTCACCCGCGTGCCGGCGGTCACCGATCTCGATCGGGATCCGCTGTTGGTGATCGAGACCGGCGATTGGGTTACAGTCGATGCCGATGCCGGCACGGTGACCGTGATCAAGAAGACGCGGCCATAAACTCACCTCCAGGCAGAGTTCTTCCGGTCGCGCTTCAGGCGGCCCGGACGAAGCGGCTCGAAAGCGGTGCGCGTTTGTGCAATGGCACGCGGCGGAGCATTTCCAGCGCGAAAAGCCTTGCATTTTGCCGGGCCTTGTCGAGATTGCTGATACGGGCTTCGTCCATCGTGTAAAGCGTACCGCCGAGATCAAAGATGTCGCGGAACGCAGCACGTTCGATGATCGGCGTATCGAGCACGTCGACATTGCGCTCTGCAAGCAGCATTTTGACCGTCAGCAGGGCGCGAGTGGTCACCATGGAGTTGACGCGCGTCAGCACCACGGAATGGGGCACGCGGAGGTTGGCCTTTTCTGCGAGGTAGCGCAGTAGTTCCAGGACGTTGGCGCCCCCTTGGGCGTCCATGGCGCAGCCCTGGATGGGGATCAGGACATGGTCTGAGAGGCCGATCGCCTTGGCAAGCAGCGGGCTCTGGGCGCCGGGCAGATCCAGCACGAAATAGTCCGTCTTGTGTCGATTTTCGGCGATATGGCGTTCGATCGACGCCTGGGTGACATAGGAGATGACATTGAGCCTGTCGTCCGCCGGCGAGAGCTGATGCCAGCGCGAGATCCAGTATTGCGGATCGGCATCGAGGATCGTGACGCGATAGCCTTGCTCTACCAGTTCTGTGGCGAGAAGAAGCACGGCCGTGGTCTTGCCTGCACCGCCCTTGGTGTTGGCAAAGGTTATAACTGGCATCTTGGGTCCCCGTCCGGCTGCCGAGCGCAAATTGCTCTTCACCGCACCCTCATGATGCGTGGCGTCATTCTTGCCAAACATGGTTAATGAGGCATGAAGGCTGAATTGGCAGATTTCACCGCCGGCGATCGGCAGCTAGGATTTCCCGCCCGATCTGGTCGAGCGGCACGATCCTGTCGACGCCCCCATGTGCGATCGCTTCCTTCGGCATGCCGAAGACGACCGAGGTGGCTTCATCCTGGGCAACCGTATAGGCGCCGGCCTGATGCATTTCATTCATGCCGCGGGCGCCGTCGTCGCCCATGCCGGTCATGATAACGCCCATGGCGTTGGCGCCCGCCGACCTCGCGGCGGAGCGGAACAGCACGTCGACAGAAGGGCGATGGCGACTGACGAGCGGCCCTGACCGGATGGAGACTTCGTAACGGGCACCACGCCGTTCGAGCAGCATGTGCTTGTCGCCGGGCGCAATCAGCACGTGGCCGCGCAGAACAGGATCGCCATCGACAGCCTCCTTGACCTCGACCTGGCAGAGGCTGTTAAGGCGTTGGGCAAACGCTGCGGTGAATTTCTCCGGCATGTGCTGGACGATGACGATGCCCGGCGAGTTAGCGGGCAGGGCCTCGAGAAGCTCGCGCAATGCTTCGGTGCCGCCGGTGGACGCGCCGACGCAGACGACCATTTCGGTCGTTTTTGCCATGGCGCCGGCTTTTGGAGGCGGCAGGATCGCATCCGCGGTAAGCTTGGCGGTTGTGCTTCCTTCCGCAAGTCGCGATGCGCGCAGCTTGCCGACCCGGGCGCGGGCGGCACCCTTGACCGCAGTCCGGATGCGATCGGCAGCTTCCGCAAGATGATCCGCCGCGCCGATCTTTGGTTTCAGGATGACGTCCACAGCGCCGGCTTCCAGGGCCTGCATCAGAGTTTCCGAGCCGCTTTCCGTTAGCGAAGAGCACATCACCACCGGAATGGGATGCTGCGACATCAGCTTGCGCAGGAAAGTGATGCCGTCCATCTGGGGCATTTCGACATCGAGCGTGATGACGTCGGGGATTTCTTCACGAATCTTCCGCGCCGCCATGAAGGGATCGTTGGCGACCCCCATGACTTCGATATCGGGATCGGCCGACAGGATTGAAGACAAAATCTGCCGGACGCTCGCCGAGTCATCGATGATCAGGACGCGGATTTTGCCCATCATGCTCATACTCGCCTGAAGATCGTATTCGCGACCTGTCTGATCGGCAGATCGAACCCCGTTACCGTTTCGGAATGGCCAATGAACAGATAACCCCCCGGCATCAGCCGGTCACAGAGCCTTGTCAGTACATGACTCTGGGTCTGTTTATCGAAGTAAATCAAGACGTTGCGGCAGAAAATCATATGCATCGGATCGCCGACAGCATAGGCGTCGTCCATCAGGTTCAGCCGTGCGAAGCCCACATGGGAACGGAGCTTGGGAGCGATACGCATTTCATGCCGGCGGGGATCCGACGCCCGCATCACGTATTTCCGCATCATCTCGGACGGGACCGGCTGAAGAAGTTCGCTCTGATAGATGCCGCGTTGAGCCTTTTGCAGCACGTCGGTGGAGAGGTCCGTTGCGAGTACGAAATAATCCCTCTCCGGCGCGTTGGCCGCAAGATAGTCGGACAGCACCATGGCCATGGTGTAAGGTTCTGCGCCGGTCGAGCAGGCGGAGCTCCAGGTACGGATGCGTCGCTCGTTGAAGTTCCGCAGGATATCCGGCAGTGCCGCCCTCGTCATGTATTCGAAATGTTTCGGTTCACGGAAGAAGTCGGTCTTGTTGGTCGTGACCGCGTCGATGAGGAAGATTGCTTCCGCCTCGATGCCGCCTTGCTTGAAAAGATAGTCGCAGTAGCTGTCGAAGGTCTGCATGCCGGTGACCCGCAGGCGCCGCCGAAGCCGCCCCTCCAGCATGGTCATTTTCGTATGGGGCATCTTGATGCCGCTGTAATTGTATATGTATTCCGCCAGTACGTCGAAATCGCGCTTGCTCAGCCGATCGTCGAGCGGCTGGCTTCTCATCGCCATGCTCACGCACTCACCCCCGTCATGTTGACTTTCCAGGCCCGCGTCCCTGTTCCTACGCGACCTGAGCCTGCGGCCCGACATCGGCGAGGGCCGAACCGGAATCCGAGAACAGTCGCGCAAGATCGACAATGACCACGAAGCCGCCGTCCCGTCGCACGACGCCCGCGATGTAGTCCGAGCGCCAGCGCACGCCGATGTCCGGTGCGGTCTCGATCTGCTCGCTGCGGAACGGCACGACTTCGAAAACCCGATCTGCCACAAGGCCGAGCGCCAGAACGCGATCGGCGACAGGCACATCGAGCACCAGGATCCGCGTATGGGACGTCTTGACGGTCCTGGACATCCCGAGACGCAGACGGAGATCAATAACCGGGACACCCTGACCGCGGACATCGCGCAACCCCAGAAGATATTCCGGGCCATGCGGGATCTTGAACGGCTCCTCATGGTCAAGGATCTCGCGGACCACCTCCACGGGGACCGCGAAGAGCTCTTCGCCGAGGGCGAAGGTTACGAATTGCGCTTCGGAAGATATTGCAGCCATTATGCACGCTCCCTGAAATCATCGTCGTCGGAGTCCGGCCCACCCATGGACAAGTCGAGGGCGAAACCCCTGGCACGGGCCTGCTGTGCCGCCAACGATTGTTCAGCCGGCCGGGTGGTGTAGCCTTTATGCGTCGGCTGTGCTAAAGATCTTGCCGGGGCTTGCTTGGTTGCTGCGATCTGGCCTCGCTGCTTGGAGCCGGTGCGATCGACCTTGAAGAAGGCGATCGATGCCTGCAGTTCCTCGGCCTGAGCGGCCAGTTCTTCCGATGTCGCAGACATCTCTTCGGATGCGCCGGCATTCTGCTGGGTCACCTTGTCGAGCTGCTGGATGGCTTCGTTGATCTGGGCGGCACCGATATCCTGCTCGCGGCAGGCGGCGGAGATTTCCGAGACGAGCTCCGCGGTCTTCTGGATATCCGGCACCAGCCTGTTGAGCATATCCCCGGCTTCCGTTGCCACCTGCACCGTTTCGCCGGACAGCGCGCTGATTTCCGCAGCCGCAGCCTGGGAGCGTTCGGCGAGCTTGCGCACTTCCGAGGCGACCACCGCAAATCCCTTGCCGTGTTCGCCGGCGCGGGCTGCCTCGACGGCGGCGTTCAGCGCCAGAAGATCTGTCTGGCGGGCGATTTCCTGGACGATCGAAATCTTCTCGGCAATGGTGCGCATGGCACCGACAGCGCGGTTGACGGCCTGGCCGGAGGCTTCGGCGTCGCGCGACGACTGCCGGGCGATCTTTTCGGTCTGGGCGGCATTGTCGGCGTTCTGCTTGATGTTCGCTGCCATCTGCTCCATCGAGGCGGAGGCCTCTTCGGCTGACGATGCCTGTTCGGTGGCACCCTGCGACAGGGTTTCCGAACTTGCCGAAAGCTCCTGGCTGCCCGACGAGACATTGCTCGACGCGGCCAGCGCATCGGCAACAACGCCCCGAAGGCGTTCGACCATGCTCTGCAGCGCCAATCCAAGTACATCCTTCTCGGAAAGCGGTTTCGGCGAAACCATTAGGTCACCGTTGGCAATCTGATCTGCGATATTTGCGGTATTGCGAAGGTTGGACGTCATCACATTGATCGTATCGACGAGATCCTTGATCTCGTCATTCGTCTTGATCTCGACATTCTGATTGAGGTCGCCGATGGAGACGGCGCTGGCGACACCCATGATCTTTCGAAGACCGGAGCTGATTCCAAGCGCAATCCACAAGGCGACAAGGAAAGAGAACACGACAAGTCCCATACCCATGCCGATGAGCAGGTTTCTCGAATGGGCGTATTGTCCGTTGGTGGCTTCGTCCGTAGCATGCAGATCGGTCTTGATAAGGCCCGTCAGATCCGCCATCAGAGTGAGCAGACGGTTGACCAAGACAGCGCCCTCGGTCATCGAAATCTCGCCGGCGCGCTGATTGCTCTCAGTAGTATTTTGGGTAGCAAGAGCGAGCACGTCGTTCTGCAAGGCGACAAACGAGGGAAATACCGACCGTATTTCGCCAATCTTGGAACGCAACTGCGGATCCGTCGCCTTTTCGAACTCGGCCAACGTCTCCTCGATCTCCTTGCGAGCCGCTTCGATGTTCTGGCGATATCCGCTGATCTTCGCCGGATCGGTATTCAGTATGGCGTTCTTTTCGGCGCGGATCGTATTCGCGAGCGATGTCGAAAGAGCATTCAGGCTCTCAAGATGGCTGGCGGGACCTTGAACGATGTCGGTGATCGAGGAATTGAGCGAGGAAAGGTTGATGATCGACAGAACGGCCATGCCGATCGACATCAATATCACCAGGCCAAAGGCGATCGCGAGTTTGAGCTTAATGGTGAAGCGCATGATATTGTGTCCCGATTGCAATGCGATGACAAATCTGCTCCATCCGGAGACGGTAGCTTTGTAAACGCAGTCAGGACGATACATTCACCCCCTGCAGGCCGGCGAGCCGGCATGACGTCGTCGCATACATACGACGACCGTCCCCGGGCCGAAGCCCAGGGTCTTCCTCTTCAGGCGCCTCTTAGGCGCTTTCGCGGAAATCCGCGTCGTCGGAGTCCGGCCCGCCCATCGACATATCGAGAGCAAAACCCTTGGCGCGGGCCTGCTGGCCGATCACCGAATGGTCCTGCTTGAACTGGCGCGGCGCTGCACGGTTTGTCTGAGCGGGTTTATGGATGCTGGCAGCAGGGGCGTTGCGCTTCGCAAGCTTGTTCCCGCCCGCCTGATCGACCTTGAAGAAGGCGATCGATGCCTGCAGTTCCTCGGCCTGAGCGGCCAGTTCTTCCGATGTCGCAGACATCTCTTCGGATGCGCCGGCATTCTGCTGGGTCACCTTGTCGAGCTGCTGGATGGCTTCGTTGATCTGGGCGGCACCGATATCCTGCTCGCGGCAGGCGGCGGAGATTTCCGAGACGAGCTCCGCGGTCTTCTGGATATCCGGCACCAGCCTGTTGAGCATATCCCCGGCTTCCGTTGCCACCTGCACCGTTTCGCCGGACAGCGCGCTGATTTCCGCAGCCGCAGCCTGGGAGCGTTCGGCGAGCTTGCGCACTTCCGAGGCGACCACCGCAAATCCCTTGCCGTGTTCGCCGGCGCGGGCTGCCTCGACGGCGGCGTTCAGCGCCAGAAGATCTGTCTGGCGGGCGATTTCCTGGACGATCGAAATCTTCTCGGCAATGGTGCGCATGGCACCGACAGCGCGGTTGACGGCCTGGCCGGAGGCTTCGGCGTCGCGCGACGACTGCCGGGCGATCTTTTCGGTCTGGGCGGCATTGTCGGCGTTCTGCTTGATGTTCGCTGCCATCTGCTCCATCGAGGCGGAGGCCTCTTCGGCTGACGATGCCTGTTCGGTGGCACCCTGCGACAGGGTTTCCGAACTTGCCGAAAGCTCCTGGCTGCCCGACGAGACATTGCTCGACGCGGCCAGCGCATCGGCAACAACGCCCCGAAGGCGTTCAATCATGACATTGACGTGGCCAAGTAGTTCGCCGATCTCATCCTTGGTAGAGATCTCAACCGTGCGGGTAAGGTCACCCTCTGCAACGTTGCGCACGCCAGCAGTTGCTCGAGCAAGGCCCCGGCTGATTGTCATCGAAATCCAGATGGCGGCTGACAACGCGATGACGACTGCAACGCCAGCGACGCCGACCATAAGGTTTCGCGTGGTTTCGTAAAGAATATCGGTTTCGGTGTTCGCATCGGCCAGCTGCTGTTTCGACAATGCCACCAGTTCATCGACGGCTGCGTCCAGTCCGTTGGCGGCCTCGCGCCCTTCGGTGACAGACAAGCGCTGGGCTTGGTCAGTCGCTCCCGCCTGAACGGCTGCGCGAATGCGATCGTCGACGGCATCTGCCTTGGCGGCGAATTCCTGAATCTTCAGCCAGCGAGGCTTGCCTTGCTCTGTGGCAATGCTGAGCGCTTTGTCGAGCGCAGTCTTCAACTCGACGCGTGCTGCGTTGCCCTTCTCGCGCGCCGCATCGATCTCCGTGGGAGTCGTGGCGGCAATCAGGTTCTTCTGCTGGCGGATGCTTTGCAACTGCGCCACGCTGACCCTCTGGGCGAGATCCAGGCGAGCGACAGGTCCGTTGGACATCTGCGTCATCGCATTATTCAGCTCGGAGAGACTGGTAACTCCATAGATCGCTGTCGCAAGCAACAGGACGATCATGACAGCGAAGGCCAGGCTAAGCTTGAGTTTGATCGTGAATTTCATGGTCTCACCTTTGTGCTGAGCCGTGGGAGATGGATGAATTGATGCGATCTGCCTCGGCGGCAAAAATCGCATTGAGATTGGGGACGATGATGAATTCAGTCCCTCGCTTGACGAGGCATTCGATGAAATCCGGCCGCCAACGCATGCCGACGCTCGGCGGCGGCTCGCCCGCAGCCCGAAGGAGTGTCGTCACCTCGTGCACCTTGTCCGTGCGGATGCCGGCGAGAACAGGCTCGCCATCGATGTTGATCGCGATGACGATGATGCGGCTGTCGATGGTCGGTTTCGTCGCTTCCATACCGAAAGCGAGCCGTATATCGGCAAGCGGAATAACCTTGCCGCGGAAGTTGATCACGCATCCCACGAAGGCTTTGGCCCCCGGGACCACGGTCTCGGGCAGGAGATCCAGGATTTCCTGTACGATCACGGCTTCCAGCGCAAACATCTCGCCGGCGATGTCGAATGTGAGGACTTCCAGCTCGTTACGGCCGTTCCAGAGGTCTTCCGAAATCTTTCTGACTGCTTCGTTCATCCGGCCGCCCGCAGATGCGCCTCCTGTTGTTGTCCTTCGGTCACCAGATGTCCGACGTCGAGAATCAGCGCCACGTCGCCGTCGCCGAGGATGGTCGCACCGGAAAAGGTCGCGACGTCATGATGCAGTTTCGACATGGCCTTGATGACGGTCTGGTGGTCGCCGATGATCTGGTCGACCACCAGCCCCACGCGTTCCGAACCGGTCGAAATGACCACCACTTTCTGGAAAGGATCTGGTTTGGTGCCGGTGCGGAAGAGGTCGCGGAGCCGGAGGAAGGGCACCAGGCTGTCGCGCAGCGAGATGAAGCTGCGTCCGCGGGAGCGCATGTCTTCCTCGATCGACAGTTCCAGGCATTCTTCGACGGCAGAGAGTGGAATAACGTAACGGCCGGCGCCGACACGGACGAGCAGCCCGTCGATGATCGCCAGAGTCAGAGGGATCGCCAGCGAGATTTCAGAGCCCTGGCCCGCATGGCTGGCCACGTTGATCGTGCCGCGCAGGGCGTCGATGGTCCGCTTGACCACGTCCATGCCGACGCCGCGGCCGGAGAGATTGGTGACCTGCTGCGCCGTCGAAAAGCCCGGCTGGAAGATAAGCTGATAGAGTTCCTGATCGGTGAGGTTCGCGTTCGGCGGAATGAGGCCCGATGCTTCCGCCTTTGCCCGTACCCGCTCCCGGTTGATGCCGCGGCCATCGTCCTTGATGGTGATGATGACCTCGCCCGCCTGCTGGCGGGCGGAGAGCATGATCCGCCCCGCCTGAGGCTTGCCGGCGGCAAGGCGTTCATCCGGTGTTTCCAGCCCGTGATCGCAGGAATTGCGGACGAGATGGACGAGCGGATCTGCAAGTCGCTCGATGACGCTTTTATCGACTTCGGTGCTTTCGCCCTCGGTGACGAGCTCGATCATCTTCCCGGTCTCGTGGGAAAGATCGTGCACAAGTCGGCGGAACCGGCCGAAGAGCTGGGTGACCGGCACCATGCGCAGCACCATCATGGTATCCCGAAGCTCGCCGGAGAGGCGTTCCACGTCTTCCGAAACGGCGCGCAACTGCAGATCGCCGCTGCCGCCCGCAAGCTGGCTGAGGCGGGATTGGGCAATCACCAGCTCTCCGACCCGGTCCATCAGCTCGTCGAGCTTTTCGGCGGGTACGCGGACATTTTCGGAAGTTTTGCTGGCCTTGGCGTCGGTTGGGAGCGGAGCGACAGTCACAGGGGCCGATACGCGCGACGCTGAAGCCGTGACGGGCTCCGTTGCGACTGGCTCGGCTGACTGGATCGGTATCTCCCGACTTTCCGGGGATCTTGCGGCGGAAGTGGCGGCCTCGACGGCGGTAATCTCCAGCTGCATGTCGTCCATGACGAAGATGAAGACATCCTCGATTGCCGAGCGGGGCTGGGACGTCAGCAGCTCTACATTCCAGGAGATGTGGAGATCCGTGGGGGAGAGAAGATCAAGTGACGGAATTGCGGAACGGTCGGCGACGATCCTGCATTCGCCAAGCTCGCGCAGTTCGTCAAGCAACGGAAGAGGATTCGTTCCGTTCGCCATCGCGTTCTGCGGCAGGCTGAAGCGAATCTTGAATAAGGTTCGGGCAGGTGCACTTAGGGCCTGAGCCGCGCTGGGATTATCGGCGCCTTCGACGGCTGCCCTCAGGTTTGCGAGCAATGCCTCGCTGGTTGTCTCATGATCGCCGGCCGGTGTTTCCACCAGGGCCCGCATGTGGTCCTTCGCTTCAAGAACGGCGGTGATCAGTGCCTGGGTTGCCGGAACCTCGCCTTTGCGGACGCGATCGAAGGCAGTTTCGCAGTGATGGGTGAAGGCGGCGAGGGCGTCGAAGCCGAACATGGCTCCCGAGCCCTTCAACGTGTGGAGACCGCGGAATACCGCGTCTATCCGATCCTTGTCGCCGAGGTTTACGTTCAGGTCGAGAAGGCCGGCTTCGATCTGTTCCAGAAGCTCGGCCGCTTCCGTTCTGAAAACCGCGATAGGATCGGGAAAGCTCATTTGCCAAGCACCTTTCGGACGATTTTCACGAGGCTCTCCGGGTCGAAAGGCTTTGTCAGCCATCCGGTGGCGCCGGCCGCTTTGGCCTGCTGCTTCATGTCGTTATCGGATTCCGTCGTCAGGAAGATCACCGGGACCCCCATGTGAGCCGGCATCTTGCGCAGCTCGCGGATCATCGTCAGGCCGTCCATGTTCGGCATGTTGAGATCGGTAACGATCAGATCGAACTGGCCGGCATTGAGCTTGGCGATCCCGTCCATTCCGTCCACCGCTTCGGTAATCTGATAACCGGCATTGCTGAGGGCAACGCGGGTCGTCAGTCGGATGCTGGCGGAATCGTCGACCGTGAGGATACTGGCGCTCATTGAATTCCCCCTTGATGAAGCCAGAATGTTGCATCGTCAGCGGACATTCCTTCGAGGAACCCGCTGCGTTCCAGGACATCGAGAACCGGGCCGTTGGCAGGCTCGGCGAGCGCGATGTTTTTCCCGGTGGAAACGGCATAGATGCGCGCAGCTTCCATCAGCTGAACAAAGCTGATGTCCACCTGGCAGTCATCCGCAAACGCAATGGTTGTGGACCTGTTCTTGTCGATCAGCTGGAGCATTTCCTGCCGGATAGCGCCTATCGCGCGTACCGTCAGGTTCGGTGGCAGATGAAAGCAATCTTCTTTAAAATCGGCGATAGACATCGAACCTCAATATAATTCCGCAACAGCTGAAATACCTGCAAAACACTGACCTTACATCGTTAATGGGGTGTTAATGGCCCGTGGCGAAATTTCGCGCCGTAATTATAATAAGTTGTAATTCGCATCCGTTTTCGGAGCGAAAAATTAACTACAAGCGGCAAAACCAGCGGCGTGTTTCGTAGGAATTAACCCCTTCACCCAAAGATCGGTTCCCTGCGCAGGGCAAACTCACGCCACGACTTTCTGGTGTGGCCCTGTTCCAAAAGGATGCAGGCGAGTTAATCGCCCGAGTTTCGGCAGGAGAAAGCCCCATCGGGGGCTGAAAGGTGAGGCAAAGTGGCTGTCAGGGCATCAGTTTTTGAGGTCGCGGAAAGCTCCGAGGGCATTCTGTTGTTTATTGACCGGATGGAGGCGGCCCGGTCGCGTATCGAGGAACGATTCCTTGAGGGCGGTGCCGCGCTTCTGTCCATTCTCGACGTACTCAACAAGCTGATAGGCTCGCTCGATCAGTTGACGGGCTCGCTTGATGAGGGAACGGCGAACGCCACCATGGCGGAATTAAAGAATACCGTGGACCGGCTATCGCACCTGACGGAACTGGAAGCTGTCCGCCAAGTCGGATTTCAGGAAATCGCACTAACGGAACGCAAGCTTCAGCCGCAGATCGAGGAGATGCAGGAGACGCTGCGCTACCTGCGAACCTTTGCCGTGACCGCAAAGATCACCGGGGCCGGTATTTCGGACTTTGCCGGTTTCGCCGAGGAAATTCTGGAAAGAATCCAGGAGGGCACGCGGCAGGTCAATGACTTTGCCGGCAAGCTCAGCACACTTGGCCAAGGCCTGGGTCCCGTCATGGTCAAGGGCAAGGCGACTTTGGCAAGTTATGACAAGACGGTGCCGCGCATTGTGGAAGGGCTCACGGAGGGCGCAGCGGAGATCGGCAAGCATCGCAAATCGCTTGTCGAGCGCGCTGTCAGAGTGCGCGCCGTGGCCGGTGCCATCCAGACGAAGTTGGCTACGACGCTTTCGGCAATGCAAGTCGGCGACATTACCCGCCAGCGCATCGAGCATTGCCAGTCGAGCCTCCGGATCTTGTCGGAATACCTGCGATCACCCGCTGCCGCCGGATTGAGCGAGGAGCAGCGCGAGAGCCTGTCGCTGATCATTCGCATGCTGGTATCCCAGCAGCTCAATCAGTCGATCTTGGATTTCGATCGGGACACGACGAAAATCGTCGCCACCGTTGCAAGTTTTCGCTCTGACCTGTCGGAGATCGAGGCGCTGCGTGCCGCGACAGCCGAGAACGGCTCCGGTGGAGGCGAGAGCGCGATCCGTGAGCTGGAAAACAGCGTGGCGGATGCCCGCAGTGCCGTACGGAACGTGGAGGGCGTTGCCAGCCAGGCAAGCGAACTTAGCCGATCGACTGGCAAGACGGTGCAGCAATTGCTCGACGGTATCGGCATCGTCCGGGCTGTGCGCACCGACATTCACTACATGGCGCTTAACACAAACTTGCGTTGCGGCAAGATCGGCGAAGAGGGCAGAGCAATCAACGTCGTCACCGCCGAGCTCCGGAATTTCGCGGCCTTGCTTGACGAGACGGCCGAGAAGATTCTCGCGGAACTCCACACTTTGGAGGCCGCTTCCAGCAAGCTGAATGGCGTTCAGGGTGAAAGCGAAGAGGAATCTCTCGATCTGCGCCTGGCTGCGGCGCTCGAAAATATCCGCGTGGTGGGTGACCGGATGGATGCCCAGATGGCAGCACTCGGTGACCAGAGCAAGACGGCTGTGGGTGAGATGGATGCGTCGCTGGCGCGCCTCAACTTCAATGCCGAGCTTGGGGAAGTGCTGCGCTCCTGTGCCAGGGAACTTGAGCTTGACGGTCCCGTGTCTGAAGCGCCCGGCATTGAGGAACCGCTCGCCGATCTCGGCGCCCGCATTGCTCGTCTCTACACCATGGTTGCGGAACGTGAACTGCACGCCGAGGTGTTGGGTACGGCCCCCCCGGTGGAGGTCGCCGCTGTCGCAACGGTTATGTCCGACGAGGACATCGACGA
>Ga0268287_100294_pt1 | contig 16845 bp, 16 predicted proteins | sample MetcocultureR3M_FD_191348 | JGI IMG/M metagenome (GOLD analysis project Ga0268287, IMG submission 191348) | Soil microbial communities from Anza Borrego Desert, Southern California, United States - Methanotrophic co-culture R3-M | ecosystem: Environmental > Terrestrial > Soil > Desert | place... | reverse complement strand
CCGCTTAGCTCCATACCGGCCAGCAGTAAATTCCAGACTGCATCAAAGGCCTGATACATGACCGCATCCAATCACACGTTCAAACCGCTCAAAGAAAAACTTGCATGAACGGGGGCATCCATACATGTGCCGGGCAAAATGGCCGTGGCGCTCGCACTGCTTGCTTTGCTCCCCGGCATGGCGCTGATTGGCTGGCTGCGCTGGACAGTGACGGGTTGACCGATCATCAGGAAATGGCCCTTGAAGGGCTCGGCGGGGATGCCGGCGGTGGTTTCACACCACAGAACCCCAGTAGACCAGGGGGTAGAGGCACAGGGCGGCGACGAGGACTGCCAACGAGCGCCATACCCGGCTCTTCGAGAAACCGTAGGCTGCAAACAGCGCTACTCCGGAGACAATGATCGCCAGCGGCCAGACAGAAACAACGGAGATGACGTATGCATCGAAGAGGTTGAAACTGATCAGCATTGAGACCCCGTTCGCCTTGGCAGGTCTCAGCCACGCTCGGCCAGATAACGCGTCGACCGTCCTCTCCGATAGCTACCAATGAGGAGGCCTACCACTGCGAAACACACGCCGCTCATTGATCGGTGACCTCATCAGAACAAACAATAGGTCTGACTGTCGGATCACTGTCGTTTCCGTCATACTCGGCAACCTCGCACTTGTGGGCGCGGTACCGGTGCCCGTCGAAGCGGTAGACGGTCGTGTCATAGCGTGCCGCTGCCATCCTCGCGCTGACACGAAGATCGGCCAGTCCATGGTGACGGTCTGGGAGAGCCTGGAAATCACCCCAACCATTCAGAACGACGCGCCACTCTCGCCCTTCTTTATGGAGAACGGCAAATCCACAATCGGCACTGCTGCAGTCGGGATCCACAACGAAATATGACGGCTCCCCGGCCGCCTCCAGATCCATCCTGGTGAGATTAACGCTGTGGGAGTAATCGTCGGTAGTCGCCTCGAATGACAAAGGCGACTGCCAGAAACCGACGATAGCTTGAAGCCGTCGCGCGAGCCAGAACCGATCCAAATCTGCCGCGGACGGTCCCGCCTTGCCGCCTGCCGCTTCCAAGTCTTGCCGGATGTCGTCACGGTCGAGCAGCGTTGCGATCCGGACGGGAGACAACCCTTCGGTCGGTTCATTGGGATTGGCGTCGTGGTCCAGCATCCACGCCAGTATTCTCTTCTCGGCCTCACTGTCTCCTTTAAGTTCAAAAGGTTGAGGCAGGCAAAGAAACGCGGAAGGTTGGCGCTGACTGCCCTTCCCTCCATAAGCCGGGTAGCCAGAGTCTCGTCGCCACGGCAGAACGCGGCGCTCAGCACGCTCTCATGGTCGGATAATTCAACCCCGCGATTCATTGCCCTGATCACGAGGTCGCCACTGCCGGCTTGCACGACATACTTCCACTCGGTGAAATTGTCGAAGAGTGCTGCATCACAGTGCTGGATCAGTCAATCCGTCCCTGCCCGCACGGCCTTGTTTCTGTCGTCAGGTACCGGTTGTGACGGATCAAGCACCTGCTCATTTGTCCAACTGCCGCATGCCACCGATATGACGCCGTCACTACAAGCCTCGGGGCTGCGTTCCTTTCGGGAAAGCACTTCGTACCATTCGGGCATGGCCGTAAGGTTGAGTTGAAGATTTGGACCCGGACGCTCAACGGATGTCCGCAGAAGATGGGCAAACAGGCTCCCCGGGCGATATCCTGTCCCTTAAAGAAAATCGTCCGGCAAGGGCGCATCGAGGTCGACACTGCCAAGGATCCGGGCAGCAGTGCGTCTTCCCTCAGGAGAAGCCGGGAGATATGTCAGCAGCCGCGCTGCATCACCCGGCGTCGGTGACATGCCTGCCGCGAAAAGGGGTTCCACCCGTTCCGGGATTCGGTCGGTTTCCACCAGTCTTCCCGCCATCCGGAAGAGATCCTGGCATTCCGGAGACAGACGTTCACGGACCGGGATCGTGGCAAGGCTGGCCATGGCGCTCTCCCACTGGCCCTTGTTGCTGTCGTTCGCCAGGTCAGCGACGATCGCGCAGCGTTGTTCCGCAGGCGCTTGCATTGTGAGTTCAATGACAAATTCCCGCTCCCCCGCGACCCGGGAAATCCATGTAACTGGCGTGCCGATCGACCCGGCAAGCACGCTCTGGAACGCCACGTCCAGCCGGGTTCCCGCCGACACCAGAATGCGGACTATCTCCCGGGCCCGTTCCTTGGTCTCCGGCGTCGCTCTTTCGAGCACCTTGATCGCCTGCATCATCGGCGGATTGTAGGTATCTGTTCGCAGTGCCGCGGGATCATTTGCGAGTGCATGCCGCAGAGTCGCCACGTCGCTGTCGGCAATTGCCTGTTTCGTGGCAGAGCGGTCTTCCGCGACCCCCTTTGCAGCGGCAGGGCGATCATGAGAAGGACGGCCAGGGCAATGACGGACTTGGGCCAATCTCTCATCAGAAGTGATCCATAACGTTAAAGCGGCTTCATCGCCTCGGGGACGGAATATCGCTTGCCGTCATAAACCACGCGCCTGCTCGTCGCATTGGTTTTGTGGCTCCGCTCCCCGCATTCGCCTTTGCCGCCAACGGCGGTGGTGCTTGATGAGGCCTTTTCCGTCACCACAATGTCGGCATAGCCACTACGGCCTGTTTTCCCCATCGCCAGGGTTCTCGTCGTGCGATCAAAAGTTCCTGCACAATTGCCGTCCCACTCGCCTCCATTGCTGGTTACGGCGATGCCATCGAGCACCGGCTTCAACTGGCCACCGTCGATTACGTAGAGCGACAGGCTTACCTCTTCAAAGGGATTGACGCGTGACGATCCTTCCTTGGCCAGTCGCACACCAAAGGCGATCTGCCCGGGCGCCAACTGGTATCGCGCCGTGTCGAAGGTGATCGCCTTGGTCCGGATCGCATCGTCGATGATGCGCTCCTTCAGGCGCAGGCGCTGTTGGACCTTCAGACTCGAGGCATCCAGCACAAGCAGCTCGAGATCGCCGACCGTCAGCAATTCCGATTCTTCGGTGATGAGCGGAACGGCAACGAGTAGCCGCTCCGGATACGATGGCCATACCCGGCAGACGATAGTGTGGCGCTCATCAAAAACCTCCTCCGCGTCAGGCAGGAGGATCGTCGCCCCATCGATTGCAAACTCCGTCTCGGACGTCTTCTTGGCGGTCGGATAGGCCTGGGCGATAATCGTAGCCGCATCTGTTCCGCACCCATCTTCGGCAGCAGACGCGGCCTGTGCGAAGAACAGGAGGGCGGCGGCGATCAGGAGTCGGTGCATCGGAATTCTCTCGAGAGATCTATCAGGAAGGATGAAAAGTACTGCGCCACTTGAAACAAAAAGGCGAACGTTTGCATAGGACGGTAGGCTGGCTGTCCATGCAACTAGCACATCATACCGGCTTGACGTCGCGAGCTAGTTTTGCCTCGCATCGTAGATTGCAAAACGGTCGGTTAAAGAAGCTCTTGCTTCGTCGGGGTATAAAGAGGGCGGGCATAGCGAGGTTGTCATAGAACCGTCGCGACAATCCAGTTCTCCGGGTCATCGATATACCTGCAATGACGGGCTTTCCATCTTCTACCACGTGAAGATTAAGGTTTGCGCGAGATTCCTGATTTTCGTGTCAGAGTGCCGACTTTGAATTCCAGGGAGTTTCCGTGGCAAATATCAGGTGCGAAAGGCAGCGTATGCCATGAGTTTTGCTGCAACTGACAAGTTTCCGACCCTTTCCCGGTCATTCCTATCGAGAAGGGTCAAAACCGAGAGCGGACATTCTCGCGGCAGTCCCTGTCGCGGCCGGATCGCTAGACAGCGACTAGCAATTGACAACAACTAAGGATCATGGCGGCATGGCGCCCAGTGTCCCACGAGAGCACATCGTCCTCTACGCGCTTCTCACCGCGCTGACCGCCGTCAGCATTGATTCGCTTCTGCCGGGTCTGCGTGAGATCTCGTCCGAGCTTGCGCCTGCGCCGCCCCTATCTACCCAGCATGTCGTCTCCTTGTTCATTCTGGGTATGGTGTTCGGCGAGCTATTCCTCGGCCCCCTCTCGGATGCGATCGGCCGCAAGCAGGCCCTGGTCATAGGGCTCGGCGTCTACGCTATCGGGACGTTTGTCGCGCTGTTCGCGTCCTCACTCGAAGGAGTGGTCGTCGGGCGCATCCTCCAGGGCGTCGGGGTGGCGGGTCCGAAGATCGCAACCCGCGCCATGATCCGCGACCAGTTCGAGGGAGAGGCCATGGCGCGCATCATGTCCTTCCTGTTCTCGCTATTCATCCTCGTGCCGATGGTCGCTCCCGCGCTGGGTCAGGGTGTGATCGCGTTTGGCGGATGGCGAGCGATGTTCGCCGTCTACCTCGTGCTCGCCTTAGCGTTAGGAACCTGGGTCGTTCTACGCCAGCCCGAGACGCTGCCGCCCGAGCGCCGCATCCCGTTGCGGCCTCGCATCCTGCTTGCCAACGGCGTCCGCGTTCTTGCCAACCGGCGCGTCGCGCTTCTGATCGTGGCGACTGGATTCGTGTTCGGTGCACAGCTCCTTTATCTTAGCATCGCTGCCGACCTCTTCGCCGACGCCTACGAAGTCCGTGAGACATTTCCGTTCTACTTTGCCTTGCTCGCCGGGGGGATCGGGCTTGCCTCCTACCTCAACGGTCGCTTTGTGGGGCGCTTCGGCATGGATGCCATGGCGCGGTGCGGGTTCCTCGGCCTGACGCTTGCCGGGCTGCTCATGCTGGCCGCATCGAACGCCTTCGACGGCCGACCACCGCTCATGCTCCTTCTGCTCTTCGGCTTCGCCGCCTTCTTCTCGATCGGCATCCTGTTCGGCAACCTCAACGCCATGGCGATGCGCTCGCTAGGACAAGTCGCCGGCCTTGGGGCTTCCCTGATCGCGTCTGGATCGAGCTTGGTGGCGTCCCTCTTCGCTGTCGGGCTGGGTCCGTTCTACGACGGAACCGTGAGCGTTCTGGCAGGTGGCATCTTCCTGGCGGGTGCCGCCTCGCTGACGCTGGGCGAACTGTCGGCTCGCGTTAGCGATGCTCCCATTGCAGCGGTTCGATGACCCACTAGTTCGTTCATTGAAGGTAGCTATTTGTTTGCTGCCCCAGACCGGATAGCCCGAAGTTCACTCTAGTCCGATTTTCGGATGTGTGTATCCGGAACCGCAGCTTGCAGCGCTCGCCCCTTCCAGCATAGGCAACCGACCTGGTGCCTAAGCCGCCGTTGAGGGTTGCCGAATTGGTAAGGACAATCAGATGGACGAGCTTCTTTGCCTTGAACTGTATCGAACCGTCGACCCGCTGGAGGCGTGCTCGCAGCAAACCGGTCCCTGGAACTCTAATAGGACCACAGAGGCGTCAGTGACATAGTTTTGAGGTTTTCCACCAGCTAGAATGGGTCTCGTTCTTTTTTAACGGACGGACTCTTGGTTCGTTTGATCGAATATTTCGCGATCTTCTCATTCAGGGTTCGCAGAGGGATTTGAAGGTCTGCTGCCGCTCGGGCGGTACTTCCTTGATGGTTTTGAAGCGCCTGCGCAATCACGGAACCTTCGTACGCCGCAAGCTGGTCCGGCAAAGAAGTTGCACGAGCATCTCCGCCTGTTCCGGAGGACGTAGGGAGTTCATCCAGGCCCAGGGCGAAGCGCTCTGCACGCGCTTTTAGGGCTCTGACATTTCCCTTCCAGTCCTGGCTCTTCAGATCGGCGAGGAGTTCGGGCGACAGATCTCGCTCGGAGCGCCCATACCGGCGCGCAGCCAACGATGCGAAATGTACGAACAACGCCTCGATATCCTCGCGGCGCTCCCGCAGTGTCGGTATGCGGACGTCCACGGTCGCAAGCCGGAAAAACAGATCTTCCCTAAAGCGGGACGCGGACATCTCCGCGGAGAGATCGCTTTTTGCCGCCGCAAGGATGCGGACGTTCACCGGTCGCAACCGGTTTTCCCCAAGCCGCTCGATTACCCGCTCCTGCAGGACGCGCAGGATCTTTGCCTGCAGAGATAGCGGCATCGCCTCGATCTCATCGAGGAATATGGTCCCGCCCTCGGCGAATTCGAACTTGCCCACCCGCTCGGTCAGCGCTCCGGTAAAGGCCCCCTTCACATGCCCGAAGACCTCGCTCTCGAACAGGGTTTCGGGCAAGGCGCCGCAGTTGATCGCGACGAAGGGCGCAGACGCGCGGCTGCTTTGCCGATGCAGCGCCTGAGCAACCAGTTCCTTGCCGGTCCCGGTTTCGCCGATAATGAGAACGTCGATATCGACTGCGGCCAAGGCCGCGACCCGCTGCCGCAGGGCCTGCATCGAAGCGCTGTCCCCGATCAGGGTCTCAGACGGCTTGACGTCGCCGACAAGCCCCTGAAGCCGGACGATCTCCTCCTTCATTCGTTTTTTCTCGAGCGCCTTGTTGAGCACCGAGATCAACCGCTCTGCGTCATAGGGCTTCTCAATGAAATCTTCCGCACCGCGTTTCATCGCCGCGACCGCCAATGAGACGTCGCCATGAGCCGTCAACAAAACGACAGGCAGTTCCGGCTTTTGCCGCTGCAGCGAGTTCAAGAGGGTCATGCCGTCTATGTTGGGCATCCGGACGTCGGTGAGCACAATGTCGACGCCATCTTCGAGTGCGGCCTTGTAGGCTTCTTCGGCGCGCTCGAAGCTTCCAACGTCAAAGCCGCTTACCGCCAGCCAGTCACTCACGGCGCGCAGGTGATCGCGATCGTCATCGACGACAATGATACGCCCCCTGCTCACTGCGCCGCCTCCAGTCGCAGCTCAGCGTCATTCGCGGCCGGTACCGTGATCACTGTCCGTGTGCCTCCCTCCTCGGCATCTTCGAAGCGTATCGCACCACCGCATTCCTTGATGATCGTCGTCGCGATGGACAGGCCGAGCCCGAGCCCCTCGCCTGTCAGCTTGGTCGTGAAGAACGGTTCAATGATCCGCTCACGAAGATCAGGCGCGATTCCGCTGCCGTTGTCGATGATGGCAATCTCAACCTGCTCGCCGATCCGCCGACTCTCGATCCGCACACGAGGGTCCGGCCGGTCTTGCACCGCGTCGAGCGCGTTCAGGAGCAGATTGAGCATGGCCTGCTCCAGCTTGACGGAGACCGCCCTGACAGCCAGCACCTTGCCTGCGGCGACGTCAACGTCAACTCCCATGGCTTTACTGCGCGGCGAAGCCAGCTCAAGGACGTTCCTGATCACGCTGTCAACGGCCAGGACCTCGAACTCCGACACATCCTTGCGGGCAAACGTCTTCAGGTGCTTGACCGTTCTCTGCATCCGCCTGACGAGATCTCTCGCCTTCGTCAGCCGCTCGCCGGCATCCGCGCGCCGGCCCTGATCCGCCAACAGACCTGCGGTGGCAAGCGTAGCATCGAGGGCTGCCAGCGGCTGGCTCACCTCATGGACGATGGCAGTCGACATCCTGCCGAGCGCCGCCATCTTCTCCGAGTGTATCAGGCCCTGCTGGGCTTGCCGCAGTTCCTCTTCGGTTCGCTTGCGCATGTCGATCTCGCAGGCGAGGTCGTGGGTCCGTTCTGCCACCATCCGTTCAAGCAGTTCTCCCTGCCTGAGCCGCATCCGGACGAGCTGGCGACGCTGCCGCAGGACGTAGAAGATTGCTCCCGTCGTCAAACCAACCGCAAACACCGCAAACGCCCACAACGCGCCGATCATGTCCACCTGTCGCACGTCGGCTGCGGCGACGATCTGCCAGTCGTCCGGCTGAAGTGGAGCAAACTTGGCAATTAGTTGTCTGTCCGCCCCGGGCATGATGACGGAGGTGTCGGCGGAGCGGGAGGCAGTCGAGGAGATGGGCTCGGCGCGCCCGAGATCGACGCCATCATAGGTCCGCTCCTGCAGCAACCGCTCAAGCATCTGATCTGCCAAGGGTTGCAGGGGCCTGTACTTCCAGCCCGGATCTCCCGACAGGAAAACCACCCCTGCCCTATCTGCGATGGCAATGCGAACACCGGCCGCCGCCCATGCCGCCTCAAGTGGGCTCAGATCCGCCTTCACGACGACGACAACCGGCCGCGCCCCGGCGATGTCGATCCGTGAGGACAGGAAATAGCCGGGCTTTCTGGTCGTTACGCCGATGGCATAGAAACGGCCATTGCCCGCTACAAGAGCGTCGCGGAAATATGGCCTGAAGCTGTAATCATGGCCGACAAAGCTTTGGGGCGTCGCATGATTGCTTGCCGCGAGGGTCAGCCCGGCAGCGTTCAGCACATAGAGATCAGCCGGTCCGGTTTGTTCGACGATCCGCTCAAGATAGGCATTTGCAGCATCAATTGCCTCTGGTGACGTGTCCCTGGCCAGGGCGCGCACTCGGGCATCTTCGCCAACGATCGCTGGCAAGGAACGGAAGCGGTCGATCTCGGTGGTGATTGAACGCTTAGCGAGGACCAGACTTTGCTCGAGCTGTGCCTCCTGCTTATGAAGCACCAGATTACGAGCGACATGATATGAAAACCATGACGCAAGGGAGGTGACGACAAGAATGGCGGCCGCCATCCGGTTGAAGCTTGCTGTCAGCATCGCCCCGCCCTGCTGGTCCGATAACCCATGCTGATGATCCTCCCCTTAAAGACCGCCACAGGAACAACATAGCATTCTTGTTGCACCTTGCATCTGCCGCTTTGAAGGTTCCACTGGCCTGATTATGTGGTGACAGAACGCGCTGTCGCGGAAGAACTTGCGTGCCTGCACAGGAGCTCCCCCATGCAGGCAGGATCAGCGGACGTAGTCAAGCAGAGGAGACGGCAGACTCGTCGACTGGCACTGGCCGTGCGGGCGTCACTCGGGACGCGCGCCACACCATGATGCCGAAGACCACGGTCAGGGCAAAGCCGATCTCGTCCGTCAACGGAAGGGCGGCAAACAGGGTAAATGCGGCACTGGTTGCGATCAGCCGATGGACGATCGACAAGCGGATCACCATGAACCCGATGACGGCTGCACCCCATAGCCCGATCGCCAAGGTTGTCTTCATCACTATATAAGCCACGGCCGTCCAGTATCCATAGGCCATGGCAAAGGCGCCGCCGTCCTGCAGCATGAGGGCCGGCGAGTAGACTGCCATGAACGGTATGACGAAGCCTGCCGCTGCAACCTTGATGGCCTGAATAGATATCTTCAGCCCGCTTTCACGAGCGATGGGCGCCGCGGCGAAACAGGCGAGTGCCACAGGCGGCGTCAGGTCGGCCAGGATTCCGAAATAGAAGACGAACATGTGGCTGACGATCAGCGGCACGCCCAATTCCAGAAGCGCCGGCCCTGCGATCGAGGACGTGATGATGTAGTTTGGAATGGTCGGAATGCCCATTCCGAGCACGAGACATGTCACCATGGTCAGAAGCAGTGACAGAAACAGGCTCTTGTCGCCGACAGAGACAATGAATTGTCCAAAGGTGTTGGCAGCACCCGTCAGTGTCATGGTTCCGATGATGATGCCCACCAGCGCACACGCGATGGCCACCGGCAGGGCTGTCTTGGCCCCTTCCGCCAGGGCATCACGGCACGCAACCAGAGTTTCCCGTCCCCCTTGACGCAGCGCATTGGCAAGGACGAGGACCGCGAGGGTAGTCAAGACGATCGTCATGCCGAACTGGAAGAATGAGGCGGCGACAAGCCCGAGGCCGAGCCAGAAGATGATCCGGATCGCGATCGACGGAATCCCGAGCGCCAACGAGGTGCCGAGGATCAGCAACATGATGAAGGCCAGACCGACGGTGCCGGCGAAAAGCGGAGTGTACCCGGAAAAGAGCAGCCATACGAGCGCTGCCAGCGGCAGCACGAGATGCCAGCCCTTCTTCAGTGCCGCAAGCCCCGAGGGAAGTTCCTCCTTCCGCAACCCGACCAGCCCGTGCTTGCCTGCCTCCAGATGCACCATCCAAAATGCCGAGGCAAAATACAAGATCGCAGGGATCAGGGCGGCCTTGACGATCTCGTGGTACTCGACCCCAAGGGTCTCGGCCATGATGAAGGCAACCGCACCCATGACCGGCGGCATGATCTGGCCGCCCATGGAGGCCGTGGCCTCGACGCCACCCGCGAAGGCAGGGCGATAGCCGAACCGCTTCATCAGCGGGATGGTGAACTGACCGGTGGTCACGACATTGGCGACGCCGGATCCGGAGATCGTGCCCATCAGGCCCGAGGAGATGATCGCCACCTTGGCCGGACCGCCCCTGCGGCTACCGACCAGGCTCAGCGAGACATCGTTGAAAAGCTCGATCATGCCGGCCTTTTCCAGGAAGGCTCCAAACAGGATAAACAGAAAAATGTAGGTCGCCGATACAAGCGTCGGAATCCCGTAAATGCCCTCGGTCCCGTAGGCCATGTGGTCAATGACCTGGGAAAACCCGTAGCCCCGGTGGTTCAATGGCGAAGGCAGATACTCGCCGAGCAGGCAGTAGAGGAAGAAAATGCCGGCGATGACCGGAAGCGCCGGTCCCATCAGAACCCAGGAAGCGGCAAACACGATGGTGATCGCCAGGATGCCGAACAGAATGTCACGCGGCACTGGATCACCGGCTCGCAGGATCAGATCAGTATATTCATAGCACTGGTAGAAAGCGACGGCGGCCGCCACCAGAGACGCACACCAGGCAAGGACGCGCACTAGTGCGCTCTTGTCGAGGAGTGCGGCCAGAAGCGGAAAGATCAAGACGGTGACGAAGCCGACATGAATGGCTCGCAGCACCTGACTTGGCGGGTCGAGAAGATGTGCAGCCGTGGCAAGCTGGAATGCGGAAAACACGAACGCGATGGCGAAGATAAATCGGCCTTCCCGTGATTTAGGGAAAGCGGCTGCAAGCGCGTCATGCGCGCTCAGATCTGCAGCATGTCCGTCAATGGATGTCGAAAGCGGTTTCATGGGATCCTCCGGTCGAAAGGGTGAAGGCGGCGAATCCTCCACCGCCGCCCGGTTTTCATCGCGCTTACAGGAGGCCTTTTTCCTTGTAGTAGCGCTCCGCGCCCGGATGCAGCGGAACCGGCATCCCCGTCATAGCGTCTTCCAGTTTCACGCTGCCAGCCGCCTTGTGGGCGGCCGACAGTGCTGGCAGGTTTTCGAACAGCTGCTTGGTCATCTCGTAGGCAACGTCGTCAGAAACGTCGGAATGAGTGATCAGGAAGTTTCCGACCGCAACGGTGCTTACATCAGCATCCTGGCCTTCATACGTGCCGGCGGGGACGGTCGCGGCGACATACGGTGCTCCAAGCTTCGTCGCGATCTCTGCGGGAATAGCTACCAGCTGTACATCAAGCGATGTGGCCAGATCGCGAAACGACGACACGCCGAGACCCGCTGACTGTAGGGTGGCATCGAGCTGGCGGTTCTTCATCAGCTCGACAGACTCCGCGAACGGAAGATATTCCGTCTTTCCCAGCTGATCATAGCTCATCCCAGCAGCGGCCAGGATGGCGCGCGCATTGAGCTCCGTCCCAGATTTCGGCGCACCGACAGACAGGCTCTGCTCCTTCAGTTCCGCAAGCGTGGTGATCCCCGACTCGCGCGATGCCATGATCTGGATGTAGTTGGGATAGATGGCTGCGATCCCGCGCAGCTTGTCGAGCGGTGCCTTGAAGCCGGCGTCTGCATCCCCTTCCCAGGCCATCTTGACCGAATCGCCCAACGCAAAGGCGATCTCGCCGCGCCCCTGCTGCAAAAGGTTGAGATTTTCGACCGAAGCCTTGGTTGCCTGCACCTGTGTGCGCGCCCCTTCGATCGTCTCGCCATAGATCTTCGACAAGGCGACCCCCAGAGGGTAATAGACGCCGGATGTTCCTCCAGTAAGGATGTTGATGAACTGGTCGGCACGTGCGGCCGTTGCCGTTGTGGCAAGGCTAACCAAACCGACCGTCACTAAGGCAAAGTTTCGAATGCTATTGCTCATGCAGGTTTCCTCCCAGTGCACGTTGCGCGGCTGATCCACCGCGTGACGTGTCAGGAGCAAAAGCTGGGCCATTTCCTAAGTTATTGGAAAAGCTCAAGGGAGAATGGCGCGATCGATTGAGCGAGGCGAATTTTCGCCAGTTTCAGAATAGCTCCAGCGGAAACCTGCCTACTCTCCATCGTCTAGCTCAAGCCTGAGCAGATGCTGTTCAGCATCATCATTGGTGATCATTGGCGAGCTGTTCACGGCAGCCTTCCTCCCCGGCTTTATGCTGGCGATGTTCTATGTCGTGTACATATTGGCATGAGCCTACTTGACGCCGCATGTCGTTCCGAAGGTCGATCCGACACCCATTCCGCGAGATGAGAAGATCCGCCTGTTGAAGGGTCTCGCCTTGCCTGTTCTCGTGGTGTTCGTCGTCTTGGGGTCCATCTATGGCGGTATTGCCTCGGTGACGGAAGCATCGGCGATCGGTGTTGGGGGAGTATTGCTCTCAACGATGCTGCGGGGTGAATTCTCTTACGCCTTGCTGAGGGATGCAGCCATGCAAACTCTAGCGACGGTAGGAATGATCGTCTGGATTGGTATCGGCGCAACGGCGATTGTCGGCGTCTACAACCTGATGGGCGGGGTGAACTTCGTCTCCGGAATGATTACCGGTGTCTCTGACAACCCCACCGTGATCGTCTTGGTGATGATGGTGATCTTGTTCGTGCTCGGAGCGTTTCTTGATTGGGTCGGCATTGCCCTTCTCACGATGCCAATCTTCGTTCCGATCATCAAATCGCTGGGCATGGATCCGGTTTGGTTCGGCGTGTTGTTCTGCATGAACATGCAAATCTCGTTTCTGTCTCCCCCGTTCGGGCCAGCTGCCTTCTATCTCAAGTCGGTAGCGCCCCCGGGCATAACATTGGGGATCATCTTCAAGGCTCTGGTACCATTCATTCTCCTGCAGATGCTCGCGGTGGGGATCCTGATTGCATTCCCCGGGATTACCGGTCGTTAGACAAAAATTTACCAGACCTTCGTCGGGGATGGCAGAGCACCGTTTCGTCGACGGCTCTGGCGGTGGCCCCTTACCAGCGAGGTTTTGGGCTTGGAGAATGTCCTCTCTATCGGGTTGGCGTAAGGGGTGCATGGCGGCAAGAGCAGGTGTGCTCTCCGCCAGTTGCCATCTCACTCCGCAAGCTCGCAGACCTGTCTGACGTCGACCGCTTGTCGCAGCGCAACTGTCGAAATTTTCCGCCGAAGGCGTGCACGCTGGGGGTGAAAAGCCGACCAAGGAGGCCTTTCTCTACCAATGCATGTACTGCGAGCGGCAGAGCGCCGGCGCCGTCGTGCATCTGCATCCCACCCATGCGGTCCCCATCAGCATTCTCGACGGGTTGAATCCGGATGATCTGCTTCCGCCGTTGATGGCCTACTACGTCATGCGCGTGGGCCGCCTGCCGCTAGTTGCGCATTTCCCGCGCGGCGAGGTGGCTTTGGCCAAGGCGGTCGGGCTGAAGGCGCGCGAAAGCCACGCGGTGCTGCTGGCCAATCACGGACTGGTGGTTGCCGGCAAGACATTGCGGCAAGCCCAATATGCGACCGAAGAGCAGGAGGAAACACCCAGCTGTTCCTGATGCTGCGGGGCAGCCCGATCCGCCGGCCTTTGACTCAGGCACAGGCAAGTTCGATCGGGCTGCGACCGGCCGAGACTCAGCCCGGTCGCAGCGCTCCCTGCGTCCTGACATCGATGGCATAGAACGACGTCGAAGCTGTCATGAAGATCCGCTCGCGCTGGGGCCGCCGAACGTACAGTCGGCGATGATCTCGGGTACCAGGATCTTGCCCAGCCGGCAGCCGTCCGGCGCATATACCTGGACGCTGTCGTGCGAGGAGGTGAGAAGGTTGCCGTTGATGTCGATCCGGAACGCGTCCGAAGCACCGAGTCGCACATCGCAGAAGACCGGCTGCGCGCCGGTCTGCGGCAATCGACGACGTCGAACACCTTACATGGCGGTGCCGCCGCGTGGATGCGAAAAGCCGGTGGTCAGAGATGTAGAGCAGATTCTCGTCGGGCGAAAACGCCAAGCCGTTCAGCTTTTCGAGATCATCGGCGACAATCTGCACATCGCTGGTGGCCGGATTGAAGCGATAGACGTGGCAAGCGCCGATTTCACTCTCGGCCTTGACGCCTTCATCGTCGGAGAGGATTCCATAGGACGGGTCGGTGAACCAGATCGTCCCATCCGACTTGACCACCACGTCGTTGGGAGAGTTCAAGCGCTTTCCCTGTAGCGATCAACGAGCGTCACGACCGTTCCATCGTGTTGGGTCCGGCTGATGCGGCGGCCCGAATGTTCGCAGGACACCAGGCGGCCGTCGCGATCCCGCGTGTGGCCGTTGGCGTGGTTCGACGGCTGGTGAAAAATGGTGCCGTCCTCGATCGGGTGCCAGCGCATCCGGTTGTTAGGAATGTCGCTCCAGGTGACGCCGCCGTCCTCCCACCAGACCGGCCCCTCGCTCCACGCAGCGCCGGTCCAGAGCTTTTCGAGCGCGGCGTCAGGATCGACCAGTGTCCGCATGCGCGGATCCTCAATGACGATGCCGCTCATGCTGTGCGACCTCGCATTGCTGCTGCGGTGGCCATGCGGGCCGCCAGCAAAACCGCTTCCTCGCTGGCAAGCGGATTGGCAATGCCCTTGCCGGCAATGTCGTAGGCCGTGCCATGCGCCGGCGTGCAAACGGGAAATGGAAGGCCGCCCAACATCGTCACGCCGCGATCGAAGCCGATCAGCTTCATCGCGATCTGCCCCTGGTCATGATACATGGTTAGCACCCCATGATAGCCGTCGCGAAGCGCCGTCAGGAAGATGGTGTCGGCCGGGTATGGGCCCGAGACATCGAAGCCCTCGGCCGCGGCCGCATCGACCGCCGGACTGATGATTTCGATTTCCTCCATGCCGAAACTGCCACCATCGCCCGCATGCGGATTGAGGCCCGCCACAAGCAGGCGCGGGGTTTCGACGCCCGACTGTTTCAGGCAATCCACCGTCAGCCGGATCTCGGCGAGGATCGCCTCGCGCGACAGACTGGCCGCGACATCCTTCAGCGGAACATGCGAGGTGACGCGGGCATTCCACACGGTATCGCGGACGTTGAACTCCTTGACCCTTCCGGCCAGCTGCAACAGCTCCTGGATGAAGCGGCTTTCGTCGTCATAGCCCGGATAGGCGAAGCGCATGGCCTTCTTGTTCAGCGGCGTATAACAGACCGCCGCCACCCGGCGGGCCTCTGCCAACCGCAGCGCAAACGAAAAATTCTCTATGGCGAAGCGTCCGCCTGCCGGCGTCGCTTCGCCGATGGTGACGGCTGCCGGATCGAGATTGCGCAGATCGATCAGCACCGGGCTCAGTGCCTGCCCTATCGCAGGATCCCCCACCGTGTCGATGTCGAGCGACAGGCCAGCTACCCTCGCGCCGCCTTCAAGAATTCGGCGGTCGCCGATCACCACCAGGCGCGCGGCGGCGGCGAGCCTGGGTGATACGATCAGCCTCGCGGCAAGCTCCGGACTGATCCCGGCAGGATCGCCCATGGCGAGCGCTATCAGCGGGCGTTCGGCAGCGCCGTTAACATCTGCATTCATGGCGTCGCACCCTCAAGACCCGCTTCGGGGCGCAACCGCCGGCCATCCGCCGCAAACAACCTGATGCATTCGGGCTCCCAACTCAGCCACGCGTCTTCGCCCGGTGAAAAATCTCGCCCGTCGCGCTGTTCCACCGTGACCATCTCACCGCCCGGAAGATAGCAGTAGAGGTATCGGGTGCTGCCGAGATATTCGGAGAAATCGATTTCGACGCGCAGCGCATCCTCCCTGCGGTCTCCCACTATCAGGTGTTCGGGGCGGATACCGAGCTTGACGGAATCCCCCTCCGTCACGCCCGTCAGGGGCTGCGGCAACGGAATGATTGTGCCGGCCAGGTCGATACGGTTTCCCGCCAGGTAAACCGCATCCACGAAGTTCATGCGTGGGGAGCCGATGAAGCCCGCGACGAACAGGTTATTGGGGTCCTCATAGACGTCACGCGGCGTGCCGACCTGCTCGATCACGCCGTCCTTGAGCACGACGATGCGATCCGCCAGCGTCATTGCTTCCGTCTGATCATGGGTGACGTATATCATGGTGTTACCGAGTTCCCTATGCAGGCGGGCGATCTCGATGCGCATGCTGACGCGCAGTTCCGCATCCAGGTTGCTGAGCGGCTCGTCGAACAGGAATGCCAACGGCTTGCGCACGATGGCGCGCCCGATCGCCACGCGCTGACGCTGCCCACCGGACAGTTGCCCGGGGCGGCGATCGAGCAGCGGCTCGATCTTGAGTATCTGGGCTGCTGCCTGCACCTGGCGCTCGATCTCGTCGCGCGGAGTCTTCGCCATTTCGAGGCCGAAGGACAGGTTCTCCCGGACGTTCATGTGCGGGTAGAGGGCGTAGGACTGGAAGACCATGGCAATCCCGCGCCTGGACGGATCGAGATCCGTCACATCGCGACCGGCGATCAAAATATCGCCCGATTTGGAAACCTCGATGCTGAACTGCTGTTATTTCGCGGCATCCGGAATGGGTGTCGGCATCGTCGATCGCACCAGCCTTCGCTCGGCCGGGGCCGCCATCCTCGCCATTCCATTCGAGCCAAGGATCGAAGTCTCCTATTTCGCCATTCGTCCGTCCGGCGGGCAGCGCATTGCCGTGCTGGATGACATCGTGGGGCGGATGGGCGAATTGATGGGTCAGTAGCCACCGCTGTCTATCAGAGCTTCGAGACCTAAATCGGGATAGGGGGGAGCCTATTGGCTCCGCCCCTCCCACACCACCCGGCATGCGGGTCCGCACCGGGCGGTTGGAGCAGTTGAGGTCGTCAGGCCCGTAGTTCTCCCGGCCTGGCGCCTGGGTT
>Ga0268287_100292_pt1 | contig 16954 bp, 17 predicted proteins | sample MetcocultureR3M_FD_191348 | JGI IMG/M metagenome (GOLD analysis project Ga0268287, IMG submission 191348) | Soil microbial communities from Anza Borrego Desert, Southern California, United States - Methanotrophic co-culture R3-M | ecosystem: Environmental > Terrestrial > Soil > Desert | place... | reverse complement strand
GTCCCGGTCCACGATTCGACCCGCCGGCCGCCCTGCCAGACCGCCGGCAGCGCGGCCGCGGTGACCAGGGTCAGGGCCGCGGCGACGAGGGCGCAGGCCGATGCGGTGATCAGCAGAGCCCCCGGCCAGTCGAAGAACACCTTGGCGAGGTCGGCCGTCTGCATGCCCCACGCCGCCAGCAGGGCGAAGGCGGCGAGCCACAGCCCGGCCTGGATGTTCTGGGTGAGCGCGGCCCGCGCCTGGATTTGGCTTTCGCGGAAGTCGCGCCGGTTGCGCAGGAAGACGCCCAGCAGGGTCGCGATGGCGGCCAGGCCGGTCAGCCCCGCCAGGGCGCCCAGGAGCAGCGGGTGCATCCACCAGGCCGCCCGCTGCATCTGGGCGGCGTTGAAGGCGTCGCGGAAGCTGACGGCGCGGCCGTTCTTCATCCGGAAGGCCAGCCGCTCGTCGCCGTCGGCGGCGATGAACCGGCCCTCGCGGACCGGGCCTTCCGGGACCCAGGTCCGCAGCTCGTCGCCCGAGCCGGTGACCAGCCGGCCCTCCGGCGTCACGCGCGCCTGCGTCCCGCCGATCATCAGGCCGACGAAGCCCTCCAGCCCGCCATGGGCCCGGCGGCTGGTGACGTAGTAGCCCTCGAACGCCCCGCGGGCCGCCAGCAGCTCGGCCGAGCCGGGGCGCGGGAACGTCACCGGGGCGGCGTAGAACTGGCGCACGACGGCCTCGGCGAACCGGCCGCTCAGCTCGTGGCCGTCGTCGCTGTTGGTCGTGATGAAGACGCCGAGGCCCAGCTGCGGCGCCACCACCATGCTGGAATGGAAGGCGATGGTCGCCCCGTCGTGGCCGTAGCCGCGATAGCCCCCCGGCAGGCCGTAGACGATGAAGCCGTGGGCCCAGCCGTTGATGCCCGGCGCGGTGGCCTGGATCGGCTGGCGGAACGCCCGCGCCGCGCGGGGGCCGTAGATGGTCGCGCCATTCCAGGATCCGTCGCCCAGCAGCGCCAGCATGTAGCGCGCCATGTCGCCGGCGGTCGACGAGGCCGACCCCGCCGGGGCGATCTGGCCGATGTACTCGTAGGGACGCACCTTGAAGGCTCCGCCCCGCCACCAGTAGCCGCGGGCCACGTCGTCCTGCAGGTCCGCCGGCATCGGCGCGGGCAGGCCGCGCCGCTCGGGACGCGGCTCGCGGAAGGTGGTGCGGCTCATGCCCAGCGGCGTGAGCAGCTCGTCCTCGACCAGGTCCTCGAACGGCTTGCGGTTGAGGTTGGCGACCGCCAGTCCCGCCAGCCCCGTGCCGTAGTTGGAGTAGCTGGACGCCACGCCCGAGGCGCGCACGCGCCGGGGCCGCTCCTGCCGCAGGTAGAGGTCGAGGGGGCGGATGCGGTCGGCGTCGCGTTCGAAGAGCTGGCCCATGGCCCGGTCCTCGAAGCCCGGCGAGTGGTCCATCAGGGTCTTCAGGGTGACCGGCCGGCGGTAGCCCTCGCCGCGCACCCGGGTCTTCTCGGGCAGGTAGCGGTTGATGGGCTGGTCGAGCGCCATCCGCCCCCTCTCGACCTCGTTCATCGCCAGGATCCAGGTGAAGGTCTTGGAGATCGAGCCGATGCGGAACAGCGTCCGGTCGGGGTCCACGGCCTTTCGCGGGTTGAGGTCGGCGAAGCCGTAGCCCTTCTTCAGGACCACCCGGCCGTTCTGGACGATCGAGACCGCCGCCCCGGCGACATGCTCGCGGGCCATGGCGTCGCGCACCCAGCCGTCGACGAAGGCCTCCAGCTCGGCGGTGGGAATGGCCTCGCCCGGCGACAGCCGCGCGCCGGTGGCCTGGACGGGCAGGCCGGGGACCACGTCCGCCGCTCCGGCGACGGCAAGCGCCGCGGGCTGGGCGGCGGCCGCCTGGCCCGCAACGGATTGCGGGGCGGTCGCCTGCGGGCGCGCCTTGGGCTGGGGCCGCTTCGGACGGATCTGGGTGTAGGGGACCGGCGCGTCGGGCAGGGCGGCGGCGATCGCCGGCGGCGGGGATGACGAGGGCCCGGCCTCCTGCGCGGCCGCGGCTGGGCCGAGGATGAGCATCGCCAGGCCCGCGAGGGCCGTCTTCAGTCCGCACCGCATGGAGAGCTCCCCAACCTCCACCCCACCACCGATTCGCTTGTAGGGCGGAAACACGAGTCTCTCAAAGCGGGGCCATGGCTAGGGGAAGCCGTAGAGCGGCAGGATGGGCCGCAGCTCGGCGCCGACATAGACCTGCGGCTCGGACGGCGGGCTGACCTTCTCGGCGATCTCGCGCCGCCGGACGCAGTCGCGGACCGAGGCGCCCAGGGCCGAGAAGTCGGGCGACTTCGGCATCGCCTGCAGGAAGCACTCGTCGAAGAAGGGATAGCGGTCGCTCTCGCCGCAACCGAACGAGGTGCGGTCGGGGCGGGCCGCGGTCAGGACCATGCGGTTGGCCGCGGCGAGCTGCGGCACGAACACGCCCGAGAAGCAGGCCGAGATCACCACGATGGTCGGGCGCCGGCCGCAGGTGCGGTCCAGCATGGCGGCCAGGACGCTGGGCGCCAGCATGCCCTTGCCGACGATCGCGCCCTTCGGCGTGCCGTGGCTGGTCACGTAGAAGAGGCAGCCCCCCGTCGCCTTGCCCGTCAGCTCGGCCATGGCGCCGTAGATGTTCTCGATGTCGGACGGTTCGGGACGGGTCGCCGCGTCCTGTTCGGGGCGGGTGGAGAACTGGCGCAGGTTCTGCGGCTCGAAGCCCACCCGGCCCAGCGCCCCGGCGACGTCGCGGCGGGCGTTGTCGAAGGCCTCGGTCGGGCCGCCGCCCGACCCCTGCCAGTCACCGGCGATGACCACCGCCGTCCAGTCCGAGAACGGCCCGGCGCGGGCGGGGACGCTCGCGAGCGCGAGCAGCAGGCCCGCGATCACGAGGATCAGGCGGGCCGGCCGGCGCATCTCACTTCTTGTAGCTGGCGAAGGGCGTCGGCAGCGCCGTGCCCGTGGCCTTGGCGAGCAGCCGCCCCTCGGGGTCGTAGAGCTCGCCCTCGGTGAAGGCGACCTGCCGGCCCCACTTCACCACCTTCCCGATCCCCCGGATCTTCCCGGACATGCCGGGCCGGAAGAAGCTGGTCTTCATCTCGAGCGTCGGGGCGACGGCGGTCATGCCGGACGCCACCATGCAGGCCACGCTCATGCATTCGTCCAGCATGGCGCAGAGGTAGCCGCCCTGGATCTGGCGCATGGGGTTGAGCAGCAGCTCGGCCCGCGCTTCGAACTCCACCTCGACCGAGCGGTCGGCCTGGCTGACGCCCGTCAGCCGGAACCCCAGCGTCTGGGAGCCGGTCGGCTGGTTCTTGCTGCGCTGGAAGCGCTCGAGGATGGCCTCGTCGGTGAGAGCCTGCGGCTCGGGGCTCGCGACGTCGCTCATCCGGCGCTCATTTCTTGCGGAACTGGTCCAGGGAGACGATCTTCGCCTCGCCTTCGGCGGGCGGGGCGGCGTCGGGAACGGCCTTCGGCTCCGGCGCGGCGGCGGCCGGCGCGGTCTGGACCGCCGGCGGCGGCTCGAACTGCAGCAGGAACTGCACCGAGGGATCGTAGAACCGGGTCACCGCCGCATAGGGGATCGACAGCCGCTTGGGCTGGCCGCCGAACTGCAGGGTCACCGAGAAGAACGTCTCGCCGGGGGCGAGATCCCAGTACTGGTGCTGCAGGACGATGGTCATCTCGTCCGGGTACTTCGAGAGCAGGTCGGCGGGACCCGAGACGCCCGCCGCGTCGGTCTTGAAGGTGATGTAGAAATGGTGCGCCCCGGGCAGGCCCTCGGGCGCGGCGGCGCGCTTCAGCGCGGCCTTCACCACCCCCCGCAGCGCGTCCTGCGCGAGGGCCTCGTAGTTCATCAGATCCTGGGCCGGCGGGTCCTGGGCCATGGGTACTCCGAAACAATGCGCGATAGTTAGCGCCTGCGGTAAGGCGCGCAAGGCGCGAAGCGCCCCGGCGTGGAAATCTCACGATGCGGAGAATGAGAGCGGAGGAAGGGAGCGTGGCTCGGAATGAGGTGGTGGGGTTCTGTTGCCAGGCCCCCACCGGGCCCCGCCTAAGGATCTGAACCCCTAGGGCTTAGGTCGGATTTCTACCGGACCGCATTACGCGGCCAGGCGGACTTCCTCAGCGAAGTTATCGTTCGCATTTAGTTTAATGACCCGAAACGGTGGGTCAGGCCGGGAGAAAGCAACGCCTTTACACGTCTGTCGATGCTGATCGGCCCCGCACTTTTCCGGCGATAACCCGGAGGAAGATCTTGGTGGAGCCGCCGGGAATCGCACCCGGGTCCAGTCCGCTTATTTCGCGCGCGTTTATCCCCATAGTCGGGCGAACCCGACGCTGATGAATATAGGGCAGGCGGACGGGGATTTGAAGGACCGGCTCTCAATTCGGCGTGGGCGAGGGCGCTTCCGCTGTCTCGGGTTCCGGGATCAGCTCCTGGCCGGGCGGGCGGAAGCGGCTGCGTGGGTCGGGCCGCAGGCGCCCGCCGCTCTCGATCAGCTCGCGATAGGCCTGCCGCGGCATGCTGAAGTCGGCCTTGCCGCGGAACACCACGTCGAAGCGCGGATCGTGCCCCAGCCCCGCGCCGAGCACGGCCTCCAGCACCTCGGCCGCCTCGCCCACCTCGGCGGGATCGCAGGCCCGGCGGACGGTCCGGGCGCCGTCCGCGGTCAGCAGCGTCAGGTCGTAGGCTGTCCCCTCGACGCACACCGCCTCGGCAGCGCCCGCCTCGGCCACCCGCACGTCGCGCGGCGACTTCCAGACCCAGTGGTCGCGCAGCACCCGGAAGCGCTCGGCCGAGCCATCCGGCAGCTCGCGGTCGAAGCCCAGCCGCCGGGCGATGCCGGCCTCGCAGCAGGCCAGCCCCGCGCGGCCCTGCACGAAGACCTCCCCGTCGCCGCGCACCGACACGCGAGTGACGGTCTGGCGCACGCTGGTCGTCGGCCGCGTCCAGACCTCGAGGATCATCTCGTCGCCGCGCAGCAACTGCCACTGCAGCGGCATCAGCCCCCACAGCCGGTAGGTCGAGGCGTCGATGCCGTTGTCGATGGTCGGCAGGCGCTCCCCGCGCCGGATCCGGCGGCCGCCGAACGGGTCGGCCGCCTCGTCGGGCCGCGGCCGCTTGTCGTCCCACCAGCTCTGCGGGTCGGGCGGCGGGAAGGGCCAGACCTCGGCCTCGTAGGGCGGCGTCCCCTCGGGCGGGCCGATCTGGGCTGGCTGGCGGCGGAAGAGGAACTGGGCGTCGGCCGGCGTCGCGATCGCGACGAGCATCAGGGCCAGGATCGCATGGCGGATGGACGGCAAGCGGACCTCTCCTGCTCACGCCCCCCGCGTCAAAGAGCCTAGCGCCGGCCCCTGTTCCTTTGAAGGCGTTCCCTAAAAGACGTCGACGCCGCGCTGGATCGAGAGCACGCCGGTGCGCGAGACCTCCACCAGGCCCAGCGGCCGCATCAGGTCCACGAACTTGTCGATCTTCGCCGGCGCGCCGGTCAGCTCGAAGACGAAGCTCTCGTGGGTGGTGTCGATCACCTTCGCCCGGAAGATGTCGGAGACGCGCAGGGCCTCGACCCGCTCGGCGCCGGTCCCCTTCACCTTCACGAGGGCCAGCTCGCGCTCCAGGCCGTTCGGGTCCTTCGTCACATCCTGGACGTGACGGGTGGAGACCATCTTCTGCAGCTGGGCCTCGATCTGGCCCAGCACCTGGGGCGTGCCGCGGGTGACGATGGTGATCCGGCTGGTGTGCGCGTTGCGGTCGGTCTCGGCGACGGTGAGGCTTTCGATGTTGTAGCCGCGGGCGGCGAACAGCCCGACCACGCGGTGCAGCACGCCCGGCTCGTTGTCCACCAGCACGGCGAAGGTGGCCGTGTTCTCGGGGACCTCCTCGTGGGCCAGGTCGTAGACGGAGGCGGGCTGGGCGTCGGACATCGGGCGGGCTCCTCGTGGCCGAGGAGGTGTCACAGGACGGCGGCCGCCGCAACCGCCGTGTCCTTCCGGCCACAGCCGATTAACCATGGCGTGCGGCCTGCAACCGCGGCCTTGCACGCGGCCATCGGATCGTGAGAGACGGTCCGCTCCTCGAACGAGAGTCACCGAATGACGACGCGCGACCTCATCGCCAGCGAGACCTGCACCCGCCCCTGGGCCGGGGCGGCTGACGCTGACGTGCGCGCCGGTTCGGATCCGGGCGCGATCCTCAAGACAAACGCCTGACGCGGACGCTCCCGGGAGGAGGTCCGCAAGAGACCTCCGGGAGCTTCCAGATGTTCATCTCCATCCAGGGTTCGGGCCCTGCCAGGACCGGGACCAAAACCGGCGCCAGGACCCAGCCGACGTCGCTCCTCAGGCTGGTGGCCGGGGAGTTCGCCGCGCGCGTCGCCGCCGTCTGGCCCGAGCCGCACACCGCCTTCCTCACCGCGCCGGCGGCCCGGCGCCACCTCGTCTGCCTCGGCTTCGCCGTGGGCGCGGACGTCCGGGCGCTCGCCGCGGCGATCCTCGGCGCGCGGCTGCGCCACGTGATCCCGTCGGTGGTCGCCGCCGCGCCCGCCGGGCTCGAGCGCGTGCTGGGCCGCCTGGGCGAGATCGCCTGGGACGCCGAGGCCTACCGCCTGCTGCTCACCCTGCTGGCCCGGCCCGCGCCGGCCAAGGCGCTGCGCCACGCGCCCGCCGTCGACGTCGAGCTGGTCCGTCGCCTCGCCGAGCTGCCGGCGCCGATGGAGGAGGCCGTCCGCCTCGCCCGCGAACTCACGCCCGAGGGCTTCGCCGTCCTGTGCGAGGCCTACGAGGCGCTGCGCTTCCGCGACGGCGTCAACGCGGCCGAGGCCGCCGCGGCGGGCTGGGCGCGGGCGGGATCGGTGCGGGCCCTGTTCGAGGCGGTGCGGGACGACCTCACCCCCGAGCCGTGCGCTCCGCCGCATCCCGGCACGGCGCGGCTGGCGCCGCTCGCGACCAAGGCGGCGCTGCGCGAGGCGGCCCGGCGGTACCGCAACTGCCTGGCCGACCGGATGCCCCACGCGGCGTCCGGCTGGTCGGCCTTCTACGAGTGGGCCGGTCCGCCGGGCGTGGTGCTGGAGGTCGCCCGCGACCACGTCTTCGGCTGGCGGCTGGAGGAGGCCCGGCTGGCCGACAACCGCGCCGTTCCCGAGCCCGTGCGCGACGAGATCATGGCCGATCTCGCGCTCATGGGCGTGCACGTGGGCCGCAGCGGCTGGCAGCTCGACCGGCTGCTGCGCGAGGACGTCGGCCGGGGCTACCGCCTCTGGCCGGTGGAGGCCGACGTGGCCGAGGCGTTCGGCGAAGGCTGACGCTTCGGTCCCGCTTGCCAGGAGGACATTGGCCGCCAACATGCGGCCGATGTCCTCGCTGCGCCCGCCCCAGAGCCTGACGAGCCGCCTCGGCGTCGACACCGGCGAGGCGGTTCTCCGCTACGAGCTCCTGGAGGAGCAGGCGGTCTCGCTCGGCCGCGCCGGCCGCAAGATGGAGGCGGCGCTCGCGGCCCTGCGCGACCTCGAGCAGGGAGGCGAGGGCCGGGCCGAGGCGCTCAAGGCCGCGGCCGACGCGGTCTGGGCCTTCCTTGTCCAGCGCGAGGTGCTGGGCCTGCGCGACCGGGCCGCCGTCGTCGCCCAGTACGCCATCCCCCGCGAGGTCCTGAACCGGCTCGGGGTCAAATAGGCGCGAGCGGCGACTCCAGGCCGCGTAACGGTGGTATCATCGCCCCACCTCAGAGAGCCAAGGAGGCGGCATGTCCCCGCTCCGTATGCCTCAGCGCCTCGCCGAAAGCCCGCAGGTCGACACGGGCGAGGCCGTCCTCAGGTTCGAACTCCTGGAAAACCTCGACGCCGGCCTTCGGCGCTGCGAGTGGCGCGTGCAGGCGGCGCTGGCCGAGCTGCGCGAGCACGACGCGGACGGGGCGGATGATCCCGACCAGCGCGCGCGCCTCCTGGCCGAGGCCGCCGATGCGGTCTGGGCGCTGGTGGTCCAGCACGAGGCCTGCGACTGCGCCGACCACGAGGGGCTGATCCGCCGCTACGCCATCCCCCACGAGGTGCTCGCCCGCATCGGCGCGGCCCACTAGGCGCTGACGGCCGCGACCTTGGCCTGCAGCACGCGGACGATCTCGGCCGGCGCGAGCCTCGCCTGCAGGCCGCGCTGGCCGCCGTTCACATAGACGCGCGGCTTCTCCAGGGCGGCGGCGTCCAGCACGACCGGCGCGCGGCGCTTCTGGCCGAAGGGGCTGACCCCGCCGACCCGGTAGCCGGTGATCCGCTCGGCGTCGGCCGGCTTCATCATCTCGGCGGCCTTGGCGCCCAGGGCGGCCGCCAGCTTCTTCATCGACACCTCGCGGTCCGAGGCCAGGATCACGCAGGCGGGCTTGCCGTCGGCCACGACCATGAGGGTCTTCAGCACCTGGTCCGGTGGGACCCCGAGCGCCTCGGCGGCCTGCAGCCCGACCCGCTCGGCGTGCGGGTCGTAGGCGTAGGTGGCGAGCTCATGGGCGACGCCCGCCGCGTCCAACGCGCGGGTCGCGGGGGTCACGAGCGCCATGCCGCCAGCGCCTCCCGCACCTGCGCCGCGACCGGCGCCCACTGGCCGGGGGCCGGCTGCCGGAACAGCCTCGCCGTTGGATACCAGGGGCTGTCCGTGCGCCCCGTCATCCAGCGCCAGTCGGCGGCGTAGGGCAGCAGGATCCAGACCGGCCGGCCCAGCGCCCCGGCGAGGTGCGCCACCGCGGTGTCGATGCTGACCACCAGGTCCAGGCGCTCCAGGATCGCGGCGGTGTCGGCGAAGTCGCGGGCGCCGGTGTCCTGCGGGCTCAGGCTGCGCAGGCCAAGGCCGAGCAAGGCGCGCACGTCGGGTTCGGGCAGGCTCTTGCTGCGCGCTGCCGCCCCCGTGGCGCTGGCCTCCCAGGCCAGGCCCACGCCGGACCAGCCGCTCCAGCGCTCGCGCCGGTCCGCGGGCGCGGCGAGGTAGGGCGCGCCCGGCAGGGTCTCGAGCGTCACGCCCAGCCGCCCCGGCAGCGAGAAGTAGCGCGTCCAGTAGTCGTGCCGCGGCACCTCCACCGAGCCGCCGGCGTCGATGGCGATCAGCCGGTCGGCCAGGGGGGCGAACAGCGCCGCGAGCGCGGTCCGGCACCCCAGGGTGACGCTGGCGCCCTGGGCCCGCAGCGCCGCCACGAAGCGCGCCATCATGATCTGGTCGCCGAAGCCCTGCTCGACCCACACGAGGATCGACTTGCCGGCCAGCGGCTCGCCGCGCCACTCGGGGTAGGACGCCGTCACCGGCGGCACCAGGTCGGGGGCGGCGCCGGCGCGCGCCTCCAGCAGCGGCCAGGCCTGCGCGAACGCGCCGCGCGCCAGCAGGGCGTAGGCGAGGCCCACGCGCGCCAGGTCGCTGCCTGGCCGCAGGGTCAGCGCCCGGTTCAGGCTCTCCTCGGACTCGCGGTAGCGGCCCTCGCCCTGCTGCCGCCGGGCGAGGGCGACCAGCGCCTCGTACGCGTCCAGGCTCACACCAGCCGCTTGCCCGCGTCGTCGATGATCGAACCCAGGTCGCGGGACTCCTCGGCCATGATCATCTCGTTGTGCGCCTTGCCCGAGGGGATCATCGGGAAGCAGTTCTCTTCCTTGGTAACCCGGCAGTCGAAGATCACCGGCTTGCGCACGTCGATCATCTCGCGGATCGCGTCGTCCAGCTCGTCGGGGTGCTCGGCGCGCAGGCCGACGCAGCCGTAGGCCTCGGCCAGCTTCACGAAGTCGGGCAGGCTGGCCGAATACGAGTGCGAGTAGCGCTCGCCGTGCAGCAGCTGCTGCCACTGGCGCACCATCCCCATCCACTCGTTGTTGAGGATGAAGATCTTGATCGGCAGGTCGTACTGAACCGCCGTCGACATCTCCTGCATGGTCATCTGAACGCTGGCGTCGCCCGCGATGTCGATGACCAGGCTGTCCGGATGGGCGATCTGCACGCCCACCGCGGCCGGCAGGCCGTAGCCCATGGTGCCGAGCCCGCCCGAGGTCATCCAGCGGTTCGGCTCGTCGAAGTGGTAGAACTGGGCCGCCCACATCTGGTGCTGGCCGACCTCGGTGGTGACGTAGGTGTCCCGGTCCTTGGTCAGCTCGTAGAGGCGCTGGATGGCGTGCTGCGGCTTGATGAGCTTGGAATCCGGCCGGTAGCGGAAGGAATCGCGCGCCCGCCAGGCCTCGATCTCGCGCCACCAGTCGGCGACCGCGGCCTTGTCCAGCTTCAGGTTCCGCTGCTTCCAGGCGCCGATCAGGTCCTCGAGCACGCTGGCCGCGTCGCCGACGATGCCGACGTCGACGCGCACGTTCTTGCCGATCGAGCTGGCGTCCACGTCGATGTGGATCTTCCGGCTGGTGGGGGCGAAGGCGTCCAGGCGGCCGGTCACCCGGTCGTCGAAGCGCGCGCCGATGGCCACCATGACGTCGCAGTCGTGCATGGCGTTGTTGGCCTCGAACGAGCCGTGCATGCCCACCATCCCCAGCCACTGCGGGCTGGAGGCGGGGAAGGCGCCCAGGCCCATCAGGGTCGAGGTGACCGGCGCGCCGGTCAGGGCCGCCAGCTCGCGCACCAGCTCGGCCGCGCGCGGGCCGGAATTGATGACGCCGCCGCCCGTGTAGAGGATCGGCCGCCGCGCCTTGGCCAGCAGCGCCACGGCCTCGGCGATCTTCGACGGCTCGCCCTTCGTGCGGGGGGCGTAGTTGTGGGCGTGGGTCACCTCGGCGGGGCCGCGGTAGGCGCCCTTGGCGAACTGCACGTCCTTGGGGATGTCGATGACCACCGGCCCCGGCCGGCCCGAGGTGGCGATGTGGAACGCCTCGTGGATGATCCGCGGCAGGTCCTCGACCGACTTCACCAGGTAGTTGTGCTTGGTGCAGGGCCGGGTGATGCCGATGGTGTCGCATTCCTGGAAGGCGTCGGTGCCGATCAGGTGGGTGGCGACCTGGCCGGTGATGACCACCATCGGGATGGAGTCCATCAGGGCGTCGACGATGCCTGTGACCGCATTGGTCGCGCCGGGGCCCGAAGTCACCAGGACGACGCCGGGCTTGCCGGTCGAACGGGCGTAGCCCTCGGCCGCGTGGGTCGCGCCCTGCTCGTGGCGCACCAGCACGTGCCGCAGGCGCGGCTCGGCGAACAGCGCGTCGTAGATCGGCAGGACCGCCCCGCCCGGATAGCCGAACAGCACGTCCACGCCCTGATCGATCAGGGCGCGCACCACGATCTCGGCGCCCGAGATGGTGTCCTGCTGGGCTTCGATCGTCTGGTGGGCGGTCATGGTCGGACCTTTCGGGGGAGGGGCTCTGGACGTGAGGACAATAAAAAAGGCCCGCAAGGGGCCTGGAACGAGCGACCGGTCGGTGCTGACGCCTATCGTCAGTCCGTTGTCGGCCGCCCGGTGAGTACAAGGATGTCGTTGCGCACGTAACTACCCTGGAGAGACTGCAAAGTGCATTCGCATTTCGCGTTCAGGGCGTCAAGCCGGGTTCCTGCGCAAGAAACTGCCTCCACTGGCCCTCGTGGTCATCTGCCGTCAGGCGCGGCCAGCCGGCCATCTGGCCCCGCATCCAAGTGATCTGGCGCTTGGCGTAGCGGCGGGTCTCCTGCTGCGCCGCCTCCACCGCCGCTTCCAGGGAGGTCTCGCCGCGCAGGTGGGCGGCGAATTCGCGCACCCCCACGGCCTTCATGGCGGGCAGGGCGGGATCGAGGTTCCGCGCGATCAGGGCGCGCACCTCCTCCAGCGCCCCCTCGCGGACCATGGCGTGCAGCCGCGCGTCGCAGCGGGCGTAGAGCGCCGGCCGGGGCGGCTCCAGGGCCACGGTGCTCCAGTCCGCGATGGCCGGCGCGCCGGTGCGCTGCAGGTCGCTGAGCGCCTGTCCCGTCGCGGCGAACACCTCCCAGGCGCGGCAGAGGCGCTGGCGGTCGCCCGGGGCGATGCGGGCGGCGGCGGCGGGGTCGACCTCGGCCAGCCGGGCGCGGAAGGCCGCCTCGCCCATCCGCTCGAAGTCGGCGGCGGCCTCGGCCCGGACGTCGGCCGGGACCTCGGGGATCTCGGCCAGGCCCTGTGTCAGCGCCCGGAAGTACAGCCCCGTGCCGCCCACGACGACGACCGGGCGGCCGCGGCCGCGGATGTCCGCGATGACCTCGCTCGCTGCCCGCAGCCATCGGCCCACCGACCAGCCGTCCGCCGGGTCGACGCTCCCGAACAGGTGGTGCGGCGCGCGGGCGGTCTCCTCGGGGCTGGGGCCGGCGGTCAGCACCCGCAGGCCCGCGTAGAGCTGCATGGAGTCGGCGTTGACGATCTCGGCCCCGCTCGCCTCGGCCAGCCGGAGCGCCAGCGCCGACTTGCCGCTTGCCGTGGGCCCGGCGATCAGCCAGATGCGGGGCTCCATGGAGCTTGTCCTTACACTCGTGGGCCGCGACGCCCCCGCCGCGGCCGAAGCGCTCGCAGCCGCCGGCCTTCCCGTCAAGTCGCCCCGGCCGCTGGGCCCGGACGCCCTCGACGCCTCGCTCACCGGCGACCTGAAGACCCTGCGCGCCGCCGCCTCGGAGGCGCTCGCGGACCTCGCCGTCGACGCCTGCCTCCAGCGCGCCGAGGGTCGCCGCAAGCGGCTGTTCGTGGCCGACATGGACTCCACCATCATCGACGTCGAGTGCCTGGACGAACTGGCCGACTTCGCGGGCAGGAAGGCCGAGATCGCGGCCATCACCGAGCGGGCGATGCGCGGCGAGCTGGAGTTCGAGGGCGCCCTGCGCGAGCGGGTGGGCATGCTGGCCGGCCTCTCCGCCGAGGCGCTGCAGCAGGCGTATGACGAACGGGTCCGGCTCAATCCCGGCGCCCGCACCCTCGTCCGCACCATGGCCGTCAACGGGACGCGCTGCCTGCTGGTCTCGGGCGGCTTCACCTTCTTCACCAGCCGGGTGGCGCAGGCCGCGGGCTTCCACGACAACCGCGCCAACACCCTCATCGAGGAGGGCGGGCGCCTGACGGGGCGCGTGGGCGAGCCGATCCTCGGCAAGGCCGCCAAGCTCTCGGCCCTGCTGTCCGAGGCCGAGGCCCTGAGCCTGCCGCTGCACGAGACGATGGCGGTCGGCGACGGCGCCAACGACCTGGCGATGATCGAGGCCGCCGGCCTGGGGGTCGCCTATCGCGCCAAGCCGATCGTCGCGGCCCAGGCCGACGCCAAGGTGGACCACGCCGACCTGACCGCGCTGCTCTACTTCCAGGGCTACCGGGCCGACGAGTTCGTCACGGATTGAAACGGCAGGTGACTTGCCGCCCGGCCGAACCGGCTTAAATCCACGGGCATGGCCCTCCCGCGTCCCGTCAAAGCCGTCGTCTTCGACATGGACGGCCTGCTGGTGGACACCGAGCGGGTCTACTGCGAGGCGCTGACGCTCACCTGCCGGGACATGGGCCACGAGCTGCCCGAGGCGGTGCTGCACCGGATGATCGGCCATATCTGGCTGGGCAGCGCCGTCGTGCTGCGCGAGCACTTCGGCGAGGCCTTCGACACCGATGAGCTTCGCCGCCGGTCGACCGAACGGTTCTACGAAATCGTCGAGGCCGAGGTGGCGCTGAAGGCCGGCGTCCTGGAGGTGCTGGACGAGCTGGACCGGCAGGGCCTGCCGCGGGCCATCGCCACCTCCTCGCGCCGCCACGACGTGGAGCACCACATGAACGCCCACGGCCTCCTGGACCGCTTCCACGCCATCCTCGCCAACGGCGAGTATCCACGGCCCAAGCCCAACCCCGATCCCTACCTGAAGGCGGCCGAGGCGCTGGGCGTGGCGCCCGAGGACTGCCTGGCGCTGGAGGACAGCCACAACGGCGTGCGCGCCGCGGCCGGGGCCGGGATGATGACCATCATGGTGCCGGACCTGCTGCACCCGACCGAGGAGATGCACGCGCTGTGCGTCCGCATCGCCCGCGACCTGCACGAGGTCCACCACCTCCTGCGCGTCCAGGGCGGCTAGCGCGTCAGCTCGGCCAGCCCGCCGCGCGCCACCAGGGCGGCGTAGGTGCGGCTGACCTCAGGCTCGTCAAGGCTCGCGAGCGCCTTCTCGATCACCTTGCGCCGGCAGCGGTGGGCATAGCCCCGCGCGCGCGGGAACAGCGGGCTCTCGGCGTGGGCGCAGGCCTCGCGGGCCGAGCCGGCCAGGCGGCGGAGCAGGATCCGCGCGCCTTCCTGCGTGGACAGGTCCAGGTCGGCGCGCCAGATGCGGATCTCGACCCGCTGCGGCGCGTCGGCCGCGGCGGCGTGGGTGGCGGCCAGGAAGGCGAGGGCGGCGAGGGACAGGCGCAGCATGGCTTCATCTCCAGACTACAAACGTAATCCAGAGGCGAGGCTACGCCTCAAATTACAGACGTCAACTGCTCAGCGAAGGGCGATCCAGTAGCGGCGGCCGAGCGCCCCTTCGACCCAGAGGTGCGGGATGGCGCCTTCCAGCACGCCGCCGTTCCGCTCGATGACCCGCTGCGAGGCGGGGTTATCCTCGGCGACGGTGAGCATCACGCGCTCCAGCGGCAGGTTCCCGCGGCACCACGCCAGCGCCTCGGCGAGCATGGCGCTGGCCACGCCCCGGCCGCGCGCAGAGGGGCGCACCGCATAGCCGATATGGCCGCCCCACCGCTCCAGCATCTCGTTCAGCCGGTGGCGCACGCCGACCGAGCCCAGGAAGCGATCGCCCTCCACGGCCCAGAAGTGGGTCTCCGGCACCCGCTCGCCGAGTGAGCCGTCGGGCAGGACGATGGTGGTCGGCGGGTTGAGCAGCTGGCGGACGAACGCCTCGGGCTCGGCCGCGATGGCCTCGATCGTCTGCGGGGTCTCCGCCCGCAGGTTGTCGCGCGAATAGCCCTCCCGCATGGCCTCCACGAAGGAGGCCATCCAGCGCAGGTCCGGCCGGACGAGCAGGGACGTCACCGGCGGCCGCCGGAGGGCCCCTGCTCGAAGTAGCGGAAGAAGGCGCTGTCGGGGGACAGGACCATCGTGGTCTCGCCCTGGCCGAGGCTCGCCTCATAGGCCTGCATGGACCGGTAGAAGGCGGCAAACGCCGGGTCCTTGCCGTAGGCCTGGGCGAAGATCCGCGTCCGCAGGGCGTCGCCCTCGCCGCGGGTGGTTTCGCCGAGCTCCTGGGCCTGGGCGAGGGTGATGGTCACCTCGCGGTCGGCGGAGGCGATGATCTCGCGCTTCTGCTGCTCGCCGACGGCGCGGATGCGGGCGGCCTCCTGCTGGCGGTCGGTCTGCATGCGCCGGTAGACGGCGGCCTCGTTGGTCTCCGGGAAGTCGGCGCGGCGGATGCGCACGTCGATCACCTCGATGCCGAGGCGCGAGACCTGCGCCCGGCGCGCGACGTCCTGGCGGGCGAGCTGCATGAGCTCGCCGCGGCGGCCGGCGATGATCTCGGCCTGGGTGGCGGAGCCCAGCACCTGGCGCAGGGAGGAGTTCACCAGCCGCTCGATGCGGTCGGTGGCGGTCCGCTCGTCGCGCAGGGTGCGGTAGAAGGCAAGCGGATCGGAGATGCGGTAGCGGACGAAGGCGTCCACCACGAGCCGCTGCCGATCGGCGGTGAGGATTTCCTCCTGCTGCGACTCCAGCGCGATGTTGCGACGGTCGAACTTGATCACGCTCTCGACGAACGGGACCTTGGCGTTCAGGCCGGCGCCGCTGACGCCCGGCGGATTGACCACCCGCACGGGGTTGCCCAGGCGGACGACGATGGCCTGCTCGCGCTGATCGACCACATACAGGGTTTGGCTCAGCAGGACGAGCGCGCCCACGGCGACGAGAAGATAGATCCAGAGGCGGCGGGTGTTCATCGGGCGGCCCTCGCGCCGGCTTCGGGCTGGACCTGGACGTCGGGGACCGGAACCGCCGCCGGGGCCGGCGCCGAGCGCGGCCGGAAGACGTCGGGGGGCAGGATGATCGGGGCCGAAGCGCCCTCGGAGTCGACGATCACCTTGTTCGAACGGGCGAGCACGCGCTGCATGGTTTCGATGTAGAGCCGGTCGCGGGTGACGCCCGGCGCGCGGCGGTACTCGTTGTAGATGGCGTTGAAGCGCGCGGCGTCACCGGTCGCTTCGCGGACGGCCTGCTCGCGGTAGCCCTGGGCCGACTGGACGATCCGGGCCGCGTCGCCGCGGGCCTCGTTGACCACCCGGTTGCGGTAGGTGTTGGCCTCGTTGACGGCGGAGGCCTGGTCCTGTTCGGCGCTGTTCACGTCCCGGAAGGCGGCGATCGCCTGCTGCGGCGGGTTGGCGCTGCGGATCTGCACTTCCACCACGCGGACGCCAGCGCCCCACTGGTCGAGGGTGCGCTGCATCAGCTCGGCGGTCTGGGTCTGCACCTGGCCGCGCTGGCGGGTGAGCACGTCGTCCAGCAGCATCCGGCCGACGACCTCGCGCATGGCGCTCTCGGCCACGGCCTTCACGGAGGCTTCCGGGTCGCGCAGGCGGAAGACGAACTGGTCGGCGTCGGCGACCCGCCAGGTGACGCTGAAGTCGAGGTCGACGATGTTCTCGTCGCCGGTGACCATCAGGCTTTCCTGCGGCACGTCGCTCTCGCCCACGCCGCCGATGTCGACGCGCTGCAGGCTGGTGACCGGCACCTTCACCACCCGCTCGATCGGGAAGGGCATGTGGTACTTGATGCCGGGGGACTCGTTGCGGGTGTAGGCGCCAAAGGTGGTGACGACCGCCTCCTCGTTCGGCTCGACCACATAGATCCCCGACAGCGCCCAGAGCGCGAACGCCCCGCCGGCGATGGCGGCGATGGCTCCGGGCCGCACGCCGCCGCCGGGGCCGCCGAAGAAGCGGCCGAACCGGCGCTGCAGGCGCTCGAAGCTCTCGTTGAGGTCAGGGCCGCCGGGACGCTGCGGACCCCGCGGGCCGCCGCCTTGCGGACGTCTGGGCGGGGATTCTC
>Ga0268287_100291_pt1 | contig 17065 bp, 14 predicted proteins | sample MetcocultureR3M_FD_191348 | JGI IMG/M metagenome (GOLD analysis project Ga0268287, IMG submission 191348) | Soil microbial communities from Anza Borrego Desert, Southern California, United States - Methanotrophic co-culture R3-M | ecosystem: Environmental > Terrestrial > Soil > Desert | place... | reverse complement strand
TTGCGGCAAGGCATGCCGGGCAGGCGCGAGAGGCTGTTGAACGAGTGGCCCTCGACGATCCGCGCCAGCACCGCCTCCTGCAGGTCCTCCGAGAACAGCCGCGCCCGCGCGCGCTTGCGGGCCCAGGCGGCGAGGATCAGGCGCACCAGCGCGTCGAACTCGCGGTTCTCCCGCCGCCACCGCGCCACCGTCGCCGCGCTGGGCAGCGACGGGTCGCCGTTCAGCAGGGCGCGCAGCCCCTCGCCGCGATTCAGGCCCACGATGATCCGGTCGGCGGCGGCCTGGTCGAAGGCGCGGCGGCGCTCGCGCAGCCGCTGAATCCGGATTCCGGCCTTGCCCTCCGCCTGCAGCCCGAGCGCCTCGGCGAAGCCGGGCGCCGTCGCCCGCCACAGGCGCAGCCGCCGCCAGCTCGGCATGGCCGGGTCGCGCACCACCGCCGCCAGCGCCTCGCCGGCGCTCAGCCGGTCCAGCAGCGCCTTCGCCACGGCCGGGTCGAAGGCGTCCCGGCGGGTGCGCCCCAGGGCCATCGCATCGGCCATCTCGCGGTCGAACAGCGGGTCCAGCCGGCGCCAGCGCAACACGGCGGCGGCCGAGGGCATGTCGTCGGCGGCGCAGATGTCCTTGAGCCGCTCGCCCCGCGTGGTCCGCCGGGCGATCTCGGCCTTCAGCTCGGGCCAGCGGGCGCGATACGGGGCGTCCATGCCGGCAGCATAGCCCAGCCGGCGGAAAAAGAGAACATTTCGCGAACGGCCAGCGCTCAGGCGGCGTTCGCGGCCCGGCCGGTCAACCGATCAGGCGGAACAGGGCGTCCACGATCCAGCCGATCACGGGCATCAGGGCGGCGATCAGCAGGAAGGGGGCGACCAGGGTCGCGATCTCCATCGCGCAGGACGCGGACTCGCGATCCCGCGGATCCCTCAGCGGCAGGTCGGCCATGGCGTTTCACTCCCATGCGGGGCTTCTGATGAGCTCCCTGCATGGAAGACAATACGCCAGCTTCGCGGACGTTGCAGCCCCCCGCCATCGCGGCCTCCTCCCCCTGGCGGGAGACGGGCCCCGGGGCCCTACAGGCCGAGCAGGTGCGGGCCGACGATCGGGATCGCCATCATCACGGCGAAGCCGACGCTCAGCAGCGAGAGAGCCACGGGCAGGATGTTCATGGGCGGGAGCCTCCGACGGACCCTGCCCATGTAGGCGCCCGCCCCGGTCCCTGCATCCACCCATTTCCGCAGAGCTGTTCTGCCGTTTTGGAAGCAGCGCCCCATCCTCCCCCACCGGGGGAGGGGGACCGCGAAGCGGTGGAGGGGGCTTCCGCTCAGAAGGCGCCGCTGGCGCGGCCCCTCTCCCTCTCGCTTCGCGGGGGAGAGGAGAAGACGCCCCCTCCTCTCCCCCCGAGCGCAGCTCGGAGAGGGAGAGGATCGAGGAGAGGGCCCGAGCGCAGCGAGGGAAACGGGCCGCAGCGAGGGAGCCCCCCTACCCCTCCGCCGGCGCTGCCAGGCCCGTCCCGTCCGGCCGCACCACGAACCGCTTCACGGGCGCGGCCGTGAACTCACGGGCGGTGATCGTGGAGACCCCCACCATCTCGGCCGTGGCCGCCTCCCGGCTGAGGGTCAGCAGCACGAAGCCCTTGGCCGTCTGGTTGTTGTAGAGCACCTCGCGGTTGGCGCGGGCGATCACCTCGCCCCAGTCCAGGCCGTCCACGATCTCGCCCGCCCCCGGGCTGGTGATCCCGGTCGTGCCGAACTCGGCCGCCACCCGCCGGCCCTCGGCGTCGTGCAGGTCGTTGGCCCAGAACGAGTGGCTGTCGCCCGAGACCACGATCGGCCGCGCCTTGGCCTGCCGGAACAGGCCGTACAGCCGCTCGCGGTCGGCGGGGTAGCCGTCCCACATGTCCAGCGCCGCCGGCACGCCGAGCTCGGCGGCCTGGTCGCGGCGGTTCAGGCGCGACATGGGGATCGGGCCGATCCGCGCGGCTTCCTCGGGCCTCAGCGCCGCGCGCAGGTTCCCGTCCACCCGGGCCATGACCACCTGGTTGCCGATCACCTGCCAGGCGTGGCCCGCCCGCACCGAGGCGGCGAGCTCGCGGGCGATCCACGCCTCCTGGGCCTGGCCCATCATCCGCCGGTCCGGGTCGTTCAGCTTGGCGCGGAAGGCCGCCGCGTCGGGCTTGCCGTCAACGGTCGGCAGGTCGCGCTTCAGGTCCAGCTGCTGGTCGCGCGCCCCGATCCGGGTCTCGACCATGATCACGCTGGCGAGGTCGCCGAAGCGGAAGCTGCGCGCCGCCGCCTCCGTCAACGACTGGCCCGCCGCCGGCTCGCGGATCGGCATCCACTCGTAATAGGCCTTCAGCGCCGCGGCCTTGCGCGCCGCCCAGTCGCCCTCGTCGGCCGGCTGGTGGTTCTGCGCCCCGTTCAGCCAGCTGTCGTTGGCCGTCTCGTGGTCGTCCCAGGCGACGATCCAGGGCGCGCGGGCGTGGGCCGCCTGCAGATCGGGGTCGGACTTGTACTGCGCGTGCCGGGTCCGGTAGTCGGCCAGGCTGACGATCTCGCGCGGGGGATCGTGCGGCCGCTCGCCGGCCACGGCCGAGTCCATTCCGTAGCTGCCCGGACCGCCGTACTCGTAGATGTAGTCGCCCAGGTGCAGCACCGCGTCCACGCGCGGCAGGTCGGCGATCGCCCGGTAGGCGTTGAACCAGCCGTTCGGGTAGAGGCTGCACGAAGCCACCGCCAGCACCACGTCCTTCACCCCCGCCTCGGGCAGGGTGCGGGTGCGGCCGATGGGCGAGGTCACCCCTTCGGCCTCGAACTCGAAGGTGTAGGCGCGGCCGGGATCGAGGCCCTCCACGTCCACCTTCACCGTGTAGTCGCGGTCGGGACCGGTGACGCCCTCCCCGGCCTTGGCGCCGCCGGCCCGGCGGTCCACGGGGTTGAGCCGCCAGCGGTAGGCCACCGGCCGGCCCAGCTGCGCCGGCGTGATCCGCGTCCACAGCACCACCTTGTCCTGCAGCGGGTCGCCCGAGGCGACGCCGTGCGCGAAGGCGACCTTGCCCGGCGCCGTGCGCGCCTTGGCGCCCGTCGGCGCCGCCGCCCCCATCCCCAGCAGCGCAAGCGCTTTGCGTCGATCGATCCGCATGGCCGTTCCCCCCGTTGCGTCCGGCACGTATTAGTCCAGCGAACGCCACAGGAGCATGACAACCGATGTCGAAGGAAGGCCTCCACGTCCCGCGCGAGAAGCTGAAGCGCGAGACGCTCAACAAGCACTACGCCATCACCTCGATCATCGAGGAGCTGGAGGCCGTCGACTGGTACCGCCAGCGGGCGGACGACTGCGACGATCCCGAGCTGCGCGCCATCCTGCTGCACAACGCCAAGGAGGAGCTGGAGCACGCGGCCATGGTGCTGGAGTGGCTGCGCCGCAACGACGAGGAGACCCACGCCCAGTTCGAGGAATACCTCTTCAAGGAAGGCTCCATCGCCGGCCACGAGGAAGGCGCCCGCGACAAGCATGGGCTCTGAGGCCGACGAGGAGTCCGAGGTCGTGACCGCCGAGATCCCGACCGAGCTGGCGGGCGAGCGGATCGACAAGGCGCTGGCGGGCCTCCTGCCCACGCTGTCGCGCGCCCGCCTCCAGGCCCTGCTCGCCGAGGGACGGGTGACCCGCGGCGGGGCGCCCGTGGACGCCAAGGCCAAGGCGCAGGCCGGCGCCTACGCCATCGCCGTCCCGCCGCCCGAGCCGGCCGAGCCGCAGCCCGAGGCGATCCCGCTGACGGTCCTCTTCGAGGACGCGCACCTGATCGTGGTGGACAAGCCGGCCGGCATGGCCATGCACCCCGCGCCCGGCAGCGAGCGCGGCACCCTGGTCAACGCCCTCCTGGCCCATTGCGGCGACAGCCTCTCGGGCATCGGCGGCGTCGCCCGGCCGGGGATCGTCCACCGGATCGACAAGGAGACCTCGGGCGTCGTGGTGGCGGCCAAGACCGACGCCGCCCACCAGGGCCTCTCGGCCCTCTTCGCCGCCCACGACATCGAGCGCGTCTACGTCGCCCTCACCCGCGGCGCCCCGCGCCCCGAGCGCGGCGTGATCGAGGGCGCCATCGCCCGCTCGGCGCATGACCGCAAGAAGATGGCGCTGGTGAAGTCCGGCGGCCGCCATGCGGTGACCCACTACGCCGTCGAGCGCGTGTTCGGCCCGCAGGAGAAGCCGCTGGCCGCCCGCGTCGCCTGCCGGCTGGAGACCGGCCGCACCCACCAGATCCGCGTCCACCTGGCTTCGAAGGGGACGCCGTGCCTGGGCGATCCCACCTACGGCTCGGGGCCGCCGGCCGAGGCGGTGCGCGAGGCGATCCGCCAGTCCGGGCTGACGCGCCAGGCCCTGCACGCCGCGGTGCTCGGCTTCCGCCATCCGGTGAGCGGGCAGGCGCTGCGCTTCGAGAGCCCCCTGCCCGCCGACATGGCCGCGCTGGAGGCCCTGCTGGGGCGCCTGTAGAGCTTCGCTAACAGCGGTCGTCAGAAAGCCTGCCTTGATGGCGCCCAAGTCGGGGGGTACTTAATGCCCCACTGGAGTAGTCGGGCTTTCAGGTCGTCCTCCCACGGCCTAGCTTCCCTGCAACCTGGCGCCTATCTGAAAGGTTGGGGGGCGACGGTCCTTGCGCGCGGGTGTCGCGCGCCGGCCTGAAGTCCGGTCCGAGAGGGGATAGTGTCCATGGCCGCCAATGCGCTCGCCGTGATGTCGCCGGAAGGCGGCCTCAGCCGGTATCTGACTGAAATCCGCAAGTTCCCGATGCTCGCGAAGGACGAGGAGTTCATGCTGGCCAAGCGCTGGCAGGAGCACCAGGACCCCGAGGCGGCGCACCGGCTCGTCACCAGCCACCTGCGGCTCGTGGCCAAGATCGCCATGGGCTACCGCGGCTACGGCCTGCCGATCGGCGAGGTGATCTCCGAGGGCAACGTCGGCCTCATGCAGGCCGTCAAGAAGTTCGACCCGGACAAGGGCTTCCGCCTGGCCACCTACGCCATGTGGTGGATCCGCGCCTCGATCCAGGAATACATCCTCCGCTCCTGGTCGCTGGTCAAAATGGGCACGACCGCCGCCCAGAAGAAGCTTTTCTTCAATTTGAGAAAGGCCAAGAGCGAAATCTCGGCTCTGGAGGAGGGCGACCTGCGTCCCGAGCAGGTCCGCCAGATCGCCACCAAGCTCGGCGTGCTGGACGAGGAAGTCATCTCCATGAACCGGCGCCTCGCCGGCGGGGACGCCTCGCTGAACTCGCCGCTGCGGGCCGATTCCGAGAGCGAGTGGCAGGACTGGCTGGTCGACGAGGACACGCCCTCGCAGGAGAGCGTCGTCGCCGAGGCCGAGGAGCGCGGCATCCGCATGGAGCTGCTGCAGGAGGCCATGGCCGAGCTCACCGACCGCGAGCGCCACATCCTGACCGAGCGGCGGCTGAAGGACGAGCCCACGACCCTCGAGGAGCTCGCCTCGCAGTACGGCGTCAGCCGCGAGCGGGTGCGCCAGATCGAGGTCCGCGCCTTCGAGAAGCTGCAGAAGTCGATGCGCGCGGCGGCCGAGGAGCGGAACCTGGTCGAGGCCTAGGCCGCGACCCCCTCGTCCTTGGGCATGTAGGCCAACAGCGAGGCGGCGTGCCTGGCCACGTCGGTCGCGCTGATGGCGACGCCCGTCTTGCGCGACAGCACGATGTAGCGGTGCAGCTCCGCCGCCGCGGTGGCCAGCTTCAGGTCGGCGGCGGCGGTGGCCAGCTTCTGGATCTGCACGACCTGGGTCTCGATGGCGCGGGAGGCCTGGGACGGGTCGCTCTCGAACGCCGCCACGGCCGAGCGCAGGATCTTCAGCGCCTGGGAGATGCGCGCCGCGTCGGGCGTCTGCCGGGTGTCTGAGCGGCGCTTGAGCGGGCCCGTGTAGTCGCCCGAGTTGAACCGGCGCCGGTCGGGCCCGACGTAGCCCACGGCCTCGATCCAGTCCCGCTGGCGCAGGGTCACCGCCTCCAGCCGCCGCAGCAGGTCCTTCATCGTGAAGGGCTTGCGCAGGAACTCGTGCACGCCGGCGTCGCGCGCAGCCAGGATGCCGGCGGCGGTGGCCGTGCCGGTCACCATGATCACCGGCGCCTGGCGGCAGGCCAGGCTGCTGCGCCGCAGCTTCTTGGTGAACTCCACGCCGTTCATCTTCCCGATCTGCATCTCGACGAAGATGATCTGCGGGTCGGCGGACTCGCAGAGCTTGAGCGCGCGCTCGGACGTGGGCGCCGTCCAGGTCTGCGCGCGGGAGATGTTGCGCATCGCCTCGCCGATCAGCGCCGCGCTGGCCGCCTGCGGATCGGCGATCAGCACGCGCCGCAGCATGGGCGCCATCCGGGCGATGGTCTTCTTCTCGTCGTCGAACACGGCGGGCTCCGCTCCCTGGGGGCCCGCATAACGCGTTCCGGTAAAGAACCGCTTGACGCGGCGTGACGCCGATCGTCGCAGCGTCAGTCCTGGAAGGGGTCGCGCATCAGGATCGTGTCGTCGCGCTGCGGGCTGGTGGAGAGCAGGGCCACCGGCGCGCCGATCAGCTCCTCGATGCGCCGGACGTACTTCACGGCGTTGGCCGGCAGGTCCTTCCACGAGCGGGCGCCCTGGGTGGTCTCGGACCAGCCCTCCATCTCCTCGTAGACCGGCGCGAGCTCGCGCTGCGCCTTAAGGCCGGCGGGCAGGTAGCCGATCTCGCGGTCCCCGAGCCGGTAGCCCGTGCAGATCTTCAGCGTCGGCAGGCCGTCGAGGACATCGAGCTTGGTCAGCGCAATTCCGGCGATGCCGTTCAGGGCCACCGACTGGCGCACCAGGGCGGCGTCGAACCAGCCGCACCGGCGCGAGCGGCCGGTGACGGTGCCGAACTCGCGGCCCACCGTGCCCAGGTGCTGGCCGACCTCGTCGTTCAACTCGGTCGGGAACGGCCCCTCGCCCACCCGAGTGGTGTAGGCCTTGACGATCCCCAGGACGTAGCCCGGCCCCTTCGGCCCCAGGCCCGAGCCGGCCGCAGCCTGGCCGGCTACGGTGTTCGACGACGTCACGTACGGATAGGTGCCATGGTCCACGTCCAGCAGCGCCCCCTGCGCGCCCTCGAACAGAACCCGGCTGCCGGCCTTGACGATCTCGTCCAGCATCAGCCAGGCGGGCCGGGCGTAGGGCAGGATTCTGGGCGCCAGGGCCTCAAGCTCGGCCAGCAGCGCCGGGCCGTCGTATTCGGGCAGCCCGAGACCGCGGCGCAGCGGCGTGTGGTGGGCGAGCAGGCGGTCGATCTTGGCCTCCAGCGCCTCGCGGTCGTGCAGGTCGGCGACCCGGATGGCCCGGCGACCGACCTTGTCCTCGTAGGCGGGCCCGATGCCGCGGCCCGTGGTACCGATCTTGTTCGTCGCGGCCGCCTCGCGCGCCTGGTCGAGGTCGCGGTGCAGGGGCAGGATCAGGCAGGCGTTGTCCGCCAGCACCAGCAGATCCGGCCCGATCGACACGCCCTGCGCGCCCAGGGTCTCGATCTCCTTCAGCAGGTGCCAGGGATCGACCACCACGCCGTTGCCGATGATCGACAGCTTGCCCTGCACCACGCCCGACGGCAGCAGCGAGAGCTTGTAGGTCTGGTTCCCCACCACCAGGGTGTGGCCCGCGTTGTGGCCGCCCTGGAAACGCACCACCACGTCGGCGCGGTTGGACAGCCAGTCCACCAGCTTGCCCTTGCCCTCGTCGCCCCACTGGGCGCCGATCACCGTCACGTTGGCCATGAGATACGATCTCCCCACCTGCCCGGAAGACGCCTCCCGGCCCTTCGACAGGTGCTCGGCGGGGAGGCGGAGATCGATTGCGGGCGCCCGTTTAGACCAACTGGCCCTCGCCCTCAAGGCCCGCCGGGGCTATCACGCCGGTCCATGAGCATGCCGCGCTTCCACCTCGCCTTCCCCGTCCGCGACCTGGCCGAGGCGCGCGCCTTCTACGGCGGGCTCCTGGGCTGTCCCGAGGGGCGTTCCAGCGACGCCTGGATCGACTTCGATTTCCGCGGCCACCAGATCGTCGCCCACCTGGCGCCGGACGAGGTGGGTCACCGCAACACGAGCGCCGTCGACGGCGAGGACGTGCCGGTCCGCCACTTCGGCGTGATCCTGACCCTGCCGGAGTGGCATGAGCTGGCCGAGACGCTGAAGGCCGCGGGCGTGAAGTTCATCATCGAGCCTCAGATCCGCTTCAGGGGCCAGCCCGGCGAGCAGGCCACCATGTTCTTCCTCGACCCCTCGGGCAACGCCCTGGAGTTCAAGGCCTTCGCCGACGACGCGATGGTCTTCGCCAGATGAGCGTCACCCCTCCCGGCGTCACCCTGGCCGACATCGAGGCCGCCGCGGCGCGGCTGAAGGGCCATGCGGTCGAGACGCCGGTCATCGAGAGCCCGGCGCTCAACGAGCGGGTCGGGCGGCGGGTGCTGATCAAGCCCGAGACCCTGCAGCGGGTCGGCGCCTTCAAGTTCCGGGGGGCCTACAACCGCCTCGTCCAGCTGGACGCCGAGGAGCGCCGCCGCGGGGTCGTGGCGTTCTCCTCGGGCAACCACGCCCAGGGCGTCGCCCTGGCGGCGAAGCTGCTGGGGATTCCCGCGGTCATCGTGATGCCGAAGGACGCGCCGGCGGTGAAGGTCGCGGCCACGAAGGGCTACGGCGCCGAGGTGCTGTTCTACGACCGCCTCACCGAGAGCCGCGAGGCGACCGCCGCCAAGATCTCCGAGGAGCGCGGCGCCACCGTCGTTCCGGCCTTCGACGACCCGCACGTGGTGGCGGGCCAGGGGACCGCCGGCCTGGAGCTGGCCCGCCAGGCCCAGGCCGCGGGCGCGACGCTGGGCGTCGTCGTCGCCCCGATCAGCGGCGGCGGCCTGATCGCGGGCGTTGGCACGGCGGTGAAGGCGCTCTCGCCGCAAACGGCGGTCGTCGGCGTCGAGCCCGCAGGATTCGACGATGCGAAGGCCTCACTCGAGACGGGCGAGGTCGTCGTCCGGAAGGCCACCGGCCGATCCATGTGCGATGCGCTGGAATCCCCCTTCGTCGGCGAGATCACCTTCCCGATCATGCAGCGGACGGTGTCGGACATCGTCACCGTCACCGACGCCGAGGTGGCGGAGGCGATGCGCTACGCCTTCCAGACGCTGAAGCTGGTGGTGGAGCCCGGCGGCTCGGTCGGCCTCGCCGCCCTTCTGAGCGGCAAGGTGGCGCCCTCCGGCGAGGTCGGCCTCGTTCTGTCGGGCGGCAATGTCGATCCCGACCAGTTCGCCCGGGTGATCCGCGGCGAGCTCTAGCGCCTAGCGAAAGATCTCCAGCGGCGCCCCGGCCTGCGGATCGAACGCCCGCCAGTCCAGCCTAAGCGCCCGCAGCGCCGTCGCCGCGACCTGATCGGCGTGGGCGCAGTCGCCCGGCGGCCGCGCGCCCGGGAGCACATCCGGACCCATCGCTGCGAACCAGGTGGCGTCCGAGCCGGCGTGCGCCGCCTTGCCGTGGTGTTTCCAGGCCTCGGCCCCGCCCTTGCCGCGTCCGTGGTCGGTGGTGACGATCAGGGTGGTCTTTCCCCGATACGCCGGGTCGGCCTGCAGCGCCGCCCAGAGCTCGGCCAGGAACCCGTCCGTCCGCCGGGCCGCGTCCAGGGTCATGTCGTAGCGCCCCTCGTGGGCGAAGTCGTCCGTCTCGCCGTAGGAGACGAACAGCACGCGCGGCTTGTCATGTCGCAAGGCCTCCAGCGCATAGCCGTGGGTGACCGCGTCCACCCGCACGGTGGACCACAGCCGCGGGCTCCAGCGGGCGAACTCCGCGACCTTCGCCTCGGCGGGCGTGCGCGCCGGCAGGTCGTCCCAACCGTCGTTCACCGGCACGCCGCTGCGGGCCTCGTTGACGATGTCCTCGAACCGGTCCCAGGAGGCCACCGCCCGCACCTGGCCCGCGAACCCCGGCTGGCGGTTCAGCCACTCCAGAACCGTGACGTTGGCGTTCGGGCCATGCTCGTTCGAGCGGATCTTCGGATCGGGCCTCCCGGTCAGGATCTCGTTGTAGCCGGGATACGAGAACCACATCTCGTTCGAGACCGCGAAGCACGCGCCCTTGTCGCGGTCGCCCAGCAGCACGCCCTGCCGGGCGACGACGCCTGTCAGGAACGGCGTCAGGGCCATGGTCCGGTCCGGCGGGGCCACGAAGCGCGCCTGCACATCCTGCGGCTCGTGGACGAAGGCCCGGTCGGCGGCGCGGGCCGGGTTGGCGCCCCGGAACACTTCGGTCCAGTCCAGACCGTCCAGCGTGACCAGCACGAGGCGGCGGTCGTCCGCCGCCAGGGCCGGCGGACCGAGGGCGGCCGCAAGCGCCAGTCCCGCGAGCCAGCGGCCGATGTTTCCCCACGACAGACCCGTCATCCGCAAGCCCCCTTCATCCGGCCCGGTGACTAGCAGGGCGATCTGACAGTTCCGTGAGGGCTCAGGCGGCCCTGACTGCGAGACTGCGATAGATCTCCACATAGGCGGCAGCCATCACCGTGTAGAGCAGCCCGTAGAGGGCGCTGAAGAAGGCCAGCGCCGCGAGGCCGAGCACCACGAGCATGACGACGCCGCCCCCGGTTGCGCCGGCCACCGACAGGACGATGCCGCCGACGATCACGGCCGGGATGACCACCACCACCGCGATGATCAGCAGCAGGAACGCCAGGGCCAGCATCGTCAGCACGATGCGCCACCCCTGGCCGCGGGTCAGCCGCCAGGCGTCCAACAGCACGAACCGCTCCTCGTCGAACGCCTGGACCCAGGCCAGGGAGAAGCGGGAGGCGAAGTAGAGGCAGGCCGCCAGGAGAGGCAGGCCGAGCAGCAGGCCCCAGATGAGGGGCGTCGCGCCGGTCGCCCCCGAGAGCAGCCCGGTCGCGAAGGCCGCCAGGCCGGCGACCGGCAGCACGACGAGGATCGCCAGCAGGGCGAGCGCGATCGATGTCAGCATCAGCCACAGCTCGCCCCGGCCGAGCCTCAGGAAGAAGAAGCTCCGCTCCTGCGGCCGCAGGAGCGCGCGGGCGACCGCGCCGTACAAGGCGGCGTTGAGCAGGAGCGACAGGATCAGCATGACGGGGAGCACCAGCAGGGCGCGGCTTTCGGCCCGGCTGTCCACCAGCGCCGCCGCGGCCTCGGGATCCTCGGTCATCAGGCGCAGGTACTCGGGCAGGTCGCCGCCGAGCGACAGCGCCTGCATGACGAGGCCGAACAGCATGTAGCCTGCGCCCCACGCCAGCACCGCCAGCGGCTCGCGCCTGGCGAGGCCGAACCCGCTCTTCAGCGCAGCCTCGATCGAAAAACCGCCCATCCGACACCCCCCCTCGTCACGTGGACGGGGTGAGCATAGGCTGCAAACGCCCAGGTTGCACAGGGCGCCTAGAGCCGGTCCTCCGGGACGGGGCCGCGCGGCGCGTGCCGTGGGGTGACGAGGCGCGCGAGCTTGGGCTTCAGCCAGTTCTCGAAATCGTCGACGAACTCGTAGACCACCGGCACCAGCACCAGCGACAGCAGCGTCGAGGTGATCAGGCCGCCGATCACCGCCACGGCCATCGGCTGGCGGAACTCGGCCCCCTTCTCCAGCGCCAGGGCGGTGGGCAGCATGCCGGCGGCCATGGCGAGGGTGGTCATGACGATCGGCCGGGCCCGTTCGCGGCAGGCGTCGATCAGGGCGTCGTGCTGGCTGACCCCCTCGCGCTCGCGCTCGATGGCGTACTCGACCAGCAGGATCGAGTTCTTGGCCGCCAGGCCCAGCAGCATCAGGAAGCCGATCAGCGAGGGGATCGACAGCGACAGGTTGAAGATCAGGAGGCCGATGAACGCCCCGCCCACGGCCAGCGGCAGGGCCGAGAGGATCACCAGCGGCTTGAAGAAGCTGCGGAACAGCAGCACCAGCACCGCATAGATCATCCCCACGCCGGTGAAGATCGCCACCCCGAAGCCGGCGAACATCTCGGCCATGGCCTCGGCGTCGCCCACGGCGCCCGGGCGCACGCCCGCCGGCAGGTTCTTCATGATCGGCAGGTCCATGACCGCCTGGTTGGCCTCGCCCAGCTCCACGCCGTCGGCCAGTTCGGCCTGGATGGTGATCTGGCGCTGGCGGTTCAGGCGGTCGATCCGGGCGGGGCCGGCCTGGAACTCCACGTCCGCGACGCTGTCCAGCGTGGTGACGCCGCCGGTGGCGGTCGGCACGCGCAGCTGGCGGATCCGCTCGAGGTCGGCGCGCGCATCGGCGGGCAGCCGGATGCGGATCGGGATCCGCCGCTCGCCCTCGTTCAGCTTCGGCACGTTGGCCTCGATGTCGCCGGTCGTGGCGACGCGGGCGATCTGGGCGATGACGTCCACCGAGACGCCCAGGCGCGCGGCCTCGGCGGTGCGCGGGCGGATCACCACCTCGGGCCCGACGGGCGGGTTGGAGGGCCTGGGGTCGGCGACCACGTCCAGCGTGCGCATCTGGCGCTCGAGCTCGAGCGAGGCCCGTTCCAGCGCCTCGGGATTGTCGCCCGTCAGGACCTGCTGGAAGCCGGCCGAGCCCTGGAAGTCGAGGAAGTTCAGCCGCGCGTCCGGGATGGCCCGCAGGTCGTCCCGCACCCGGTCCTTCAGCTCGGCGCCCGAGACCCGACGGTCGGGGCTGAGCAGGACGGTGATGGTGCCCGAGCGCAGGTCCGACGAGCCCGGCCCGCCGCCGGGACCGAAGTTGGCCACCGTCGTGCCCACCTGGGAGAAGACGTCCGTCACCTCGGGCTGGCGCTTCATCACCGCCGTGACGCTCTGGGCGATCTGCTCCATGTCGGAGACGGTCGCGCCTGGCGGCCCCTGGACGTTGACGTAGATGTAGTCAGGGTCCCCCGCGGGCTGGAAGCCCTGCGGCAGCAGGCCGGCGAGCGCCACCGAGCCGATGAAGATCAGGCCGCCCGCCAAGGAGGCGAGGATCCGGTGGCCGAGCGCCCACTCCAGGGCGTCGCGGTAGAAGCCCTTGAACGGCTTGCGCTCGTGCGGCTTCGCCGTCGGCTTCAGGAAATAGGCGGCCAGCAGCGGCGTCAGCATCCGGGCGACCAGCAGCGAGAACAGCACCGCCACCGAGACGGTGAGGCCGAACTCCTTGAAGAACTGGCCCGGGATGCCGGGCATGAAGCTGACCGGCGTGAACACCACCACGATGGCCATGGTGGTCGCCACGACCGCCAGGCCGATGGCGTCGGCGCCCTCCAGCGCGGCCTCGAACGGCCGCATGCCGCGCTGCACCCGCTTTTCGATGTTCTCGATCTCGACGATGGCGTCGTCGACCAGGATGCCGATGACGAGCGTCAGGGCCAGCAGGGTCACGACGTTCAGCGAGAAGCCCGCCATCTTCATCACGAAGAAGGTCGGGATCAGCGACACCGGCATGGCCAGCACGGTGATCAGCGTCGCCCGCCAGTCGCGCAGGAAGAACAGCACCACCAGCGCCGCCAGCAGCATGCCCTCCAGCAGCACGTGCTGGGTGGCGCGGAAGTTGGCTCGGGTCTCGTCCACCGAGGAGAAGATCTTGGTGAACGTCACGCCGGGATGGGCCTTTTCCAGGTCCGCCAGCTTCTCGGCGGCGGCGTCCTCGACGGCCACGTCGCTGGAATCGCGGGTCTTGCTGATCTGGAAGCCGACCACGGGCCGCCCGTTCAGCCGGGCGAAGCCGCGCACCTCCGAGCCGCCGTCGCCGACCTCGGCCACGTCGGTCAGCTTGACGAACCGGCCGTCGCCGGTGGCGATGGTCATCTCGCGCAGCTGGGCGACGGTCTCCACCGAGCCCAGGACCCGCAGGGTCTGTTCGCGGCCGCCCACCTCGACCCGGCCGCCGGGGGCGTCCACCTGGAATCCCCGCAGGGCGTTGTTCAGCTGGGCCGCGGTGAGCCCGCGCGCCGCCAGCTTGTCGGGGTCGACGATGACGTTGATCTCGCGGCTGACCCCGCCCACGCGGCTGACCTGGGCCACGCCGTTGGCGGTCTGCAGGGTGCGGGCGACGGTGTCGTCCACGAACCACGACAGCTCCTCGTCCGACATGGCGGGCGCGGCGACCGCGTAGGTCACGATCGGGAAGGCGCTGTCGATCTCCACCTGGGTGACGGTGGGCTCGTCGATGTCGCGCGGCAGGTTCTGGCGGACCTGGTCGATCTTGGCCCGGACCTCGTCGGTCTTCTTCTGCAGGTCCTCGCCCATCTCGAACTCGATGGACGTGGTGGAGACCCCCTGGGTGACCACCGACTGCACGTTGTTGACGCCGGAGATGCCGGCGATGGCGTCCTCCACCGGACGCGTGATCTGGGTCTCCATCTCCCCGGGCGCGGCGCCGCTCTGGGTGACGGTGACGGCCACCATCGGGAACTGGATGTTGGGGTACTGCTTGATGTGCAGCCCCGCGTAGGCGATCAGGCCGGCGACCACCAGGCCGATGAACAGCACGGCCACGGGGACCGGGTTGCGGATCGCCCAGGCCGAGATCGGGAAGTCGGTGCGCGCGTGCGGCTGGCTCATCGGCGGGTCGCCTGGGTGTTGGCGGCCGAGGTCTGGGCCGGGGCAGCCGCCTTGCCGGCCGCCTTGCCGTCCGGCTGGGCGGCGGCGCCTTCGACGGGCCGCACGCGGTCGCCGTCGAGCAGGAAGGCGGCGGCGTTCTGCACGACGCGCGAGCCGGCCGGCGGGCCGCGGACGATCTCAACCAGGCCCGAGCCGCGCTGGCCCGTCTGGACCGGGACGCGGCGCACGCGGTTGTCGGCGCCCACCACCATCACGCTGGCGCCGTCGGCGTCGTAGCGGATCGCCGTCTCGGGCAGGGCGGGAACCGCGCCCACGGCGTCGTCGAACTCGGCCCGGGCGAAGCCGCCCGCGCGGATGTCGCTGCGCACCGGCAGCAGGATGCGCACCTCGCCCAGCTTGGTCTGCGGGTCGATCTGCGGGCTGACCAGGCGCACGCGGCCCTGCACGGCGGGCCCGTTCGGCAGGGTGACGGTGGCCGTCTGGCCGGGCCGGATGCGGGCGAGGTCGTCCTGGGACATGTCGGCCGACAGCTCGATCTGGCCGTCGCGGGCGATGCGGAACCATGGCGTGCCGGCGCCGGCGGCCAGGTCGCCCGGCCGCACCGTCCGCTCCAGCACCAGGCCCGAGACGGGCGCCGCAACCGAGAGCTTGCGCATGCGGGTCTGCAGGTCGCGCAGGTTCGCCCGGGCCGCCTGGGCCTGGAACCGCCGCTGGGCGATCTGCTCCTGCGAGAGCACCCCTTCGCCGTCGAGGCCTTCCACCCGCCGGGCCTGGTCCTCGGCCTGGGCGGCCTGGGCCTCGGCCTGGGCCACCTGGGCCTGCAGCAGGGCGGGGTCGAGCTGGACCAGCGTCTGGCCCGCGCGGACGTAGTCGCCGACATCGGCCATCACCCGCAGCACGCGGAAGCCGGTCACCTCGGGCGCGACGGCCGCCTCCTCCCGGGGCACGAGGTCGCCCGAGGCCGACAGCGACCCGGCGATCGCTCGGGGCTCGAGGCGCACGACGCGGACCGAGCGGGCCTGCTGGTCGTCGGACGGCGGCGGGGGCGGGGGCTTGTGGCAGGCCGCCAGCGCCAGGGCCGCGAGGACCGGAACGAGGGTGAGCTTCAGTCGCATGCCGTCTCTCATCGGGGCCTGTCTCATCCGGCCAGTCTCATCCAGCCAGTCTCATCCGGCCTGCGGGCCGGTTTGGGCGTAGCTTTGGGCAGGCCAGCCGCCGCCCACGGCCTTGTAGGCCTGGACCGCGCGCCGCAGCGCCTGCACCTGGGCCGAGGTCAGCTGGGCGCGGGTGGCCCGCCAGGACTGCTCGGCGTTCAGGAGCGTTGTGAGGTCGGTGAGGCCGCGCTGGTAGCCGGTGCGCGCCGCCTCGAAGGCCCGCGCCGCGCGGCGCTCGCCCTCGGTCAGCAGCGCGACGCGGCGGCGGTCGGCGTCCAGCCGCACCAGCGCCCCTTCGGCCTCCTGGAAGGCGGTCTGGACCGTCTTCTCGTACTGGGTGACCGCCTGCTCGGTGCGGGCGTTCTGGACCTTCAGCTCGGACATCAGGCGCGGGATCGACAGGATCGGCTGCAGCACCGATCCGCCGATGGTCCAGCTCTGGCTCTCGGAGAAGAAGCCCGGCTGCTCCTGCCGCGACCAGCCGACGCCCGGGCTGAAGGTGAAGGTCGGGAAGAACGCCAGCTGCGCCAGCCGCTGCTGGCCGGCGGCCGAGCGGACCCGCGCCTGGGCCTCGCGCACGTCGGGCCGGCGTTCCAGCAGCTCGGACGGCAGGGCGGCGGGCACGGGCGGGGCGGCGCCCACCACCGGCGGGGCGGCGACGTTGGCGGTGGGCTCCACCACCCGGCCGGCCAGGATCAGGATGGCCCGCTTCTGGGCCTGCAGCTCGGCCTCCAGCGCCGCTGCCTGGGCGTCGGCCTGGGCCAGTTCGCCCGAGATGCGGTCGGCCTCGGACGAGGCGGCCAGGCCCAGGCCCGCGCGCCGGCTGGCCAGGTCGTACAGCTCGCGCTGGATCCTAGCCGTCTCGCGCGCGTCGGCCAGCTGGATGGCCAGGCCCTTGGCCTGGAAGTAGGCGTCCGCGGTCTGGGCGGCGATGGCGGCCCGCGCGCCCTCCCAGGCGAAGCGGGCGGCGGCGACCTCGGCGTTGGCCGAGCCGAGGGCGGCGAGGGAGCGGCCGAACAGGTCGATCTCCCAGCTCACGTCGAAATTGGCCCGGTAGCTCTCGGACGTGCCGCTGGTGGAGAAGCCGGGAATGTTGATCTCGGTGCCGTCGAGCTGCTCGGTGCGCGTCCGGCTCGCCGAGCCTGTGGCGTCACCCTGCGGCAGGTAGCGCAGGATGGCGCCCGTGCGCTGGGCGCGGACCTCCTGCAGGCGGGCCGCGGCGGTGCGGACGTCCGGGTTGCGGGCGAGGGCCTGCTCGACGAGGCCGGTGAGCTCGGCGTCGCCGAAGGCGGTCCACCACTGGTCCAGCGCCACCGCGCCGACGGGTGCGCCGGCAGGCGCCTCGTAGGCGCCGGGCAGGCTAACGTCGGCCG
>Ga0268287_100290_pt1 | contig 17151 bp, 16 predicted proteins | sample MetcocultureR3M_FD_191348 | JGI IMG/M metagenome (GOLD analysis project Ga0268287, IMG submission 191348) | Soil microbial communities from Anza Borrego Desert, Southern California, United States - Methanotrophic co-culture R3-M | ecosystem: Environmental > Terrestrial > Soil > Desert | place... | reverse complement strand
CCCGCTGATCTACGCCGTCTACGTGGGCCTGGCGGAGGCGGCGCGCGACAAGGCGCTGGACCTGGCCGCGGCCCGCAAGCCCTCGTCCGATCTGGAGCTGATCCTGGGCGAGATGGAGACCGAGCTGGCCGCGGCCCGCCTGGCGCTGGCCGACATGCTGGCCTGCGCGGCGAGCGAGGAGCCCGGTCCCGCCGCCTCCAGCCGGATCATGACCGGACGCACCCTGGCCGGCCGCGCCGCGATCCGGACGGTGGAGAAGGCGATGGAGGCCGCCGGCGGGGCGGGCTTCTACCGCAGGACCGGCCTGGAGCGGATCTTCCGCGACGTCCAGGCCGCCCGCTACCACCCGCTGCAGGAGAAGGCTCAGGCGCGGCTGGCCGCGCGGCTGGCCCTGGGTCTCGACATCGACGGCTGACCGGCCGGGCGGCTCCCCCCGCCTCTCCCTTCCATGACGAACACGCGGCGCCCGATCCCGGGCGGCAGGCGCCGCACGCCCTCCCACGCCCGAACGCCTGCCAAAGGAGCAATCGCCTTGAAGAGCCTCGTCGCCATCGCCTGTGGAGTCACGGTCGCCCTCGCCACCCTGGCGCCCGCCGCCCGGGCCAACATCCCCGACCCGGCGCGCCCGCACCTGCAGCACGACCGGTGGGTGGCCGACGCCAAGCGCCGGCTGGAGCGCGAACTCGACGCCAGTCCCGCCCATCAGCCGCGGCGCGGCGTCGCGGAAGTCCGCTTCGACGTCGACGCCGCGGGCGCGATCGCGGCGCCGACCCTCGTGACCTCGAGCGGTTCGAAGCCGCTGGATGCGGCGATGCTGAGGGCCGTTCGGCGCGCCCGCGCGCTGAAGCCGCCGCCGCAGGAGATCGCCGGTCGTCCGGTGCTGTTCCGTCTCGAGGCGGAGCGCCCCCGGACGGTCCTTCCGAACCGGTGGTGACGCGATAGCGCGCCGCCGATCCCCGCGGGGCGGAGTCGTCCCCCGAACAGCGCCGTCCCGCGGGGAGCTTTCCATTCACCGCCTTCCGGCTCCCGGAAGGCGGTTGCCATTTTTCAAACGGCCGTTAGACCCGAATGGGCATGGCCAGAGACGATGACGACAAGCCGGCGCAAGGGGCGGAAACCTACGACGACCGGCCGTTCCATTCGGGCGACCTGCCGCCGGAAGTGCGTGCGCCGCTGGCCGCGTTCGACGGCGCCGAGCCGCCCGCACCGCAGTGGTTCAAGGACGCCATCGCCGACGCGCCCGAGCGCTCGTTCGTGCAGTCCAAGGGAACGCGGCTGGAGCTGCTCACCTGGGGCGAGGTCGGCAAGCCCGGCCTCCTGCTCGTCCACGGCAACAGCGCCCACGCCGACTGGTGGAGCTTCATCGCCCCCTTCCTCGCCAGGGACTACCGCGTCGCGGCCATGTCGCTGGCCGGCATGGGCGAGTCGGACTGGCGTGACCGCTACGCCTTCGGCGACTTCGCCGACGACGCCGAGGCGTGCGCGCGGGCCGCGGGCCTTTACGCCGACGGCCGCCCACCGATCTACATCGGCCATTCCTTCGGCGGGGCCCAGGTGTTCTTCGCCGCCGTCCGCCATCCTGAGCGGATGCGGGCTGCGGTGCTGGTGGACACCGGCTTCGGCGGACCGCCCCCCGAGGTGGAGGCCGAGCGCAAGCGCCGCCGCGAGCAGGTGCGCAACATCCCCACCGCCGACCGGCCCAGCCGGGTCTATGCGAGCCTCGCCGAGGCGCTGGGCCGTTTCCGGCTGATGCCGCCGCAGCCGGCGGGCAACCTGTTCGTGGCCGACTTCATCGCCCGCCGCTCGCTGAAGCGCGCACCGCTTCCTGCCGAGGTCGAGGGCGGCTCGGGCGAGGGCTGGACGTGGAAGTTCGATCCCACGATGTGGGAGAAGCTGGACCGCAAGGGCTTCGAGGACGGGGGCGGCCGGGCGCCGACGGTCCGCGTACCGATGGTCCACATCTACGGCGCGCAGAGCAGCATCATCGCCCGGCGCAAGGGCGGCGAGCGCGGCTTCCTCGGTCCCGAGGTGCGCGAGATCGAGATCCCGCAATCCGAACACCACGTCATGATCGACCAGCCGCTGGCGCTGGTCTCCTCGCTCCGCACCCTGCTGGCCGTGTGGCCGGCTTGAGCGGCGCGGGCGCATCGTGTAGCACCCGCCCGACGACTTTACTGGAGAGCGCCCACGCCATGGCCGGACCGGCTTCCGACTACCACCGCGGCGAGATGGACATCGCAGAGCAACGCTCGACGTACCATCTGGTCATGCTGATGACGAAGTGGGGCTCGCTCTACACGGCCGCCCTCATCCTCCTGCTGACGATGTGGTTCGCCACCGAGGCGGGCTTCCTGGCCTCGTTCGTGGCGGCCGCCGTCATGGTCGTGATCGGCACCCTGGTGCTGCGCGAGAAGAAGTCCTCCGGACACTAGCGCTACCTTCGCGGAAGGTTCGCGGGCGCTCTGCTCCTTCGGGCGGAGCGCCTTTGTGCGTGGGCTCCGCGGACCCGATAGCTCAGCTTAAAACACTCGTTTGAAAACTGTGGTCTCTCGGCTGGACAAGGCCGGGAGCAGCCCCCTATGGTCGCGCCCGATCAGACAAGGGGGGCGCCGCGGATGGCTGTCATCGCCGTCATCAAGGAACGACGCGCAGGCGAGACGCGCGTAGCCGCCGTTCCCGAGACGGTGAAGAAACTCGCCGCCGCCGGGTTCTCGGTGGTGGTCGAGGCGGGTGCGGGCCTTTCGGCCTCGTTCCAGGACGCCGACTACGAGGCCGCCGGCGCCGCCCTGGCCAAGACCGCCAAGGACGCGCTCGGCAAGGCCGACATCCTCTTCAAGGTGCGCGCGCCCGAGGCCGACGAGGTGAAGGCGCTGAAGAAGGGCGCGCTCGTCGTCGCCCTGCTGAACCCCTATCAGGACCGGGCGACGCTGGACGCCCTGGCGGCGCAGGGCGCCACCGCCTTCGCCATGGAGTTCGTGCCGCGGATCACCCGGGCCCAGGTGATGGACGCGCTGTCGTCGCAGGCGAACCTCGCCGGCTACCGGGCGGTGATCGAGGCGGCCTGGGCCTACGGCCGGGCGCTGCCGATGATGATGACGCCGGCCGGCACCATCGCCCCGGCCAAGGTCTTCGTGATGGGCGTGGGCGTGGCGGGCCTGCAGGCGATCGCCACCGCCAAGCGCCTGGGCGCCGTGGTCACGGCGACCGACGTGCGCCCCGCCACCAAGGAGCAGGTGGAGAGCCTGGGCGGCAAGTTCGTGGCCGTCGAGGACGAGGAGTTCAAGGCGGCCGAGACGGCCGGCGGCTACGCCAAGGAGATGAGCGCCGAGTACCAGGCCAAGCAGGCGGCGCTGATCACCGAGCACATCAAGAAGCAGGACATCGTCGTCACCACGGCGCTGATCCCCGGACGGCCCGCGCCGAAGCTGGTCTCGGCGGCCCAGGTGGCCTCGATGCGGCCCGGCTCGGTCATCGTCGACCTGGCGGTGGAGCAGGGCGGCAACGTCGAGGGCTCGAAGCCGGGCGAGGCGGTCGTGACGGCGAACGGCGTGACCATCGTCGGCCACGCCAACCTGCCGGGCCGGATCGCGGCGGACAGCTCCGCCCTCTACGCCCGCAATCTCACCGCCTTCGCCGAGCTGCTGAAGGACAAGGAAGGCCAGTTCGCGCCGGACTTCGAGGACGAGATCCTCAAGGCCGCGCTGGTCACGAAGGACGGCGCCGTCGTCCACCCCTCGCTCAAGGGCTGATCCATGGAAGCCGTCGATCCGACCGTCTTTCGCCTGGCGATCTTCGTGCTCGCCATCTTCGTGGGCTACTACGTGGTCTGGAGCGTCACCCCGGCGCTGCACACCCCGCTGATGGCCGTGACCAACGCCATCTCGTCGGTGATCATCGTGGGCGCCCTGCTGGCGGCCGCGGCCCATGGCCAGGACGGCGAACTGACCCGCAACGTGCTGATCTCGAAGGGCGCCGGCGCGGTCGCCGCGGCCTTCGCCGCCGTCAACATCTTCGGCGGCTTCCTGGTCACCCAGCGGATGCTGGCCATGTACAAGAAGAAGGACCGCGGCAAGTGAGCCGCGGCTACGGTCGCAACGCCGAGCTGTCCCGCGCCGTCGTGGTGACGGCGGCCGGCGGCGCGGTCATCGCCATGTCGCAGCAGGCGGCCGTGGGCTACGGGCCGACCGGCCAGATCATCCTCGCCGCAGGCGGCGCCGTCGTCGCCTTCGGCCTCTACCTCGCAGTTCGCACCATGCTCCGGCGCCGGGGGGACGCTGACCAATGAACGCCAATCTCGCGGCCATCCTCTATCTCGCCTCGGGCGTGCTCTTCATCCTGGCCCTGCGCGGCCTGTCGAGCCCCGAGACCAGCCGCTCGGGCAACCGCAACGGCATGATCGGCATGGCCATCGCCGTCGGCACGGTGCTGGCCACCCTCTGGAGCCAGGGCGCGCTGGACGGCCTGACGCTGGCGCTCATCGTCGGCGGCGTGGCGGTCGGCGGCGGGATCGGCGCGGTCATCGCCCGCAAGGTCGCCATGACCTCGATGCCGCAGCTCGTGGCCGCCTTCCACAGCCTGGTCGGCATGGCCGCCTGCCTCGTGGCCGTCGCCGCCATCCACACGCCCGAGGCCTACGGCATCGCCGGCCCCGAGGGCGTCCACCTGATCTCGCTGGTCGAGCTCTCGCTGGGCCTGGCCATCGGCGCCGTCACCTTCACCGGTTCGGTGATCGCCTTCGCCAAGCTGAACGGCAACATGAGCGGGGCGCCGATCCTGCTGCCGGCCCGCCACCTGCTCAACATCGCCATCGCCGTGGCGATCGTGGCCCTAGTCGTGGTGCTGGTGATGAGCGGCGGCTCCGCGCTCTGGGCCTTCTGGGCGATCTTCGCCCTCTCGCTGCTGATCGGCGTCACCCTGATCATCCCGATCGGCGGGGCCGACATGCCCGTCGTAGTCTCGATGCTGAACAGCTACTCGGGCTGGGCGGCCGCGGCCCTGGGCTTCACCCTCGAGAACACCACTCTGATCATCACCGGCGCCCTGGTGGGCAGCTCGGGCGCCATCCTCAGCTACATCATGTGCAAGGGGATGAACCGCAGCTTCATCTCGGTGATCCTGGGCGGCTTCGGCGCCGACGAGAGCGCCGCCGCCGGCGGCGGCCGGGTCGAGACGCGGCCCGTCAAGCAGGGCTCGGCGGACGATGCGGCCTTCATCATGAAGAACGCCTCGAAGGTGATCATCGTCCCCGGCTACGGCATGGCGGTGAGCCAGGCGCAGCACGCCCTGCGAGAGATGGCCGACACGCTGAAGGAGGAGGGCGTCGAGGTGAAGTACGCCATCCACCCCGTCGCCGGCCGCATGCCGGGACACATGAACGTGCTGCTGGCCGAGGCCAACGTGCCCTACGACGAAGTCTTCGAGCTGGAGGACATCAATTCCGAGTTCTCGACCGCCGACGTGGCGTTCGTGATCGGGGCCAACGACGTCACCAACCCGGCGGCCAAGACCGATCCGCAGAGCCCCATCTACGGCATGCCGATCCTGGACGTGGAGAAGGCGCGCACCGTGCTGTTCGTGAAGCGCGGGATGAGCTCGGGCTACGCAGGCGTCGAGAACGAGCTGTTCTTCCGCGACAACACCATGATGCTGTTCGGCGACGCCAAGAAGATGGTCGAGGGGATCCTGAAGGCCCTCTAGAGGCCGAACGGATCGGTGTCGCCGAACGCGCGGCCCACCAGAGCCTCCATCTGGTCGGGCGGCACGGGGTGCGGCAGCACGTCGAGCGGATCGCTGAGCACCACAGTGCGCCAGGGCGTGGCGTAGAGCAGGACGTAACCGTCCATCACGCCGTCGCCGTCCAGGTCGACCTCCACGCGTCGGGCGTCCGGGCCGAAGACGTTGGTGGAGGGCGGTCCCGCGTCCTCCGCGCCCGGGGGCGCCGGCCGGCCGGAATCGGTGACGCCCAGGTCCCAGGGCGGCGTGAAGGCGGGCTCGGACGCCTCGCGGGGCGGAACGGCGATCGTCTCGCCGTTCCAGACGATCCGGTCCCCGGCGGCCTCGTCGAAGTCGGCCACCACGCCGAGCAGGGTCTCGGCGCGGCCCATGGCCTCGGGCCGGACCAGGACGAAGGTGTCGGCGCCCTCGCCGCCCACCGCCACGACCTCGGCGCCAAGCTCGATCCGGTCGTCGCCGGCCCCGCCCAGCAGCAGGTCCCGGCCGCCGCCGCCGACCAGGGTGTCGTCACCGGCCCCGCCCACCAGGCGTTCGTCTGCGGCCGTGCCCGTCAGGAGGTCGTCGCCGCCCGTGCCCTGGATCGTCTCCACGACCGCCGCGCCGGCCGCCAGCACGACGGCTTCCGCGCCGGCCGGGGCAAGGGGTTCGGCCGCTTCGACCGGCGGCGCGGCGAGCGGCGCCTGGGCCTCCTCCAGCGCAGCGACGGACGGAGCCGCGGCGTCCTCGGCGGGGGCGGCGGCGACCAGCGCCGCGGCGGCCGCCTTGGCCTGGGGCTCGGTCAGGGCGGCGCCCTGGACCGCCAGCTCGCGCTCCTGGGTCGGCGTCTTCAGGTCCGCGGGGGGCGGAGGCGGATCGGTCGGCGGCGGCGGGGCGGGCGGCTCGGCCGCCTCGACCACGCCGGCGGGGCCGACCGTCTCGTAGAAGAAGGCCGTCGCGATCACGAGCGCGAGGATGGTCTGGGCCTGGCGGCCGGCCAGGCTGAACGGCACGACCACGCCCTCATCGGCGGCCTCGGCGGCGCCGATCTGCTCGCGCAGGGCTGCGGGAAGGTCCGTCCCCTCGCTGACGACGTCGTCGACCGCGGAATGGACCACGAAGCGTCCGCCGATCCGCGCGACGTGGATCAGGACCTCGCCGTCCTCGTCGGTCACCACGCACCAGGGGTCGCCGGCGTCGGTGGCGCCGAAGATCGCCTCGACCTTCGCCCCGCCCGCGGAGAGGCGGTCGGCCAGCTCCTCCAGGCGCGCGCGCTCGGCGGCGCTCCAGTCGCCGCTGGACCGCACCTTGGCGATGAAGGGAACGACGTCACCCATGGGGGCGGGAGGTCTCCTGGTCTACGCCTCAGGCCGTCGCGCGGCCCTGGGCGGAGTCGGTCTCGAACAGAAGCCGGAAGAGCTCGGGTTCGTAATAGCGCAGGAGCGTGCGGGCGAACTCGCCGGGGTCCAGCCCCAGCGCCGTGGCCCACGCCGCCTGGGTCTCGATCGGCAGCCGGCCGAGGCCGCTCTCCACCTGCGAGACGAAGGTGTAGTAGCGCAGCCCCACCTTTTCCGCCAGTTCGGCCTGGGTCATCCCCGCCGCCTCCCGCGCCGCCTTGAGCCAGCGTCCCGCCTGCTGGCGGAGCGCCTTGATCTGGGCGGCCTTGGCCGGGTCGGTCGCGGGTCTGGGCATCGGGGGGTCCCTTAAGGCCCTCCCACGCCTCTTGCGGGAGTCGCGGGAGCGGACTACTACAGTTTTTTCGAAACTCACTAATACACAATATGGCCCTGCTGGCCAGCGGGTCCGCCCAGCATCTCGGAAAACGGGGTAGTGATGAAGCGTCTGTTCGTCTCCGCGGCCGTGCTGCCGCTCCTGCACGCCGCCGGCGCCCACGCCGAGACCAAGATATCCACCGCCACGACGACCCCTGTCCGCACCTCCACCGTGGCGGGCGGTCAGCCGGATTCGATCCTCATCGAGGCCAACGGGTCGATCAAGCCGACCGCCGCGGGCGCGGCGGTGACGATGGACTCCGCCCATGCAGTGAAGAACTCGGGCGCCATCGGCTTCACCGGCGTCAGCAACGCCACAGGCGTACTGCTCGTCGGCGGGGCCTCCGGGGCGTTCACCAACTCCGGGACCATCGACATCGTCGAGGACTACACCGCCGAGGACGCCGACAAGGACGGCGACCTCGACGGGCCGCTGGCTCAAGGCGCCAACCGCTTCGGCGTCCGCGCGACGGGGCCCGGGGCCTTCACGGGCGACGTGCGCAATGAGGGCGCGATCAACGTCGAGGGCAACGATTCCGGCGGCGTCTCGCTGGAGACGCGGCTGCAGGGTTCGCTGACCAATGCGGCTTCGGTCGGCGTCGTCGGCGACCGTTCGGTCGGGGTCCGGGCCGACTCGGTCTCGGGCGACGTGCGGATCACCGGCGCGGTGGCGGTGCGCGGCCAGGGCTCGGTCGGCGTCCAGCTGGGCGACGTGGACGGCGCGGTGGTGCTGCAGAATGGGATCACGGCCACCGGCTACCGCTCCACCCAGCGCGCCGACGACGCCACCCGGGCCAAGCTCGACGCCGACGACCTGCTCCAGGGCGGGGCCGCCGTGCGCCTCACGGGCAATGTGGGCAAGGGTCTGCTGCTGGACCGGCCGCCGACGGAGAGCAACGCCGACGACAAGGACGAGGACGACGACGGCGTCGACGACACGCTGGAGGCGACGGCCCAGCTCGCCTCGTCGGGCTCGTCGCCCGCGCTGGACATCGGCGGCGCCCAGGCGACGACCTTCGGCCTCGTCGGGACGGGCGACCGGGCTTTCGGGATCGTCAACCGCGGCCAGATCACCTCGGACGGGGTCAACGACGCCGTTTCGGCCACCGCCGTGCGGATCGGCCAGACCGGCGGCGGAACGACCACCATCCAGGGCGGGATCTACAACGACAAGGCGGTGATCAGCGCCAAGGCCTACGGCGCCGAGGCGACCGGCCTGCTGCTCAACCCGGGCGCCGTGGTCAACACGCTGCGCAATACCGGCACGATCGCGGGCGACCAGATCGGGGGGGCGCACGAGGGCCGGGCGGTCGTGGACCTGTCGGGCACGCTGAACATCATCGACAACTCGGGCGTCATCCGCGGCTCGGTCACGCCGAAGAGCGGAGAGACGGCGACGGCGCGCGGCGTCGCGCTGGACCTGCGGGCCAACGCCAACGGCGTCGCCCTGACCCAGGCGAAGGTCGGTTCGGACGACAAGCCCCAGATCATCGGCGACGTGCTGTTCGGCTCGGGTCGGGACGTGCTGACGGTGCGCGCCGGGACCGTCACCGGCGACCTCAGCTTCGGCGCGGGCCAGGACGAGCTCGTTATCGACGGCGGCGCCCAGGTCGCGGGCCGCCTGTCGGACTCCGACGGCCGCCTGACCGTCAACATGGGCGAGGGCCGGCTCACCGTCACCAACACCGACACCGTGAACGTCAACGCCCTCCACCTGGGCCAGAAGGCGGTCCTCGCGGTGACGATCGACCCCGCGGCCGACGAGGCCACGCGCTTCAGGGTGGCGGGCCAGGCGACCTTCGCCTCGGGCTCGCAGCTGGACGTCGAGCTCAGGTCGCTGCTGCGCGGCTCGCACTCGTACGAGGTGGTCCGCGCCGACCAGCTCAGCGTCGCCGACGCGGCGGCCACGATCTCCGGGGCGCCCTACCTCTACAAGTCGGCGTTGCGGGCCGACATCTCGACGGGCTCGCTCTACGTCGACATCCAGCCCAAGACCGCCGCCGAGCTGGGCATGAACCGGTCGGGCGCCCAGGCCTACACGGCGGTGTTCGATAACCTCGACACCAGCGAGGCTCTCGAGCGGGCGTTCCTGGCCCAGACCACCGAGGACGGCTTCTTCGGCCTCTACGACCAGATGCTGCCCGACCACTCGGGCGGGGCCATCATGTCGGCGGCCGCCATTTCCTCGGCCATCTCGGCGGCCACGGCCCAGCCGATGGCGATCGACCGGGAGTCGGGCACGGGGATCTGGGCGCAGGAGATCCTGTTCGAGATCCGCCGCGGACGCGAGGATGCGCTGGGCTTCAAGTCGCAGGGCTTCGGCCTGGCCGGCGGGGTGGACCTGCTCGGCGACGCCAACGCCCTGGGCCTGTCCGCCGCCTTCGTCGCCACCGAATACCGCGACCGGGGCGCTGCGGCCGGCGAGCAGGTGTCGATGAACGTGCTGAACGGCGGCGGCTACTGGCGCTACAGCGCCGGCGCCCTGCAGGCCAGCGCGCGGGCGGGCGTGGGCTATGTCTGGTTCGACGGCGACCGGCGGCTGGTCGGCTCCGGCCTCGACCTGCGCGCAGAGTCCGACTGGACGGGCTGGATCGCCGACGCCCACGCCGCCGTGTCCTACACCCTGGACGTGGGTGCGTTCTACGCCCGGCCCGAACTGGCGCTGGACTACCTGCGGCTCAGCGAGGACGGCTACACCGAAAGCGGCGGCGGCGCCGGCTTCGACCTGACGGTCGAGGACCGCAAGGGCGACCTGCTCACCGGCCAGGCCGCGCTCGCCGTCGGCTGGCGCTTCGGCGAGGAGTTCTACTGGGCGCCCGAGCTGAAGGTCGGCTGGCGCCAGCGGCTGGCCGGGAATCCCGGCGAGACGACGGCGCGCTTCGGCGACGGAAATCCCTTCACCCTCGACGCCGAGCAGGTGTTCGACGGCGGGATCGTGGCTCGCCTCGGCCTGCGGGGCGGATCGCCCAAGGCCGTCTACGCGCTCGACGCCGGTGGGACGTTCGAGGACAAGTATCGCGAGTACGATATTCGCGCCACGGTCCGCTTCCAGTTCTGAGGCGACGCTTCCTCTCCCGTCCGGCGGGAGAGGACGGCTTTCGGAAAGTAGTTTGATGGACGGGTTCCAGCATTCGGCGCCCGTCTGACCCGGCCTCGGCCATGACCGCAGAACAACGGTTTGCGGCATGCCTACTTTTTGCCTAGAAGGCCCGCCAGTTAACCACCCCCTTGCTGTTGGGTTCTGCCGAAGCTTGGCCGTTCGACGTGAGCGGCGCCCGGAAAGCTCGGCTATTGGTGGAGTTGCAGCCTTGACGGACCTGAGCGTGGCCCAGGACGGGCGTGTGCGGCACTGGCTCCTGGACGCGGCGCTTGGCGGCGCGGCGGCGCTGGGGGCGATCACCCTGGCCCATGCGGCCCTGCCGGACAGTCCCCCTCCGGCGCCGGTTCCCACGGTGGAGAAGATCGTGCTCACCGAGGCGCCCGCGCCCGAGACGCCGCCGGTGCTGATCGCCTTCGCGGACCCTGTCCCGGGCCGGCAGATCGTCTCGCCGTTCGGCCTGCGCCAGCTCCCCTGGGAGGAGGGCGGGCGGTTGCACGCAGGCGTGGATATATCGGGGCGGCCGGGCGAGCCCGTGCGGGTGGCCGCGGACGGCGTGGTCACCGAAGCGGGACGGAACGGGTCCTATGGCCGCTATGTCGCCGTGCGTCACGCCGAGGGGCTGACCACCTTCTATGCGCACCTCGGCCATGTGGCTCGCCACGTGCGCCCCGGCCTGGCCGTCAAGGCCGGCGCCACGCTGGGCGGCGTCGGCTCGTCCGGGACCTCCACCGGGCCGCACCTGCATTTCGAGATCCGCGACCGCCGCGACCGGCCGCTCAACCCCACCCTGTTCCTCGGGCGCACGTTCGCCGAGGCCGACGACCTGCCCCTGCGCCAGGCCCAGCGCTTCCCCCGCAAGGTGCGCGTCGCGCAGGTCTCGTTCATCCCCAGGCACAAGCGCGCCCTCATGGAGGCGAAGCTGGAGCGCGAGGCCGACAGGAAGGCGCAGAAGGCGACCCAGCTCGCGGTCCAGGACGCGCCGGCGCCCTCCGCCCTCGACGACGGCGCCGCCAAGGACGCCGCGGCGGTTGAGCGGTTCGAGGGGCTGAAGGTGCTCCCGCTGGGCGAGGACGGCCGCCCGCGCGGCCAGGTCAGCTCCTAGGCCTGCTCGACGCCGACCCTTCGAGCCGCCTAGATGGGGCCATGAGGGGGACCCTGGTCGACATCGGCGGACGCCGCCTGCGGTGCGTTCGCGCCGGGCCGCCGGCGCCTGCCCCGCTCGTGGTCTGCGAGCACGGCGCGTTCGGCTGCGCCGCCGACTGGGCCGTGGTGCAGGAGAAGCTGACGGCTCGGGGCCTTCGCAGCCTCGCCTACGACCGGGCCGGCATGGGCCTCTCCGATCCGGGTCCGGGCGTCCGCGACGGCCGCGCCGCCAACGCCGATCTCGCCGCCCTGCTGCAGGCCCTGGGCGAGGACGGCCCCCTGGTCCTCGCCGGCCATTCGATGGGCGGGCTCTCGTCGCGGCTCTTCGCCCTGGCCCATCCCGGCCGCGTGCGCGGCCTGGTGCTGGTGGACGCGGTGACGCCCGACGCCCTCGGACTGCCCGGCGCGCCCCTGGCGATCGCGGGCTTCGGTCAACTCCTGCGGCTGGCCAGCGTCGCCGGACGGGCGGGACTGATGGTCCCCGTCTCGTTCCTCACCGGCAACCTGATCGGCCTCACCGGCGAGGCGAAGCCCGAGAAGCGCAGGATCCACGCCTCGCCGGTCCACGCCAGATGGGCGGCGGCCGAGGTGCTGCAGTGGCCCGCGACCTCGGCCCTGGCGGCGGCCGCCGAACTGCCCGACGACCTGCCCGTGGCGGTGGTGACGGCGGGGGCGGCGCATCTCCGCGGCGGCCTGCGGGCCCTGCAGGAGGCGCCCGCCCGGCGCTCGCGCTTCGGACACATCGACCATGTGGCGGGGTCGACCCACGCCAACCTGCTGGGACCGCGCCACGCCGGCGCCATTGTCCGCGGCGTGGAGCACGTGCTGTCGGCTAGTCCGGCTCGCGGGTGACGAGGCCCGCGGCGGCGCGGAGGCGGTCGGCGACGAGGCCGCGGACCTGGACCGCCGGCGTATCCGACAGCAGCGGGCAGCTCACGCGCTCGCCGTCGACGACGGCCGGCAAGGCGCCGCGGGCGGCGCCGGGGACCGCCTGCAGCCGCCGCCGCTCGGCGTCGGGCAGGCGGCTCGCAAGGCCGGCGAGCCGGCGGACCTCAAGACCCGGCCGGGGGGCGAGGAGTTCGAACCGCCCATCCCAGACCACCGCCTGGCTCCTGGGCAGGGACAGGGCTGCGAGCCCGCCGCGGGCCGCCTCGCCGGCCTCACGGAAGATGCGGATAGCGATCGCATCCGCCTCGATGCGCGCGCCGGCCAGGGTGGCGAGCACCGGCCCGTCACCCCGCAGGGCGGCCGAGAGGCGGGCCGCTCGGACGCCCGGCGGCCGTCGCGATCCGCCGCCCGCGCAGACGCAGGCCATGGCGAGCCAGCGTTCCGCCAGTCCGGCCGGCGATGCGCGGAACGCGGCGCGGGCGACGTCGAGCACGCCGAGCCGTTCCTCGAACGGAATGGCGGCGGGCGCCGGCTCTTGCCGCTCGAGCGGGGTGTCCGCGGGCAAGGCGCGCCGCGCGCGGGCGCGGGCGAACCGCGGATCGGCGTTGGCGGGGTCCTCGATCCAGGTCTCGCCGCGGGCCGAGAGCCAGTCGCGCAGCTCGGCCCGCCGCACGTCCAGCAGCGGGCGCAGGACGAAGACCCCGCGCCCCTCGGGCCAGGCGGGGGAGGGGGCCCAGACGCGGGGCTCGGGCGTGGTGGCGCCGGCGGCGCGCATGACCTGCGCCTCGGCCACGTCGTCGGCGGTGTGGCCCATCAGAATCACGCGGGCGCCGGCCTCGCGCGCGGCCTCCGCGAGCAGGCGATGCCGGGCGGCGCGGGCGGCGGCTGGCAGGCCCGAGGCCGGCTTCGGCCCCGTCCATGCGAGCGCGCGGAACGGGCGGCCCAGCCGCTGCGCCAACGCCTCGCAGCGCCCCGTCCAGGCCGCGCTGTCGGGATTGAGCCCATGGTCGAGCGTGAGCAGCAGGAGGTCGCGGCGCGACCGCCGGGCCCAGCCCTCGGCGATCAGCGCGAGCGCGACGGAGTCGCCGCCGCCCGAGACGGCGACCGCGAGGGGCCGGCGACTGCCCTTCAGGAGATGGCGGTCGAGGAGCGCTTCGGCCCGGTCGGTCAGGCCGCGCACTTCGCCTGGGTGCGGGTGGCGGCCGCCCGGCTGGTGATGTTCGCCGGAGCCTTGGGATAGCGCTTGGGCAGCTCGGCCAGGGTTCGGCAGGCGTCCTGCGGCTTCTTCAGCGCCACCAGCGAGCGGGCGAGCTCGACGACGGCGTCGGGCGCCCAGCTGGTCTGCGGCCAGCCGCGGATCGCGCCGATGTAGGCGGTGGCGGCGTCGTTGTGGGCCCCGCGCACCGACAGCGTCTTGCCCCACCAGTAGCGGGCCTCGGGCGTGCGCTGGCCGTCGGGCCAGGTCTCGACGAAGGCGGCGAAGGCGTCCTCGGCGCCGTCGTAGTCGCCGGCGAGCATCAGCTGGCGGGCCCGGGTGAAGGCCTCGGTGGGGTCGGCGGCGGGCGCCGGCGCAGCGCCGGCGTCCTCGCCGGGCGGCGGGGGCGGCGGCTCGACCACCGTCAGGCGTTGGGTGAGCTCGTCGACCTGGGTCTTCAGGGCGGCGTTCTCGCGTTTGGTCTGCTGCAGCTCGAAGGTGGCGGTCTCCAGCGAGCCGTTGATGCGCTGGAGGGTCCGCTCGAGGTCGTCGATGCGCGCGGCCAGCTCGGCCATCCGGGCGTCGGCGTCGGAGGGCTGGACCACCACCGGCTTTCCGGTGTCGCGCATCTGGAAGACGATGGCGCGCAGCTCGCGCACGACCTTCTCCATCCGCTCCACCCGGCGGGCGTCGCGCGAGTCGAGCGGATCCTCGGCCGGGGTCGCCGGGAAGGGCGTCTGGGCCGTGGCCGGCGCCGCCGTCGCAAGGACGGCGAACGCCAGGGCGGGAAGGACGAGGCGGCTGCGCGTCATCTGACTCATGCGGTTACTGGCGGGCGCCGCTCACGATGGCCGTGCGGGCGTTCCGGTTCTTCTGGTAGGCCTCCTCGGTCGTGCCCGGATCGAGGGGCTGCTCCTTGCCGAAGGAGATGGTCGAGATCCGGTCCGAGGTGACGCCGCGGTTCACGAGGTAGTCGCGCACCGAGTTCGCCCGGCGCGCGCCGAGGGCCAGGTTGTATTCGCGGGTGCCGCGCTCGTCGGCGTTGCCCTCGATGCGCACGCGCACCTGCGGATAGCGGCGCAGCCACTCGGCCTGGGCGTCGAGGAGCGGCCGCGCGTCGGTGCGCACGTCGTGCTGGTCGAGGTCGAAGTAGACCCGGTCGCCGACGTTGACGACGAAGTCCTGGGCCGAGCCCGGCACGGGGGCCAGCGGCTGCTGGGCGACCGGGGGCTGCGTCGGGGCGCCCTGGTCCGCCGGCGGCGGCGTGGTGGGCGGGGCGGTCTCGTACTGCGGCTTGGGCCGGCTGGCGCAGGCGGCCAGCGAAGTCGCCGCCGCGGCCACCAGGGCCAGACGCAGGGCCGCGCCCGTGTTCACGCTTCGCAACATCTGGGTCTCCTCGTGTCTCGGATGGAATTCCATCGTCAGGGTCTATCGGGCGGAATCTGGGCGCAAGCTAGTTAAGGAGCGGCGACCATGCCGGGTCCGAGCCCGATCCCGGATACGGCATAGGCTGTAGAACGCGCCCGGTCACGTCTACGCTCCACAGCCGCGGCGCGCCGCCGGGCGTTTCGCGCGAGAACATGAGCACGCGGCCGTTCGGCGCCCAGGTCGGGCCCTCGTCCAGATAGCTGGAGGTGAGCAGCCGCTCGTCCGAGCCGTCGGCGCGCATGACGCCGATGTGGAACTGCCCGCCCGTCTGCTTGGTGAAGGCGATGAACTCGCCTGTCGGGCTCCAGACCGGGGTGGTGTAGCGGCCCTGGCCGAAGGAGATCCGCCGCGGGTTCGAGCCGTCGGCGCCCATGACGTAGAGCTGCGCCGAGCCCGACCGGTCCGAGTTGAACACGATCCTCTGGCCGTCCGGCGAGAACGACGGCGAGGTGTCGATCGACGGATCCGACGTCAGCCGCGTGCTGGAGCGGCTGGAAAGGCTCATCACATAGATGTCGCTGTTGCCGCCGCGCTCGACCGAGAACGCCACCCGGCCGCCGTCGGGCGAGAAGCGCGGGGCGAAGACCATGCCCTGGAAGTTGCCGAGGCTCTCGCGGCGGCCGGTCTCGAGGTTGAACAGCCAGATGGACGAGCCGTCGGGCCGCAGCGACATGTAGGTGATCTCCTGGCTGTTCGAGGAGAACCGGGGGGTCATGACGATGTACGAGCCGTCGGTCAGGTAGCTGGGGTTGGCCCCGTCCTGGTCCATGATCGCCAGGCGCTTGACGCGCTTGCCGCGGGGGCCGCTCTCGGCGACGAACACCACGCGGGTGTCGAAATAGCCCTTCTCGCCGGTCAGCCGCTCGTAGACGGCGTCCGAGATCTTGTGCGCGACGCGGCGCCAGTTCTCGGGGCTGGAGGTGAACTGCAGGCCGAGCAGCTGCTGCTCGGCGAAGACGTCCCACAGGCGGAAGTCGACGCGCAGCCGGCCGCCCTCGACGGTCACCTGCCCGTTCACCAGGGCCTGGGCGTTGATCTGCTTCCAGTCGGCGAAGCGCGGCTGGACGGCGATGTTGATGTCCCGCTCGATGAACGCCGCCGGGTCCAGCGGCTGGAAGAGTCCCGAGCGCTGGAGGTTGGCGCTGATCACCTGGGCGATGTCGGCGCCCTGCTGGCCGCCGAAGGCCGGCACGGCGATCGGCAGCGGCTGGACGTCGCCGCGGTTGACGTTGACCTCGATCTCGGCCCGGGCGGGCTGGACGGTGAGGCCCGCCGCGAACAGGCAGGCGAGGGCGAGCATCAATGGCTTCAGCCGCATGCAAAGGCTCCGGATCGGTTCGGTCATCGGTCGGCGCAGGCCTCCCGGGCGTTGAAGTTCACAGCGATGCGCTGACCATAGTAGTCGCGCGAGAGGCCGCGGAAGGGCGAGGCGGCGTAGACGGCGCGCTCGGCCCGCTCGGCGGCGGCCTGGCCCACGGCGTCGCGGGGGCCGCCGGTGATCTGGGACGTGACCTGGCCGACGAGCTGGCCGCCCGAGCCGATGTTGAACACGACCCGGACGATCACGTCGCGGCCGCCCTCCACCGTGCAGTTGGGATTCCAGCGGCGCTGCAGCTCCTGGACGAGGCCCTGCATGTCCGCGCCGGCTGCGACGCCCCGGCCGGCGGTGTTGCGGGCGTCGGCCGCGGTCTCGGCGCGGGAGGGCCCTTTGGCGGCGGGCGAGGGGCGGCTCTTGGCCAGCGAGCTTTCGAGGCTCGCGAAGAAATCCTCGCTGGACTCCTTGGTCTTCGGCGTCGGTCGCGCGGCCTTGGGGGCGGGCGCCTTGGCTGCGGGGGCGGGCGCCTTGGGCGTGGGCGCGGGCTGCGGCTGCGGCGGGGCCGGCGTGGGCTGGGGCTGGGGCGGCTCGGGCGTCGGCG